>Ga0102589_1000285_pt1 | contig 122289 bp, 100 predicted proteins | sample AraplaMF_Col_mLB_FD_76858 | JGI IMG/M metagenome (GOLD analysis project Ga0102589, IMG submission 76858) | Arabidopsis root microbial communities from the University of North Carolina, USA - plate scrape MF_Col_mLB | ecosystem: Host-associated > Plants > Roots > Endosphere | place: USA...
TCAACGGCGTGAAGTGGGCCTATAACCCTGAGGGCTCGTTGACGGGTATCACCGACGCTCCAAATGTGCCGGTAGAAAAAGCACTGGAGCCGATCGTCGAACGCGGCCCGAAACTACACCAAGCCGGTGAAGCCGGTTACCGCTGAGGACCTGAAACACCTTCCTTGGGCGCGGACGCCACGCGTGCGTTCGGCCCGGGAAGACGCTGAGCTGACAGCCGTCGCTCAACATTTGGCAAGACCATCTGGCGCTCGTGAAAGACGACGGTTTGGTGCTGATGATTTCGATAAACGACTATGAGGACAAAATGCGCTTGATCATTCTCGGAACCGGAGGATGGGCAAACACCCATGCCATGAATTTTTCCGAAATCGCCGACGTAAAAATTGTTGCTGCTGTCGATACGGACGAGGTCCGGCTGCGGGCCTTTGCGCTCAGGCATGATATCCCACTTACTTTCACGTCACTTGATGACGCCCTTGCCTGGGGAGAGTTTGACGCCGTGACCAATGTCACGCCGGATCGCGCGCATTATTCCACGACAATGAAGATACTCGGCGCCGGCAAGCATGTCCTCTGCGAGAAGCCGCTGGCGGTTAACTACCGCGAAGCCAAAGAGATGGCCGACGCTGCTGCTGCGTCCGGCAAGGTTGCGATGGTAAACCTTACCTATCGCAATGTTGCGCCGCTGCAAGCAGCGCGCAAGATGGTGCTGGACGGACGCCTCGGCGCGATCCGCCACTTCGAAGCGTCCTATCTCCAGAGCTGGCTGGTCTCAAAGGCGTGGGGCGACTGGACCAAGGAATCGCAATGGCTGTGGCGGCTGTCGACAAAGCACGGATCCAATGGCGTGCTGGGCGATGTCGGTATTCATATTCTCGACTTCGCGGTTTTTGCCGCCGGAAGTGACGTCAAGGCAGCCGCATCGCATCTCAAGGTGTTCGACAAGAGCCCCGGAAATCGGATCGGGGAGTACGAGCTCGATGCAAATGACAGTTTCCTGATGATGGCTGAACTCGAAAACGGTGCCGCCGGTGTCATCCACGCAACGCGCTGGGCGACTGGTCATCTGAACGAATTGCGCCTGCGCCTGCATGGAGACAAGGGCGCGCTGGAGGTGGTGCACACGCCGGAAGGTTCGACGCTCAGGGCCTGTGAAGGTCCCGATGCCGACAAGGCAATCTGGCGTAAGATCGAGGTCGAACCGGTTATCACCAATTTCCAGCGATTTGCAAATGCCGTGCAGAAGGGGCAGCCGGATGAGCCTGGTTTCGGCCACGCCGCCAAGCTGCAATTCGTTCTTGATCACGCAGTGAAGACGGCAGGCGTTCTGGCTGAACTGTAAGCGAAGGCGCCGAGCTAGAGCAATTCCAGGAAAAGTGCGCAGCGGTTTTCAGTCCGGAATTGCGTAAAAACAAAAAGTTAGAGCGGTTCTGCGCTTCAATGAAAAGCTGAACCGCTCTAGTGCCCACTTTTGCTGGTTGCTCGTCGTCTTAAGGCGACAGCACCGGCTGCGCGGCCTCGTTGGAACCGGCGCCGACAGCTCGCACAAATTCCTCGAAGGGGAAGTTGCAAAGGGACGTCGGCCGTCAGACTCGCCGGTTAAGCTCGTCTTCGCTAATCCCAAAGTGGTCGAGGATGATACCGACGTTTCGGCGATGAGACTTGAAATAGACGTCGAAGAGATCGCCGATCAGGGGAACCGTTCCGCCGGCGGCGTCGATCCCGAGATTGACGGCCATACGGGCGAGCTTATGGGGGGGAATACCGAGGCGTCTCGCCTCATCGATGATGAAAAGGCCGATCAGGGATCCGGCAATGTCGCCGACGGCCGGGATAAGGCCGAGAATTGAGTCCGCGCCGATACGCACGCCGATGACAGGCAATCGGACTGCGGTATCCATCAGCCGCGCTATGCTGACAGCGCGCCGAATTCGTCCAAGTTCGATAGACGTCAGGTGTTTCGCGCTGGCGGAAGCTGGCATCAGCAGCCTTTTGGCGCGCGCGATCGCTCCGCCCCCTCGAGTGGGGGCGTGGGAGCGATTTGGTCGCATCGCCGCGAAATAGTCCGACGCAACGAAGGGCCGGCGCCATCATGATTTTCCATTGCCTTGAAACGCTGCAAACCCGATAAGGTTCGCCCGCGAAAGCAAGGATCATCTCTCGTCGGGAACCACGACCAGTTTGCCGACGAAGTTCTTCGCCATGAAATCGGTCTGCGCGCGATGGAATTCCGACAGTGGATAGACGCCGCCGACGAGAGGCCGGATTTTCCGGCTTTCGATATAGCCGACGATCCGACGGAAGTCGGCGCGGCTGCCCTGGCTCGAGCCATGCAGTTCCAGCTGCTTCAGATACATGGTCCGCAAATCGAGCTGGACGACCGGGCCGGCGATGGCGCCAGCCGTCGAGTAGCGGCCTTCTGGACGCAGGATCTTCAGCAGGTCGTTGAACAGCGGTCCGCCGACGAGATCGGCGACCACATCGATCGGCTGGCCGTGGCTGGCGGCATGGACGGCTTCGACCAGGTCGCCCTTGCCGCGGGTCACCACCGCCTCGGCGCCGATATCGAGCATCGCCGCCTCCTTGCCGGGACCTGCGACGGCGATCGGGATCGCGCCGCGAGCGCGCGCGAGCTGGATGATCGCCGAGCCGACGCCGCCTGAAGCGCCGGTCACGAGCACGCGTTCGCCGGCCGACAATCTTGCCCGTTCCAGCATGCGCTCGCCAGTCAGATAGGCACAGCAGAAAGTGGCGAGTTCGATGTCGGTCAGATCGGTTGCGACGACATGGGCATTCTTAGCCGGCAGCGCCATGAACTCGGCATAACCGCCGTCGCGGCCATGGCCCATGTAATCGATGTCGGTGAGGCTGTCGTCGTCCCGGTTGTAGATCGAAAAGTCGACCATGACGCGTTCACCGATGCGTTTGGGATCAACGCCGGCGCCGACGGCGACGATATGGCCGACCGTATCGGTGCCCTGGATGCGTGGGAATGTCAGCGTGTTGCCTTGCCTGCGCCAGGTGGAGACCGCCGATGGATCGTCCTCTGTGCCGTAGGCGCCCTGGCGGACCCAGACGTCGGTATTGTTCATGCCGCAGGCCGTGACACGGATCAGAACCTCGTCATCGGCGGGCGTCGGGACGGGCACGTCCCTGTCATAGACGAGCTTGTCGAGAGCGCCATGGCCGGTGAGCAAGACGGCTGCCATCTTTTCGGGGATCGTCATGCTGATCTCCCTCAAATGTTCTTGAAGACGGTTTCGATCGCATCCGCCGCGGCCTTGACCACGATGTCGGCCTCCTCGCGCGTCAGGCAAAGCGGCGGGGCGAAGCCGAGGATGTCGCCTTGCGGCATGGCGCGGCCGATGACGCCGCGTTCGAGCAGGGCGGATGCGACCTGAGGGCCGATCTTGCGGCCGGCATCGAAGAACGTGCGGTCGTCCTTGTCCTCGACGAATTCGATGGCGGCCATCAGCCCGTCACCGCGGACTTCGCCGACGTTGCGGTGGCCGCCGACCGCCTTTTCCAGTTCCGAACGGAAATAGGCGCCGGTCGTGCCGGCATTCTCGACAATGCCGAGTTCGTCGATCAGTTCGAGATTGGCAATGCCTGCCGCAGCACAGATCGGATGGGCGGAATAGGTCCAGCCGTGACCGATTGCCCCCAGTTGATCGGACCCCTGTACCAGAACTTGCCACATCTTGTTCGAGACGATCGTGCCCGAAAGGGGAGCGTAGGCCGAGGTCAGCCCCTTGGCGATGGTGATCAGGTCCGGCTTCATGCCGTAATGGTTCGAGCCGAACATCGTGCCGAGACGGCCGAAGCCGGTGACCACTTCATCGGCGACGAGCAGGATGTCATATTTGTCGAGCACGGCCTGGATCTTCTGCCAGTAGCCGTTCGGCGGCGGCACGATGCCGCCGGTGCCGAGGATGGGTTCGCCGATGAAGGCGGCGATCGTTTCCGGACCCTCGGCGATGATCATCTCCTCGAGCTTGTCGGCGCAATATTGCGAGAACTGCTCTTCGCTCATCGACCGGTCAGGGCGGCGGAAATAATAGGGCGCTTCGGTGTGCAGCACCGGTGCGCGCGGCAGGTCGAAGGCGTTGTGAAAGAGCGCCAGGCCGGTGAGGCTGCCGGTCATGACGCCGGAGCCGTGATAACCGCGCCAACGCGAGATGATCTTCTTCTTGTCCGGACGGCCGAGGATGTTGTTGTAGTACCAGATGAGCTTGATGTTGGTCTCGTTGGCATCCGAGCCCGACAGACCGAAATAGACGCGGCTCATGCCGGCGGGCGCGCGGTCGATGATCATCTTCGACAGCGTAATCGAAGCTTCCGTGCCGTGGCCGACATAGGCGTGGTAATAGGCGAGGTTCTTCGCCTGCTCGGCGATCGCGTCGGCGATCTTCTGGCGGCGGTAGCCGACATTGACGCAATAGAGGCCGGCAAAGGCGTCGAGGCTTTTGCGGCCCGTCGTGTCGGTGATGTAGACGCCTTCGCCGCCGGCGATGACACGGGTCGGCGTCTCGCCGCGGGCATGCGCGCCCATATGGGTCGATGGGTGGAAGAAATGATCGCGGTCCCAGGCGGTGAGTTCGTTGCTTCTGTCGAGCATGTCGTAGCCTCTTTCTTGAAATGGAGCGGCTCAGGCGGCCGTGTCGATGCAGAGATATTTGAGCTCGGTGAAGGCCTCGAGCCCGTGGCGGGAGCCCTCGCGGCCGAGGCCCGACTGCTTCCAGCCGCCGAAGGGAATGGGCCCGCCGGTGATCTTGACGCGGTTGATCGCCACCATGCCGTATTCCAGCGCGCGGCCGAGCCGCAGCTGGCGGGCGCCATTTTCCGTGACGACATAGGCGACGAGACCATATTCGGTATCGTTGGCGCGGGCGATGACCTCTTCCTCCGTGTCGAAGGTGGCAACCGCCGCCACCGGCCCGAAGGTCTCCTCGCGCATGACCAGCGCATCCGCCGGCACGTCGGTCAGCAGCGTCGGCTCGTAAAAGAGCCGGCCTGTCTTGTGGCGTTTGCCGCCGGTGACCAGCTGTGCGCCACGCGCCAGCGCGTCGGAGACCTGCTCCTCGACCTTGGCGACGGCGCGTTCATGCATCAGCGGCCCGATCTCGGCGCCATCCTCGAGCCCCGCGCCGAGCTTCAGTTCGGCAATGCGGCCTGCAAAGGCTTTGGTGAAGGCATCGGCGATGCGCCGCTGGACGAAAATGCGGTTGGCGGCGAGGCAATCCTGGCCTGACGTGGCAAACTTGGCGTTGACGGCGATCTCGACCGCCTTTGATATGTCGGCGTCATCGAAGATGATCAGCGGGGCGTGGCCGCCGAGTTCCATCACCAGCCGCTTCAGGGTCGGCGCGCACTGGGCGGCGATCAGACGTCCGATGCCGGTGGAGCCGGTGAAGCTCATGGCACGCAAGCGGCTGTCGGCGCACATCCGCCCGACGATCGTTGCGGCGTGGCCGGTGACGACGTTGAAGACGCCGGCCGGAATACCGGCGCGTTCGCCGAGCTCGGCAAGGGCAAGTGCTGAAAGCGGCGTCTCGGAAGAGGGGTGAGCAACGACCGTGCAACCGGCGGCGAGCGCGGCCGCAGCCTTTCGGGTGAGCATGGCAGAGGGAAAATTCCAGGGCGTGGCGATGCCGACGACGCCGAGCGCCTCGCGGCGGACGATCATTTCCGCGTCGGGCAGGTGGCTGGTGACGCTCTCGGCGTTCAGCCGCTTGCCTTCCTCGGCATACCATTCGACGAAGGAGGCGGCGTAATCGATCTCGCCGCGCGATTCCGCGAGCGGCTTGCCCTGTTCGAGCGTCATGATCAGGGCCAGATCCTCCCTGGCTGCGACCATCAGCTCAAACCATTTGCGCAGGATCGGTGCGCGCCCCTGTGGCAGCATCGTTCGCCAGGCGGCGAAAGCCTCCGACGCTGCATCGATCGCCACCGCCGTCTCATCGGCGCCAAGGCTTGCCACCCAGGCCAGCGTCGCCGACGAGGCGGGATCGGTGACCTCGAAGCTTTTCCCTGATTTGCCGGCGATCCAGCGGCCGCCGACATAGGCCAGATCGCGCAGGAGATGACGGTCGGCAAGCCGAGACAGCGCGTCATGGTAGGCGGGGCGGGCAAAAACAGCGCTCATGTCCAGTCTCCTCGTGGCGGTTGACATCAGTCTTCCACGGGAGCTGGCGAGAGATTGTCTGTTGGCGGATGCGAAAAGAGAGAGATGGTCTAAAGAACGGCGGCCTGGCAGAGAGATTGTCTACGACGCGGTCTCTTCGCCGGCCGCAGCGAAGGAAGAGACTGGAAGGACTGTTTCCTCCTTCACCGTCTTGGTGACGATGTAGGTGAAGTAGCGGTCGATGCCGAGTTCGCGATCGAGAAGCCCGTCGACCAGCCGCTGATAGGCGTCGATATCGGGTGCGATGATCTTCAGGATGTAATCGACGCCGCCGCCGACCGACCAGCAGGCAACGATCTCCGGGATTGCGCTGATGGCGCGTTCGAAGCGTTCGAAATCCGCCTGGCGATGATTGGCGAGCGTCACTTCCATCATCACGCTGGCGACCGGCGCAATGCGTCGTGGCGCGACGCGTGCGTGATAACCGGTGATAACACCGGCCTTTTCGAGTTTGCGCAGCCGCATCCAGCAAGGCGTCGGCGACAGTCCGGCCTTTTCGGCCAGCGCCAGCTTGGTGATGCGGCCGTCGCGCTGGACGGCGTCGAGAATGCGCAGGTCGATGGCGTCGAGCTTCATGGTGCTTTCTTTAGAAAGAAATCATTTCAAACGCAGGGAAAAGACAATGGAAGCGCATTTTGGCATTGTCAATTGAACTGATTTTCAGCAGTGTTGAAATCATGACAAAGTGGCGCCCCGATCCCTCGCAACTCCGCCGGCCGGCCTATCTCTCGCTTGCCGAGCAGATCGCAAACGCGATCACTGACGGCAAGCTCTCCGATGGCACGCAATTGCCGCCGCACCGCAAGATGGCGGATGATCTGCATCTCTCGGTGCAGACGGTCAGCCGCGCCTATGACGAGCTGATCCGGCGGGGGCTGATATCAGGCGAGATTGGACGCGGCAGCTTCGTCCAGACGCGCCCGCGCGAGCCGGAACCGCCCTACCTGCCGGAACGGCTGGGCGAGCTGATCGATCTGTCCATCCTGAAACCGGTCTGCGAGCAGATCCATCTGGAAAGGCTGCGGCAGGCCTTCGGCTGGCTTTCGGAAAACCTGCCCTCCAGTTCGGCCCTTTCCTTCAGGCCGAACATGGTGTTTCCGCGCCACCGTACCGTCGCCACGGAATGGCTGGCGCGCTGCGGGCTGGAGGTATCGCCGCTGAACATCAGCCTGACGAACGGTGCGACGTCGGGAATGACGGTGGCGCTGATGAGCGTTGCCCCGCCCGGCTCGACGATTGCGACCGAAGCGATCAGCCACCATACGCTGGTTCCGCTCGCCACCTATCTCGGTCTGCATCTCGAAGGGCTGGCGATCGATGAGGAGGGCATGATCCCCGAAGCGCTGGATGAAGCCTGTCGGAAGGGGCCGATCCGGGCAATTTTCCTGCAGCCCTCGGTGATCAATCCGATGGCGGCGCTGATGAGCGCGGAGCGCAGGCAGGCGCTCGCCACCGTCGCCGCCAAGCATGATATCGCAATCATCGAAAACGATATTCTCGGCCCGATGGTCGAGAACCGCGCGCCGCCGATGGCAGCCTTTGCGCCGGAGCGGACACTCTACGTCACGAGTTTCACCAAGATCACCGTTCCGGGTCTGCGGATCGGCTATCTCACCGCGCCCGACCGGTATGTCGCCGCCGTCGCCAACCGGCATCTCGTGTCCAACTGGATGGCGACGCCTGCCATGGCCGAGATCGCCACCCGCTGGGTCAGCGACGGCACGGCAATGGAACTCGTCAACTGGCAGCGCCGTGCCCTTTTGAGCCGGCACGCGATCGCGGCGGAGATGTTGGCCGGGCTTCCCTACCGGGCGCATCCGCAAAGCCTGCACGTCTGGCTGCCGCTCTCCGGCAATCATACGGAGGATGGGTTCGTATCGCAGGCAAGACTGCGCGGGGTGGCGATCGCGCCCGGCAAATCCTTCCATACCACCGATCAGGGCTGGACGCCGGCTGTGCGCATTTCGCTTGGTTCGACGACGGAAAGCGAGTTGCGGACCGGGCTTGGGATCGTCGCCTCATTGGCGCAAGGCAATCCGGAAGAGCTGCTGCTTGCGATCTGACGCAACTGCCTTGCGTTTGGGCATGCGCAGAATAATTGTCATGATATTATTTTACGAATTGACATGATTTTGATGGGCGGTCATCGTTAGGACATTGCTTGTCTCAACAGGGAGAGACATGAATGCTTCCGCCCATCATCCGCATCGACAACATCGTCAAGAAATACGGCCCACTGACCGTACTCGACGGCCTGTCGATGAATGTCATGCCGGGCGAGAAGCTGGCGCTGATCGGGCCGTCGGGCTCCGGCAAGACGACGATCCTGCGCATTCTGATGACGCTGGAGACGATCAGCGGCGGCCATATCGAGGTCGACGGCGAACAGCTCTACCATATGCCCGGCAGCAGTGGGCTGGTGCCGGCCGATGAGCGGCATCTGCACCGCATGCGCGAAAAGATCGGCATGGTCTTTCAACATTTCAATCTGTTCCCGCACAAATGTGTGCTCGACAATGTGACGCTGGCGCCGATGCTGACCAAGGGCATCAAGCGGCCGCAGGCCGAAAAACGGGCTATGGAGCTTCTCGACATGGTCGGCCTGGCCGACAAGGCGAGAAGTGTCCCGGCGCAGCTTTCCGGCGGGCAGAAGCAGCGCGTTGCCATTGCCCGAGCGCTGGCGCTGTCGCCGAAGATCATGCTGTTCGACGAGGTGACCTCGGCGCTCGACCCGGAACTGGTCGAGGAGGTGCTGAACGTCATGCGGCGGCTGGCGTCCGAGACCGATATGACCATGCTGCTCGTCACCCATGAAATGGGCTTTGCCCATGATTTCGCCGACCGTGTCCTGTTCTTCGACCGCGGCAAGATCGTCGAGGAAGGCAAGCCGGGCGACATCTTTCGCAATCCGACGCAGGAGAGGACGCAGACCTTCCTGCGCAAGATCATTGCGGCGGGGCACCGCGTCTGAGCTCAGACATTGCCCGCAAGAACAAACTCAAGGAAAATCAGAGGAGTTGGGAACGATGAAAGCAGGATATTTTTTGAGCGCCGCCAGCCTGTCGGTGCTTCTGGTTGCGGCAGCTGCCCCGGCCTCGGCTGCCGATGACAAGCTCGAGCAGCTGAAGGAGCAGGGCTTTGCGCGTATTGCCATTGCCAACGAACCGCCGTTCACCGCCGTCGGCGCCGATGGCAAGGTGTCCGGCGCCGCACCCGATGTGGCGCGCGCCATCTTCGAAAAGCTCGGCGTCAAGGAAGTCGTCGCCTCGATTTCGGAATATGGCGCGATGATCCCCGGCCTGCAGGCCGGCCGCCACGATGCGATCACCGCGGGCCTCTTCATGAAGCCCGAGCGTTGCGCCGCCGTCGCCTATTCCGAACCGATCCTCTGCGACGCCGAAGCTTTCGCTCTCAAGAAGGGCAATCCGCTGAAACTGACCAGCTACAAGGACATCGCCGACAATCCGGACGCCAAGATCGGCGCGCCGGGCGGCGGGACCGAGGAGAAGCTGGCGCTTGAGGCCGGCGTGCCGCGCGACCGCGTCATCGTTGTTCCCGATGGCCAGAGCGGCATCAAGATGCTGCAGGACGGCCGCATCGACGTCTACTCGCTGCCGGTCCTGTCGATCCATGACCTGATGGCCAAGGCGAACGATCCGAACCTCGAAACTGTCGCTCCGGTCGTCAATGCGCCGGTCTATTGCGATGGCGCTGCCTTCCGCAAGCAGGACGTCGCCCTGCGCGACGCCTTCGACGTCGAGCTGAAGAAGCTGAAGGAATCGGGCGAATTCGCCAAGATCATCGAGCCCTACGGCTTCTCGGCCAAGGCCGCGATGTCGACGAGCCGCGAAAAGCTCTGCGCCGCGGCGAAGTAATCGAGGTTGGCAGCCGGCCATGCCATCGGCATGGCCGGGTTGTCCCCGAACGATCTCCTAAAGCGCGTCGCGCTTTAGGTCCTTGTTTTTACGCATGTCGTTATCGCAACCGCTGCACAGTTTTGCGCGGCATGCTCTAGGAAGTGAGTTGCCGATGTCGGTATGGTCCGGCTATCTGACACTGATCCTTGAGGGCGCCCTGGTGACGCTCGAACTGACGGTCATGGGGTCTGCGCTGGCACTGGTGATGGCCTTCCTGGCGGGCCTCGGCCGGCTGTCGCGCTTCTTCGCCGTGCGGGCTCTGGCGACGGCCTATATCGAATTCTTCCGCGGCACCTCGATCTTCGTCCAGCTTTTCTGGGTTTATTTCGTGCTGCCTTTTGCGGGTTTGACCCTGACGCCGCTGCAGGCGGGCGTGCTGGCGCTCGGGCTGAATGTCGGTGCCTATGCGGCGGAGGTGGTGCGCGGCGCCGTCAAGGCCGTCGGGCGCGAACAGTCGGAAGCCTGCATCGCGCTCAACCTGTCGCGATACCAGCGCATGCGCCACGTCATCCTGCCGCAGGCGCTGCCGCTGATGCTGCCGACCTTCTGCAACAATGCAATCGAACTCCTCAAGGGCACGGCCGTCGTGTCGCTGATCTCGCTGACGGATATGACGTTCCAGGCGCAGGTGGTGCGGGCGCAGACCGGCAATACGCTGGTGCCCTTCGCGACGATCCTCATCCTCTATTTCCTCATGGCCTCGGCGATCTCCGCGACGATGCGCTGGCTGGAGCGGCGGATGGCGCGCAGCCTCGACGGCATAAGGACCTGATCGGATGGAATGGGATTGGGACTTCATCTGGCAGATCATGCCGACCCTTCTTGAAGGGTTCAGGATCACCATTCTTGCGACCATCCTCGGCGCTGCCGTCGCGATGATCGTCGGCCTGGCTCTTGCGATTGCCCGGCGATCTCCGGTCGCCGCCGTGTCGCGTACGGTCGGATTCGTGTCGGAATTCATCCGCGGCACGCCGCTGCTGGTGCAGCTCTACTTCATTTTCTACGTGCTGCCCGATATCGGCATCCGTCTGGCGCCGCTGGTCGCAGGCGTCATCGGTATGGGCATTCACTATGCGACCTATACCGCCGAGGTCTATCGCGCCGGCATCGAGAATGTGCCGCGCGGACAATGGGAGGCGGCCAAGGCCACAAATCTGACGACGCGCCAGGCCTGGATCCACGTGGTCCTGCCGCAGGCGATCCCGCCGATGATCCCGGCACTCGCCAATTATTTCATCGCCATGTTCAAGGAGACGCCGCTGCTTTCGGCGATCACCGTGCTCGAACTGATGAACCAGGCCAAGAGCATCGCCAACAGCAACTACCGCTACATCGAACCGATGACGCTGGTCGGCGTCTTCTTCCTCGTCATCAGCCTGATCTCGGTGGTGGGATTGCGCTGGCTCGAGGAACGTTACGCCAGGATGGATGACTGACCATGACCGTAGAGATTGAGATCATCCCTGCCGGCAGGCTGCCGCGACTGGAGAATCGGCCGCTGGAAAAACGCATCGGCCTGATCATTCTGGCGACCGACCACACGACGGAAGTCGACTTCCAGCGCATGGTCGCCAGCGATCGCCTCGGCGTCTATGTCAGCCGCATCCACTATGCCAATCCGGTCACGCCCGAAAACCTCCTGAAGATGCAGCCGTCGCTGACGCAAGGCGCGGCGCTGCTCCTGCCGGACGAGTCGCTCGATGCCATCGTCTATTCCTGCACCTCCGCCTCAGTGGTGATCGGCGATCGCAACATCGAGGCGGCGATCCATGCGGCCAAGCCCGGGATTCCCGTCGTGACGCCGACGGCCGCCGCCGCGAAAGGTCTGAAAGCGCTTGGCGCCAGACGGATCTCGGTGCTGACGCCCTATACGGTCGAGACCAGCCGGCCGATGGCGGACTATTTTTCGGATCTCGGTTTTGCGATCGACCGCTTCACCTGTCTCGGCCTGACCGATGATCGCGAGATGGCGCGGATCGCACCGGAGGAGATCCTTGCCTTTGCGCGCCAGGCGCTGGCGCCGCGATCGGATGCGCTGTTCATCTCCTGTACGGCGGTGCGCGCAGCCCAGGTCGCTGCCCGCATCGAAAGTGAGACCGGCAAGCCGGTGGTGACCAGCAATCTGGCGACGGCCTGGTCCTGTCTGAGGCTTTGCGGCGATGATCGGGCGCGGCCCGAACTCGGTCAGTTGATGACCAAGTCCTATTGGGAAGGCTGAGGTCATGGTGAGCACCTTGCCCGTTTCGCTGGAGGACATCCGTGCGGCGGCGCGACGGATTGCCGGCCGCGTGACCACCACTCCGATGGTGCAGTCCGCGTCGCTTGGCGAATTGGCCGGCGTGCCAGTGCATCTCAAGCTCGAACATCATCAGACGACCGGCAGCTTCAAGCTGCGTGGGGCGACCAATGCGGTGCTGTCCTTGTCGCCGGCGCAGCGCGTACGTGGCGTCGTCGCAGCCTCGACCGGAAATCACGGCCGTGCGCTTGCCTATGCGGCAAAGACCGAAGGTGCCGTCGCGACCATCTGCATGTCGCGGCTGGTGCCGGAGAACAAGGTTTCGGAGATCCGGCGTCTCGGCGCCGATGTCCGCATCGTCGGCATATCGCAGGACGAGGCGCAGCAGGAAGTCGACCGGTTGGTCCGCGAGGAAGGGTTGGTGATGGTGCCGCCCTTCGACCATCCCGATGTCGTGGCCGGGCAGGGGACGCTGGGGCTTGAAATCATCGACGACTTGCCGGAGGCGGCGAGCGTGCTGGTGCCGCTCTCGGGCGGCGGCCTTGCCGCGGGGGTTGCGGCCGCGGTCAAAGCCATCAGTCCGACGACCAAAGTGATCGGCCTGACCATGGAGAAGGGTGCCGCGATGAAGGCAAGCCTCGATGCGGGGCAGGCCGTGCAGGTCGAGGAAGTGGCGAGCCTTGCCGACTCGCTCGGCGGCGGCATTGGTCTCGACAACCGCGTCACCTTTGCCATGTGCCGCGAACTTCTCGACGACGTCATCCTGCTGACCGAGACGGAAATCGCCGCCGGCATGCGCCATGCCTATGCCTGCGAACGCCAGGTCGTCGAAGGCGCGGGTGCGGTCGGTATCGCCGCGCTGCTTGCCGGAAAAATCAGGGGCGGCGGTCCCATCGTTGCGATCTTGTCCGGGGCGAATGTCGACATGGAGCAGCACCTTCGGGTGATCAACGGGACGCAGCCGCTCTACGGCGAGGAGAGACCATGAGCCGGATGATCATTCTGACGGAAGCGGAACTGAGGAAAGTCATCGGGCTTGACCGAGATGCAATCGCCTGCATCGAGGAGGCTTTCGCAGCGCTTGCGACCAAGGCCGTCGCCATGCCCCCGATCCTGCGGCTCGACATTCCGGAATATCGGGGCGAAGTCGATGTGAAGACGGCCTATGTGCCCGGCATCGAGGGCTTCGCGATCAAGATCAGCCCCGGTTTCTTCGACAACCCCCAGATCGGCCTGCCGAGCACCAACGGCATGATGGTGCTGCTGTCGAGCCGGACCGGACTGGTGCAGGCACTGCTGCTGGACAACGGCTATCTCACCGACGTGCGCACCGCAGCAGCCGGCGCTGTCGCGGCGAAACATCTGTCGCGCCAAAATGCGTCCGTGGCCACGATCTTCGGCGCCGGTATGCAGGCGCGGCTGCAGCTCGAAGCGCTGACGCTGGTGCGGCCGATCCGCGAAGCAAGGATATGGGCGCGCGATGCCGCCAAGGCGCAAACCACGGCTGCGGAATTGGCCGGAAAACTCGGCTTTCCCGTCATCGCGACATCGGACGCCAGGGGAGCAGTGACCGGCGTCGACCTCATTGTCACCACCACGCCGTCGGAAATGCCGATCATCAAGGCGGGGTGGCTGGAACCCGGACAGCATCTGACGGCCATGGGCTCGGATGCCGAACACAAGAACGAAATCGATCCGGCCGCCATCGCCGGTGCCGGCCTCTACGTCGCCGACAGCCTGAAGCAGACACGGCGCCTCGGCGAGCTGCATCACGCAATCGATGCCGGCATGGTCGCGGCCGATGCGGTCTTCGCCGAACTCGGCCAGATCGTCGCCGGCCGGGCGCCGGGGCGGACGAGCAACGACCAGATCACCATTGCGGACCTGACCGGGACCGGCATTCAGGACACCGCCATCGCCACCCTCGCCTTTGCCCGAGCCGGCGCGTCGAAGGCCGGGACCACGTTCGAAAGCTGACCGGCGCGGCGCCGGAAAAGAAGGGAAGAGACATGACCCAGCCCAACCTCAAATTCTCGCTCGGCGAATATGCCGCGCGGCTGGAAAAGACACGGCGTGCCATGGAAGCGAAGGGCGTCGACCTGCTGATCGTCAGCGACCCGTCGAACATGGCCTGGCTCACCGGCTATGATGGCTGGTCCTTCTATGTGCACCAGGCGGTGATCGTGCCGCCACAGGGGGAGCCGATCTGGTTCGGCCGCGGCCAGGATGCCAACGGCGCCAAGTTCACCGCCTATCTGAAGCATGACAACATCATTGGCTATCCCGATCACTATGTGCAATCGACCGAACGCCATCCGATGGATTATCTCTCGGGCATCCTCACCGAACGCGGCTTCGGCAAGCTGACGATCGGCGTCGAGATGGACAATTACTGGTTCTCAGCGGCGGCGTTCGCGGCGCTGCAGAAGCACCTGCCGAATGCGCGCTTCGCCGACGCGACCGCCCTCGTCAACTGGCAGCGCGCGGTCAAGAGCGAGACCGAAATCAAGTATATGCGCAATGCCGCCCGCATCGTCGAGGCGATGCACGCCCGCATCTTCGACAAGATCGAGGTCGGCATGCGCAAATGCGATCTGGTCGCGGAAATCTATGATGCCGGCACCCGCGGCGTCGACGGCATCGGCGGCGATTATCCGGCGATCGTGCCGCTGCTGCCGTCCGGCGTCGAAGCATCCGCACCGCATCTGACCTGGGACGACCGGCCGATGAAGACGGGCGAGGGCACCTTCTTCGAGATTGCCGGCTGCTACAACCGCTATCACCTGCCGCTGTCGCGCACCGTCTTCCTCGGCAAGCCGACGCAGGCCTTTCTCGATGCCGAAAAGGCGACGCTGGAGGGCATGGAGGCCGGTCTTGCGGTCGCCAGACCCGGCAATAGCTGCGAGGATATCGCCAACGCCTTCTTCGCGGTGCTGAAAAAATACGGCATCGTCAAGGACAACCGCACCGGTTATCCGATTGGCCTTTCCTATCCGCCGGACTGGGGCGAGCGCACCATGAGCCTGCGACCGGGCGACCGGACGGAACTGAAGCCCGGCATGACCTTCCATTTCATGACCGGCCTCTGGCTCGACGACATGGGATTCGAGACGACCGAGAGCATCCTCATCACCGAGAGCGGTGTCGAGTGCTTCGCGAACGTGCCGCGCAGGCTGATGGTCAAGGATTGAGGCTGCGATGACAGAGATTGGCTTGCGACCGTCACCGATCAGCGCGACGGTCAATTTCGCCGCCGAGGGCGTCCAGCACGGCTTCCTGCGGCTGCCCTACAGCCGCGACGATTCCGCCTGGGGATCGGTGATGGTGCCGATAACGGTCATCAGGAACGGCAAGGGGCCAACGGCTCTTCTGACCGGCGGCAATCACGGCGACGAGTATGAAGGACCGATCGCACTCTTCGATCTTGCCCGCACGCTGAAAGCTGAGGAGGTGAGCGGCACTGTCATCATCGTGCCGGCCATGAATTATCCGGCATTCCAGGCGGGAACCAGGACCTCGCCGATCGACAGGGGCAACATGAACCGCAGCTTCCCGGGCCGGCCGGACGGCACGGTGACGGAGAAGATCGCCGACTATTTCCAGCGGGTGCTTCTGCCGATGGCGGATCTCGTCCTCGACTTCCATTCCGGCGGCAAGACGCTCGATTTTCTGCCGTTCTGCGCGGCCCACATCCTGGCGAACAAGCAACAGGAGAAAAAGGCCTTCGAATTGGTGACGGCCTTTGCGGCCCCCTATTCGATGAAGATGCTTGAGATCGATGCGGTCGGCATGTACGACACCGCCGCCGAGGAGATGGGCAAGGTCTTCATCACCACGGAACTCGGCGGCGGCGGCACCGCCACGGCCAAAAGTGCGGCGATTGCCAAACGCGGCACCATCAACGTGCTGCGCCATGCGGGGATCGTCGCGGGCGCCGTCGAGACCGGCCCGACGAGCTGGCTCGATATGCCGGACGGCCGCTGTTTCTCTTTCGCAGAGGAGGGCGGGTTGATCGAGCCTGTCATTGACCTCGGTGAAGCCGTGGCCGAAGGCGCCGTCGTCGCGCGCATCCATCCGATCGGCCGGACCGGAATGGCGCCCCGCGAGATCCGCGCCGGCATGAACGGCATTCTCTGTGCCCGGCATTTCCCGGGGCTGGTCAAAGCAGGCGACTGCGTTGCCGTCGTGGCGATCGTTACGGACTGAGGTGGGAAGGGCGGCCCTTCCCTTTGCCGCGGACGCGTCAGGCCGCTTTCTGCGATCTTGACGGGCTGGCGGCCGCGTCGATCTGAAAGCGGCTGACGACCCCTTCCAATGTCTGCGTCTGGCTGCCGAGCGCCCGGCAGGCCGAGGCGGTTTCGACGGCCATGGCGGCGTTGCGTTGGGTGACCTGATCCAGGGCGTTGACGGAGGTGTTGATCTCGCCGATCGCCACCGCCTGTTCGGAGGACACCAAGACGATGCGGGCGATCAGACTGGCAACCTGCTCGACCTGTCCTTCGATTTCCAGAAGCGCCTTGCCGGTGCGGTTGACGAGCTGCACCCCGGTGGAGACCTGAGACGAGGAGGTGGAAATCAGCGCTCTGATCTCCTTGGCGGCGTTGGCCGAGCGCATGGCGAGTTCGCGCACTTCCTGGGCAACGACGGCGAAACCCTTGCCCGCTTCGCCCGCACGGGCCGCCTCGACCCCGGCATTGAGCGCCAGAAGATTGGTCTGGAAGGCGATTTCATCGATGACATTGACGATGTCGCCGATCTGGGAGGACGAACCTTCGATCCGTTCCATGGCGGCGATCGCTTCACGAACGACGGCCGCCGAATGTTCGGCGCTGGTGCGGGTCTCGGCCATCATGCCGGTTGCCTTGCCGGCATGGTCGGAGGCGTCTTTCGCCTTGGCATTCATCTCATCGAGCGCGGCTGTGGCCTCTTCGAGCATCGCGGCCTGCTGTTCCGTGCGCGAGGCAAGGCTGTCGGCGGCATCGGTGATGCCGGCCGAGGAACTGCCCACTTGCTTGGAGGTCTGGGCGATCTCGGCCATCGAAGCGCAAAGCGCATCCATGCTGTCGTTGAACTTTGCGCGCAAAGTTTCGTAGGCCGTGGCGAAGGGCGTCGTGATGCGGCAATCGAGATTGCCGTTCGATAGCTGTTCCAGGCCGTATGTCAGCCGGCCGATCACCGTTTCGCGGATCTGTTCCTCAGCGGCCTTTTCGGCCAGCTGGCTGCGCTCGCGCTCGAATTCCGCGTCGCGAAGTGCGGTCTCGCGCTTCTGCGCGTCCTGCCGTTCGAGCGCATTGCGGCGGAATACCGCGACGGCCTTGGACATGGCGCCGATCTCGTCGGAACGGTTGGCATAGGGAACTTCGGTCGAAAAATCGCCTTCGGCGAGGTTGCCCATATAGGCCTTCATACCGTCGAGCGGCACGATGGCGCGGCGGCGCAGGAGATAGAGGCCGACCAGCAGCAGGCCGAACGAGCCGAAACCCGCAGCACCGGCATAGATCGTCCAGGTGACGATTTCCGAAGCGGCATTGCGCTCCTCGCCCTTCAGGAAGGCGTCGGAATTAGCAACGAGTTTCTCGACCGCATCTTGATGCGAATGGAAGGCAACGCGCAACTGTTCGATCGCACCATGCGCCTTGTCTTCATCCTTGGCATTCAAGGCGGGGATGATCTCGCGGTTCATCACCCCCCAGAATGCATCGCCCTTGGCGATAACATCGTTTTCAAGCTCGTCCTTCAACACCTGCGGCAGCCGGGTGGTTTTCCAATAGGCGCGGCGGTCGTCGTAAGCAGCCTTGAGATTGGCGATCTTGGCAAGATTGGTGTCTGTGAGTTCGGGAAATTTGCTCGCCTCGAAGGAGAGCATGTAGGATTCGACCACGAAGAGCGGCGGCGGTAGAATATCGGCAATCAAATCCTTGCCGTAGACGACCTGCTCGTAAACCGGACCGTTGACCTTCAGCCGTTCGAGCGCCGATTGCTGCAATCCGATCGACATGAAAAGACCTACTGAAACGGCGACGCCGAACGCCACCAGACTGCGAGCGATGGTGAATGCCAAGACTGTCTCCAAATAACTTTTGGCTTCTCTACTTCGAGAGACCTGATCTACGTACGGCATTATTTGGCAAGAACACTGAAATATGGTTAATTATTATGAGGTCGGAGCTTAGCCAGCTCTTTCAGGACTGGGGCAACCGTCCAAAATTGGGTTGATAGGTTGAAGCGGTGGTATCAAGCCATCACCAGCCATCATGATGGCTCAAGGCGACATCACATTCATCGTGAAGGAGATCAGCTTGGCTGCCCTCAGCTTTCCGTACGAAGTGCAAAAGCGCGTGATCTTGCTCGCCGTGAAAACGGCTCGATAGCCGCCATAGTCACGCGGACCTTTGAATTGGACGAGATAGGCGAAGCTGGACGGGAACCGGGGTGTCCTTCCATGCCAGGCTTTCGCGGGGACGGACATCGGTATTGAAGCCCCGATCAACGAAGGCCGGCAGCATTGGATGGGCATCGAGCTTTGAATGTTCTCGATACCAACGGTTCTGCGTTTCCACGAAAGCTGAACGCTTCAGGGGATGACATCCGCGGTGTCGAGCAGACCGAAGCCCAAGGATATCCTATCGCGGCGTAGAGGTTATCGCGGATAGCGTTGTCAAGCGATTAGCTTCTGAATGGGTCGATCGGCGCGCCGTCAAGCGTCTTTCAGGCCAATCGCATGAGCATTTCATTCAGGTCGCTGATCTGGCGGAGCAGTTCGACCAACTTGTCCGTATCATCTTGGCTGAGCCGGCCCGTTCCGGCGCTGCTCTGCCAAAGATGTTGAAATTGTTGGCTCGTCTGGCGCGCGCTGCTCATGATTTCGATGATTTGCGCGCGGTTTTCCCAGGTTGCAACGACGGTCGATTCGTTCATTTCCATCGACACGTCCGGTTCGCGTTCCAGCAAAAGCAATTCCTGATTCCTCTTGGCGACGGCGGGTGGGTTCGGCAGTCAGCAGCGATTGAAAATCAAACGATTGTCTGTCGGGTGTGGGGCGGACCCGATAGACAATCGGCAAGTCCTTCTTGGGAACCCAAATCAGGAATCGCAAGAACAATAAATGGGAAATTTTCCCATATGTCAATCTGATTGACGGCGCGTCAGCGCGGAACTGGAGGATCCGTAGGCGGTGGACCGCGGCGCAAGGGGTCTTGCGGCGGCGGACCCCGCCTGTTCGGATCAGGATAATCTCCGCCGGGCCCGCCTCTGCCGAAAGACGGATGGCCACGCTCTGGCCCGTCTGGAGGACCATCCGGCGGGCGAGGACCAAAGCCGTCTGGGCCTTGCCTGTCCGCAAAGCCCGTCATTCTGCTTGAATCGCGGACAGTGACGTCGACAAATCCATGGCCATCGGGAGACATTCGCATCGAGCCGTAAGGCGCTGAGCCCCCAGGTCCTGCGCCAGCTCCACCCTTTTCTGCGGGTTTGAAGGTCTCGACGTTGACGACACCTCGTTTCAGACCCGGCACCACAGGTTCGGCCTGAATGCGTATAATGACCGATCGATTGGCGTCCGTCCTGAGACGCACGACGGTTTGCTTGCCGACCAAATGTGCTTGCGCCTGCCCGAGCGAAAGGCCGCCGAGCAAGACGCGATTGCCGCTCCTTACGGGGACACCGCGAACATGGGCGCCATCGGAAACGGCGCGATGCTCGATGCGTCTGGCAATGATGGTGCCATCCGGTTTGCGGATGCCGAACACGGCGACCCGCTTGCCCTTTCGTAAGTCCTTCGTGACCAAACCGGTCGTGTCGACGGTTTGCGACAGGATGGTCATCCCGGTCTTACCCATCTCGTCGATGCGGCCCTGGACCTCGCTGACGATCGCGATGCGGGCAGCACGCTTTCCTGCCAGCAGCACACGGACGACATGACCGACCTTCATCGCGCTTGCAGGCGCGCGTCGTCCATCGATGTCGATCGGCGTCGTCGCACTGAACGGTATGTGGATGTTGTTGACGATGATGCTGCCAAAACCCTGGATGGTTCCGACGATGCCGGTTCCGCCGATACCGTGGTCTTCGTTCTCTCCACCTGCAATGGAAAGACCGGAGCCGCCGATGCCATGGTCGCTGGTGCCTGTCGGCTGCGCGGCGGTCATCGCTGGCATCAGAACCTGGAGCGCTATTCCGCCCAGGAGAAACTGTCTTCTCGAGATCGTTGACGGGCTCATGCGTCAGTCTCCGTCTCGGAAGCGGCTGCCGGAGGAACTGCGTCACCCTCCTCGGTCATGACATAGACGCCGGTGATCCAGCGGCTGTTGCCGCCGGGATCGTCCTTGATGGCCTGATGGGCGATCTTGTTGAGCTTCAGGAGCAGCGCCATCCCTTCCTTGCGCCCAATCTCGTCGAGCCGGGCTGCCAGCGCTGGAGATATCCCGTCATAATGAACGGCGCGTTCGAAATAGGGAGGAGGGTCGTTCATCAGATTCATGACCGATGCCTGCACGTGGTCACGAAGGTTGCGGGTAAAATAATGCCGGCGAGCTTCGTCCCCGGCATTCGGGACGATCGATGAGAGGTTGAGCTGGATCCAACCGTTCTGATCGACAACGACAATGTCTCTGTCCAGCCAGTCGTCCAGGATCGAGCGAGGATGGACGTCCTTGGTGATGTCGCTCACCAGGCTTTCGAATGACGGACCGCCATCGCTGGATGTGCGGGGCAGGGCGCTCGGCCTATCCTCCGCATCGCAATAGAGCGGCTCGGCAAGCCATCTCGCAAGAATGCGGCTCGTCTGCGAAACACTCACGGTGAGAAAGGATGCCGTCAGGGCCTGTCCACGCAGCCGGTTGACGTCCTTGCGGTGGATGCCGGTCAGAAGCGAGATACGGCTATCCGTCTGCTGTTTGTTCGGCAGCGTAAATTCGTTCTCCGCAACCTCGATATAGAGGCGGCGAAGAATGGCCGAAAAGGCAGTGAAGTTGAAGCCGGAGGCGAGAGCGAGTTTGACCAGCGGGCGAAGCACGCGGACGAGCATGGCCTGCAAGGTCTCTTCGGAGAATGGAAGCTTCGCGCGCGGCTTTGACATCAACAATACACTCGGTCCCTGAAAGACCATTGCCGGCAGACTTCGACAGTCGCCCTCCATCTCCCTATGGTAAAGTCCAGACTGCTGCAACGGACAAGCCAGATGCAAGACCGGGCTATGCCGTGCTGCTGTGCGGCGCGGCCGCGATCGTGCCGACTTTGAAAGGAGATTTAGCGTGCTCCGTTAATGAGTTACCGGATGCGGCTCGGGTGAGAGCACCGCGCCATGGCTCCAGTCGATCAGCCGGTCGATACGTGCAATCTTGTGGAAAACCTCGAAGACGTCGAATGACGCGCCTTTCTCGATGTGGCCGGCCAAAAGCTCGCAAAGCTCGAATATTTCAGGCGGCGTGCCGGTCATCTCGACGCCGTCATCGGTGAAAACACCTGATCGAGGCCATGCCCGCGGCTGTTGTTCATCAAGTTTGCAGCCGACGAAAGGGATTGTATCGATGATGCCGGAGGCGAGCGCGAAGGCGGCTTCCGTCACGATTTCGGAGCAATCCGTGCTGGGCTGTTTCCTTAAGGCTGGTATCTGCAACCGCTTGAACTCCTTCATATCAGATCCGTCAGAGGTAATTGACCAAACTCAGCCCCTGGAGTTTCGAGACGAGCGTATAGGCCGTTTCCAGTTGCGTTTGCAGTTGGTTGACGAGCGTCGACGCCTCATAGACATCCACGCCCTGGAGGTCGACGAGCTTGCCCTGAAGCAGGGTTGATTGAGCGTCGAGGGCGTCATTTGCCTTTTCGACCCGCTCCTGCGAGAGGCCTAGCTCGCTTTGCTGTGTGACGATGCCGGCTGTTGCCTGCGCCGCATAAGCGATAGCCTGGGATGCAACGGTGCTCTGCGCATCGGATGCGAGATCCTGACCGAAGAGGGACGACACGACGACGGATGCAAGCGCGAGATAACGCATCCCTTCCGAATTCGCGTTGGTGGACGAGGTGATGGTTTCCGATCCGCTGATCCGGCTTGTCATGTCGGTGCTCGAGGCGGTCGACCAGCCGTCTGCAGAGTCCGTCCAGGCGCTTTCGGAAAACATCGGCTCGACCGTGTCGGTGATGAATGTGCCGATTTCCTCGCCCGTCAGCTCGTTCACGTCTTTTCCAAGGCCGGTTGCATAGTCGCTCAGCGCCGTCACGATCGTATCCGAGACCGTGGAAGTTTGGTCGGTCAGGGGCTGGCTGTCGAGGTTTGTCCCGCCAAACAGGAACTCGCCGTTGACGGCCGTATTCGCCGTCGAGATCAATTGCGAAACCGTGGAGCTCGCTGTCTGCAAGGCGACGGCGATACTCGTCGTATCCTGGCTCGCCTGAAGCGCGGTCAGGTTCGAAACCAGGCTGTCGCCGGCATCCTTGAGGTTTGAAAGGGCCGTCTGCGACGCGTCCATGCGCAATGCGACGACGGAATTGCTCGTTTGAAACGACGCGGCCTGGTTGATGGCGCTGGTGAGGTTGAGCGACTTTGCAGTGCCGGCACCAAGGGCCGTGCCGATATCGCTGTAGGTTCCCGTCGTTGCCTCTGTCGAAGCGCTCTGCAGCTTGGACTGGGACTGGCTGATGGTCAGCTTGAGAACGTTTTGCATCGCCGATGATGAGACAAAAGATGCTTTCATGACTAGCTCGCTATGTCGAGGAGCGACTTGAACATGTCGTCGATGACGTTCAGGATTTTCGTCGCCGCTTTGTAGGATTGTTCGATGTCGAGAAGCAGCGTCAGCTCCTCGTCGAGGTTCACGCCCGCTTCATTGGAATAAGCCTCGTCGGAGCGCGACAGGGCCGCCGAAGTGGTTTCGGAGGCCGTCGTCGCATCGCTGCGATATTGCTCGAGCCAGCCGATGGAGGCGCTGGCATAGTCCGTCAGGCTTTGCGTCGTGGAGAGGCCGGCGTCGGAAGAGAAGGAGCGCTGTTCCGTCAAGGCCTCGTACAGGGCGTCGAGATTGTCCGAGAAGCCGCTGTCTCCCGACGTATTGAGATCGGTGATGCCGCTGATCGTTCCATCGCGCAGCTTCGTCGCATCGCCGCCCTCGCTCGTGACAACGGCCGTATTGACCGAGATGGTGGACGCGATCCCGGTGATATCGTCGGTGTCGGACGGCGTTGTCCCGGTTGCGCCCGCCGCCGTCGTCCACACGAAAAGTCCGGGTGCGCTCGTGCTGCCGTCGGTTTCGGAGAAGATCTGGACGAGCGATTTGGCGATCTCGTCGAGCTGGGCCTGGAAGGTCGGGGCGACCTCGTCGCGAAGCTGCAGCAATGACTGCAGGCTGCCCGAGGCAGTGGTCGTCGATCCTTCGCCGGCGTCGAGCGCAACCCCGTCTATGTAGACGGAATTGCCCTCCGTTCCCGCGACATAGGTTGCTGTCGAGGTGAATGAGACGGTGCGCGGGACGGTCTCGAACAGCACGGTGCCATCCGAGGTGTAGAGCGCCATGTCGTTATTGCTGCGGACGACGGAATTGACGCCGACGATCGAGGAGATCTGCTTCAAGAGCTTTTCGCGCTCGTCGAGCGCCGAGGATGTATCCGCGCCGGTCGATGTCGCCAGTTTGACTGCGTTGTTTGCCGTTTCGAACTGCGACAGCAGCGTATTCAGCGTCGAGACCTGCGTGGCGATTTCCGCGTCGGCCTCTGTTCTGATCGACTGAACGCCGTCGCTTGCGGTATTCAGCGAATTGGCAAGATCCTGCGCGGCGGTGACGGCCGATTGTGCCGCGGTCGTGCTGCTCGGCGAGGTGCCGAACGTCTGGAGCGCCTGCTGGAATGCCGCGAGATAAGTGCTTGGCGAGGTCTCGTAGTCATTGCCGCCCACCAGCGACTTCAAGCTTTCAAGGCCGGTCAGCAGCGTTTGCTGGGCGCTGTCCTTGGAATTCGTCTGCAGGTACTGAGACAGAAGTGCGGTTTCCTGCGCCCGGCTGATGCTGACGACCTGCGCGCCGGAAAGGGATGTCGTGATCGACGCTTCCCGTCTCACATAGTCGGAGTTTCCTGCATTGGCGATGTTCGTCGAGACGACGCTGCTTTGCTGGCCGGTATTGTTGAAGATGCTTTGTGCGCTGTTTAAGGCGGAGGTGAGCGACATGCCGACGCCCTCCCTATCGTTTCAGATTGACGAGGACATCCATGATATCGGAGCCGGTCTGGAACACCTTCGAATTGGCGGTATAGCTGCGCTGCGCTTCGATCATCTCCGTCAGTTCGCCGGCGAGATCGACGTTCGAGCTTTCGAGAGCGCCGGACTGGATGGAGCCGAGGCCGTTGGTCTGCGGGAAGCCGGTGACCGTCACGCCGGACATTCCGTTGGCGGTGTAGACGTTGCCGCTGAGCAGCGTCAGATTGTCGGGGCTTGCGACCGTCGCGAGAGGAATCTGGTAGAGAGACTTCGTCGTGCCGTTGGCATAGGAGACCGACACCACACCATCCGTGCCGATCGAGACCGCACTGACAGCGCTCGCGGCCTGGCCGTCGGCCGAGCCCGTCGCCGAGAAGTCGGAGGCGAGCTGGGTGAAATCCGAATAGTCCATGGTGATCGTCTGTGCCGTCGTCGGATCGACGATATCCGTGTCGGTCGCCGAGGTGAGCTGTCCGTCGGCGTCGAAGGAGAGCGTCGCGACGCTGACGGCGTCGGAGGAGTAGGGGAAGGACGTCGTGCCGCCGGTGGTTGCGTCGGCATTGCGATAAACTGCGACCTCCCAGGTGCTTCCGGTGACCGCGCCGCTTGAATCCGTCGTCACACCGGTTTTGGTGAAATAGTAGTCGTATTGGACGGTAGCGCCGAGGCTGTCATAGGCAACCAGCGACATTTTCTGCGTGTCGTCGGTGACATCAGACGTGTTGGCGCTCGGCAAAGTCGTCGTATCGGTAACGACGGTCGCTTCGGAGTTCAGGTTGCCGCTGAAATAGGCGCTGCTCGAGGCAACGGCGCTCAATCCCGACTGGGACACGTTGACCGGCACCAGGCCGTCAAAACCGTTGACGACCACCGCCGGCACGCCGGAATCATAGGAATATCCCATCAGCGTGTAGCCGGCGCCGTTGACGAGATTGCCGTCGCTGTCGACAGAGAAGTCGCCGGCCCGGGTGAGCACCGGCGTGCCGTCGGCACCTTGCACGATGAAGAACCCGTCTCCCGAGATCGCCAGGTCGTAATCGGAGGTCGTGTAGGAGATGTCGCCCTGTTCGGAAATCGCCTGGCGCACGGAAGTCTGGACGCCGCCGGAATTGTAATTACCCGACGAAGACGGCAGGACCAGCGACGAGAAGGACGTGGAAACGGCCTTGTAGCCGGTGGTGTTGGCATTGGCGATATTGTCGGAAACCGTGCTGAGCCGGTTTGCCTGGGCGCTCATGCCGGAGACGGCGGTTTTCATGCTTCCAAAAATGCTCATGGCTCGATCCTTTAAGGTTTGGGAACATGCCATGTGACGAAAGGCTTCCAGAGCCCGGATGGCGGGCGCACGACATCGCTGGCGCCGGGCAAAAGCCGACACCGGTCGATGATCTGATTGTCTGGACTGACCCCGTGATGGCGATAGGCGCTTCGGCTCATCCGCGCGCTGGTTATCCGTGCGCCTGTGACGGCGCACACTTCGAACGTTTCCATATTTCGGAAGCGACCCGACTGAAGGCTCTGCCGGCTCAACTGCCGGGTCGCTTTAAAACCGTCTCATTGCAGATCCTCCAGCGACCGCAATGGCGACGGCTTAACGACCGTCAGCTCGTGGACTGTGCAGACAATGAACCGGCGCCCGACGTGTCGAGCAGACTGAAGAGCTGGCTCGCCTGGTCTTCGGTGACGTCGTCCGGCTTACCCGCCATGAATTCGTCCAATGACACGAGCCCGTCGCCGTCCGTATCGAGATCGGAGAGCAGGGATGCAAACTGGTCATCGTCATCGTCACTGGACGACGGCGGCGGTCCTTCGGGGCGTTCCGACTGCTGAGCGGACATGGCCTCGGTCAGCGTATCGACCGATAGCGAGCCGGCACCTTCGCTGTCGAAGCTGTCGAACAGCGTGCCGGCCTGCTCCTCGCTCACATCGGACGGCCGACCTGCAACGAATTCGGCTTTGCTTACCTGCCCGTCGCCGTCGGTATCGAGATCGGAGAGCAGGGATGCAAGATCGTCATCGTCGGAAGGTGGCGGGGGTGGCGGCCCCTCGGCACGTTCCGACTGCTGGGCGGACATGGCTTCGGTCAGCGCATCGACCGATAGCGAGCCGGCACCTTCGCTGTCGAAGCTGTCGAACAGCGTGCCGGCTTGATCCTCCGATACATCGGACGGCCGGGCTGCGACGAACTCGGCCTTGCTGACGTAGCCGTCGCCGTCGCTGTCCAGCTGCGCAACGTCCATGTCTGCGCCGCCGTCCTGCTGCTCGCTGGAAGCGGACTGATCGGCGAGGCCGTTCATCGTCAGCGACATCAACTGCGACATGAGTTTCTCGGCGCTGTTGGTCGCGTCTTCGCTGAGCTGCTGGGTTGTGGTTGATTTTTTTGCCGAAACCGTATTACAGGATAGGACGTCCTGGGACGCTGACGTCGAACTCTTGCTATAGGAATAGGAAGACATTGACGTTGCGGCGGAAATGGTCGTCATAAGCGCTCCATCGCTAGAGGGTGGGGATGCAACGCATTACAGAACTGATGAGTTCTCTAAATCGAAATTACTAATGCCACAACCGAAAAAATCGTCCCTCAGAAATCGTAGTCTCCTTTCTGCGGGCGTCGGCTTGTGCTTCGATGAGGCGGTCTAGATCATCATGGATGTTGCCGACGATCCCGCAGATGAGCCGCGCAAACGGGGCCGGCCGAAAGTCTCCAGCGATGATGACAAGCGCGTGCATATCGTCGAGATTGCCCGCCGCGTTTTTGTAAAATACGGCTACGCCGGAAGCACGACCGCGGTCGTCGCCACCGAGGCGGGTGTTTCGAAACAGACGCTCTACAAGCTGTTTCAGAGCAAGGAAGAGCTGTTTGCCGCCGTGGTCGGTGCTCATCGGCGCATGATGCTCGACCTGCCTCGGCCTCCAGAAGATCTCTCGATCGCCGAGAGCCTTGAACGCATCTTCATGATCGACATGGATGAGGACAAGGATGCCGATCGTGCCGGTTTCCTGCAACTCGTCTTTCGCGAAGCGGGGCAGTTTCCCGAACTCGTCGACATTCTGCAGCGCGAAGGCATGCGTGCCAGCCGGCAGCAGCTTGCCGACTGGCTGAGCGACCGCAGGGCCGAAGGCAGGCTGTCGCTTGATGATCCGACCAGCGGAGCCCGCATGCTGATGGATATGATCTTCGGTGGCATGGGGCCGCCGGAAGGGCGTGCTCAGGCCTGGCCCGACCGGGCGGCACTGCTTGCCCATCTCCGGCGCTGCATTGCAATCTTTGCCGCGGGCGTCGGCGCCGCGTGACCCGATAAAGCCGCGATCCCTCGGCTTTCGACGTCCTGTTGCATTTTTGAAGAATTATAGTACCATGTGGTTCTATTAAATTGATTCGGCCGCATGAATGCGGTCCGTCAGCGCCATGAACGGCGGCAACATCTCAGCAAACATGAAAAGTTTCAACCGTGGCGGCCGGCAGGCTTTCGCGCGCGCATGCTCATGAAAGGGACAGGCGTTGGTTTCCACCTATGTGAGCTACCTCTCGGTCGCCAGAAATCTGAGCGCCAGTCTCTCGAGTGTGGCTTCACAGGCAACGGTTTCCCGCGACAGTGACTACTACAAGGAAAACATCGACAAGGTCACGACGGTCGATGAATTCATGGGCGATTACAAACTCTACTCCTATGCCATGAAGGCATACGGGCTAGAGGACATGACCTATGCCAAGGCCTTCATGAAGAAGGTGCTGGAAAGCGACCTCAGCGATTCATCGAGTTTCGCCAACACTTTGAGCGATAGCCGCTATGCCGAATTCGCCGCCGCCTTCAAATTCGGGGGCGAGACGAAGACGGCGCAGTCAGACGTGCAGCGGGACAATCTGCTCGATGCCTATGAGACATCCTTCGACACCGAGGCGGACGACATCACGGATGAGACGGATTATTTCGAAGAGAATATCTCGTCGATCACCTCGGTCGATGATTTCCTGTCGAGCTCCAGACTGAAGAACTATGCGCTGACGGCCTTCGGCCTCAGCACCGAATACACGTCCAGCAGCTTCCTGAAGCAGGTTTTGACGAGCGATCTGGATGATGCCGACAGTTTCGTCAACCAGCTCGGCGACGACGTCTATGTCAGCCTGGCAAAGGCCTTCAACTTCAACGAGGATGGCTCGACCGACGGCGATGTGATGTCGGAAGACCAGATCTCGCTGGTGACGAGTGGCTATGCGGTGGCCTCGTCGACGATCGCGTCCACGGAAACCGGGGAGGCCTACGACACCTATTTCGCTGCTGAAATTGGCAACATCACCTCCGTCGACCAATTGATGAGCGACGACAAGCTGGTCGGCTATCTCAGGATTGCCTACGGTCTTTCCGACGACGAATCCGACAGCTACATTTCGGCGGCCCTGAAAAGCGCTGACATCGCCGAAGCGATCGGCTTGTCCGACCTGCACGAGGCCTTCAATTTCGACGAGGACGGCGCGCTTGCCGATGGCGACACCGCCCAGACCTCGGACCAGACCGCCACGACCACGGCAGCCTTCGATGAAAATTATGAAGTGCTGGTCGCCAATACCAGCACGGAAGACGCCACCGACAACTATACGACGCGCATCGCCAGCGTCACCTCGATCGATGATTTCCTCGTGTCGAATGCCGATGACGACGATGACGACAACGACGATCTCCCCGAGCTGTGGGAAATGGCGTTGCGCGCCTATGATATAGACCCCGACAGCGTTTCGAGAAGCGAGGTCCGGAAAATTCTCGAAAGCGATCCCACGGACTCGAAAAGCTATGTCAACAGCCTGAAGGACGACCGGTTCGTAGCCTTTCGCAAAGCATTCAACTTCGACGACAATGGCGACGTCACCGTTCCCTTGCAGGCCATGTCGGAATCCGTCGTCGACGACTACGCCGCCTATTACAAGCAGAACAAGATCCGATACCTTGAAGGCGACGAGCTGACCGAGGCGACCGACGCGGCGAATGACGAGATCATCTATTTTCGCGAGCAGATGGCGACGATCACGACGGCCAGCGAATTCCTGGCCGACGATCGCCTGGTTAGCTTCGCGCTTGAGGCGAAGGGGCTCGATCCGGACGATGTCACGTCGGACGAACTGAAGAAGATGTTCTCTTCCGATCTCGACGACGAAGATAGTTATGTCAACAAGCAGGACGACAATCGTTTCGCCGAACTCGTCGGCTCGTTCAATTTCGATCAGGACGGCAATATTTCCGCCGATCCGACCGGGACCGTGCAGCAGCGCGGCGACGTGCTGGAAACGATCGACTCCTATGTCAGGCTGACGCTCGAAGACGATCAGGGCGACAGCAACACCGGCGTGCGCCTTGCCCTCTATTTCGAACGCAAGGCGCCGGAGATCTCGAACGCCTATGATATTCTGGGCGACAGCGCGCTCTTCGAGTTCTTTACGACGACCTTCAACCTGTCCAGTTACGTCTCGAATATGGACGTCGAGAAGCAAGCCGAGATGGTCAACAATTTCATCGACATGGAGGATCTGTCGGATCCTGACAAAGTCGACGATCTGATCCAACGCTTCACCGCCATGTATGACATGGCCAACGGTACGGGCACCACGTCGTCAGCCCTTTCGATCCTGACCGGCTCGTCGACAATAAGCGCTGACACGCTGCTTGCGGTGGCGCAGTTGAAAAGCAGCTGAGCGGCCCGCAGTGCGCCGTTCCCGGGGAGGCTGCATCGCTGCCCGCGGCAGGGCGGGCCGCCGGCTGTCTTTGCCCCCGGATGCGCCTGATGAATGCAGCGCTGGTTGAAAATAAATTATACTGCACGTCACATTCATAATTAAATCCCCGTTAATGAGCATGAGCGAATATTCGCAAAATGGCTGGATCGACAGCGATGAATCTAGGAGGATTTGCGAGTGAATATTCTTGATCGTGGTGCAAATGCTGTCGCTGTTCTGGCGGCTCTATCGAATTCGCAAGCCATGATCGAGTTTGATTTGTCGGGCAAAATCCTCACCGCAAACGAAAACTTCTGCAGGGCGCTTGGTTACGAGTTGAGGGAGATCGTCGGAAAACATCACAGCATGTTTGTCGAACCTGCCTATGCATCCTCGGCAGAATACAAGGCTTTCTGGACGAAGCTGTCAGCAGGAAAATTCGATCAACAACAGTATAAACGGCTCGGCAAAGGCGGGCGTGAGGTCTGGATCGAAGCGTCCTACAATCCGGTGTTCCGTCGCGGGAAGCCGGTCAAGGTCATCAAGATTGCAACCGATATCACCGCGCAGAAGCTGAAATCTGCCGAGCATGCGGGCAAGATCGACGCATTGTCCCGGGCTCAGGCGATCATCGAATTCACGCCGGCCGGCGAAATCCTGACCGCAAACGACAATTTCCTGACCGCTCTTGGTTATTCGCTTGCCGAAATCCAGGGCAAGCATCACTCGATGTTCTGCGAAGGCGACTATTCCAAGTCGGAGGCCTACAAGGAATTCTGGCGGAAACTTGCGGGCGGCCAACTGGTTGCCGACGAATTCATGCGTGTGGGCAAGGGCGGACGGAAGGTTTACATCCAGGCTTCCTATAATCCGATCTTCGACCTGAACGGCAAAGTGTTCAAAGTCGTGAAGTTCGCAACCGATGTCACGGCGCGTGTCGAGAATGTCGAACAGCTCGCCCGTTGCCTGACGAATTTTGCAGATGGCGACCTGTCGCAGACGATCCAGAAGCCTTTCATTCCTTCGCTGGAACGGCTGCGCACCGACTTCAACAGCGCTTCGGAAAAGTTGAAGGACGCGATGGCAACGGTGGCCGAAAATGCCAAGGCGATCTCGGCCGGTTCCAACGAAATCCGCACCGCCGCCGACGACCTGGCAAAGCGTACCGAGCAGCAAGCGGCATCCGTCGAAGAGACGGCGGCCGCCCTTGAGGAAATCACGACGACGGTCAAGGATTCGAGCCGCCGCGCCGAGGAGGCCGGTCAACTCGTCTCCCGCACCAAAGACCATGCGGAACATTCCGGCCAGGTGGTTCGTGATGCGATCGGAGCGATGGACCAGATCGAAACCTCGTCGCGCGAAATTTCCAATATCATCGGCGTCATCGATGAGATTGCCTTCCAGACGAACCTCTTGGCGCTCAATGCCGGCGTAGAGGCGGCACGGGCAGGGGAGGCCGGCAAGGGTTTTGCGGTCGTTGCTCAGGAGGTCCGGGAGTTGGCGCAGCGGTCGGCGAAAGCTGCAAAGGAGATAAAGAGCCTGATTACAGCCTCCGGTTCTCACGTCGCAAAGGGCGTCGCCCTCGTCACGAATGCCGGATCGGCGCTTCAGGAAATCGCCAGTCAGGTTCACGACATCAACACCAATGTCACGGCGATCGTGGAGGCGGCGCGCGAGCAATCGACGGCGCTCGGCGAGATCAACCAGGCCATCAACACCGTCGACCAGGGAACGCAGCAGAATGCCGCGATGGTCGAGGAACAGACGGCTGCGAGCCATGGCCTCGCACGCGAGGCCGCCGCACTTTTCAAGCTTCTTGAACAGTTCCGTTTCGACGATGCTCCGAGATCGAGACTTTCATCCACGCAGGCGGATCGTCATGTGCCCGCACCGACGGCTTTGAAAGTTGTTCGTACCTCGCCCGCCGCGTCCGTCCAGCGCGGGTCGGCGGCCGCCGCGCTGAAGTCTGATTGGGAAGAATTCTGATCAACCCAGAAAATTGCTGTCGGCGGCAAGTTCGTCCGCTTCCATGATCCATGAAGGGTCTCACTCCGCGTCACGCAGCACTGCGAGGAGTAAGGTCGCATGTCCCTTACCGAAGATGAAAGATTGAACCTTCTCCACGAGGCAAGCATTCTCGATACACCGCCGACGACAGAGTTCGACGCTATCGTTCGTCTGGCCTGCAATATATTCAACATGCCGATGGCGTTGGTGTCGTTCGTCGACGAGCAGCGGCAGTGGTTCAAGGCCCAGCAAGGCTTCACTTTGAAAGAGACGTCACGCGAGCATTCCTTTTGCGGACATGTTGTGGAAACAGGGTTGCCGCTCGTCGTTGAAGATGCCGGGAAAGATTCCCGCTTTTGGGAAAACACATTCGTGAACGAGTGTTCCGTCCAATTCTACGCGGGCGTTCCGCTTTTGGAAGGGGAGACCTGCTACGGCAGTTTTTGTGTCCTCGATACGAAGACCCGCCGTTTCGGCGATCGGGATATCGAACAGCTCCGTAACTTGGCAAGCGTCATCGTGGGCCTGATTCGCGAGCATCGTCAGCAAAGCCAGCTGAAAGAGCAGCAACGTGAACTGGAGTTGAAGCAGGCTCGGTTCGAACAGACCGAGCGCTCTGCCAAAGTCGGTGGCTTTGAGATGGATCTCAGCACCGGTACGATCATCTGGTCGGACCAGATTTATCGCACTGTCGGATTGCCGGTCGGTAAACGAATGACCTCGGAGGAGGTGATCGGCTGCTATGCTCCGGAAGAGCGCGACGGCGTCAGTCGCAGGATTCGCGGTCTCCTGAATGGCTCGGAGATCGGCGTTGACAAAGAGTATCGCATCATAACGCCAGAAGGCGAAGAACGATGGATTCGCGTGGTCAGCGATATCGAACACCTGCACGGTGAGCCAAAACGTTTGTTCGGCATCGTTCAGGATGTTTCCGAAAAAGTGCGCTACGAGCAACGCTTGCTGCAGGCGGCAAATGCCGATCCCCTGACCGGGCTTGCCAACCGGGCGGCATACAATGCTCACATGGCGAGGCTCACAGCGACGGATGCCGCCTCCATTGGTTTGCTGCTGGTCGACGTCGATCGCCTGAAGCAGGTGAACGATATCCTGGGCCATGCGACCGGTGACCTGCTGCTGAAAGGCGTGGCATCCCGTCTGGACGAGCGCTTGGGAAAGCGCGGAAAGGTCTTTCGCCTCGGCGGCGACGAATTCTCGGTTGTTCTGGACGCACCCGCAAACGCGCGGGTAATGCGTTCACTCGCGCGACACCTGATTGAATATATCGGCCGCCCTCTGGAGGTCGTGGGATCAACGATAAATCCCACGATAACCGTGGGAGGCGCGATTTCGGAAGGTGAAATGGATGCGGCGACGCTTTCGCAAAACGCAGACTTCGCCCTGTATCACGCCAAGGAAACACGGCGTGGAAGCTACGTTCAATATGAGCCCAGCCTGCGTTCGAGGATAGCCCATCGCATTCAGATCGTCCGAGAGGTGGAGTTGGCGCTTACCGAGCATCGAATGGTGCCGCATTATCAGCCAATCGTGAGCTGCGCCGACGGTCAGGTATGGGCGTTTGAAGCGCTGGTGAGAATGCAACGTCCCGATGGATCAGTCGTATCGGCGGCGCAATTTCATGAAGCCTTCACGGACTCGAGTGTTTCCCATCACATTACGACATGCATGCTCGATCATGTCGCGACCGATATCTGCAAATGGATGGACCGGGGGCTGAGTTTCGGACGGGTTGGCATCAATGTCAGCGCCTCTGATTTCATGAGGGGTGACCTGGAAAGCCGCATCGTTGGTGCGTTCGCGTCGAGAGGCATTCCGCTCGATAAGCTCGTGCTCGAAGTGACGGAAACCGTCTTCCTGCAGGGCTTGGAAGACACTGTTGCAACAACGCTGCAACGTTTGCGGAAAAGAGGCTTGGCCGTGGCGCTCGATGATTTCGGGACGGGCTATGCATCGCTGACACATTTGCGGAGCCTGCCCGTCGATATCATCAAAATCGACAAGAGCTTCATCGACACCATGCTCGTGGATGAATCGAGCCTCGCAATCGTAGAACTGGTGCTCAACCTAGCGCGGAAGCTCGACATGAAGGTCACGGCGGAGGGCGTCGAAAGCCATCGGCAGGCGATGTGCTTGCTGGAAATGGGCTGCACCACCCTCCAGGGCTATTTGTTTAACAAGCCGATGGACCGCGAACACGTGGGCAGCTACCTATCTGCATCAAAACCACATTGTACGGACAATTCAGGAGAATCGCGGACGGGTCTGCTGCTCTTCGGATAGTCATCAAGATGGCGTGTCGAAGGTGGTGCGGGGCCGTCCCCGCGCTCCTTTGCGCCATCGGGACGGGCCTGCGTCCACATCAGCAGATCAGCGTGCTTCGAGCTTGTCCAGGTTGGTATGGATGATCTTCAGCGCCGATTTCAGCCAGGCCACCTCCGCCTCGCTGAACGTCTCGACGCCGACCGCCTCGAATTCTGCTGCGAGCGGCATCAATTTCTGCACCAGCGCATCGCCCGAGGGGGTCAGCGCAATCGAAACCGTGCGGCCGTCGTCGGGCCGGGTGCGCGACACCAGTTCTTTCTTCTTCATCACAGTGACTAGGCGCGACAGGGTGGAGAGCTCGACCGTAACCATGGGGCTCAGATCTGTCAGCCTTTGCGGTCCCTCCTGCTTCAGGATCGCAAGGACGCGGTACATGGGCAAGGTAACGTCAAAATCGTGCAGCCGCTCCGAAAAAAGCTCCCCCATGCGCACGCCGACGCGATTGAGAAGGTAGGGAAAGGATCCGGTAAATCGATAGGACATTTTCGCTCACAACTATTGCATCCGCACTGAATAGCCTTAGGCGAGGGCATGTGCAATCAAAAGTCGCGTTCGTCAGGACAAATGAAAGCCGGCCTCATCGAGGCCGGCCATGGTCGCGGGCGTGCTTGCCTTAGCTAGTCAGTGCACGACGACGTCTCCCTTTTCGGTCGTGCCATGGAGGAAGGTGAGGGCCGTCAAAGCGCAGCCGACCACGGCCGCTATGGCGAAGATGTAGAAGTTCCACTCCGGTGCGAGCCCCCGCTGCAGCACTGCGCCGCCGATCAGCGGCCCGGCCATGCCACCAAGGCGGCCGACCGCGAGCGAAAATCCGAGCCCGGTTCCGCGGATCTGGACTGGATAGAAGCGGCCAACCAGAACATTCGAGAGGATCTGGGTGCCGATCGTTCCAGCGCCGGCAAGAGCGACAAGCGCGTACATGAAAACACCCTGCTTCAGTGTGAGCATGTAGATCGCCCCAGCACCGATGGCGAACAGCACGGCGACAGTCATCTTCACATGGCCCCTATCGGCAATCCGGCCGGCAATGACGATACCGATGGCGGCGCCGACATTGAGCATGATCGCAAACAGCAGCGCCGAACTGATGTCGTAGCCCATTTTGTTCATGATGGTCGGCAGCCAGTTCACCATGCCGAAAGTCAGCAACAGAGAGCAGAAGTGAATCGCCCAGGCATTCAGCGTCAGCGCAAGCCGCCCTTCCGCAAACAGCGCCCGTACGCCCTCTTTTTCCGAAGTTGTCGGCTGGTGCGGAACCCGTTCCAGGCCAAAGCTGTCGCAAACCGCGTCGGCCTCGGCGCGGCGGCCCTTGGCGGCGAGCCAGTCGGGCGATTCGGGCAGTGATTTGATCAGGAACGGCAGTGCCAGCAAAGGCGCGCCGCCAATGATCATCAGGGGGCGCCAGCCGTAATGCTCAAGAAGAAGCATGCCGAGAATGCCGGAAAGGATGCCGCCCAGCAGATAGCCCATGAAGGACAGGGAGTTGGCCAGCGCCTTCCGTTTGGTGGGCGAAAATTCGAGAATGAGCGCGGTTACGGTCGGCAGAAGTGCGCCGAGCCCGAGCCCGCTCAGGAAACGCGTGGCTGCGAAGACCGGGAAGTTCGGAGCAAGCCCGCTGGCGATCATCATGAAGGAAAAACTGGCGAGGCTGCCGAGAACGACTTTTTTCCGGCCGATGCGATCGGCGAGCGTCCCGGCGATTGCCGCACCCAGCAGCATGCCGAACAGGGTCAAGGCGGCGGCACGGCCGACGAGGGATGGATCCAGCGCCCATTCCGCCTGTTTGAGTAGCGCTGGTGCGATCACCCCGTAGACGACCAGGTCATAGCCGTCGAATAATATCATGAAGCCGCACATGGCAATGACACTTGCCGTCGTTTTGGTCTGCGCCACCATGGCGCTCATTTCCTGCGAAGACATGGCTCCTCCTCCGTGATCTCGCTTTGAAAAAGGCTTCAGCTGTCCTGGAGCCTAGAAAATCAAAGATTACCTCCGTCGTCATCGGGCTTCTGAACGGCGCGCTAGGCACGCTGCCCGATAATCCTCTCCCACCCGATGCGTAAGACAATAGAATATTGCAAATGCAAATATTGCAATAGAAAATATGGTGCGATCAAAATTATCTTCCGGCAGGCGGTGGGAACGCATCTGCAGGTTATCCAATCGCAGGTCTCGTCATCACGAATAGGAAATTATTTGCATTGACAATAATTGCAAATGCAAATAAATGATGGAAATCGGAATGGGAGAGAGATCATGCAGATTTTATCCGATGGAGTGGTCGGCGCGAATTTTCGTGCCGCAATGCGCAAATTTCCAGCGACAGTGACCGTGATCACGGCGGTGAAGGACGGTATCGACCATGGCATGACGGTCACGGCGGTCACCTCCGTTTCCATGGATCCGCCCTCGCTTGTGGTCTGCCTGAACAACAGGACCCTGCTGCACGAAATGCTGCTTTGTCAGCCGGATTTCGCGGTGAATGTCCTCAGTCACGCGCAGCGGCCGCTGTCTGAGGCATTCGCCGGCAAAGTCGAGCCGCATGCGCGCTTCGGACTGGCGAACTGGCGGCGGCACGAAGCCGGAATGCAGCTCCTCGACGGCGCCAACGCCAATGTCGTCTGCCGCCGCATGGCGGCCGTGCCCTATGGCACTCACACGCTTTTCATCGGGCAGGTCGTTCACGCGACCGTCGACCCCAACACCATACCGCTCATCTACGAGGACGCCCGCTACTGCGTCTCGCAGCCGGCGGCTTGATCCCGCCAAGGAGGAGAATATGAAGCTTGAGATCATCGAAGGCGGGGCCGATAATATCGCACGCCCCATTCGCGGCGCTGTGCTGAAGGACCGCATCCTGCCACTCCTGCCGGCCTTCAAGGACCGTGCGCAGGCAACCGAAAAGGCACGCCGGGTACCGGCGGAAAACATCGCAGCTCTTCGAACAGCCGGTTATTTCGATGCGGTCAAGCCGGCCGCTTATGGTGGCGCGCCCGGGCCTTTCGCCGATCTCGTCGACGCCAATCTCGAACTGGCCTCGGCCTGTGCCTCGACCGGCTGGGTCGCGGGTCTTCTTGCAGCCCATCAATGGCTGCTCGCAATGTTTCCGAAGGCCGCGCAGGATGACGTCTGGGGCAAAAATCCGGATGCGCTTCTCTGCGGCTCCTATGCGCCCGCCTCCTTGGCCGAGGCCACCGAAGACGGTTATCGGCTGAACGGCCGCTGGGCTTTTGCCAGCGGCTGCGAGAATGCTGACTGGTCGCTCTGCGCCGCCGTCCTGCCCGCTGAAGGTGACAGCAAGCCGGTTCCGGCCTTCCTGCTGGTGCCTGCGACGCAGTATGAAATCGAAGACACATGGGATGTCGCGGGACTGGCGGGCACCGGCTCCAAGACCCTCATTCTCGCCAATGTCGTTGTGCCGAAGCATCGCGTGCTCACTTTCCCGGAGGCCACCAGCGGCCGGACGCCGGGCGCCGGCCTCTATGCCGACAAGGGCCTTTTCAACATGCCGCTTCTCACCGGCATTCCTTCCTGCCTCGCTTCCGCCGCTGTCGGCGCCGCGAAAGGCGCGTTGGAAAGCTATGTCGCATCAACAGGTAGCCGTGTGACCCGGGGGGCGGTCGCGGGCGGCAACAGCCGCATGGCAGAATTTGCGACAATCCAGCTCAGGGTGGCGGATGCCGCTGCCAGCGTCGACGCAGCCCGCGAGATCCTGCTCCGGGATGTGGCGCGCGCCGAGGAGCTGGCGGGTTCAGGACGAGAATTCACCATCGAGGACAGATTGCTCAGCCGGCGCGGCCAGTCCTTTGCCGTCACCCTGGCGCTCCGGGCCGTCGAAGCCCTGAACGCTTCCACCGGCGGACTTGGCCTCAACATGGACAATCCGGTTCAGCGCGCCTGGCGCGACGCCAACGCCGTCGGCCGTCATATCAGCATGAACTGGGACGCCGTCGGCACGATGGTCGGCCAGCACATGCTCGGCCTCGAGCCCAAGGGTCAATATTAAAACGAGAAAGTTGGAGGAGAAACATGCAAGGCAAGATCGCGCTCGAAGAGCATTTCGCCATTCCCGAGACGCTGATGGATTCGGCGGGTTTCGTCCCGGGAGACTACTGGACAGAGCTTCAGTCCCGATTGCTCGACATTCAGGACAAACGACTGAAGCTGATGGATGCGCACGGGATCGAGACCATGATCCTGTCGCTCAACGCACCGGCCGTCCAGGCAATCGCCGAAACCGGACGGGCCATAGATATTGCCCGCCGCGCCAACGATGCGCTGGCCGAAGAATGCGCCAAACGTCCCGACCGCTTTCGCGCCTTTGCGGCCCTGCCGCTCCAGGATCCCGAGGCCGCCGCACGGGAGCTGGAACGGTGCGTGAAGGACATGGGCTTCGTCGGAGCCCTGGTCAACGGCTTCAGCCAGCGCGCCGATACCAATGCGCTGCTCTATTACGACCTGCCGCAATATCGCGGCTTCTGGGCGACGGTCGCCGCGCTCGATGTGCCCTTCTATCTGCACCCGCGCAATCCGCTGGCTGAGGACAGCCGCATCTATGAGGGCCACCCCTGGCTGATGGGGCCGACCTGGGCCTTCGCCCAGGAGACGGCGGTCCACGCGTTGCGCCTCATGGGATCGGGACTTTTCGACGAACACCCGAACCTCCGTATCATCCTCGGCCATATGGGCGAAGGTCTACCCTACATGATGTGGCGCATCGACAATCGTAACGCCTGGGTCAAGGTGCCGCCGAAATATCCGGCCAAACGCCGCATCGCCGACTATTTCAACGAGAATTTCTACATCACGACTTCAGGCAATTTCCGCACCCAGACGCTGATCGATGCCATGCTGGAAATCGGCGCCGACCGGATCCTGTTTTCGACCGATTGGCCGTTCGAGAATATCGATCATGCCGCCGATTGGTTCGACACCACGACGATTGCGGAGGCGGACAGGGTGAAAATCGGCCGGACAAATGCCAAACTGCTCTTCGGCATTTGATGGAGGGTGAGATGGCTGCGACGAAGTACCCGCTTTTCACCGAAGAAAACTCGGTCGAGGCCGTCAATGCGCGCATGGGCGGGGATATCGATCCCCGCCTGCGTGAGATCATGTCGGTTCTCGTGCGGCATCTCCATGCTGCAGTGAAAGAGATCGAGCCGACTCATGAGGAATGGCTGACGGCGATCGACTTTCTCACCAGAACTGGCCAGATGTGCAATGAATGGCGGCAGGAATACATTCTGCTCTCAGATGTGCTGGGTGTTTCGATGCTGGTCGATGCGATCAACCATCGCCGGCCTTCCGGCGCGACGGAAAACACCATTCTCGGTCCGTTCTACGTGCCGGAAGCACCGCGTTATGCACGGGGAGCGAATATCTGCCTCGACGGCAAGGGCGAGCCGCTCGTGGTCGGCGGCTTCGTCAGGGATACCGCTGGCAATCCGATCGAGCACGCATTGATCGACGTCTGGCAGACCAATGACGACGGCTTCTATGACGTCCAGCAAAAGGGCACGCAGCCGGACTGGAACCTGCGTGGTGTCTTCACGACGGACGGCGAGGGCAGCTATCGGTTCCGCTCCGTCAAGCCGCGCTATTATCCCATCCCCGACGACGGGCCGGTGGGCAAGCTTCTGGGCCGCCTGGGCCGGCATCCGAACCGCGCGGCGCATATCCATTTCATCGTCAGCGCCGAGGGGTATGATCCCGTTGTCACCCATATCTTCCCCCTGATTGCCAATATCTGGATCAGGATGCGGTGTTCGGAGTGAAGGAGAGTCTCATCGCCGATTTCCGGACGCAGCAGGAGGACGCCGTGGGCGAGGACGAGGGCCTCAAGGCGCCTTATTGGCAGGTGGACTGGGATTTCGTGCTGACAAAAAGGGCTGAGATCTGAGATGGAGGACTTCGTCTATACCGGATTGGCAACGCGCGTGATTTTCGGCACCGGCACGCTCAAACAGCTTGCCGATGAGGCCAAGCGGCTCGGCATGTCCCGGCCGCTGGTCCTCTCCACGCCGCATCAGCGGAGCGAAGCGGAAAGAGTGGCGGGCCTGATCGGACCCCAGGCCGCGGTCTTTTCCGGCGCCGTCATGCATACTCCCGTCGAGGTGACGATGGAGGCGATGAAGGTCGCTGCGGAAGCCGGCGCCGACGGCGTGATCGCGATTGGCGGCGGCTCGACCACCGGTCTTTCCAAAGCGATCGCGCTTCGCACGGATTTGCCGCAGCTCATCGTGCCCACGACCTATGCAGGGTCGGAAATGACACCCATTCTCGGACAGACCGAAAATGGCAGCAAGACAACGCTTCGGGACAATCGCGTGCTGCCGGAAACGGTGATCTATGATGTCTCGCTGACATTGGGGCTGCCAGTGGGTCTATCTGCGGTCAGCGGCCTCAACGCGATCGCGCATGCGGTTGAAGCGCTCTATGCTCGCGACCGCAATCCGGTGACCGATCTGATGGCAGAGGACGGGATCCGCGCCCTGGCGCGGGCATTGCCGCGTATCGGCCGCGATGGCCTGGATGTGGAGGCCCGCTCGGATGCTCTCTACGGCGCATGGCTCTGCGGCATCAGCCTGGGTTGCGTCGGCATGGCGCTCCATCACAAGCTTTGCCACACGCTGGGCGGCATGTTCGACCTGCCGCATGCCGAAACCCACAGCGTGATCCTGCCTTACGTGATGCGGTATAATACGCAGGCCGCTCCCGATGCGGCCCAGAAGGTCGCGCGGGCACTCCGAGCGGACAATGCCGCAACCGGGCTTCGCAACCTCGCACAGGAGATCGGGGCACCCCTGTCACTTGCGCAGATCGGAATGCCGGCCGAAGGCATAGGGACGGCGGCCATCGAGGCAACTTCCAATCCCTATTGGAACCCGGCGCCCGTCACCGAACCGGCCATTCGCGCGCTGTTGACGGACGCATTCGACGGCGTTTGGCCCGACTGACTGTTTTCGGGCTGCGCGATAGCTGTCGATCCTCAAATGTGGAGCGTCAAAGGACCGAAATCATGCCGCCATGGCAACACGGCGGCATCAGAGCGACATCAAAGACCGGCGGCGCTGGTTGGCCGCCAGCAAGTTAGTCCTCCGCCGGACCGTAGAGCCCGAGTTGGTCGAGCAGCGCCCGCTGCCGGTCGGCGCTTTCGACGAGCAGGGCGGTGTAGCGATCGATGAGCCGGCTGCGATGGCAGGGATCCGAAACGGCCGAGAGCCCGCCCAGGATCGCCGCGACCTTCATCGAGGTCTGCTGCAACTCGTTGAGGATCTCCGTCTTGCCGCCGGCCTCCGCGACTGCCTGCTTCGTTACCCGGCCGATGCCTGCCGGCGTGCGGCTGCCGGCCGACACGTAACCCTCCGGCAGGTCGCCCTTGAGATTGGTGACCGATTTGAAGCGGATGACGTCGAAGATCTGGTCGACCGCCTGCTTGGCGCCGTTCACCCGTGAGGGATGGTCGGTGTCGGCGGCGGCGTGCGGCAGCAGTTCCAGCTTGCCCTTATGGCGCTCTTCGAGTGGCAGGTAAGGAAGTATCGGCCCGCTGAGCTTGCCGGTCGCGGCGTCCTTGAAGAGGTCGGCGTCGATCGCCGCATGAGCGATCTTGCCCGACGACAGGGCCTCGTCGAGCGCGGCGACATCGACGACCTCGCCCCGATCGTAGTTGACCAGCACCGCGCCATCCTTCATAGCGCCGAGCACCTTCGCATCGACAGTGCCGGCGTTGGAATAGACGCCGGTTGACCCGTCCAGGCGGCCGAGACCGATATGGACGGAGAGTATGTCGGCGCCGCTCGCCGCTTCAACCGGAGTCTTGGCGTAGTCGAAGCCTTCCGCCTCAATCCAGCGCTGGTGATGCTGGCGGGCGTAGATCGCCACCTTCATGCCGAAAGCCTTGGCGAGCTTGGCGACTTCGCGGCCGATATTGCCATAGCCGAGAATGGCGATTTTCCGGCCTTCGAGCTTGGCGGTCGGAAAATCCTTGAGCTGGCGGCCTGTATCGAAGTCGCCCCCGGCGACCATCCGATGCAGCCTGTCGACCGGCAGATCGGGCACGACCTTCAGGATCGCCTTGATCGCCATCTGAGCAGTCGCCCGGCTGTTGATGCCCGGCGTATTCATCAGCGGCGCGTTGCCGCCCTCGCCATTGCCGCCACCCCAGGAGGCCGAGCCCATATTGCCGGTGCCTGCACCGATGCGCACGCCGCCGAGCGGAAATACGGAGGCTTTTGGGATGAAGGTCGCCGCCGCGATCAGCGCGTCGTACTGGCCCCTGTCGGTTTGCGGCAGGATCTCTGCCTCCGTGCTCAGGTTTGGCTGATAGAAGAAATGGACGCGGCCCTTCTCGAGCGTCGATCGGTCGCCCAGCGCCCCGAGGTGGAAGACTCCACCCTTTTCCTCGATATAGGCCTTGATCTCGCTGTGATCCGGCTGCCCCCCGGCGTCGAAGCGCAGGCCGACCAGGTCGGCGATCAGCACGGTATAGGCGCGCGCCGGATCGTCCTTGCGGGCCGTTGCACCAGCGCCGGCAGGCGCCTCGAACGTGACGCCCTCCTTCGCCAACTCCTCTTCGAGAACGACGATCTTGGCGCGCAGATAGGCGTATTGCAGATTCTCCAGCAGTGCGACGACATCATCCGGCTCGCGGATGCCGCCAACCCAGGCGCGGTAGTCGCCGGGTGTGCCTGGGAAAGCATTGACGTAGCGGGCGGCGTCGAGGCCGGGCTCGTATTCGCCGTTCGGATGGGTCATGCCCTCATAGCCGAGCAGTTGTTTCGAACGCGCGATGATGCGGGCATGGATGTCGGCATCGGCGATGCCGACATCCTCGACCTTCAGAAGCGTCACCGCCGCGCCGCGCCGCTCGGCATCGGTGACGGTCAGCGACAGAAGCGGATGCGACTTGACCCAGTCGTCGATCACGTTGCGATTGGCGGCAGAGCGGCGATTGAGCTCGACGACGGAGCCGACCCGGGCCTCCGACTGCAACAGGCCGAAGGTGGTCTCGGCAAAAGCGAGCGCGCTGTAGGTGTTGATGACGCCGCCGAGCATGCGGTCTTCGGCAGCATCGTAGAACGGCCCTGCATCGACGGAGCGCTTCGCCGAAAACGGCCGCCTCGGATCGATCGGCGGTGCGATCTTCAACTGGCGTGGGATCGCCCAGGCCGGATCCTGCTGGTTCTTCTCGATCAATGCCAAAGCATGCGGCGTGAAGGAGGCGACGAAATAGCCGGAAACCCCGCCGATCGCCTTCTGGAACGGCATGAACAGGCAGCACTTCGCCATGACGGCGCTGACCAGTTCGGGCTCCCACGGCATGGCGCCGAGCATCGAGGTGGCATCGAACACCGCATGGCGATTTGCCGGGTCGCCATCGAGCCAGTTCAAAAGCTCGCGGATCTCACGGCTGGTATAGGCATTGGCGCCGGTCGTTTCGTGACCGACGCCGACGAAGATCGAAACGCCCAGGGCTGACAGCTCCGCTGCCGTCGGGATCACGCCTTCGGAGGCGGCAAAATGAATGCGGCTCTCGCAGCCCTTTTCGGCGAAGCGCTGCATCTCGATCAACTGCGTGGCCCAAGACTGGCGGAAGAAACCGGCCGCCCTGGAGGGATCGCTCTCTGGCCGCGGCGTATCGACATAGACATGCTGGGTCGCGTCGTTGGCGTTCATCAGATGCTGGATGCAGACCGTGTAGCCGCTGTGGCCGCCGCCGAGTCCCACTGCCATGCGGTTCGTCTTCGGAAAGCCGAAATAGCGATGGATCGCCCGCATCATGTCGGTCAGGATTTTGTCTGCGGGATAGCCGCGATGCATGCTCCGGGAAATCTCGGCGGTCGTAAAGCCGCCGATGTCGTTACCCCTGTCATCGAACTTGCGATAGGTCTTCTCGATCCACGCGTCGAAGGCCGCGCTCCGAAGACGGCTGTCCACTTCGTCGGTGGTCGCATCCGTGATCGGACCGACGCCGAAGAACGGGTTGGAAGGCCGCTTCGGTGCGCCCGATCCGGTCAATTCGAGCGCCTTCAGTCGCTGTTCCTGCATCTGCGCGATATTCATCATTGTTTGCCTATCTGTGCTTGAGCCGGGGCATGGTGCCGATAATGAAGCGAACGCCTGGGAAAGATGATGGCATATGCGTCGAACAGCAGGCGGAATGCGTCATCCATACGCCTGCGTGACGTAATGCGACGAATAAGGGCGAGGGGCATGGTCGGTAACCCCGCAAATCACATTCGAAGCTGATTTGAAGATGACCATGGACTGGGCTTTGGGTGACTATGGCTCACGCATTCATGAACCAGATTGATAACCGTATGCAACGGAAAGGGCCTAATCAAAGGACGGAGTTGCACTACCTCTGCTGACGGCGTCGACCCGCGCCTATGTCCAACGAGCAAGGTGGAACAGTTCATGCCAAGCCAGACACAACTGGAACTTTCCCGTCGAGATTTGCTTATCTCGTCGGCCGCAACGATCGCGGTCACCGGAGCCGTCACTCCCGCGGCGGCACAGTCCCCAGGAAATGAAATGGCGCATACATCGAAAGTTTCCTTCACGGTCAACGGCGAAAGACGTGATCTTGAGGTCGACAACAGAACTTCGCTGCTCGACGCGCTGCGCGAGCACCTGCATCTCACAGGCACGAAAAAGGGATGCGATCACGGTCAATGCGGCGCCTGCACCGTTATGGTCGACGGCCACCGGATCAACTCCTGTCTGACGTTGGCGGTCATGCACGAAGGCGATCGGATCACTACCATCGAAGGTCTCGGCCAACCCGGAAATCTTCATCCGATGCAGGCTGCGTTCGTGAAGCATGACGGGTTTCAGTGCGGCTACTGCACGCCGGGACAGATCTGTTCCTCCGTGGCGGTGCTCGAGGAGATCAAGGCCAACATACCAAGCCACGTCACCGGCGACCTTACGGCACAGGCGGTCGTCACTCCCGTCGAGATCCGCGAACGCATGAGCGGCAATATCTGTCGATGCGGCGCCTACTCCAACATTCTCGATGCCATTTCGGAAGTCGCGGGGATAAAAGCATGAGAGCCTTCACCTATGAACGCGCCTCGTCGGTCGAGGCCGCGGCCAAGGCGGTCGCCTCCAATGCCGAAACAAAATTCATCGCCGGCGGCACCAACCTCCTCGACCTGATGAAGCTCGAGATCGAGACACCGACGCATCTGATCGACATCAACGGTCTCGGCCTCGACAGGATCGAATCCACCCCCGAGGGCGGGCTGCGCATCGGAGCCTTGGTCCGCAACACCGACCTTGCCGCCCATGAGACCGTTCGCCGTGACTATGGCTTGCTCTCCAGGGCGCTCGTTGCGGGCGCCTCCGGGCAGTTGCGCAACAAGGCGACGACGGCCGGCAACCTCCTGCAGCGCACGCGCTGTCCCTATTTTTATGACCCGAACCAGCCGTGCAACAAGCGGCAGCCGGGCAGCGGCTGTTCCGCTATCGGCGGTTTCAGCCGTCAGCATGCGGTGGTCGGCGTGAGCGAGAGCTGTATCGCCACGCATCCGAGCGACATGGCCATCGCGATGCGGGCGCTCGATGCCGTCATCGAGACGGTAAAGGCGGACGGCAGCCGCCGCTCGGTACCTATTGCCGACTTTCATCGGCTGCCCGGCGACACGCCTGATATCGAGACTGTTCTCGAGCGTGGCGAATTCATCACCGCGGTCCTGCTGCCGCCGCCGATCGGCGGCAACCACATCTATCGCAAGGTCCGCGACCGCGCCTCCTATGCCTTCGCGCTGGTCTCGGTCGGCGCCGTTATCCAGTCGGACGGCACAGGACGCATCGCCGTCGGTGGCGTCGCTCACAAGCCGTGGCGCATCGAGGCAGCTGAAGCTGAATTGCCGAAAGGTGCGCGGGCGGCGGCGGGCGTTCTTCTTGCCGATGCCCATCCTACAGAACAGAACCGTTTCAAGGTCGACCTGGTCGAGCGCACGCTCGGCGCGGTCATCGCCGAAGCAAGGGGGTGAGCCATGCAGTTCGACACACCAGCGACAACCAACCCGATCGACAATCTGAAGGTCGTCGGCCAGCCGATCCACCGCATCGACGGTCAGCTCAAGACGACCGGCCGGGCGATGTACGCCTATGAGTGGCATGACCCGAACATGCGCTATGCCTATGGCTATCCCGTCGGCTCGGCCATCGCCAAGGGCCGCATCACGTCGATGGATGTCTCCGCCGCCAAGAGGTCTCCCGGAGTGCTTGCTGTCGTGACGACGCTCGACATCGGCGAGCGGAAGAAGGGCAAGTTCAACACCGCCAAGCTTTTCGGCGGCGACGAGGTTCAGCACTATCACCAGGCAATCGCGGTCGTCGTCGCCGAAACCTTCGAACAGGCGCGCCGCAGCCGCGCTGGTCAAGGTCGACTATGCCGAGGAAAAGGGTGTATTCGACCTCGGTGAGGCAAAGGTCTCAGCGGTCAAGCCGGATGAATCGCAGCAGCCCGATACCGCGACCGGCGATTTCGAGACTGCCTTCAGCGCAGTTCCCGTCACTCTGGACGAGACTTACACCACGCCCGACCAATCGCATGCGATGATGGAGCCGCATGCATCGATCGCCGCCTGGAACGGCGATGAGGTGACGGTCTGGACATCAAGCCAGATGATCGATTGGTGGCGGTCCGATCTTGCAACGACACTCGACATCGACAAGGAGAAGATCCACCTGATGTCGCCCTTCATCGGCGGCGGCTTCGGTGGCAAGCTGTTTCTGCGGGCGGATGCCGTGCTTGCCGTTGTCGGCGCGCGTGCGATTGGACGCCCCGTCAAGGTTGCCTTGCCGCGCCCGTTCATGATGAACAACACGACCCACCGGCCGGCGACGATCCAGCGAATTCGCATTGGAACCGAGCGTGACGGCAAGATAACCGCCATTGCCCACGAAAGCTGGTCCGGGGACCTTCCCGGCGGAGGCCTGGAGACCGCCGTCAACCAGACCCGTCTTCTCTACGCCGGCGCGAACCGGATGACGGCGATGCGGCTGGCGACGCTTCACCTCCCCGAGGGCAACGCCATGCGCGCTCCCGGCGAGGCGCCGGGACTGATGGCGCTCGAAATCGCCATCGACGAGATTGCCGAAAAAGTTGGTATGGATCCTGTTCAGTTCCGGATCGTCAACGACACGCAGATCGATCCCGAGAAACCGCAGCGGCCTTTTTCCCAGCGCAATCTCATCGGCTGCCTCAGGCTCGGTGCGGAGCGGTTTGGTTGGAGTGAACGGGGAAGGCCGGGTTCCAAACGGGACGGCAACTGGCTGGTCGGCATGGGTGTTGCCGCTGCCGTCCGCAACAACCTCGTGCTTCCCTCCGGCGCTCGGGTAAAGCTCGACCGGGAAGGCGTCGTGACGGTTGAAACCGACATGACCGACATCGGGACGGGCAGCTATACGATCATCGCGCAGACGGCCGCCGAAATGATGGGGGTTACGATCGACAAGGTCGCTGTCCAATTGGGCGACTCGCGTTTTCCTGTTTCGGCGGGCTCCGGCGGACAGTTCGGCGCCAATTCTTCCACCTCGGGCGTCTACGCAGCCTGTGTCAAGCTGCGTGAGGCCGTCGCCAAAAAGCTCGGCTTCAACTCAGGAGACATCGTCTTCGAGAATGGAGAGGTCCGCTCGGGCGATCGTTCAGTGCCTCTTGCCGAGGCCACCGGTCCAGATGGTCTTGTCGGCGAGGACACGATCACATGGGGCGATCTCACCGACACGCATCAGCAATCGACGTTCGGAGCGCATTTCGTGGAGGTTGGCGTCGACATCGCCACCGGTGAAAGCCGCATTCGCAGGATGCTCGCAGTCTGCGCGGCGGGCCGCATCCTCAACCCGATCACCGCCCGCAGCCAGGTCATCGGCGCAATGACGATGGGGGCCGGCGGAGCGCTCTCCGAGGAACTCGTGGTCGATACCCGTCGCGGCTTCTTCGTCAACCACGATCTCGCCAGCTACGAAGTGGCGGTGCATGCCGATATTCCGCACCAGGAGGTGATCTTCATGGACGAAACCGATCCGATGTCGTCGCCGATGAAAGCCAAGGGCGTCGGCGAGCTTGGCCTTTGCGGCGTCGCGGCAGCGATCGCCAACGCCGTCTACAACGCGACCGGCGTGAGGGTCCGGCATTATCCGCTCACGCTCGACAAGCTGATCGGCGGCCTGCCGGACGTGGCCTGATGATTTCGACGGCGGTCTCGAAGTGGGCTCGCCGTCGCTTCCTGTAGGATTGTCCATGAATCAGATAATCGCGCCGATAATGGCGCCAATTCCCGTCAGAGCCTCGTCCAGCGACGATCCTGCGGAACTGCTTCGCTTCGCAATAGACGCCCATGGTGTTGGTGCGGCAGCACTCGCCACCCTGGTCGAAATCCGGGGCGGGGCCGCGCGCGCGCTCGGCGCGCATGTGGCGGTTGCCGCAGACGGGCGCTTCTGCGGCTATGTCTCCGGCGGATGCGTCGAAGCCGCAGTCGCTTCCGAAGCGCTTCTGGCAATGGCGGAAGGACACGACCGCACGGTGAAGTTCGGCGAAGGCTCGCCCTTCTTCGACATCGTCCTTCCTTGCGGCGGAGGAATCTCCGTTGCGATCCATGTTCTAAGGGAAGTCGGCGCTTTGCAGCATGTTCTGGATCGTCTTCGACGAAGGCGGGCCGCCGGCCTTGTATATTCGCCGGCGCGGCAGACGATCGAACCGGTCGGCCCACCGCCACGGGCATGCTGGCTCGGGCGAGAATTCGTGGGCGTCTATCGTCCGCGCACCCGCGTCGTTCTTTCCGGGCAGACGATCGAAGCACAGGCCGTCGCGCGACTGGCCGAGGCTTCCAGCTACGACGTAATCGTCCGGGAGCAGGGCGAGAAGGGCAGGGTCGCAGCCGACACCATCGATCCTTTCACGGCCGTTGTACTCCTGCATCATGACCTCGACGCCGAAGCCGCCATTCTCGAGACCGCGCTTGCCTCGCCCGGCTTCTACATCGGCGCGCTCGGGAGCACCCGGACGCATCGCCGGCGCATCGAGCGGTTGACGGCCATGGCTTTCGCAGAGGACGACATCCGCCGTATCAAAGCGCCGATCGGACTGTTCGGCCCGACACGGGATGCAACGTCGCTGGCGCTATCGGTGCTGGCGGATATCGCTGCGGCAAGACTGGTGGCTTTTGCTTAAGGCGTCGGTGGCGATCGTCATTCTCGCCGCCGGCCGGGCAAGCCGGATGGGCGAGGGCGGAAAACACAAGCTGCTGGCCGAGTTCGACGGCGTTTCGCTCGTGCGGCGGACAGCAATGACCGCGTTCGGGTCGGACGCAGCCTCTGTCGTCGTTGTCACGGGCCATCGCCGGCGCGAGATCGAGGCCGCGCTCGCTGGGATTGATCTCACTCTCGTCGATAATCCCGATTATGCGGAAGGCATGGCGAGCTCGCTCGTCGCGGGGGTGTCATCAAGGCACGCTCACAGTGCCGACGGCATTCTCGTCATGCTGGCCGATATGCCCGGCATTTCGACCGCCCACCTCGATGCCTTGATTGTCGCCTTTCGCAATGCGGGCGGCCAAGCCGTCGTGCGCGCCGTCTCGCGCGGCAAGCCCGGCAATCCTGTCATTCTGCCGCGTTCTCTCCATCCCGCGATCCTGCGACTTGAAGGCGACGTCGGTGCGCGCGGTATCATCGCCACGTCAGGCCTGCCCGTGCTCGATGTCGAAATTGGCGACGCAGCTTGCCTCGACGTCGACACGCCGGACGATATCGGGGCTGCCGGCGGCACGATAAAGAACTAAAGCGCGGGGATCTGCACCGGGCAGCTGAACGGCGCGGCTGTGGCCAGGCCTGCCGACTTTACCGCAGCGAGTGTCGTTCGACAGTCCAGCTGAAGGCAATCTCGCGGCGCGATCCGACGTGGGACTATCTGCGCAATAGCGCGACCAGCGATGTCGGCATCTCGACCGCGAAAAAATCCATCACCGCACCGATAATCACCGCCCACACGACCATCAGGAAAATGAGCGCTGCGATCCTGATTTCTACTGGTTGCACTATTCGTTCCGCCCCAGCATATGCCTCCCCCGAGACAAAACCTTGTTATCCCTCGCGTAAATCCGCTAGCGCGAGGGATGATGTGCGACCGTGGAGAGCGTGGGCGCGTGCAGCGCCGAAGTCTTGGCTTTCTCAAAGCTGATGTCGCTTTGACCGATCAAGTCGCCGGACGCAGCGCTGTTGCTGCGTTCGAGATAATGGCCAGCAAGGAAGGAGCGGTAGGCGTCTGCGATACCCTCCTCAAGGCCTATCTTAGGAAACCAGCCGAGAGCGCGAAGCTTGTCGACGTTCAAGAGTTTACGTGGCGTGCCATCTGGCTTGGTGAGATCACACGTGATCTTGCCTTCGAAACCGACGACCTTGGAGACGAGATATCCCAATTCGAGGATGGTAATGTCTTCGCCAGAACCTACGTTCACATGACTTTCGGCGGAATAGGTCTTCATGAGATGGACGCAGGCGTCGGCGCAATCGTCAACATGCAGGAATTCGCGCCGCGGCGTGCCAGTACCCCAGATGCATATCTCTTGCTGCTGGTTGATCTTGGCCTCATGCGCCTTGCGTATGAGCGCCGGCATGACATGGCTTGACCCCAGGTCAAAATTGTCCTCTGGACCATAAAGATTGGTAGGCATGGCCGAGATGAAATCTCTACCGTGCTGGTTGCGATAGGCCTGGCAGAGTTTTAATCCGGCAATTTTGGCGATCGCATACCATTCATTCGTGGGCTCGAGCGATCCTGTCAGAAGTGAGTCCTCAACGATCGGCTGATCGGCGAATTTCGGATAGATGCAGGACGATCCCAGAAACATCAGTTTTTCGACCTGAGCCTTATGGGCTGCGTGGATGATGTTCGCCTGGAGAATCAAGTTGTCGTAAAGGAAGTCGGCCGGATAGGTGGCGTTCGCGAGAATGCCGCCGACCCTCGCAGCAGCCAGGAAGACAGCGTCGGGACGATTCTTACTCATCCAGGTCTCCACCTGCTCTTGCCGTCTGAGATCGACCTCGGCGCGGGTGGCCGTCAAAATCTCGCAGCCCTCGGAAGCGAGACGCCGCACGATCGCAGAGCCCACCATGCCGCGGTGGCCCGCGACATAGACCCTCTTTCCGGCAAGGCCGTAGATCACCTCAGGCATAGGCAAAACCTTTCGTGACACCGACCGACGGGACATTTCGTGCCATGACTTTCAAATCTTCGCGAACCATCTCCGTCACCAGCTGATCAAGACTGGTCTCATGTTTCCAGCCAAGCTTCGTGTGCGCCTTCGTCGGATCGCCAATCAGAAGATCAACCTCAGTCGGACGGAAGTAAGCTGGATCGATCTCCACCACACACTGACCCGATGTCTTGTCGTATCCCTTTTCTTCAACCCCGTTCCCACGCCAATCAATCGGCATGCCCACCTTGGCAAAGGCCTTGTCGACAAAGGAACGAACCGAGTGCGTTTCGCCGGTCGCAAGCACATAGTCCTCCGGTTCGTCCTGTTGCAGCATCAGCCACATGCCGCGAACATATTCTCGTGCGTGTCCCCAGTCGCGCTTGGCATCCAAATTGCCGAGATAGAGCCTTTCCTGCAGTCCAAGATGGATCGCGGCCGCCGCCCGGGTGATTTTACGCGTCACGAATGTTTCGCCGCGGATCGGGCTTTCATGATTGAACAGAATGCCGTTCGAGGCATGCATGCCGTATGCCTCGCGATAATTGACCACTATCCAATAGGCGTAGAGCTTGGCCGCCGCGTAGGGTGATCGAGGGTAGAACGGCGTCGTTTCACTCTGCGGGACTTCCTGGACTTTGCCGTAGAGTTCTGAGGTGGACGCCTGATAGAAGCGGGTCTTCTTGGTCAACCCCAGGAGTCGAATAGCTTCAAGTAGCCGAAGGGTGCCGGTTCCATCGGCGTTGGCCGTATATTCCGGCGTCTCGAAAGAGACTTGAACGTGGCTCTGTGCGGCGAGATTATAGATCTCGTCCGGCTGCGTTTCCTGAACGACACGGATGAGATTCGTTGAATCCGTCATGTCGCCGAAATGCAGAATAAACCGAGGATTCTCGACATGGGGATCCTCGTATAGATGCTCGATGCGGCTGGTGTTGAAGGACGATGAGCGTCGCTTGAGGCCGTGAACAATATAGCCCTTCTCCAAGAGCAACTCGGCCAAATACGCACCGTCTTGGCCTGTTATGCCGGTAATTAGCGCGACTTTTCGGTTCTTTGTCATTCCCATATCCATGGTTGCCCTCCAACTCGAATACCAATGCAGAAGTATATGATGCTGTTCATGTCGTACGGTATCACAAAAATGAAAGCGCATCTCCTAATATATTAAGTATTCATGCCTTGAAGCTATAGTATTTCATCAAAGATTTCGAAAATAATTCGGAGTCACTGAAATTATAAAGCGCGTGGTTTTTGGGATTTACATTGTTGATTGCGACAACAATTTCCGAGTTTCGCGAGCTTTTCATTTGCTGCAGGCTGAACTCGACCGCGCGGCGGCTCGTCTTTCCCCATCTAACAACTGCCAGTGTTCTTTCCGCCAGGGCGGTCAAATGCACGGTATCTGTCGAGGCGAGCACAGGCGCGCTGTCGAAGATGACAATCTGGCCGGCCGCGCCCGCCATCTCGATGATTTCTGCCAGGCCGTTCGAACGGACGCGCCGCTGAAGACTGAATTTGCCAGATGGAATGAAATCGATACCGCTTGGGTGGCGGTAGACGATGTCGCGGACATCGGCCCGACCATTCAGGAATTCGTTCAGTCCGTGCACTAGACCCGACCTGAAAAACGAATTGAGTTTTCCCCGTTTGAGGTCGCCGTCAACCAGCAGCACCGGAATTGCGGCGGCGGCAAGTTCGATAGCCAGCGATCTCGCGACCAGCGACTTGCCTTCTCCGCTGTGAGCCGACGTAACGACGATACTGTTCGGCAACTTGCCGCCGTTGGACTGCTTGAGTGAAAGCACCACGGTACGGATTGCTTCGTCAAACATCGGGACCGGCATATGTTCGAACATCGTTTTCGAATTTTCCCACCGCGCCAGACGCGGGATAAGTCCAGCCGGTATCGTACGCGACATCGCAGCTATCTGGTCGAAACTCCGGACCGTCCGGTCCGACATTTCGATCACGAAAGCGGCCGTTACGGCTCCCGAGATTGCGGCCAGGAGGGCGCCCACCAGATAGAAAAGCCGTCCACGTCCCTGTGACGCGAGCGGCACTGAAGCCGGTGACAAAACTTCCAATTCCGCCCCCGGCAGCATGGCCTTCGCGGCGAGGTCGCGGCGCTGGTCCTCAAGCTTGTCGAGTGCCGTTTGTTCCTTGTCGGCGATATGCTGCAGCCGCGTCAATTCCGTCTGCACCATGGCATCGCGTGTGCGTTTTTCATGAGCCTCAGCCAAGATGGATTGTATTGCCTCCGCTTCGTGATCGAGTGCGGCGAGCTTGGCACGCATTGTTCGGAGATATTGCTTGGTCGCAAGGTTGAGATCGGCACGGGATTGCTCGATCTTCCCACGCAGATCCACCACGGCCTCGGCATTGCCGTCATATGTCTGAAGAAGACGGGCGAGATCTTGCTCCTGTGCGCGAAGATCGCGTTGTTTTGTGGCAATGTTGTCGGGGACGGCGATATTCTCCGCGGCGACCGAAGCGTTATCCGTTGCTTCCAGCGTGGATATCGTCGCCTTTACCTCAAGCCGGCTTTCTTCGATTTTCCCTTCGCGGCCAGTGACTTCTATGAGTGACTTGATCCGTTCATCCTGAGCATCCTCTTTCGAGACGACGTCCATCGATTCTTGATAGTTGCGCGCAGCTTCGCGAGCAATATCCGCGCGGGCCTGCTGTTCGGTGATGCGCTGTCGGATCCATTCTTGCGCTGAATCCAGGCGGCCACTGACACTGAACTTCCGTTCATCGAGGTAAACGCTGATGACCCGGTTCGGGACTGCGGCTGCGAGTTGAGGATCATAGGAAGTGAAGCTGACCTGGATAACGTCACTCTTATCTTCGTGCCACACGCCGAGCGCCCTATAATATTCCGGGATGATGGCGTCGACGCTGTCCCGTGACGGCGAGGTGGGTTTTTCCGTGTCGAACAGGCCGCGCAACTTTGCCCGGATACTGTCAACGAGCGAGACCTCGCGCAGCGCTGGATTGAATTCCGGCCGCAGGTTAAACCGCAGTTCGCGGACGACTCGCTCTGCGATGCTTCTGGATAGAAGCCGCTCAGTCTCCGATTTTGCGTCAAGTAGATCACTGCGGCTGCTGTCGTCGGCACCAAGTGATGTTGCGAGAGGCTGGTGGACGATCAATCGGGCCCAGGCCTGATACGTGGGCTTCAACCCAGCGATAATAATCACCGTGGGCGTCATCAGCAGCACGGTTATCGCGATGATCATAATCATTCTTCGCCGGACGAGACGGAAGGCGGATGCCAGATCGAAGTTGTCCGCCTTGGTCTCCACCTGAAAGCGAGGGTCATAGCGCATCGGCGAGATGGGAAGGTTGCGGTCCGGCGGAACAGTGGAAATCGTCATCGTGCGCCAACCATTGCTTGAGGTTTCGCGGAAACGGTCTCGTAGAGGTTCTCGAGCGATCGCATATAGGCCATCATGCTGAAATGGTTGAGATAATGTGCGCGCCCCTGGACCGAGAGGCGGATGCAGATTTCCGGATCGGACACCAGCTTCGCCAGGGCTGCAGCCAGGGCATCCTGGTCTCCGACTGGGACGAAGATGCCGGTTTCGCCGTCGGTAATGACTTCGTCATGGGCCCCAACACGCGTGGTGACGACGGCGAGGCCGTGGGACAGCCCTTCGAGCACGGCCATTGCCAGACCTTCGGCGTGCGAAGGCAAGACCAGGATATCTGCATGCGCACACAGGGCTCGCGCCTCTCCGGCGTCAAGCCAGCCGGGCATCTCTACCAGGTTTGAAAGCGCCATGGCGTCAGCCCGACGGCGATATTCCTCGACAGGTCCGTCGCCTGCCAGTACAGCCCGCCACTGGAGTTCTTTCATGATCGGGTGGCTCAGGGCCAACAGAAGCTCCGTGACCCCCTTGCGTTCGCTCAGCCGGCCAAGGAATACGATCAACGGCGTCTGACCGACGCGAATATCGTGCGCCCCGGGATCGGGGACGCAATTGTGAGCAACGACCGTGCGGCGCTCGTCAACGCCCAAAAGTGTCGTCAGCGTCATGCGATCGCGCCGGCCGAGCGCCACAACGCAATCGGCATTCTGAAACATCCGACGGATGAGCCGTTGTTGGCGCGGCGAGCGTTTCTCGAAGTCGCCGGCGTAGTCGTAGTCGTGCAGGTGCAATATATGGCAGCACCCGAACAAACGGGCAGCCTCGGTCAGGATCAGCTTTCGGGAGGTGCTGCCGCGGCCGGCGATATGGATATGGTGAATGCGGGCTGGCGCAACAATCCGGTCCTTTGCCATCGTCAGGATGGCCCCGAGCAGCCGTGCGGGTGACGTCACCTTGGACCATCGAGCCCCTCTGGTATCGGTGACGAAATGTTTCGTGCCGGTCTCTTTGGCTGTCTCTGTTATATAGCCGACCAGCCTGCCAATGCCGCCACCGTTCTCGCAGCCGCCCGGAACATAGTGGCGGACGCTAGCCGCGCTCCGTGCCGCCATTCGAATTCTGTCCGTGAGGGCCTCTGTCAGCATGACCCGACCACCTCCCGATAAACGGCCGCGGCCTGGGCGCCGACGCGTTCAGGCGAATTCGGCCCTTTGGCCCATTCGAGTGCATTGGCACCGAAATTGTTTCTAAGCTCGCCGTTGTCTGCCAATGTCCTGATAGCTGCCGCGAGCTCTTTGGCATCCCCGGGAGGGACCACCATTCCCAACCCATTGGGCTGAACAGTGCCCCGCAACTCGCCGACATCCGTCACGATGACCGGTTTGCCAAATGCGGCGGCAAGGTTGAGCACACCGCTTTGGGATGCTTCCGTATAGGGAAGCACGACGATGTCGGCGTCCAGGAAAAGCTGGGCGACCTCTGCATCCTCGATAAAACGATTGCGAATATCGTAGCGGCCGGCATCCCCCATGAGCGGCTGGAATATCATCGGATTGTCGCCACGGCCTGCGACAGTGATGCGCAGGTTGGGAAGTGCGTCCTTGAGCATCGCCTCGGCCCGGACCAGATGTTCCAGGCCCTTGTAGGCAAAAATCCGTCCGAAGAGCAGGACGCGTATAGTTCCATCCGCTTCGCGCGGCGCCATCTTCTGTTGCCGGGCGAGTTCCGCATAGCGAAGGATGGAAGGATGCGACAGGACATGGACGCAGTCCGGCGATTTTGAATATCGATCGAGGACCAACCGCTTCAGTCCCTCGCCGTGGACGACAAGATGTCCGGATTGTTTCACCATCAATTCGGGGGCCCAGCCGGGCAGCGTTCGCGTATCGGAATCGCCGGGATGGATTTGCACGTCATGAACGGTGGTCACGAGCGGGATCGGGCGCCAGAACGGCACGGCGAGGTTCAGCCAAAGTGTAGAATTGCTGAGGAGATGAATGAGGTTCGGCCGTTCCCGCCGGATCAGACGCGTAAGCTGGTACAGAAACCAGGGATTGGAGAGAGAACGGTGTCTCGGCCAGTCCAGAAGGTGCAGGTCGACAGCCGGATCAATGGAAGAGGCGAGATGTGCATAGCGCCGGCGCGGTACGGCAAGCACAACGTTTAGGTGTTGGGCAACGCCGCTGGCAAATGAGATGGTATAGTCTTCCAGTTCGGAAACTAACAGCAGCGCCTTCATTTTGCTGCCTCCGACAAGCCGACGTCCAGACCGAGCCGTGACAGGCCGCGCACCGAGCGCAAACTATCGCGCGTCCGCCTGAGAAGGTTTGGTTCGCCGGCAAAGAAGAGGCCTTCGACGGCAAGCTTGAACCGGGTGCGCGCATCGGCTCCCTGCAGCTTTGCCGACGCGATGCGATAGGGATAGTGATCCGTCAGATGTAGTCTTGCCGGCAGTTGATGGGTTGAGAGAAACAGGTTCGTCGCTTCAACGGTATGCTGCCAGTGCGTCATCCGCCTCCTCAGCGTGGTCGCATCCTCGGTCGAGCGATACCAGTTGTTATTGTGGATGCGGTAGAATCCAAGCGGATCCGGCAGGGCAATGACGTCCCCCAGAAACGGGTAGATGCCCACGAGCCAGGCGTCGGCTGAAATGCGGAATTGTTCGGGAATGCTGCCCGCAGCATTCCATGCGCTACGTCGTACCGCGATGGCTGACGTCATCGGAAAAGGCCACCAACCAGCCGATCTGGTGAGCAGCGCCGACAACGCGCCCGAACACAGGCTTCGAGGGATCGGCTTGGAAGTCGGCGTGCCATCGACAAGCGTTGGCTGCAGCCGGTGATAGACGAGCGATGCCTGAGGGTTGGCGCGGAATGCTGCAGCCGTCGCCGACAGCTTGCTCGGCGCCCACCAGTCGTCGGCGTCCAGAAAGCAGAGGATCTCGCCCATGCTTAATCCCACAGCGGCGTTGATCGCAGCGGCCTGTCCTGCGTTCTCCTGGAAGATCACCTTCACTCGGCTGCCATACGCTTCCAGAACGGACCGCGACTGGTCGGTGGAGCCGTCATCGACGACGATTATCTCGACGTTGCGGGCGTCTTGGCTCAACACGCTGTCTATCGCCCGCCCAACGAAGCGAGCGTAGTTGTAATTATTGATGAGGACACTGAGGGCCGGCCGTTCCATGACGCGTCTCAGACCGGTTGCGGCGATGCACCGCCGTACAGCAGCGCAAAGTTGCTTGAGAGGTCGACCTTTACGCAGCCATCGAGGTTTGGAGCCTCGGCGATGGTGATATCCATAATAGCTTGTCGGCCGAACAGCATCTCGCACAGAACCGGTGAGGTCGCCGCGACGAATAGAGCGCCCGTCGTGTTGCATAGAGAACTAGGATCATGACGCAGGAACATAGTAATCCTAAACCTTCCAGGCTTCGACTGCAGAGAGAGCCTCTGTCAGAATTGTTGCCTCATTCCAGTAGAACCGCGGCTTACCCGCCACGCTTCACAAGACACTCATCGCCACGGTACCGGCGAACGGACATGCGCAACACCTGCTCTTAAGGGCAATCCGCGGACATGAAGACCCGTCTTTTGGGTAAAGACCGGCTGAAAGCTTACGCCCAACACCGTCTTTGGGTGGAGCGAAGGTGCATTAGGCGTAGCCCGCCCTTCACTAGGACAGATTGACTGCGGCTGTGGCTGAATGATTGCTTGAGAGCAGCGCAGCGCGGAGGCCGACACCTGTTTTTTGATCTGCCGCGATCAACAGTCGCTTGTCTTTTCAAGTCAGTCGGGACGGACAATGAGAGTAGATAGCCTCGGAACTGCCAGCGGACCAACCATCAGTTGGCGGGCTATAGAATGCTGGGGTGCCGGCATATCCCTTTTTTTTCAGGCAGGCGCCCTTCTGCCGCTTATCCTGGCAGATGCGGACGGAACGCTCAGCGAATCCGCCAAATCTATACTGCGTCTTCCTTGCTTTCCTGTATATGTCTTTACAATCGTGATCCTGATACGCAATTTTCCGCAATTTCTAACAGCGCTCAGGCGAAATCTGATCGTTCCCTCGATCCTTATCCTGCCGTTTTTGTCTACCCTGTGGTCAATAGGGCCTCAAACGACCTTGAGGCGCGCAATCGGTCTTTTGTTTTGCGTGCTTCTTTCCTATGTGCTCGCGATACGTTTCACCCCAAGGCAACTGCTGTTCCTGTTATTTGTAACCCTCGGAGCCTGTATCGTCCTCAGTGTGGTTATGTCAGTGGTGTCACCAAGCCTCGCCAGTATGCCGGATGGCACAATGCGGGGCATTTTCATTCACAAGAATGTCCTGGGCTGGTACGCGTCCCTGATGATCTTGGCGGCGACGGCTGTGCTGATCGACGGGACGCTCGGCCTGCGGCGAACCGCGTTCATCTTGTTGGCCGCGGGTGTGATCTGCCTTGCAAGCTCCGGATCGATGACCGCGATCATTGCAACGTCAGTGGCGTATTGCCTGATCGGCTTTTATACCCTCCTGAAAAGAAGCAGCAGCATTGGCCGCGTGGTCGTCGTCCTGCTTTTCGTTCAGCTGTCGCTCGGCATTCTGATTTCGCTTCACGAATTCCTGGTTCCGGCCCTTGAAGCGCTCGGCAAGGACGCGACTCTGACCGGTCGGGTGCCATTGTGGGAGCTGGTTGATCGCGAAATATCCGATCGTTGGATGGTTGGCTACGGTTACCAGGCATTCTGGACAACCGTGAACCCCGAAGCGACGCGCATGTGGTTGAAGATCGGATGGGCGGCACCCCACGCGCATAATGGATACCGCGATATCTTGTTGAGCTTTGGAATAATGGGAATGATTCCGTTTGTTCTGTTGCTTCTCCATGCAATCCGCCAAGGCGCGACCCTTCACTGCAATGATCCGCACTACGGGTGGCTCTGGCTCAATGTTTTTACGATCATGATTCTGGTGATGAATCTGACCGAGAGTATTTTTTTCACTCAGAATGACGCCATCTTCATCCTGTTTACCGCAGCCATCATCATGTTTTCGCTATATGCGCCCGTCGTTTCGATCAGCCGTGCGCCACCTTGGCAGGCGCCCTCGCGCGGCCTTGCGAGCGGGTTGCAGATATCATGAGGCGGCGCTTTGGACTGACGCTGAGCATGTTGCCTGTCATGCTGTTTCCGCAGTCCGGCAATCCGGCTCCGGTCGGGACAGAGATAGATGCGCCCGAGCGCTTGCAGATGCTCGTCAGGGAGGCGACTTGCGCGGAAGCTTCGCCGACTTTGTCCGCCAAGTTGAATGGGACTTCATTAAGCGAGGTATTGAGCAGCAGCACCGAGGCACGGACGATATTTTACGTTTCTCCCAATGGCAAAGACAGCTGGAGTGGCCTCCTTCCGACCGCAGATCAGCAGGGCGGCGACGGCCCTTTCGCCAGCATTGAAAGAGCCCGTGATGCTGCCCGTGAGAAGGGCGGCAACAACACAATCGCGCTGGGTAAAGGCGATTACTACCTTGCTCAGCCGATCGTCTTTGACTCCCGCGATAAGGGCTTGATCGTCACGGCAAGATGCAATGAAGCGCCGATTTTGCATGGGGGGCAACGCGTGTTCAACTGGACGCAGCAGGCCGATGGTCGCTGGACGGCGCCGCTGAAATTGCCACCGGATGAGGGGGTCGGTGACCTTTTCGTCAATGGGATACGCCAAACTCGGGCTCGATTTCCCGACGCTCCCGCTGATGGCGATCCACGCAAAGGATGGTTGTTTGCCGCAAAGTGCCAGCCTGCCATCGACGTGCGGGAGGGAAACACGCGCTTTTGTTTCCATGCCGGCGACCTTCCGGCAGTGGGTGATACAAGTGGACTGGTCGTGGACATCGTTGGAGGGTATCAACCCGGAAGCCAGTGGGGCAATGATACGCTCCCAGTTGTATCGATCGATGGCGCCGGCCGAACTGTCCATACCAAAGGCACAGACTATTTCTTTACCGCAGAAGGCAGCCGCTATTTCCTAACCGGAGCCAAGGCCTTGCTCGATGCTCCCGGAGAGTGGTGGTACGATCTTGTTGCGGGCCAGCTTCATTATATCCCCGTCGATCAGTCGTTACCCAGTTCCGTAGTCGTTGCGGGCATTTTGCCGACCTTGTTCAAATTGGATGGGGCCAATGGGATGGTTGTATCAGGGCTCGAGTTTAGAGACGGCGCTCCTGAAGGCAGCGGCAAGTTCTATACGGAAACCAGAGGATTTGGCGCCATACGGATCGAACACGCTGACGGCGTCAAGATTCTCGGCAACAGCATCGAAAATGTCGGCGTCGGGGTCCATGTGACGGAAAGCAAGGATGCGTTGATTGCCGGCAATGTGATTGCCGATGTGGCTGGCAACGGGATTTACGTCGGCACAAATTATGGCACGTTCGGCAAGTCGAACGGCTCCAGAATCCTTTCGAACCACATCCATGACATCGGAAAGGTTTACATTGAAACCGCAGGAATATGGTTCCAGGCGGCTGACAATGTCAGGATCGCCAACAATCTGATCGAAAACACGGCGCAGTTCGGAATCGCCGGCGGTTCGCTATGGGGTTCCAACGACGCCGTCTATAACGCTGTCATCGAGCACAACGTGATCCATAACGCCAACCAGCAGACGGCAGATGGCGGCGCCATCAAGATGATGGGGGAGCAAGCCGACTCTCTCAACAGCGTCATCCGCTCCAATCTGGTGACCGGGACCGGTCATCTCATGAACAGGGTCGATGGAACGTTCTGGCCTCCCGGATACGAGAATACCAGCGAATGGCCGTCTCCTATCAGCTGGGCGATCTATACGGATGGGAAGGCGAGCGGACTGCGTATCGAGGGAAATACGCTCTCGGGCAACATCGCGGCGATCGGTATCAATGGCGGTTGGAGCAACCTGGTGGCGGGAAACGTCATCACACACGGATCGGGCGCGGCTTTTCGGGTCGATGAGGGTACCGGCAAGGGTTGGCGTCCGCCATGGGCACGCCCCAATCGCATTGAGGAGAATGTTGTATCTGTCGACAGTGACAGTGGCATTGTGGCCTATGTCAACGCTCCCGATCTTGGGCTTGGATTTGTGCAATTCGCGCGCAACCGCTACAGCGGTAACTTGAACGACAAGAGCTTCAGGGTCCATCCGGAGATCATGCTTTCGGGAGAATTCGGCGGCCTAGGAGATCTTCAGAAGGCTGGAGAGGACACCGGAAGCGTAGTCGCGCCGCCCGAGTAACAAAAGGCGCCGCGACGAGGGGTGTTATGCGGCGATAAAGTCCGCAGCTATGGCGACCTATAACGCCCTTCAACCACGGCGTGCCCGCGCTGTGCGAGGCTTGCGGGTATAGCGCATGCAGGCATGCGCATCAAAATCGGGGACCTAGAGATCTGGTAGGGTGAGGCAGGTTTCCCATAGTGGGCGGGGCAATATTATCGGCAGCGAGCTGTCTCAGCATCTCTGCACTGAGCGTTCCGCGAACGTCAAGATCGCGATTGCAGCCTTCCCGGCATAGGGGTCAGGAATTCCCTGATGACTATAACTATACGGCACATCGCCGCTGGAACTTAGATCTGTCCGCAGCTGGTTGGTTGTGTCGGACGTCTCCGAACGCTCGCCGGCCGGGGTCTTCATCTCGCCTATCGGGTTGAGCATGTCTCTCTTCCCGACTTTGTTCGCGCTCAAACCTCACGAGCGTTGATCACGCTAGAGTGAATAGCTTCTGCGGCTCTGCGCGGGTCGAAGCGCCATTTCGGGCCAACGGTCATCAAAAAGAGCAATATGGCAAGCGGTGGGGTACATGGACTTACTTCGAATATTGTACGTCGTCGCGGCATAAGACGTAAATATGAAATCTCTTCTACGTCCAATAGCTGGAGCGGCAAGTATGGAGGCAATCGGCCTGCCGGGATATTCTGATGACAGTTTCGATCGCGAAAGCGTAGGTCATGGGAAATCAATCAGCAGGCAGCAGCCAAACTTCAGTTCTTCATCCAAAGGGTTCCCTAGAATGGACGAATGTCCTTGGTGTTCGCGTTTCGGCAGTCAATCTCAAAAGCGCGACGGGATTTATTCAAGAAGCGATCGAAGACGGCAGAAAGGAATATGTGTGCGTTCGCGACGCACACGGCATCGTCCGCTGCCAAGATGATCCCGAGCTCCGGTCGATCCACAACCGGGCGTTCCTCGTAACCCCCGACGGCATGCCGCTTGTTTGGGCGCTGAGACATGCTGGTCATGTGGAAAGCGACAGGGTCTATGGACCGGATCTGATGTTATCCGTCTTCGATGCCGGCAGCTCCAAGGGCTTGCGCCATTTCCTTTATGGCGCAACGGCCGAAACACTCGAGCAACTGCAGGCGCGCCTTCTGGCAAAATTTCCGCAAGCACGGATCGTCGGCTCCTATGCGCCACCTTTTCGCAACCTGTCGACGCGGGAGGAAACGGATATTGCTGACCGGCTCAATCGGTCGGGTGCCGATATCATCTGGGTCGGGCTGAGCAGTCCCAAGCAGGAACTCTGGATGGCGCGCATGCGCGATCGTCTGGAAGCATCGATGCTCATCGGTGTCGGAGCCGCATTCGATTTCCACGCCGGCCTCAAGCGGCAGGCTCCAAGGTTCATTCAAAGAAGCGGCTTCGAATGGGCGTTTCGGCTCTTGTGCGAGCCGCGACGGCTGTGGCGGCGCTATGCGCTCGTCGTGCCGACCTTCATCTCACTGACGGCATTCCAGAGACTGGGGCTTCGGAAGTTTCCAATCGAAGACAAGGTTTTTGGATCAAGCGTGCCAAAAGCGGCAGCTGTAAAGGTGTAGCCATCATGTCCCTATTTGCTTCGTCAGCAATGAGACCAGGTCCGTCGAAGGCATCCACATCAAATGACATGACGTCGCGGGCGATTCCGGCAGGTTCCGTGCCGCCCATAGCAGCTAAGACCGCCGATCCCTTTGCACAGGCAGCGTTGAATATATCAGTCGCACTAGGGCGCCAGCTTGCTCGGCTTGCAACATCGTCTTTCCTGGTCGCCGGCGACATTGCAAGCTATTTGATTGCCTACTTTGTTCTCCTGTCCGTTCTCCCCATGGGTTCGGAGGGCACAATGGTGGAGCGTACGTTCACGATCGCAGCATTCGCTGCGATGATCCTTTACGCGTCGGCCGGCCTCTATCCTGGATATCGGTTGCATGACCACGAACATCTCCGGCGGCGCACCATAGCTGCCGTCAAGGTGGCTGTCCTGACGGCATTCGGCGCAATTGTCCTGCCGGAGGGGGAACGACTGCTGCTTGCCGTTATTGGGTTCCTCGCTCTCGGGCTGATTGTCCAGCCACTTGCGCATTGGCTTGCACGAGGCCTGTGCCGGAGACTTGGAATCTGGGGGGAGCGCGCGGTTGTCATAGGGGCGCGCAACCTTACTCCCGCGCTTGTGGCACATTTCGAGGACCACTGGCAGTATGGTATCAGGCCGGAGCCCTTTTCCCCCGATACTTTGGAGGCATTGCCCGATGGCGGGCCATCCATTGCCGTGATTGCCGGCGACACAGGCTCGCTTGGACCCGACTTGGCGGCGATGCGTCGGAAGTTCGTGGAAGTCATTTTGCTGTCCGACACGCCGAGCCTCAAGGTAAGCGGATTGCGACCTGCAGATGTCGGCGGAGAGATCGGCATTCGCCTCACCACTGGTGGGAGTTGGGTCAACTCGGATCTGGTTCGCCGAATCCTCGATCTCGCGATCGCCATCCCTGCAACGATCGTGGTTGCGCCATTCATCGCGTTCGCAGCGGCCGCAGTCTATGCCATCGATCCAGGTCCCGTCTTCTTCCGGCATACAAGGGAAGGGCGGTCCGGCAAGCCGGTGCACGTCCTGAAATTAAGGACGATGTACCAAGATGCAGAACAGCGCCTTGAAGCATTATTCCGAGACAACCCCAGCATGCGCGCCGAGTGGTTGAGCCACTTCAAGCTCAAGGACGATCCGCGCATCCTTCCGGTCATCGGACATATGCTGCGCTCTTCGAGCATCGACGAGCTCCCGCAATTGGCAAACATCATTGCGGGCGAGATGGCCTTCGTGGGACCACGCCCGTTTCCCGAGTACCACCTTTCGGCGATGGACGGCGAATTTCGGGCCAAACGCCGTTCCGTCACGCCGGGGCTGACGGGTCTCTGGCAAATATCCGAACGAAGCAATGCGGATATCGAGCTGCAGCAGCAACTCGATGAGTTCTACATCGACAACCGGTCCTTGTGGTTCGACTTGCACATCCTTCTGAGCACAATTCCTGCGGTCTTAAAGGGCAAGGGAGCTTGCTGACCTGTTCCTCGTCCTTCGGCAATCATCACAACAACGGAGCACACCAATGCACGGACAAAAGCGAATTATGGTAACCGGCGGCACCGGGTTTCTGGGGTCATTCCTGTGCGAAAGGCTTTTGCGAGAGGGCAATGATGTCCTCTGCGTGGACAATTACTACACCGGTTCGCGCGACAATGTGCTGCATCTTCTTGACGATCCTCGCTTTGAGGTGCTCCGTCATGACATTACCTTCCCGCTCTATGTGGAGGTCGACGAGATCTACAATCTCGCCTGTCCGGCATCTCCGGTTCACTATCAGCACGACCCCGTGCAGACCGTGAAGACCAATGTGCACGGGGCCATCAATATGCTCGGCCTGGCAAAACGCACCAAGGCGAAGATCTTCCAGGCATCCACGAGCGAAGTCTATGGCGATCCGGCAGTCCACCCTCAGCCCGAGGAGTATCGAGGCAGCGTCAATCCCATAGGGCCGCGCGCATGTTATGACGAAGGCAAACGGTGTGCCGAAACATTGTTCTTCGATTACCATCGCCAATATGGCGTGGAGATCCGCGTGGCACGGATCTTCAATACATACGGGCCTCGCATGCAAACCAATGATGGCCGCGTCGTCTCCAATTTCATCGTTCAGGCGCTTCAAAACGAGCCGATCACCATCTTCGGCAACGGTAAGCAAACGCGCTCCTTCTGCTATGTAGACGATCTGATTGAGGGCTTTATCCGCCTGATGGGGGCGCCGGCCGGCGTTACGGGTCCGATCAATCTCGGTAATCCAGGAGAATTCCAGGTCCGGGAACTGGCCGAAATGGTCATCGAGATGACGGGATCGAAATCAAGCATTGTTTACAAGCCTCTGCCGATTGACGATCCGACGCAGCGCAAGCCCGACATCACCCACGCAAAGCAGGACCTGGGCTGGCAGCCGACCGTAAACCTGCGACAGGGGCTTGAGAAAACGATCGCGTATTTCGAGTGGAAGCTGTCTGGCGGAACCAAAAGCACGCTTGGCGTCCAGTCCTCGCGAATGGCCTACACCCATCTGCCTACCCCGGCCGTCGGCCTTCCCGTTCAGGAAGCCGTACCAATCGGGCCGTGAACAGAAAGATCGATCATTGCAAGCTCGTGTTCTTTCGATGGGATGGTGCCGGAAACATGAATGTGCATAGCATACCAACAGGAGCCGCCCTTGCGGGTGCAAAACAGCGGTTAGGCCCCATCGTCTTTGCAGTCGATGCGGCCTACGCCGTTCCCTTGGCGACCGCCCTTAGATCGATCGCCGAGAATAACCAAAGCGCATGGCCCTTGAATATCCATGTCATTCATGAGGGAATAGGCGAAGAAATAAAGCGACTGATCTTTGACTCTCTGCCCGCAAATTCTGCAGTCATTCAGTGGCATCCCATCGCCACATTGTCCTTCGCAAATGGATTTTCCACTCGCCCTGGCGTATCGAGGATGACCTTCGCAAGGATCCTTCTGCCGCAGTTCCTTCCGCAGACCTGCAATCGGGCTCTGTATCTGGATGGCGACATCCTGGTCCTGACTGCGCTTGAACAGTTGTGGAATATCGATCTCGGCGAGGCAGTGATCGGCGCCGTACCGGATTACTGGCTGGACAATGTTGTAAGCATCGGACCAAGTGCGACAGGCGGCCCTCGGGTCGAACGTTATTTCAACGCCGGCATTCTTCTCATCGACCTTGAAAAATGGCGAAACGAGCGAATAACGGAACGTTCGCTGGAGTATCTCGACCGCTTTCCGACGACGGAATATTCGGATCAGGACGCCCTTAACTTTGCCTGCGACGGAAAGTGGAAGATCCTGAACCGCGCCTGGAATTTTCAGTTCGAGCCAACGCAGGCGATCGCCCGCATCGCGCTCGAGCAGAAGCTCGCGATCGTTCATTTCGTGACCAACGTGAAGCCCTGGAAATCAGGAAGCTTGAGCCCGAACGTCGCCTTCTACGATGCATTTCGGTCCCGGACCCGTTTTGCGCTTACCCGGTGGGAGCGCGCTCGGAGTGGCTTGAAGCGTGTAGGCTCGCGGCTGCTTGCCCGATCCTCCTTGTTGAGAGCTGCATGGTCCTGCACGAAATCAGCGATGCGGGCACACGCATCGACGTCGCGCCAATGAATCGGGAGCGACGAACGCGTCAGAGCGAAACGAAGCCGGGTTCGGGTTCCATGAAATACTCCCGAACGTAACGATTGCCTGCGGAGGATTAAGTTTGCAACGCGTTGATGTCGTCATTCCCTGCTACAACTACGCTCATTTCCTTGAGGAATGTGTTGGAAGTGTTCTGTCACAGGCAGGCGTCAATGTACGCGTGCTTATTCTGGATGACTGCTCGCCAGACAATACGCCGGAAGTCGGAAAGGCTCTGGCATCCCGGGACAAACGGGTCACCTATCGGCGGCACACGGCAAACAAGGGCCACATCGCCACCTATAATGGCGGAATCGAGTGGGCGGGCGGCGACTTATTCCTGCTTCTCTCCGCGGATGATTATCTCTTGCCGGGCGCGCTGGGTCGCGCTTCGGAGTTGATGCGCAATCATCCGAATGTGGGGTTCACCTTCGGGAACGCGCTCATAGCTGAGCCGAGCGGCGTCAGTAAGCGCGTCGATCCTCTCGGGGACAATGGTGTGGCTCCCATGCAGGTCTTGTCGGGCCCGCAATTCATACGGTTGAGTGGAGTAAACAACCTGGTTCCGACACCGACGGCCGTCATCAGAACGACGCTGCAAAAACAGGTCGGCGGCTATCATAAGGAACTGCCGCATACCGGTGATATGGAGATGTGGCTGCGGCTCGCATCACATGCCGGAGTGGGCTACATCAACCAAGACCAAGCCGTATACCGCAGACATGCTTCGAACATGTCGCTACAATACTATGGACAAAGTATCCTTCCCGACCTCCGGCAAAGAAAACAGGCTTTCGATATTCTGTTTCGTCAAGGCGCGGAAAGCCTCAGGAAAGATGAGAAACTCAGACGTTTTCTTGCCAGGGATCTCGGGAAAGAGGCGCTTCGGCTGGCAGGCATGGCATTCAATAATTTCGATATTGCCACAGCCATGGCTATTCAGCGCTTTGCTCTTGAAGTTTCGCCCGAAGTGCGAAATTCATTGCCCTGGATCAAATTGGTCTGCAAGCAAACAATCGGGCCAAAATACTGGTACGCCCTGAATTCTATCGGGCGACGCGTTGCAGGATGAATGGGCAGGACGGGGCCGTTCATCCGCAAGTACGCAAACAACAGTCAGGTGGTCGAGCGCTCGATCGCTATTATGCCAAGATCGCGGGAGACGGGACGGAGACGAACCCCGGCATCAAAAAACCCGGTGACGCATTCGCGCCATCGGGTTTTTTGAGCAAGACCGTGGTTCCAAGATACGAAGAGGTTTGCCTCAACAACGATCAGTACAACGCCTTATCCACGCTCATGCCGGAATACTGGTTTGGAACAAGTCGTTGAGCTTGAACACGACTTCCGTCCTGTTCGTTGCTTTGACCTTTTTCATAATGTTACGAACATGCACCTTTACAGTGCTTTCTCGCAGATTGAGCTCATAGGCGATAATTTTATTCGCCTTTCCGCGTCGGAGCGCTTCAACGACTTCCACCTGACGATCCGTGAATATGCCGGCTAGCGGGCGCGCGGTCGAATTGCTCGAGTCCAGCAAGTGACGCATGGCGAACAGGGCGCTTGCAGGTACAAAAATTCCTCCCGCCACCGACAGCGCGATCAGCTCCATGCACACACTGACGCTGACCGAGGCGGGTATGAACCCCTTGGCTCCGTACTCGAGCGCCCTGACGATTTGGCCGAAATCGTCGCTATCGGCCAATACGATGAGTGGCGTTGATGCAAATTCCGACGAGAGCTTCCGGATTTGCTCCGAAACGGCCGGTTCATCGATCTTTTTGCCGCCGACGTTCAAGAGGATTGCCGAAAGCGGAGGATAGTCGTCCCGCTTCTGCTTCCACTCCTCAATTGATCCAAATGCCAGAATCTGCAAATCCGTCTTTTGGGCAGCCATGCATTGCGCCAAGCATTGCCGATCGAGTTCACGATTATCGAGAATGACAAGCGAATGCGTTTGTCTTGTCGACAAGGCAAGTGCCGTCGAATTACTTTCTATCGTAAGGGGAAATGCTACGTTCTCCTGCCTGGAGTCTAAATTCGGTATAAGTGCTGAATTCACAGCTTCACCCTCCCCTAACACGTTTACGCTCTCACTACGGCTTCGAGTACCAACCCCTCTCAATACGGGGGTTTAGGAAACTCTAAAGTAGGAATCGAATACCACAATTCGCGGAACGTTACAGTAGCTAATATAGGCTAAGTAGCGCACAACTACCATCGTAAGGCGGAAATAGAATGATAAATCTAAGGTAGACTTATATATTACTAGGCGGTTTGTAGAATAGTCTGCGCCGTTACACCGCATTTTGGGCGGGCCACTAAATGCATGGAAACAATCGTCGTCTCCGGCATGGGTCCGGTAACGCGTGTGGGAGGTGGCCCCACCACCAATGTCGGTCGATGCGTGAATAAGGGCGTAAGTCGTCATAAGTAGATACGCCTTTAGGTGAATAACCTTAAACGTTTTGTTTCTTTACTCAGATGAAGAAAACAATTCTCTTTGAAGTGAAGAGAAGTATTTGTCCTGTCGGTATGAAACCTTGGGTGCAATCAAGCGATTGTTGTTTCAACTGAGAATCTGGGCTTGTTCAGGAGTAGGGGTTTTGCAGGGATGATTGCATCAAACGTCAAGCTGGGTGACGGCAGCATCATCCACCATCCAGATCTGGTGAATCTATACGGCTGCACGATCGGCGCAGGAACGCGCATCGGCACCTTCGTCGAGATTCAGAAGAACGTCATCGTCGGAAAAGACTGCAAGATCTCCAGCCATTCCTTCCTCTGTGAGGGCGTGACGCTGGAGGACGGCGTGTTCATAGGCCACGGGGTCATGTTTACGAACGACATGTACCCGCGCGCCGTCAATCCGGATGGCAGCCTGCAGACGGAGGCCGATTGGATCCTCATCCCGACGTTGGTCAAGCGCCACGCATCGATTGGCAGCAACGCCACCATTCTGCCTGGCGTGACCATCGGAGAGGCTGCCCAGGTCGGCGCCGGTGCGGTTGTAACAAAGGACGTGCCTGATGGCGCCATTGTCGCGGGCGTTCCAGCCAGGGTGATCGGTCGCGTCAATGACGGGGCAGTCGACATGTATGCGTTGGGAGGAATGAAATGATCGGCATCGCTGTTGTCGGGTATGGGTATTGGGGTCCGAATCTGGTTCGTAACATCTCGGAAGCGGCCGGCGCGCACCTCGTTTCAGTTTGTGATCTGAATGTCGAACGGTTGGCGGCTGTTAAAAGCCGGTATCCAGCAGTAACGATCACCGACAAGTTCGAGGAAGTTCTGCGCGATCCAAAGGTGGATGCAATCGCCATCGCAACGCCGGTCTCGACCCATTTCAAGCTCGCAATGCAGGCGATGATGGCCGGAAAGCATGTCTTCGTCGAAAAGCCGATGGCATCGACGACGGAGGAAGCCGCACGGATGGTCGAAGAAGCGGCGCGCAGACGCCTCGTGCTGGCCGTGGATCATACCTTCGTCCACACCGGCGCCGTCCGCAAGATGTGCGAACTCGTCGAAAGCGGCTTGGGCGACATGTATTATTACGACTCGGTCCGGGTCAATCTGGGGCTCTTCCAGCACGATGTCAGCGTTATCTGGGACCTCGCGGTGCATGATCTCTCTATCCTGGACCATGTTGTGCAGGAAAGGCCGGTGGCGGTTTCGGCGACGGGCATGAGCCATGTGCTCGGCGAGCCTGAGAACATCGCCTATCTGACGCTCTTCTTCGAAAGCAAGCTGATCGCCCACATCCACGTCAATTGGCTGGCGCCGGTCAAGGTGCGCCGCACCCTGATCGGCGGCAGCAACAAGATGGTCGTCTACGACGATCTGGAGCCCAGCGAAAAGATCAAGGTTTACGACAAGGGCATCACGCTGAACCCAAATTCTCAGGCCTACGGCGAGAAGGTGCATCAGATGATGGTCGGGTACCGCAGCGGCGACATGTGGGCGCCCAAGCTCGATATGACCGAGGCATTAAAACGCGAACTGGATCAGTTCGTCGAGTGCATCGAGCAAAATTCGCGGCCCATTACGGATGGCCAAGCCGGGCTGCGGGTCGTTCGCATCCTTGAAGCCGCAAGCCGGTCGCTCGCCCAGCGCGGTCGTATCATCGAGCTCGAAGAGGCGAGGCGCATTGCATGATCCCGTTCCTCGATCTCAAAGCACAATATCAATCCATCAAGAGCGAAATCGACACCGCCGTGCTCGGTGTCCTGGCCTCGGGGCAATACATATTGGGCGAGGAGGTCGCCCGCCTCGAGCAGGAATTCGCGGACTATTGCAACGTCAAACATGCGATAGCCGTCAACACCGGGACGAGTGCCCTGCATCTGTCGCTTCTCGCGGCAGGCGTCGGCCCCGGCGATGAAGTCATCACCGTGCCATTTACCTTCGTCGCGACCGTATCGGCGATCTGCTACGCAGGTGCACGACCGGTATTCGTCGATGTCGAGCCCGTGACGCTGACGATGGATCCGGCGCAACTCGAGGCTAAGATTACGGCCCGAACCAAGGCCATTATTCCCGTCCATCTCTACGGTCAGATGGCCGATATGGACGCGATCAAAGCGATTGCCGACCACTACCGGATCCCGGTCATCGAGGACGCCTGCCAGGCGCACGGAGCGCAATACAAAGGCGCGCGCGCCGGCAGTATCGGCACATCCGGCTGCTTCAGCTTCTATCCCGGCAAAAATCTCGGCGCCTGCGGCGAGGGGGGTATCGTCGTCACCAACAGCGACGATCAGGCCAAGACGATGCGGATGCTGCGCGACTGGGGTCAGGAACAGCGCTATCACCATCTGCTGAAGGGCTTCAACTACCGCATGGATGCCATTCAAGGTGCGATCCTGCGCATCAAGCTCCGGCATCTCGAAGCCTGGACCGAAGCGCGGCGCGCCCATGGACGCCGCTACTCGTTGCTGCTTGGCGGTTCGGCGAATTTGAGGACTCCTGTCGAAATCTCCGACCGGCGCCACGTCTATCACGTCTATGCTATCAGAAGCCGCGATCGTGACCAGCTTCAGCGCGTATTGAGCGCGGAGGGCATTCAGTCCGGGCTGCACTATCCGATCCCAGTGCATCTGCAGAAGGCCCATGCCGACCTTGGTTACAAGGCCGGCGATTTCCCAAACTCGGAAGCCGCCGCACGGGAGGTCCTCTCGCTGCCGATCTATCCGGAGATGCCGGCGTGGCACGTCGACCAGGTGGCCGCCGCGCTGGAGAACGCCTATGTCAGTTGATCGTGCGGGCGAGGCCCGGATCGTGCAGGCGGTCCACGGCCGTCATGAAAGGCCGGCGGACCCTGCCTATCAGGCCGGGCTGGCCGAAGAACTGAGGCAGTCGTACGGGCGCGCCGGCCTGATTGAGCTCTACGGTCGTTTCGCGGCCGGTGACGGTGTCATCGATACTCTGATGCGAAAAGCCATCTGGCAAGCCATCGCGCGGAGCTGTGGCACAGGATTGCAGGTTGCAGGCGGTGCCGGTTTCAAACATCCCGAGACGTTCGACATCGGCAATGGGGTGTTCATCGGGGCTCAGGCCTATATCCAGGGTCGTTTCGACGGCCGGTGCAAGATCGGCGATAATGTCTGGATCGGGCCGATGGCCTATTTCGACGCTCGCGATCTCGTGATCGAGGATTCTGTCGGGTGGGGACCTGGCGCCAAGGTGCTTGGCTCGACCCACACGGCACTGCCCTTGGATGTGCCGATCATTCGCACGGATCTTGAAATCAAGCCGGTACGCATCTGCGCAGAGGCCGATATCGGAACGAACGCGACCATTCTTCCCGGCGTGACCATCGGGAAGGGGGCGATCATTGGAGCGGGGGCAGTTGTCGTTTCCGACGTCGAACCGTTCTCGGTCGCCGCAGGTGTACCTGCGAAATTCATACGTTGGCGTTCGGATAATGATCCGATGACGAACATGTCGCGTGAGGGAAGATCATGAGAGACAAACGGGTGCTCATTACCGGCGGGGCCGGTCTGATCGGCTCGCATATTGCCGATCTTGTCGCATTGGAAAAACCTCGCGAGATCATCGTCCTCGACAATTTCGTGCGCGGGCGCCGGGACAATCTCAGCTCGGCGATAACAAGCGCGCCTGTTAAGATCATCGACGGGGATATCCGCGACAGAGCGCTTCTGGCAAAAGTCTTCGAAGGCGTCGACATCGTCTTTCATCAGGCCGCCATCCGCATCACGCAATGCGCCGAAGAGCCTCGACTGGCTTTCGATGTCCTTGCGGAGGGGACGTTCAACGTTCTCGAAACCGCCGTCAAGGCGGGCGTATCGAAAGTAGTTGCTGCCTCTTCCGCCTCCGTTCTGGGGCTTGCCGAGAGTTTTCCAACGACCGAAGAGCACCATCCGTACAATAACCGGACGATCTACGGCGCGGCGAAAACATTCAACGAGGGGCTGCTGCGTAGTTTTGCGGAGATGTACGGCCTGCGCTATGTCGCGCTCCGTTATTTCAACGTCTATGGGCCGCGCATGGACGTTTACGGCGCCTATACGGAAGTTCTGATCCGTTGGATGGAACGCCTGGTGGCCGGGATGCCGCCCCTCATCTATGGGGATGGTAGCCAGACGATGGACTTCGTCGATGCACGCGACATCGCCCGGGCAAACATTCTGGCCGCGAAAAGCGATGTCACGGACGAAGTGTTCAACGTCGCGAGCGGCAAGGAAATAAGTCTACTGGAACTCGCGAAGATGCTGAGCGACATCATGGGTTCCTCACTCGAACCGCAGCACAAAGAGGCCCGCACGGTCAACGGCGTGACCCGTCGCCTTGCCGATATCAGCAAGGCCGAACGGCTCCTCGGCTTCAAGGCGGAGATCTCCATGGAGCAAGGGCTTCGCGATCTCGTTGCCTGGTGGCAAAAGCAGACAAGCGCAGGAGGGCAGGCTGCATGAGCTCATCTCAATCCATAATTCCGGTTGCCAAACCCGTCCTCGGGGAAGAAGAGGCTGAGGCTGCGCGCCGCGTTATTCTGTCGGGATGGGTGACGCAGGGGCCGGAAGTCGCGGCTTTCGAGCGTGAATTCGCTGCCTTTGTGGGCGCCGCGCATGCTTGCGCCATGTCCAATTGCACGACCGCGTTGCATCTGGCCCTGAAGGCTGTTGGCATATCCGCCGGCGATGAAGTCGTCACAGTCAGCCATTCGTTCATCGCAACGGCGAACGCGATTCGATACTGTGATGCAGTGCCGGTCTTCGTCGACATCGAAGCGGATGGTTACAACATCGACCCCAGCCTGATCGAAACAGCAATCACGCCTCGCACCAGGGCAATTCTCTGCGTGCATCAGCTCGGCATGCCTTGCGATCTCCGCGCCATCGTGGAGATCGGCAAGCGCCACTCGATACCGGTTATCGAAGATGCAGCCTGTGCGTCCGGAAGCGAAATCCTGTGGGACGGTCGTTGGGAAAAGATCGGCAAAGCGCATGGCGACATTGCCTGCTTCTCCTTCCACCCCAGGAAGGTCGTCACGACAGGCGATGGCGGCATGTTGACGACGGCCAATCCCGAATATGACCGGAAGTTCCGGCTCTGGCGCCAGCATGGCATGAGCGTCACCGATGCCGTTCGTCACGGCTCCAAACAAGTCATCTTCGAAGACTATGATGAGTTGGGCTACAACTACCGGATGACCGATCTTCAGGCGGCCGTCGGACGCGAGCAATTGCGGCGGCTGCCGGAATTGGTTGCCCAGCGCAGGCTGCTTGCCGAGCAATATTGCGAGCGTCTGTCGACGATTGTCGGGCTTTCGCTGCCGGCCGAGCCGCGCTGGGCTCGCAGCAATTGGCAGAGCTTCTGTGTGAGGTTGCCCGATACGGTCGGCCAGCGGGCCGTCATGCAGACCCTGCTCGATCAGGGTATCTCGACTCGGCGTGGTGTGATGAACATTCATCTGGAGGGAGCCTATTCCGGTGAGACCTCCCACCGCGTTGCCACGAGCCTGACGCGAAGCGTATCTGCGCAGCAGCAAACGATAATCCTGCCGCTTTATGCCCAGATGACCGTGTCTGACATGGACCGGGTCGTCGAAGCCTTGCGCGCAGCCCTTGCGGAAGCGACCGTCGGAGCCGCCAGCGTGCAACGTGCCATGGATGTCGCTGTCGCCTGAACCCGCATTTGCCTGAGGTAAAAACAATCTGCATAACGAAACAATGCGCGTATCTCCGGATACGCGCATTGTTTCGTTATGCAGATTTCGTGATCCATCCGCGGATGGTTGCGGGCACGGACTCCGGCGGAAGCAGGTCGATCAGCATGCGCAGCGAGTAGAGCCCGCAGAGAGCGACGGCGACGAAGCCAATCGCCGTCGCCGGCCATAGCGGCAAAATCGAGAACATCAGGAATACCAGTCCCGATGCGGGCAAGAAAAGCAGCCCGTGTCTGCGATTGGCGGCGGACCAGCGAAAACCGGTCAGCTTCCGCACGATCACATAGATCAGCATGCTGTGCCAGACATAGAGGCCGAAAAACGCCATACCGGCTCCCTGCGTGCCGAGCAGCGATACGAAGAGCCAGGCAAGCCCCACATGCACGACCGCCGCCGCAACCTCCGTCCAGAAGAAAATCGCCTGGGTACGCTTTGCCACGACGATGAAACCCATCGGCCAGGAAATAATCCGCAGCATCATTCCAAGGCAGATCCAGCGCAGAAGATCGACTGCCCCCTGAAATTCCGCCGAATAGAACAGGCTCATCATGAGCGGCGCAAGCGTCAGGGTGGCGAGCAGGCCGGGGCCAGCGAGCAGCATGCTGATTTCCGCCTGTTCATTGACCAGCCGATTGCATTCGGCATTGTTGTCGGCCGCCGCGGTCAGGCGCGGATAAAAATCCGTTCCCATCGCCTGCAGGATGAAGCCGGCATAGAGACCGCCAAGGCCCCAGGCCGCCTGGTACAATCCAGCCGCCATGACACCGCCCTCCTTCAGCACGATGAGGCGGATGGCATAAGCCGCGCCGAAGGTCAGAAGCCCGCTTGCCATGAAGACGAAGCCGAGCCTGAGCAGTGCCGACACTTCCCGACCGAACTGGCGCGTGGGCATTGGCGAGGGATGAGGGCAGATCCGCCGGCTGTACCACCAGGTCGGAAGGATCGAGGCAGCCGCAATGACCACGAGGGACGGTGCGATCGCCTGCAGGCCGAACAGATAGATCAGCGGGATGCTGACAGCTGTGCCGATAAGCCCGGCAAGCACGTTGATACGGGCAAGATCGGCAATGCCGCGCAGGCCCTGGATCAATGCAGTCTGCCCTGCGGAGACCAGTCGAAAGAAGATTGCCAGCGACAGCAATGCAATGCCACCGGCATGCTGGTAGCCGCCGAAAGTGAAATTTGAAACCGGGAATGCCAATGCGGCGAGAAGGAGCGCACCAAACAATCCGAGCACCATCGATATGCGTCTCAGCACTGTTGCTGATCGTGCGATCATTTCTGCGTCATCGGTGCCCGCAGCTTCGGCAATCTGGCGCACGCCGCTGCTGCCCACGCCAAGCCCGGCAATCGCCTGCGCGATATCGAGGATCGATCCATAGAGGCCCATCAGTCCCACGCCTTCCGGCCCGAGCAGAACAGCCATGGCTTTGTTTCTGATAATGCTGAGTGCGACATTGACGAGCGAAGAGCCGCCCATCAGCATCGTCGATTTGAGGATCTGGGTGTAGGTCTGGCTGCTGGGTGGGGTCATGCGCAAAGTCATCGGATGCCCATGCCCGTTATCCGGTGCCGGCGTTCAATCGCCCGCCGCAGGGCCGATTGCGGCACATGCCTTTCGCGGATCACCGGCTTACCTGACTGATATTAGCCTCTGTCTGAACAGGCAGCGCAGCGGCGTCTTCGGACGGCGCATCCGTGATACGGGGCTTGGTTACCCTGACCACGTCGCCCGGCGCCAATTCCGTCGTTTCGGATGCCTGGAATTGATTGACTTGTCCCTTGTCCCGCCGGCTCACGATGAAGGTCAGCGGGAGTTCCTCATCGCGGTTATTCACGTTGATGCCGGTCGACAGCTCTCCGAGAAGCAGTTGTTGCGTGGTGTCGCGCTTCAATTTGAGCTGATCGAGAGTGGCCTTTTCCGCCTGCACTTCGGAAGCGACCTCGCTCCGACGAGTGTCGGAAAGTCCCTCGAGATTGCGCGTCGTCTCGTTGATCGCCTGGCGGCCCCGCATGATGGCGGTGACCAGATCGAGCCGGTCGGAGCGATAGTTGGTGAGCAATCGTTCCAGATCCATCTGTCGTGAGGTGATCGTGAGGCCCTTCTGGACAAGCGTCTTCACGCTCGTCAGTTGCTCCTCGACCGACTGGATATTGTCATCCGAGCCTTTCAGCTTTTCTTCCAATGTATCGATTTCCGCATTCAAGAGATTGCGCAATTCGACGAGGGCCACCGACTGCTTGGCGAGCGCGTTTGCACGGGCCTGAAAAATGACCTGCTCCTCCTGATGGATACTCTCGGCATATTGCCGATCGGCAGCGGGCGGCGGATCGAAGACGATCTCTTTCGCGCCGGCCATCTCCGCTTGCAGCCGCGCGAGCTTTGCCGAACTGCGTAGCAGCGAATGGTCGATTTCTCGTAGCTCGCCGGCAAGCTTGATCGTCTCCGTTTGCTGCTGTGCCGCAGCCCGCAACGGGCCGCCGCTCATGGCCAGGGATTGCAGGACGCTGAGGCCGGAGTGAAACTTGTATTCTCCCGGCGCCATCACGTCTCCGACGACGTAAATGGCCGGATAGTCGAGAACGTCGATGGTCACCGCAGGTGTCTGGGCCAAACCCATCTTTGCCTGAAGGCGCTTGCCAATCTCGCTGGTCAGGCTGGCACTGTCCAGATTTCCAACCGGCAGCGACCCTAGAAAGGGCAGGGAGACTTCACCTGCATCCGAAACCGTATATTCGCCGCCAATCGCATCCCATCGCTCAAACTGGCCCTTGGACGGCATCCATTGGACGACCGTCAGGCGGATTTTCGTTTGTGGAGCCAAAGGGGCGCTATCGGCGAGAGCCGGTGACGCAGCTCCGGCAAGAAAGACGAGTGCACTGATGACAGACGTTGCTCGAAAGAACAGGTGAGGGACGCGGTGCGATAGATTCATGTACATGTCTCGCCTTCAAAACATCCTTCAACGGACGCTGGTCCGATGCCTTAAGCGCTGTTCGAACGCCGGACGCCAAGCCCGAAACCACATCGCTAGTGTGCAGTGTAGCGAAGCCTTGAGGAAGGTGGAGGTCGTTTACTTTCCCTAATCACAATTGATAGGGTGGGGAGGGTGCATAAGCCTAAATCGAGCAGAAACACATATCTTCTGCGCGACACAGAGGCATCGCCTCGAAAAATCAACAGGCCCAGCGGCTTATGCTATCGCACGAACGGTCCGGTGCGTGGCTTCCTGCTTGGGAGGCCAGCATGAGCGCCACCATGCGGCGATGGTGAAGCCACCGCCGCGGCTTCGAGCCTTGCACAGGAAAGGCGAATCTTCGCGATTTCACGCGTCTCATGCATCACTTGGGCGACGCAACACGGCCGTTTGCCCAAAGGATACCGCATGTAGAGCGAAAGGCGTAGGATATACCCTCTCATTTTTCGGCTATAATTCAGGGTCTCGTATCAAACGATCCTCATAGATTCGATCCTGAAAATCACGCGAGAGGTGCCCGCCATGTATCGCAACGCTCGCCGCTGGAGCTCGCGCTCCCTCCTGTTGGATTCGCTGGTTCCCCGATGGTTGGCCGTCGGCGGAGAGGGAAAGCCGCGCAAGCCTGCCGAAAGGCGCGAGGATAGCGCTCAACTTGCGGCATCCGTGCAAACCGCGGATGGAAGCAAGCATGATGGAACGCTTGTCGACAATCCCGACAACAACGTGGAGCTCAATGAGCATGACGTTGGACGGAGAGAGGGCGTGATCGGCGACGCGGACGGTCGAGCTGATATCCCCCGTGCGCAGCCGCCCATGGCCAACACTGTCGCGACAAATCTTGAAACGGGGGGGCCAAGCGCTGATACTGCCGCGTCACGGTTGCCCGCCTACACGCTTGGTTTTGCGCGTTTCGAGCGGGACGCGAACGGAGTTGCATTCGGGACCGCATCGCCCTTTTATCGCAGCTACGCTGGAATGACCTCCATAGGCGACGATCCTCTGGCTCCGTATCTGCCGCAAAGCCCTGCGCCGACGGTTTCCGGGCAGGGTTCTGCTGCGGTGGCGGCTGAGCGTGCGCACTCGGGCAAGGTCGTCATTCTCGAATCGAGCCCGTCAGCGCAGGCGACAGCCCAGCATGCCGGCGCCAATTCGCTGGCATTTGGCATGCCCTTTGGTGTGTGCGGATGCGGCTACTTTACCTCCCCCACGCGGATTCTCGATTGGGCGCATGGCGGCGCCTTGCTTCAACAGGACGGTCAATTGTCGGGAACCAAGCTGACCGAAGGCCCGGATTATGTGGAGACGATCAAACGGGCCATCGGCGCCTCGGTCAGCGATCCGCTTCTCGACCGTGATTTGTCCCCGCTCTCGGGCTGGCGCGGGACCGCAACGTGGACGGATTCGACGATCTTGAACGGATCGTTGCCCGGTGGCGGAGAAATCGGAACGGGCACGTCCACATCCAAGGGTATCGGCATCCTTTCCGGCTCGGTGACAACGCCACCTTCTACACAGCGGTCGGTGGCAACGCAAAATCTGGCGGCCGCGGCGGCGGCGGCCAGCAACGCGATCGTGCTGGAAAACCAGAAGCAGGGTAACCCGGAGAGCGAGTGGGGCATCGACGGTGCCGGTAGCTCCAACATCGAGGGGTTTGCGACCGATATCAGCGTCGACAACGGCAAGACGGTCAGCTTCAAGATCAATACCAATTCCACCAACTACCGGATCGATATCTATCGGCTCGGCTATTATGGCGGCATGGGCGCGCGCAAGGTCGCGACCATGCAGCATACCGGTTTGCAGACGCAGCCCAATCCGTTGCGCAACGCTTCGACCGGCACGGTGGATGCCGGCAACTGGGCAGTCTCGGCGTCGTGGACCGTACCCGATGATGCCGTCTCGGGCGTCTACATCGCCAAGCTCGTGCGACAGGATGGCACCTTTGGCGAAAATCAAATCCCGTTCATCGTGCGGGATGACGACAGCCACAGCGACATCGTCTTCCAGACTGCAGACGAGACATGGCAAGCTTATAACGGCTGGGGTGGCGCTAACTTCTATGGCGGCAATGGTCCGGCGACAGGCCAGGGGGCGGGTCGTGCCTATGCGGTCAGCTACAACAGGCCGATTGCGACCCGCGGCGGGGTCGGCACCTATGCCGGTCCGCAGGACTATCTGTTCGGCGCCGAATATGCAGGCATCTACTGGCTGGAACAGAACGGCTATGACGTCTCCTACCTGTCGGGTGTCGACGTCGACCGTTATGGCAGCCTGTTGCTCAATCACAAAACCTATGTTGATGCCGGGCACGACGAATACTGGTCTGGACAGCAGCGAACCAATGTCGAAGCCGCGCGCGATGCGGGCGTCAACCTGATGTTCTGGAGCGGCAACGAGGTTTATTGGCGGACCCGTTGGGGCAATGCCTACAGCGCCGACGGCACGCCCTATCGCACGCTGATCTCCTATAAGGAGACCTGGTCGCCCACCGCCAGCATCGACCCTTCCAACGAATGGACGGGCACATTCCGGGATCCGCGTCTCAGCCCACCCGCTATCGGCGGCGGAAACCCGGAAAACTCGCTGACCGGACAATTGTTCAAGGTCGACGATGTCGGCAGCAATCTACAGGCGATCACTATTCCCTATGACGACGCCAATCTGCGTTTCTGGCGCAATACCAGCGTCGCCAATCTTCAGCCTGGCCAGACGGCGACGCTCACCAAGAATTATCTCGGTTACGAATGGGACGAAGCTGTAGACAACGGCTTTGATCCGGCCGGCCTCGTGAAGCTGTCGTCGACGACGCTTCCGGTCAGCACCTACTTGCTCGATTACGGAAACACGACCGGCAATGCGACCTCGACCCACAATCTGACGCTCTATCGCGCGCCCAGCGGTGCCTTGGTGTTCGGCGCCGGCACGGTCTACTGGACATGGGGCCTGAGCGACAACCACGATCTCACGGCGACGCCGACGGACCCGCGCGTGCAGCAGGCAATGGTCAACTTGCTTGCCGATATGGGCATTCAGCCCGGGACGCTGCAATCCGGGCTCGTCGCGGCAACCGCTTCGTCGGACAATGTTGCACCGACTTCCATCATCACGGCGCCGTCAACGGCGACCGTTGGCTCCGCAGTCACGATTACAGGTACCGCCACCGATACGGGCGGCGGGGTCATCGCCGGCGTCGAGGTTTCCACGGACAACGGGGCAAGCTGGCATCCGGCGACGGGCGATGAGAACTGGACTTATACCTGGTCGCCGCAGACAGCGGGCACATACACCATCCGATCTCGCGCCGTCGACGATAACATCAACCTGGAAACACCCTCGGCGGGACGCACGGTCACCGTCAGCGGGCCGAGTTACACCTCTCTCTTCGGCGCGGCGACGCCGGCGGTCGTCAACACCAACGATAGCTCAGCCGTTGAACTCGGCGTCAAATTCCAGACCTCCGTGGCAGGCACCGTCACCGGCATTCGTTTCTACAAGGGCGACCTGGATACTGGCACGCATACCGGTTCATTATGGTCGAGCACCGGCACGCGGCTTGCGACCCTCACCTTCACGAATGAGTCGGTCAGCGGTTGGCAGACTGCCTATTTCACCAGCCCGGTGTCACTGACAGTCGGACAAACCTATACGGCGTCTTATCACACGAATAGCGGTCATTATTCCACGACCACCGGCTACTTCACCTCGAACGTAACGAGCGGGTCGCTCACGGCGCCGGCCAGCGGCAACGGCGTCTACCGCTATGGCAGCAACAGCCTATTCCCCACGAGCACGTTCCAGTCGACGAACTATTGGGTCGATGTGATGTTTACCACGCCGAGCTCGAACACGACGCCGACGGCAGTTGCCGATGCGGGGGACGCGACCGAGAAGGGTGGTGTCGCCAATGGTTCGGGTGGTGTGGTTGCCAGCGGCAACGTGCTGACCAACGACACCGATCCGGATGCCGGTGATACCAAGACGGTCACGGCCGTCGTCTTTGGTGCGACGTCGGGCACGCTTGGTTCGGCGCTGAACGGCACCTATGGCAGTCTCGTGCTCAACGCATCGGGCGTCTATAGCTATGCCGTCAACGAGACCAATGCCGCCGTGCAGGCGCTGCGCCAGTCGACCAACACGCTGAGCGATGTCTTCAGCTATACGATGCGGGACACTGCCGGCGCCACCGCCACGGCCAACCTCACCGTCACCATCCATGGCGCCAACGACGCGCCGGTGCTGACCGTCCAGACGGTGGCCCAGAACGCCACCGTCGGCTCGGCCTTCTCCTTCGTGCTGCCGACCACCACCTTCACCGATGTCGACAGCACCGAGACGCTGGCCTATACGGCAACGGCTGCCGATGGCACGGCGTTGCCCGCCTGGTTGGCCTTCAACGCCTCGACGCGGACCTTCTCCGGCACGCCGACGGCAACCGGCACCTACGGCGTCAGGGTGACGGCAACCGACCTCGGCGGCCTTGCTGCCAACGAGACCTTCAGCATCGCCGTGTCGACGGCTGGCAACAGGGCGCCGACGGCGGTTGCCGATGCGGGGGATGCGACCGAGAAGGGTGGTGTCGCCAATGGTTCGGGCGGTGTGGTTGCCAGCGGCAACGTGCTGACCAACGACACCGATCCGGATGCCGGTGATACCAAGACGGTCACGGCCGTCGTCTTCGGCGCGACATCAGGCACGCTTGGTTCGGCGCTGAACGGCACCTATGGCAGTCTCGTGCTCAACGCATCGGGCGTCTATAGCTATACCGTCAACGAGACCAATGCGGCCGTCCAGGCATTGCGCCAGTCGACCAACACGCTGAGCGATGTCTTCAGCTATACGATGCGCGACACTGGCGGCGCCACCGCCACGGCCAACCTGACCGTCACCATCCACGGCGCCAACGACGCACCGGTGCTGGCCGTCCAGACGACGACCCAGAACGCCACCGTCGGCTCGGCCTTCTCCTTCGTGCTGCCGACCACCACCTTCACCGATGTCGACAGCACCGAGACGCTGGCCTATACGGCAACGGCTGCCGATGGCACGGCGCTGCCCGCCTGGTTGGCCTTCAACGCCTCGACGCGGACCTTCTCCGGCACGCCGACGACAGCAGGCACCTACGGCGTCAGAGTGACGGCGACCGATCTCGGCGGCCTCTCGACCAACGAGACCTTCAACATCGCCGCATCGGCGGCGCCTGCGACCTACAGCCTGTTCAACGCCTCCAGCACGCCGACCCAGACGAACCTCAACGATGGTCAGCAGCTCGAGCTCGGCGTCAAGTTCCAGTCGAACGTCGCCGGGGATGTCACCGGCATCAAGTTCTACCGCAGCGCCAACGACAACGGCCAGAACGTCGTCGACCTGTGGACCACGACCGGCACCAGGCTTGCCACCGCCACCTTCGCCAACACCACGGCGAGCGGCTGGCAGACGGTGAACTTCACGACGCCCGTCACCATTACCGCAAACACCAACTATATTGCGTCCTATCACACCACCGGCGCTTACGTGGCAACTGATGGCTTCTTCGCGAATGCGGTCACCAATGGTCCATTGACGGCCCAATCAAGTGCCGTCGCCGGCGGCAACGGTGTCTATGCGTATGGCGGATCCGCCACCGCAGGTCTCTTCCCGACCGACACCTACAATTCGGCGAATTACTATGCCGACGTTGTCTTCCGACCACAGCTCGTCGCGTGAAAAAAAGGACACGGTTACGGACCGGTTTCGAATGAGGCTCATACGCAAATGCTGGTCGCGGCGAAGTGCGCTTCGACCGCCCGCATTCAAGGAATGCCGATGAACAGGATCGAGCGGCTCCCGGTAACCGTGCTGGCCGGCTTCCTCGGCGCTGGTAAGACGACGCTTCTTAGCCACGTCCTGAATAATCGTCAGGGCCTGCGGGTCGCTGTCATTGTCAACGATATGAGTGAAGTGAACATAGACGCCAGTCTCATTCGAGACGGCGGCTGCAACCTGTCGCATACGACGGAGACATTGATCGAGCTCAGCAATGGTTGCATATGCTGCACCCTGCGCAACGACCTGCTGACGGAAGTACGGCGACTGGCAGAAGAGCGGCGATACGACTATCTGTTGATCGAAGGCACCGGCATTGCCGAGCCATGCCCTATCGCTGCAACCTTTTCCTTCCGTGACGAGAACGGCGTCTCGCTCGCAGATTTTGCCAGCCTCGACACAATGGTCACCGTGGTCGACGCTGCAAACCTGTTAGCCGACTACAGCAGTGCCGATCTGCTTGCCGACCGCGGCCTGCAGCGCGACGGCGAGGACCGGCGCACACTCATCGACCTGCTGGTGGATCAGATCGAGTTTGCCGATGTTGTCGTGATCAACAAGATCTCGGACGCGACCGAAGAGATCCGCGCGGAAGTCCGCAAGATAGTTGCTGCGCTCAACCCGGATGCGCGCCAGGTGGAGACGGATTTCGGCAAGGTTTCTCTTGCAACCATCCTCAGTACGGGCCTCTTCGATGAAGCAAAAGCCGCCGCCCACCCGTTGTGGCACAAGGAGCTGTACAGCCCGGGCGACCATGTCCCGGAGACGGAAGAATACGGGGTGTCGAGTTTTGTCTATCGCACGCGGCGTCCCTTCGACCCCAGGCGGTTTCGAGCATTCCTGGACGAGCCCTGGCCGGGGGTAATCCGCGCCAAAGGCCATTTCTGGCTTGCCACACGCCCGCGTCATGTGGGCCTGATGTCGGCGGCCGGGGTGCAGCGGCGCTGCGAGCCCATGGGGCTCTGGTGGGCAGCCGTGCCCCGGCAGGATTGGCCGAGCCATCAGCAGTTTCGTCAGCATATCGAAAGCCGGTGGGACAGCGCTTGGGGCGACCGTCGGCAGGAGCTCGTATTCATCGGTGTTGATATGGACGAGACAGGTGTGCGGACCGCACTGGACGGATGCCTCGCCAGCGCCGATCCGCGCAACTGGGCCGCCCTCGAAGATCCGTTTCCGGCCTGGTAGCACGGGCGCTCGAGTTAAAAACCGGCTCGACCAGCCGGACCGGCCCAGAATGCCTTTTCAACCAGCGTCAGCCACTTGGAAGTAGCCCGGCTGGTATGCGTTGAGGGTCATCATATGGGCGTAGGGGATACCTCCCTCATACCCCAGATTGCTGTCGTACATTCCCTTGGCAAAGGTGCCAGAATGAAGCTCTTGCTATGGCGGCCGAAGGGCGGGCCGATGCGGAAGGGGACGCCGCTGATGCGGAGAATTCATGTCAGTAATCGTGAGTATTTGAGTACATTTGGTGGAGCGTTGAGTATCTGTCGTGCACCCTCAACCTGGAGCGCAGTGCTGGGAACCGCGACGGTTGTATCTTCCACGAGTACCGATGGTTCCCTAAGCTTTGCCAGTAACGGCAGCTTCGCCAATCTCGACGGCGCCGCCCTCCCGTCCTCCTTCACCGGTCCGTCTTCCTTTACCGGCAATATCATGCAGCCTGCCGCGCTGATCTCATCGGGCGGCGTGCAAACTGCCTCGATACCACCGACGGCGATGCCCGCGCCTGCAGGCGACGGCGGCGCGCAGGACACCTCTGCCAAGACGGCTTCGGTTGCGACGGTGTTGCAGACGACGACTTCATCCGAACGCACCGTGCTCGGCCCGGACCCGTATGAGGAGGCTGCGACACTGCCTGCCGCTCCGGCGCTGACGGGTGTTACCAGCGATGCCGATACCGGCAGCGCCAAGACGGCGGCGCCGGCCAGTTCTTCCAGCAGTGTCGGCACGACTTCATTGCGCCTTCAGGCCTCGATAGGATCCATCTCGGTGGAGCCGAGCCAGGACGTTTCTGCTGAGACGACCGCCGCCGCGACGGCATTGGCGACGCCAGCGACGGCAACTTCGGTGGCAGCGACTTCGGCGGCGTCGGTCGCGACGGTAACGCCCAACAAGATCGCGCTCGAAAACCTGAAGCAGGGCAACCCGATCAGCGAGTGGGGTCTTGAAGGCGACGGCGGCGGCACCATTCAGGGCTTCGCCACCGAAATCAGCACGAATATCGGCCAGACGGTCGATTTCAAGATCGCCACCGATTCCACCCATTACCGCATCGATATCTACCGCATGGGCTATTATGGCGGGGCCGGCGCACGCAAGGTCGACTCGATCGAGAAATCGCTGACAACGGCGCAGATCCAGCCGCATCCGATCGTCGACATGTCGCTCGGCCTTATCGATTGCGGCAACTGGTCGGTTTCGGCGAGCTGGCAGATTCCGACGGACGCCGTCTCCGGCGTCTACTTCGCCAAGCTGGTGCGCGAAGACGGCACCGAGGATGCAAGCATCATCCCCTTCGTCGTGCGCGACGACGCCTCGACCAGCAATATCGTCTTCCAGACGTCCGACACGACATGGCAGGCCTATAATGCCTGGGGCGGCGCCAGCCTCTACTACGGCGAAGTGCCCGTCGACCCGGCAGACATGATCGGCTACCTGCCGCCGAACTGCAGCTGCGGGCTGACCGCGATCGGCCGGGCCTCGGCGGTCAGCTATAACCGGCCGATCATTACCAATACGAGCCCGATCGGCGGCTCGCACGACTACATCTTCGGCGTCGAATCCTCCGCCATCTCGTGGCTGGAACAGAACGGCTACGACGTTTCCTATATTTCCGGCGTCGATGCGGCACGCAGCGGCGCGCTGTTGCTGAACCATGATGCCTATCTCTCCGTCGGGCATGACGAATACTGGTCTGCCGAACAGCGCGCCAATGTCGAGGCGGCGCGCGATGCCGGCGTCAACCTCGCCTTCTGGAGCGGAAACGAGTGCTACTGGAAGGTCCGCTGGGAAAGCAGCATCGACGGCAGCGGCCAGGCCTACCGCACCATGGTCTGCTACAAGGAAACCTGGGGCACGAGCACGGATCCGAGCAATGTCGGCACCGGCACCTGGCGCGATCCGCGTTATGCCGATCCGGGGCAGCAGCCGGAGAATGCGCTGACGGGCACGATGTTCCAGGTGGACAGCTACCGGCAGGATACGATCTCCATTCCCTACGACTATTCGAACCTGCGCTTCTGGCGCAATACCGATGTCTCCCAGCTGAATGAAGGCGAAACCTATAATCTGGTACAGAACCTGCTCGGCTATGAGTGGGATTCCGATGTCGAGAACGGCTTCCGGCCGGATGGCCTCATCAACCTGTCGCTCTCCTCCATCGCGGTGAGCACCTATCTGCGCGATTACGGCACCACGGTCGGCGATGCGGTGGCGACCCATAGCCTGACCATGTACCGGGCAGAAAGCGGCGCGCTGGTCTTCGGCGCCGGCACCGTCTTCTGGTCCTGGGGGCTGAGTGACAACCACCAGGGCCCGGCCACGTCAACCGATCGCAACGTGCAGCAGGCGATGGTCAACATGTTCGCGGACATGGGCATTCAGCCGACGACGCTGGATGCGAGCCTGATCCTTGCGACACAGTCGACCGACACGCTGAAGCCAACCTCGTCGATCAGCTCGCCGATCATAGGCGCAAGCTTCGTCGAAGGGCAGCGCGTGACGATCACAGGCACGGCCCAGGACTTCGGCGGCGGCATCATCGCCGGCGTCGAAGTCTCCACCGATGGCGGCCAGCACTGGTTCAAGGCGTCAGGCCGCGAGAGCTGGAGCTATAACTGGGTCGTCCAGGCGAGCGGCACCTATACGATCATGTCGCGCGCCGTCGACGACAGCGTCAATATGGAGGCGCCGTCTGCCGGCAAGCAGGTCACCGTCACGCTGCCGGGCACGCAGGGCCTATGGACGCTTGCGGAAAAGCCCGCGGTCGAAATGGCGATCGATCGCGATTCCGTCGAGCTCGGCCTGCGCTTCCAGGCGACGACGGCAGGCTACGTGGAAGGCATCCGCTTCTACAAGGGCTTCTACAATATCGGCGACCATGTCGTCAGCCTCTGGAGCGCCAACGGAACGCTGCTGGCATCAGGCGTGTCGGTGGGCGAACCGCTTTCCGGCTGGCAGACGGTGATGTTCTCCAGCCCGATCCAGATTGCCGCCGGCACGACCTATGTGGCCTCCTATCACACCAACGGCTTCTACTCCGCCACCGAGAATTATTTCGCCAGCCCCTATGCCAGCGGCGCGCTGAAGGCCGTCGATGGCGGTGGTGTCTATGCCTATGGCGACAATGCCGGCACATTCCCCGGCCAGAGCCCCGGTACCGGCACCAACTATTGGGTCGACGTGGTCTTCGATGCCGGCCCCAACAGCGCGCCGGTTGCGACCGACGACGCGGGGCTGGCCATCACCCGCAACGACAGCCTCGTCGTCTCGATCGCCTCGCTCATCGGAAACGATACAGATCCCAATGGCGATGCGATGACGATTTCGGCGGTCGGCAATGCCGTCAACGGTACGGTGACGCTCAATAAGCAGAACGGCACCGTCATCTTCACGCCGACCAACAATTATTCGGGGCCGGCAAGCTTCACCTATACGCTGTCGGACGGGCGCGGCGGCACGGATCAGGGTAACGTCAGCCTCACCGTAAACCAGGGCCCTGCCGGGGAAACGCTGTTTAAATCAAGCGAAGGGCCGACGGGCGCAAGCTTCAACGAAGGTCAGTCGCTCGAACTCGGGATGAGGTTCGTCGCTTCGTCCAGCGGCATGATTACCGGCATCCGCTACTACAAGGCTGCCGGCGATACCGGCGCTCATACCGGCTCCCTCTGGACGGCTGACGGCACGCTGGTCGCGACCGTCAGCTTCGCCGACAGCGGATCGGCGAGCGGCTGGCAGACCGCGACATTCACCAACCCGGTGCATATCGCGGCTGGCACCACCTATGTCGCCTCCTACCACACGACAGGCTCCTATGTGGCGACATCAGATTATTTCACGTCAGCCCATACCAACGGCGCGCTGACGGCGCTCGCCGGCAGTAACGGCGTCTTCGGAAATGGCACGGGGTTCCCAAGCTCCAGTTACCAGTCGTCGAACTACTGGGTGGATGTCGTCTACAACCAGACAAGCAATGCGGTGCCGTTCGCCGCCAATGACAATGGCTACACGACCTATTCCAACACGGCGCTGTCGATTGCCGCAGCCAGCCTGCTTGCAAACGACAGCGATGGCGATGGCGACCCGCTCAGCATCACCGGCGTCAATGCTGCGGTCAACGGAACGGTGACCTTCAATAGCCAGACCAAGTCCGTCATTTTCACCCCGACGGCAGGTTATACGGGTGCGGCGAGCTTCTCCTATTCGATCGCGGATGGATATGGCGGCATAGCGTCGGCCACCGTCAGCCTCACTGTCGGCACGCCGCCCGGGGGAGGAACGACGTCAAGCCTGTTCACCGGCGCCGACACGTCGGGTGTTGCCGCCGCCAATGACGCCAACTCGGTCGAACTCGGCGTCAAATTCATCGCTTCCGCCAGCGGCCAGATCACCGGGCTCACCTATTACAGGAGCGCCCAGGATACCGGCACGCATGTCGGCTCGCTCTGGACGGCCAGCGGCCAGGTTCTGGCCCAGGCCACCTTCATCAGCGAGACGGCGAGCGGCTGGCAGACGGTTTACTTCACCCAGCCGATCAATGTTACGGCCGGCGCCACCTATGTGGCGAGCTACCATTCGAACGGCTTCTATTCCGCAACGGCGAACTACTTCACGACGGACCATACGAACGGCGCGCTGACGGCCCCGTCGAGTGCGGCGAGTGGCGGCAACGGCCTTTATGCCTATGGCTCGGGCAGCCTGTTTCCGACCGCTTCCTACAATGCGAGCAATTACTGGGTCGACGTGCTCTATCAACAGGGCGGCGCGCAGAATGCGATTCCGGTCGCCGCCAATGACAGCGGCTTGTCGACCAATACCGGCACGCCGATCACCATCCAGGCCTCAGTGCTCCTGGCAAACGACACCGATGCCGATGGTGATCCGCTTGTCATCACCGGCGTCAGCGGCGCGGTCAACGGCTCTGTCGCCTACGATGCCCAGGCCAAGACGGTGACTTTCACGCCGACGGCAGGCTATTCGGGACCGGCGAACTTCAGCTACGCAATTGCAGACGGCAAGGGCGGCACGGCGTCGGCGCAGGTTGCGCTCACCATCAACGGCGGCCAGACGGGAGGACCGGAGCAGAACCTCTTTGCCGCCGATGCGACGCCTTCGATCGTCTCCGTCAACGACAATCAGCCGGTTAATCTCGGCATGAAATTCCAGGCGGATACGGCAGGCTGGGTTACCGGCATCCGCTTCTACAAGGGGGCAGACAATACGGGCCCGCACAACGGCTATCTCTGGACCGCCTCGGGCACATTGCTCGGCAGCGTCAGCTTCGGCAACGAAACGGCAAGCGGCTGGCAGACCGCCACGCTCACCCAGCAGGTCGAGGTCGCCGCGGATACGACCTATGTCGTTTCCTACAGCACCAACGGCAATTATTCGGCGACCGGCAATTACTTCAGCGCCGATGTGACGAACGGCGATTTGAGGGCGCTCAGCGGCAACAACGGCGTCTATGCCTATGGGGCGAGCGGCTTGTTCCCAAGTGCCAGCTATAACAGCACAAACTACTATGTGGACGTAGCGTTCAGACCGCAGCTCGCGGCGTAGAAGAAGCGAGCGGGGAGTATCGATGACGAGTGCAGACAACAGACTTCCGGTCACGGTCCTTGCCGGCTTTCTCGGCGCCGGCAAGACGACGATCCTCAACCATGTCCTGCGCAATCGCGAGGGGCGTCGGGTCGCCGTCATCGTCAACGACATGAGCGAGGTGAATATCGACGCCGATCTCGTGCGCGACGGGGGAGCGAACCTGTCGCGGACGGACGAGACGCTGGTGGAGCTCACCAATGGCTGCATCTGCTGCACATTGCGCGACGATCTCTTAAGCGAAGTCCGCCGGCTCGCCGCCGCCGGTCGCTTCGATTATCTGCTGATCGAGGGCACGGGTATTGCCGAGCCGCTGCCGGTCGCAGCCACCTTCTCCTTCCGCGACGAGAGCGGGGCAGCCCTCTGCGACGTCGCGCGGCTCGACACGATGGTTTCCGTCGTCGATGCGGTCAATCTTCTGGTCGATTATGCGAGCGCGGAGTTCCTGAGCGATCGCGGCGAGAGCCGGGACGGAGACGACGAGCGCAAGCTGGTGGAACTGCTCGTCGAGCAGATCGAATTCGCCGATGTCGTGGTCATCAACAAGGCGCAGGATGTGCCGCCTGCAGCGCTTGCCGAGGTTCGCCGCATCGTTGCCGCACTCAACCCCGATGCCCGCGTCATCGAGACCGGCTTCGGCCGGCTGAAGCTCGACGCCATCTTGAATACTGGCCTCTTCAGCGAAGCGAGAGCTGCCCGCCATCCGCTCTGGCACAAGGAACTCTTCGGTTGGGGCGAGCATGTGCCGGAGACCGAGGAATACGGCATTTCGAGCTTCGTCTATCGCAGCCGCCGGCCGTTCGATCCCTCCAGGCTGAGCGATTTCCTCGACAGAAAATGGCCGGGCCTCATCCGGGCGAAGGGCCATTTCTGGCTGGCGACAAGGCCCGACGAGATCGGCCTGCTGTCGATTGCCGGCACGCAGTGCCGCATCGACACCAAGGGTTTCTGGTGGGCCTCCGTGCCGAAGGCGCAATGGCCGCGCTTTCAGCAGTTCCGCCAACTCATCGACCGGCATTGGGACGCGATCTGGGGCGACCGCCGCCAGGAACTGGTTTTCATCGGCGCCGGCTTCGACGAAGACGCAATCCGCACCGCGCTCGACGACTGCCTGACCGGTGAGGAGAGAGGCTTCGATCCGCAGACCGCCGCCCGGCTACGGGACCCGTTTCCGGCCTGGCAGCACGCCCATTCAAATAGTTAGAGTATCCTAATGGACGTAAGCCGCCCAAAGAGGAAGACGTTTTGATTATCAACCGGAGGAGAGAACAATGAGCAACGAACTTTATGCAGATGGCATCGGCGAAATCACCATCACCGGAACGATCGTGCGGATTGACCTGATGTCGCTCTCGGCCACCGAGCGTGACGCCAACAACAATCCGAAGCCGGTTTTCCGCCAGCGCATCATCATGCCGGTCGATGCCTTCGCCAATGCGGTCGATCTCATGCAGAAGGCGCTTGGCGGGTTGGTCGAAGCTGGTGCGGTCCGTCGCATCGGCGATATGTCGGCGGCGGCTGCCGATATCCAGTCGGTGCAGGCCGGCGCTTCGAACGCCTCGCCGAACTTCAACTGATAAAACAAATATTGCCTCGGTCTCGTATTGTTTCAGGTGGGCCATGACTGGTTTTCTGCATACCAACCTGCATTGTCTTGCGCTGGTCGCGCGTCATCACGGCGTCGACCTTGCTCCTGAACGATTGCAGCACGATTATGCCGTCGGCAACGATCCTGTTGCCTTGCGGCAGCTGCTGCGCATGGCCAAGGATGCCGGCCTCAGGGCAAAGCATCTGACGCTCGACTGGCGATCCCTGTTCCAACTTGGCGAGGCGTTCCCGGTGCTCGCTGAGCTGACGAACGGCAACTGGGTGGTCATCGCCGGCGCTGTCGGGAGCGGGGAGGATGAGAGAATCCGCGTTCTCGACCCGCTGGCATCACGCGCCGAAGTGATGATGCTCAGCGAAGAGCAGTTCGCCAAGGCCTGGCTCGGATCGGTGATCCTGCTGAAGCGCAACTATCGCATGTCCGATGAGGACCGGCCCTTCGGCTTCCGCTGGTTCGTCCCCGAGATCATCAAGCAGCGCAGCTTCTTCCGCGATGTCGCGCTCGCTGCCTTCGTGCTCTACGGGCTGGGGCTGACGACGCCGATCTTCTTTCAGCTCGTCATCGACAAGGTGCTGGTGCATCAGAGCTATGCGACGCTGACGGTTCTCACGGCGGGCATTGCGATCGCGCTCGTCTTCGACGCGACCTTCACTTTCCTGCGCCGCTATTTGTTGCTCTATGCGACGAACAGGATCGACATCCGCGTCGCGACCCGCACCTTCGGCCATCTGCTCAACCTGCCGATCGCGCTCTTCGAACAGGCCTCCGCCGGCGTTCTCGTCAAGCATATGCAGCAGACGGGGCGCATTCGCGAATTCCTGACCGGCCGGCTGTTTCTCACACTCCTGGACGGCGTTTCGCTCCTGGTCTTCGTGCCGATCCTGCTTCTCTACAGCGTCAAGCTGACGCTCGTCGTGCTCGGTTTCGCAGCCCTCGTCGGGCTGGTGGTGATGATGCTCGTCGGGCCGTTCCAGCGCCGGTTGCAGGCGCTCTATCAAGCCGAAGGCGACCGCCAGGCATTGCTGGTGGAGACCGTGCACGGCATGCGAACCGTCAAATCGCTGGCGCTGGAACCGCGCCAGCGCAAGGTGTGGGACGATTATTCGGCCCAGTCGATCTCCGTGCGTTTCCGGGTCGACAAGATCTCGACCATCGCCCAGGCGATGACCGGACTGCTGGAGAAGCTGATGAGCGTCGCGATCATCGGCCTCGGCGCGCTCGATGTCTTCAGTGGCGCGATGACGATCGGCGCGCTGGTCGCCTTCAACATGCTCGCCGGCCGGGTCTCGGGACCACTGGTGCAGATCGTCACCATGGTGCACGAATATCAGGAAGTCGCGCTCTCCGTGCGCATGCTCGGCGAGATCATGAACCAGCGGCCGGAGCAGGCGGGCCGCGGGCGAGGTGTTCGGCCGAATCTACAGGGCCGCATCGAATTCGACAGGGTCACCTTCCGCTACGGCCCGGATAGCGCGCCGGCGCTCGACAATGTCTCCTTCGCCATTCCGGCGGGCTGCTTGTTCGGGGTGGTCGGCAAAAGCGGCTCGGGCAAGACGACGATCACAAGGCTGATCCAGGGGCTCTATCAGAGCCAGGAAGGCCTCGTGCGCATGGATGGCTATGACAGCCGCGAGATCGACCTGGTGCATCTGAGAACGAGCATCGGCGTCGTGCTGCAGGATAGTTTCCTGTTCCGCGGCTCGGTGCGCGAGAATATTGCCGCCGCCAAGCCGGATGCCAGCATCGAGGAGATCATGGAAGTTGCCCGTATCGCCGGCGCCGAGGAGTTCATCGAGCGCCTGCCGCGCGGCTTTGACACGATGCTGGAGGAAAACGCCTCCAATCTGTCAGGCGGCCAGAAGCAGCGGCTTGCCATTGCCCGGGCGCTGATCACCGATCCGAAGCTGTTGATCTTTGACGAGGCGACGAGCGCCCTCGACCCCGACAGCGAGGCGATCATCCGCGAGAATCTGAGCCGCATCGCCGCCGGCCGCACTGTCATCATCGTCTCGCACCGGCTTTCGACGCTCGTCGATGCCGATGCCATTCTCGTCATCGAGCGTGGCAAGGTCGCCGATATCGGCCGGCACGATCAGCTTGTATCGCGCTGCATGACCTATCGCCACCTGTGGGCCCAGCAGATGAGGCAGGTCGCATGAACGCGCACAGCAGAAAACCCAGCGAGAACCTGCCGGTCCCTTCGGGCAAGGGGCCATCAGACAAGGAGCCGGAGAAGGGCAGGGAACTCATCGCCCGCCCACCGCTGCCACCGGCAATTGCCGAGTTCCAGTCCGATGCCGTCGAACTCGAAGAACGCGCGCCGCCGCGCGTTGCCCGCATGACGCTGTATTGCGTGACAGCACTGCTTGCCGCAGCGATCACCTGGGCCTCGGTCTCCTCCATCGACGAGGTGGTGATTGCGCCCGGCAAGCTCGTCACCACACAGCCCACTATCGTCGTCCAGCCGCTCGAAACCTCGATCATCCGCACGATCGACGTCAAGGTCGGCGAGGTGGTGCATGCCGGCCAAACGCTGGCGACGCTCGACGCCACCTTCAGCCAGGCCGATGTCGGCCAACTGAGGGCGAAGTTTTCCGCTCTCGACGCCCAGGTGAAGCGCCTGGAGGCCGAGCTTACCGGCGAGGACTATTCGAAGATCGCCGGCAACACGCAGGATGAGCAACTGCAGCTGCAGCTCTTTGCCCAGCGGCGGGCCTTCTACACGGCGCAGCTGCAGAATTTCGAACAGCAGATCGCCGGCCAATCGTCCGCACTTGCGGCAAACCGCAATCAGGAGGCCGTGCTGAACGACCGGCGCGACAACCTCTCGCAGATCGAGGCCACGCGAAAGAAGCTCTATGATAAGGAAAGCGGTTCGCTGCTCACCATGCTCGGCTCGCGCGACGCTCGCCTCGATGTGGAGGCCGATATCACCGCGGTGCGCGGCAAGGCCGAGGAGGCGGTCCACGCCTACGCGAAACTGAGCGCCGACCGCCAGGCCTTCATCGAGGATTTCCGCCGCGCCGCGATGGAGCAGCTGGTGGACCTGCGCGGCCAGCGTGACATGACCGGCGAAGAGCTGAAGAAGATGGAGCTGCGCCGTAACATGGTGGCGCTGACTGCACCCGCCGATGCCGTCGTGCTCGATCTTGCCCAGCGCTCGGTCGGTTCCGTCGTGCGCGAGGCCGAGCCGGTGGTGACGCTGGTGCCGATCAACGTGCCGCTCGAAGCAGAAGTCTCGATCAACACCCGCGACATCGGCCGCGTGGTCGTCGGCAAGGAAGCCCGCGTCAAGCTCGACGCCTATCCCTTCCAGAAATACGGCACGGCAACGGGCGAAGTGCGAACGATCAGCGAGGACACTTTCCTCACCGGCCAACCGGAACAGACCGCCACCCCGAGCCAGCCGTCCGCCCCCTTCTTCAAGGCGCGCATCCTGCTTGCCGATACCCGGTTGAATGCCACAGATGTGCCGGTGCGGCTGCTTCCCGGCATGACCGTGACCACGGAAATCAAGGTCGGCAACCGCACGGTGATCTCCTATTTCCTGTATCCGCTGCTGCGTGGCCTCGACAACGCAATACGCGAACCGTAGGGCGCCACAGCTCAGTTCGCCCCGAACAAGATCCCGAGCGAGCTTTTAGGCAGATAGTTCTGTCGTTCCCTAAATCATTGTTATTCCACATAGGGTTCAAATCCCTTCAAAGGGTCGCTGCAGATTTTTCAAATTGAACAAAATATCAAATTGACAGTATGTGTAATTTATGAATGTATAGAGTTGAAAGCGGATCATGGCCATTAGCTAGTTTCCACTTGGCGTTGAAGAAAGAGCGATGTCGTCCTGGGAGCTTGGAGCCGCGTCGCAAAGCGATCGCCCGGCGCCAAGCGCTGGGCTGCAACAATAGTGGGGTTTTGAAGCGAAATCGTTGCTGCGTGTTTAAAGCTTGCCGAAATATTAGCAGTTTATTTTCAGTATCAGGGAGGAGCTGAACATGAATATCGCACCAAGCGTGGGACTCAAGAACCTGGAGTCCATTGTCAATGACGCCGGAGGTCCGGTAAAATTGCTTCGTGGGTCCAACATCGGGCCTTACACATTCCCGGTTATTCCACCGGAGTTCACCAATTGGCGCGATGAGGTGAGATCCTGGAAGGATAGCGTTGCGCTGCTTGAGCTTTCCTACCACATGACGGAACTGCATCTTCGCGGTCCGGACGCCGTAAAGTTTCTTTCCACGCTGGCGACCAACAAGTTCGATTCCTTCCCGGTTTTGCGCGGCAAACAACTGGTGCTGGCCGGCCACGACGGTTATATGATCGGTGATGCCATTGTCTTCCGCGAGGAAGAGGAATTTCTGCGCATCGTCGGCGCCCCTTTTGCCAGTGACTGGGTGCAGTACAACGCCGAAATCAGCGGCATGAATGTGACCGCGGTGCGGGACGACAACTTCTCGATCCGTTCGGGAACGCGCGATGTCTTCCGTATCCAGGTCCAGGGCCCCAACGCGCTTCCCTTGGTGCGTGAGGTTTCGGACGGGACGTTGCCGGACATCAAGTTCTTCAATATCGGTGAATTCCAGATTGCTGGTCACGCGGTTCGTGCCCTTCGCCATGGCATGGCAGGCGAGCCTGGCTACGAAATCTATGGGTCTTGGGACATTCAGCACGAGATTCGCGCCGCCTTTGCCGAGGTCGGGCAAAAATATGGCATGCGCAAGATTGGAGCGATGGCCTATTCGACCACCGCGCAGGAATCCGGCTGGATGCCAATGCCGCTTCCGGCCATCTATCACAGCGCCGAAATGAAGCCCTACCGCGAATGGCTGAACCAGTACTTCCTGGAGTCGGTCGCCTCGCTCGGCGGCAGCTTCCTGTCCGACAAGATTGAGGACTACTACGTCGATCCGGTTGAAGTCGGTTACAAGTCGCTGATCGACTTCAATCACGATTTCATTGGCAAGGAAGCCCTGCGTGAAAGGGTCGCCAATCCGAAGCGAAAGAAAGTGACGCTCGAATGGAACAACGACGACGTCATGGCATGCATGAACTCGTCGCTGATCGATCCGGACAACGGCGGTATGTTCATGAAGCTGCCAAATCCGATGTATGCGACGTTCCAGTCGGACGCGATCATGAAAGGTGGCAAACGCGTCGGCATATCGCAATGGCTTGCCTATTCCGCCAATGCCAATCGGGTCATCTCGCTCTCGCTCGTTGATATTGAGCACGCCGAACCCGGTGCGGAAGTCACAGTGCTTTGGGGTGAGCCAAATTCCCAGCGCCTTCCGGTCGGCACGCACCAGCTCCGCGAAATTCGCGCCAAGGTAGCTCCGGCTCCCTACTTCGAAAAAGTCATCAAGACCGGCCAGCAGTAACCTCAAGCCGCTTGGCGCTCAAAGCAAGCTTCATGGTGAACGGCAGCACTGTCCAGTGGCCCTCAGCGGGGCCGCGGTAGTCTGCCGTACGCATCCCTTGTGCGATCCAGCTGGGGATCGTCGACAATTTCCGAAGACGTCTATAGGGGCCATCGCATGATGCATAATATCGATATGGCGGAAGACGCCCTTGCCGTGCGACCGGTGATGTCGCCACGCGCAGCATTGATTGACGGATACTCATTCGAAATCACAGGAAAAGACACTGCCGGCCTCCAAGATGTGAGCAAACTGCTTGCACCGGCCACATGCGTTTCAATTGCCTTCATTCCCAATGAAAATCATGACGCGCGCCTTGCAGCCGCGGCAACGGTGAAAGAGCTCGGCTTTCATCCGGTGCCACATATTTCCGCCAGACGTTTGGGCTCGGCTGCAGAACTGGATCGTCTCTTGGCGTTGTTTGTGAGCGTGGCGAACGTCGATCGTCTATTTATCGTGGCCGGCGATCCTGACGTGCCTGTCGGGCCATATGAGGACTCTTTGGCCATCATTCGTTCGGGACTGTTGTCCAAGCATGGAATCAGGAAGGTCGGCATAGCCGGATATCCGGAAGGACATCCAAAGATCCGTGACGGGGTGCTTTTCGAGGTGCTGCAGGAAAAACATGCCCTCCTGACCGCTGCTGGGCTGGAATATGACATCACGACGCAGTTTTCCTTCGATGCCGAACCGGTCATCGAATGGATCGGGCGCCTTCGCCAGTCGGGCATAACAGCACCCATACGCATTGGTGTCCCGGGGCCTGCCAGTGTGAAAACCCTGTTACGCTTCGCCACGATCTGCGGCGTCGGCGCGTCCACGAAAGTCATGGCGAAATACGGGCTCTCGATCCGGAAACTTCTGAATACCGCCGGCCCGGATGCGCTTGTGGCGGAGTTCATAAGAAGGCTCGATCCAAGCAAGCACGGATCAGTTTGTTTGCATTTCTATCCATTCGGCGGTGTTGGAAAAACGGCCGAATGGATCCGAGACTTTCTGGCAAGTCACATATCGAAGTAGGCTTTATGCAATGAAAACAATCTCCGTTCAGCAGAACTTCGTCTTGACTTTGTCATGTCAAGACAAGCCTGGAATCGTCGCCGCGGTGACCTCTGAACTTGCAGCGCTCGGCGCCAACATTTCCGATTCCAATCAATTCTGGGATCGTGTCTCCAACACCTTTTTCATGCGCATCGCGTTTTCTGTCCCGACAGCGGTCACGGAGGCCATGGTTCGTCGTGCACTGAAATCTCCGATTGAACGGTTTTCCATGAAGCTCGAGTTGATCGACGTCGGACGGAAGCCGCGGATCATCATCATGGTTTCGAAATTCGATCACGCGCTCTTACATCTGCTCTACCAAATCCGGGTTGGCTGGTTGAACGCGGAGGTTGCGGCAATCGTTTCAAATCATGAGGACTGCCGCCCGACAGCGGAGCGTGAGGGCGCACCTTTCCATTACCTGCCGGTAAGCAGCGATACGAAGGCTCAACAAGAGGAAAAGCTCCTGACGCTGATGAGCGATGCGCAATCGAATCTGATCGTCCTGGCGCGCTATATGCAAGTTCTGTCGACGGAGCTTTCGAGCCGCCTGTTCGGAAGGATTATCAATATTCATCACTCTTTCCTGCCAAGCTTCAAGGGAGCCAAGCCCTATCATCAGGCCTTTGAAAGGGGTGTCAAACAGATCGGAGCCACGGCGCATTATGTCACTCCTGATCTGGACGAAGGGCCGATCATCGAGCAGCAAGTCGAGCGTGTGCATCACGCCATGGGCCCGGAGGATCTTGTCGCGACCGGCCGCGATATTGAAAGCCGGGTGCTCGCCAAGGCCGTCAAATTGCATCTTGAAACCCGTGTCATGCTCAATGGCCTGAAGACTGTGGTCTTTCCGTAGAAAGGGTCATCCGCGAAATCCAGGCTTTGGCGCTTAAAACGTAAGGCGTCATGATCAATCCTTCCGAAGGCGGCAACTGTTGCGGCCGTCGAAAGCAGGTTCATGGCACGATGTCGCACATCTTCATCGCAGGCAGTTTACGTCCCGATGTCGGCAGAACTGCTTGCATCAAAACAGTATTTTCTCATGCTTCGAACGGAGCTGATCGGCAAGATTTCCAAAAATCCCATGCATTGTTCTGAAAATGGTTTCGTGACATGACCGGCCTATATACGCTGCGATTGAATGAGGAATCGAGCAGGCATGGCGACGAAAATAAGCCCGGAACGGCGTGCGCAGATCGGCGTGGAGAAGCGTGCGCGTACCCGGGCGACTATCCTTTCAGCGGCGTTTCATCTGCTTGGCCGTCCAAACGGGAGGTCAACGCGTATCGAAGAAGTGTGTGGGATCGCCCTCATCTCACGGGGGACCTTTTACAACTATTTCTCTGACATTGACGAGCTGTTCGAGGTGCTCACCTATGAAATGAGCCATGAGTTCAACGTTGCAGTGCAAGAGCTCATGCGAACACTTCCTATCTGCGCGATGCGGGTTGCGCTGGCCATCCGTTATTACCTGCATCGCGCGCGCCAGGATCCTTCCTGGGGTTGGGCGATGGTCAACCTTTCCAGTGTCGGGCCCATTTTCGGTTCGGATACGTTCCAATACGCAACGGCGTCCGTTCAGGAGGGCATCGAGTCGGGCGAATTCAAATTGCAAAGCGTCACGATCGGGCGAGATATGATGATTGGCACCGTTCTCGCGTCGATGACAACGCTTCTCCGGCAAGAGCAGGAGCACGATCATCCTGAAAAGGTCGTGCGCCAAATTCTGTCGGCCTTCCAGGTGCCGCCTTCCGTCATCGACGACTGTGTGGCGATCGAATTGCTCGATTTGCCACTCCAAGTGCCTTGAATTTTAGGGCAGCACGCAGCGAGGTTAGCGCGACGGGTGATGAGGATATCCACGCTGCGATCAGTAAGCGTGTTCAAATGAACAGACGGAATGCTAAGGCGAGGTGACCGCGCGGTATGTCAATTGCGCGGTAGCGTCTGCGAACGCGAAACAACGGCGTCCCCATCGCATCCAACATGGAACCAAGAGCAGCTTTTGCACCGAGAGTGTCGAGGGGTTCGGGTCACCGTCGAAGGTTCATTCGATGATGCGGGCTTTGCCGGTTACGTCGCCCGTCGGGTTGAAGATCGCCATTTGTCCCTTCCGCTGGGAGCCGCATCACGCCTCCGCAGCGCCAGCAAGGTTCTCGACGCCCGCGTCATCAACAAGGAGGAGTGCACCTCCAGCATCATCGTCAACCTCACGGCGGTGTTCAATCTGACGCAGGGTCGTTATCCGACTGACGAGTGAATTCCAGGCCTGCTCCTTAGTACCAATCGGGACGTGCGAATGCATGACGACCAAGAGCGCCGTCCTGCCGCGAAGATGTCGACAATTCCCGCGCTCGTCGTTCAACTATCGGACCCGGTAAATTTTGCCGCCCATGCTTGCCAAATCTGCCTCACCTGTGTGGGCGCCGGTTGCCGGCACCCACTGGTAGGGGCTTATTCGGCTGTTTTGCCTTCAAAGTCCAAGACGCCACCGAGCGGTACGTATTCCTGGCCATCGAACTGGTATAGCTGGAGTGCCTCCACAGGGTAGATGTCGGATCCTTCCTTGGTCGTCATTGTGATGCCCTCTTGGAGCAATGGGTTCTTCCATCCGTCTATGTTGTGAACGACCTTCATCAGCTCTTCGCGGGTTGGGTCCTTGAGCTTTTCGAGGGACTGGACGAGCGTGTCGCCAATTGCATATCCGGTCTGGCCAATCGTATTGGCGAAGACGAAGTTCACCTTGGCTGCTTTTATGGCTTCGAGATAGTGATCGACGCCTTCGTCACCGGATTTCTGATTGCTGGTGATCGGCTTTAGGAAGTCGGAGGTGATGATACCCTTGGCATTTTCCAGGCCGACTGACTGGAGAACCGGATACGCCGATGACAAGTTAGTGACCAGGGTTAAAGGCTTCCAACCGCTTTCGGACTGGAAACGGATGGCCTCGCCCCCCTGGCGCGGTGCGGCGATAATAACCAATGTATCAGCGCCAGAAGCTTTCAGAGTATTTAGCTGGGTCTCGACAGTGGGGTCCTGCGATGTCACCGGCTGGCGTTCGATCACCTTGATGTTCGTTCCGTCGATTGCGCTATCGAAGGCCTTCATAAAGGTTTGGCCCGTCTCGGTGTTCAGATACAGGAAGGCCACCTTTGCGTCGGGCTTGTTGATCTGAAGATACGCAGCAAATGAGTCTGCTTCGGTTGAAAACGACGGTACGAAGCCAACCTCCCATTCGGGTGCGTTCAGGGAGACGACACCGGAATACATGAAAACGTTCGGGACTTTCTTCTGCGTGATGTAGCGGCCGATCGCCAGATTGTTTGGCGTCGCCGCGGTGCCGACGAGAGCAAATACCTGATCTTTCTCGACCATCTTGCGGACATTCGCCAAGGTGCGCTGGGGATCAAGGCCATCATCTTCGATGATGAGGTCGATCTTGCGGGTCTTGCCGTCGCCCATCTTAACGCCGCCTTCGGCGTTGGCCTGCTCGACGCGCGCTCGTATGCCTTCGGCGACACCGCCGACGACCGCGACCGGTCCAGTCAGTGGTCCCGTGACACCAATTTTAATGGTGTCGTCGGTGATACCAGGCGACGATTCCGCAGCATTGGCATCGCTTGCCGCGAGCAGTGCCGCGACAGCCAGCGGCATTGCGCTCCCCTTCAGTATAGAAATAAATCTCATGTCAGTTCCTCCCTTGTTTCAATTTGGCGTCGGCTACTCGCCATCCTCCGAAAAGTCATCGAGAGCCATTTTTCGATGAAGCCAGTGACCCCATTGCGCGCGACCATCATGACCAGGATGAGCGCGAGGCCGTAGATCAGGTTGCCGAGGCTCAGGTTGATGTCAGATGCCCAGGTCGGGACGAAGACCATGAACAGACCGCCGAGAAATGCTCCGACGATACTGGTAACGCCGCCGACAATGCTGCCGATCACGATGTTGATGGACAGGATTGCCAGGAACGACTCCGGGCTGATGAAACCACTGATGATCCCGAACACTCCGCCGCCGAGTCCCGCGAGCGCCGAACTTGCGGCAAATGCCCAAAGGCGAGTACGTGTCAGGTTGATGCCGAGCGCTTGGGCAATCTGTGGATTGTCCCGCTGTGCCCTGAGCGCGCGCCCGTTGTCGCCGAAGAGCATTAGCGAGACAAGCAGGGCACCGATCCCCGCGCAAGTGAGCGATATGATGTAGAGCCACAACTCGGGATTGTCCGGCATGAAGCTCGGAGGTTCGAGGGCATCGATCGGAAGCCCCGACACTCCACCCGTCAGGCTCCCCATCTTGAGCAGCAATTGCGGGAACGCGGCCGCGATACCAAATGTCACGATGGCAAGCTGCAAGCCCTGAAGCCTGAGTGCCGGAAGGCCGATGGCAAGCCCGACGACGGCCGCCACGGCTGCAGAGACAGGCAACGTTACGAGCGGCGAGATGCCGTAGGTGGCATTGAGGATCGCCGTCACGTAAGCGCCGACGCCGAACAGCGTTCCCTGCGCAAGGCAAATTTGGCCGGCGAACCCCATTAGCAGGTTCAGACCTAAAATGGCGATAGCGTAGGCGATCGCGATCGCCACCTGCTGAAGTGCGTATCCCGGCACAAAGACTGGGATAAGGATCGCGACGATCGCAAAGAGACCGAACTTGAGAGTCGCCGCGCGGAATCCGTCATTCATAGTTTTGTCACCTTGTAGGATCCGAATAGGCCGACGGGCTTGACGAGCAGGATGATGAGCGTGAGGGCGATCGGCACGGCGATGCGCATGTCGGCGCCGATGAACGAGAGGTAGCTTGCACCCAAGCTCTCGGCGACGCCGACGGCGAGGCCGCCAACGATTGCGCCAAGCGGACTGTCCCAGCCGCCGAGCGTTGCTGCAGCGAGCCCGTAAAAGAGGATTGGCGTCATCATCGTCGGGCTCAGGAAGAGCCGAGGGGCAATCAGGATTGCGGCAAGTGCCCCAATAATGGCGGCAAAGCCCCAGCCCAACATCAGCATGCGTTCGACATTAACGCCGACAAGTACGCTTCGGGCATGGTCGAAAGCCGCCGCACGCATCGATAGGCCAAGCCTGGTGAACCGGAAGATAAAGCCCATCGCCAAAGCGATAACAAAAAGGATCGTTAGCGTGCCGATGGCGGAAGCGAGCACGCGAACGCCGCCGATATCCAAACCGCCGTCAGGGAAGAGGCTTGGGAACGAGAGTTGTTCGGCGCCCCACATCCACATGCACGCCGCTTGGAAGAGGACGAGGATGCCAAGGGTGATGACGACGACCGCCTCCACGGGAGCGCTCATCATCGGTCGGATAATCAAGCGGAAAGTCACAATCCCAATAGCAAACGCCATAATGAGGCTCGCGAGGACGGCGAGCCAGAGCGGCGCACCCCATTGCATCAACTGCCAGGCCACATAGGCGGAAAAGGTCGCCATCTCGCCCTGGCCGAAGTTGACGACGTTGGTTGCCCTGAAGATGAGGACGAGCGCCAGGGCGAGCGCCGCGTAAATTGCGCCCGTGGTCAGGCCGCTGACGACGAGCTGGAAGAAGAGGCTCATCAGGCAACTCCCAGGTAAGATTTCTTGATGTCTTCGTTGGCGATCAGCTCGTTTGCCGCACCGCTCGCCACAATCTGGCCGGCCTCGATAACGAAGGCCCGGTCGGCATATTGAAGGGTGATGTCGACATTCTGCTCGACCACGAGCAGCGTCATGCCGTGATCCTTGTTGAGCGTCTTGAAAATCGCCAGGATTTCCTGAGTGATCGAAGGGGCGAGCCCGAGCGATGGCTCGTCGCACATCAGAAGCTTCGGACGAGACATGAGCGCGCGTGCGACAGCCAGCATCTGCTGTTCCCCACCGCTAAGGTTTCCCGCAAGCTGATCGCGCCGTTCACGCAGACGCGGGAATGTCTCGTACCAGCGGTCCTTGTCCTCTCTCACTTGTGATCGGTTCGACACGATCGTTGCCCCGAGGGAGAGGTTTTCATCGACCGTAAACTCGGAGAAAGTCCCGCGCCCCTGGGGTATGTGAGCAATGCCGAGCGCAAGGCGCTTCTGCGCGACGATCTTGTCGAGCGCCATTCCAGAAAAGGCAATCGAGCCTTTGAATGGGAGCAGTCCGGAAACGGCACGCAGCAGCGTCGTCTTCCCAGCCCCGTTGGAGCCGAGCAGGGCGACAAATTCGCCTTCTCCCACTGAGAAAGAACAGTCGAACAGTGCCTGCGTCTTGCCGTAGAACACGGAGAGGTTCTTGAGATCCAGTGTCATGCCGCCTTCCCGAGGTAGGCGGCAATCACCGCGTCGTTGGACTTGATTTCGGAAGGGGTGCCTTCGGCCAAGTTGCGACCCAGATGCAAGACAACGATCCGGTCGCAAAGGCTCATGACCAACCCCATGTGATGCTCGATGAGAAGAATGGAGAGGTTCCGCTTGCGTCGGATGCCATCGACGAGCGACCCAAATTCGTGGACCTCGCCGTGCGTCAGTCCGCCGGCGGGTTCGTCAAGCAGAAGAATTTTAGGCTCGGCGGCAAGCGCGCGAGCGATCTCCATACGCTTCTGCAGGGGATAGGAAAGCGATCCGGCCGCGCGCGCGGCGAGCTCGACCATGCCGACCTCTTCAAGCACCGCCATAGCCTTCTCGCGTGCAGACCGTTCCTCCGCCCTTATCCGAGATGGAGCGAAGATCGCTTGAGCGAACTTGCCGCCAAACCGGTGATGCGCCCCGAGCATGACATTCTCCAGAACGGTCATCGAGCCATAGATGCCGAGGTTCTGGAAGGTCCTCGCGATGCCCATTCCGATCATCTCGCGCGAACCGACGCCTTCGAGTGGCTGACCGCCAAGCATGATCGATCCGCTTGTGTAATTTACGAGCCGGGTCGCCGCGTTGAGAAATGTCGATTTGCCTGCTCCGTTCGGCCCGATCAAACCACAGATTTCTCCTGCCTTTACGGAAACCGACACATTGGTCAGGGCTTTGACGCCGCCAAACTGCACGGAGACATCCCGCGCCTCAAGCACAAGGCGCACCTCGGCGATGCTGCTGTTGCTCACTGATTTCCTCCCTTCCGAAGCGGTCTCTCCACGGCCTGTCGATTTCTCTTGTTGACAGCCAACCTCGCTTTGGATACCTATCAGTATCCGAAGACGTTTCGGTATGTCAAGCATCAATCGCGTGGCGATTGCTCCAAAGGAACGTCCTGAAAATGCATGCCGCCGGGTTGGAGAACATGGTGGCGGATTGGCGAAGACCCCGCGACGCGGGTGAGGGAGGAAATCAATGACGGGAACGCACACCGAACTGACGGCCGAAAATCTCTATAGGGATCCCTATCCCGTCTACGCGAGGCTACGCGCGGAGGAGCCTGTGGCCTTCTTCGAAGGGACGAAAGAATATTTCATTACGCGGTTCGACGACTGCCGCACGATCGGCGGCAACGACAAGGTGTTTGGACCGTCGGGCTCAGCGGACCGTCCGGAAGCTCGCGTCATGGGCATGCCGAACGTCCTGACCATGTCTGGTGAAGATCACCAGTGCCTCCGCCAGGGTATCGACGAGAATCTCACGCAGGAACGCGTGCGCTCGTTCGTCGAAGGTCTGACACGCCCGGTCGTGCAGCGTTACATCGACTCCATCAAGAAGAATGGCGAAGCGAACCTGACGACGGAACTCTTCGAGCCAATCTCGGTGCGATGCATTGGCGACGTCATCGGCCTGACGGAGACGCCAAACGAAACCCTCGTCGAGTGGTTTCACGCGATGGCGCTCGGCCTGCAGAACGTCAGCAATGATCCGGCCATATGGAAGCGACTGGACGACGCGCTCGCCGACATCGACAAGCAGATGGGCGATCTTTACCAGGCGTGCCTATCAAAGCCCAACCACTCGCTGCTCAGCCATGTCATGTATGGCGGCATGGCAAAGGGCGAGGTTCGCAGCTGGGAGGAGATTTCGCCGACCATGCGCGTCATCATCCTTGGCGGTCTCCAGGAGCCGGGGCATGCAGCGGCGAATGCCTGCACGGGTCTTCTTTCAAATCCCGACCAGGCGAAGCTTATGGCCGAGCAGCCGCAGGAAAACGCGATGCGCGCCTTCGATGAGGGCTTGCGCTGGATCGCCCCGATCGGCGTAACACCGCGCATCGCCAAGGAAGATTTCGAGATCGCCGGCACAGTCATCCCAGAGGGGGCATCCGTCGCTATTGTCATGGGGTCGGCCAACCGCGATGAGACGCGTTTCGAAGATGCCGACCGTTTCGACATGTTCCGCAAGAAGAAGCAGCACCTGTCATTCGGCTTCCATCCGCACTTCTGTTCCGGCCACTTCCTGTCGCGTGCGATGGGTGAGATTGCGCTTGCCGAGGTGTTCCGGCAGTTGCCCGATCTTCGTCTCGATACTTCGCGGGAGATCAAGGGCAAGGGTTGGCGGTTCCGTGGCATCTCCGACCTTCCTGCGAAGTGGAATGGATGATGTCTTTGATCATCGACTGCCACGGCCACTTCACGACGGAACCACCAGAGCACCATGCCTTCCGAACGGCGCAAGTCGCCTATGCGGAAGGCAAGTCCTCCGAGCCGCCGAGCTATCCGGGCATACCCGACAAGCAACTGCGCGACATTATCGAGGCGAACCAGCTTAAAATTCAGCGCGAGCGCGGTTCGCACGTGACGCTTCTCAGCCCGCGTGCCTCCGGCATGGGTCATCACGTGCCGGGACTGTCGGTCGCCAAGGAATGGTCGCGCCTGTCGAACGACAATGTCGGCCGGATCGTCGACATGTTCCCGGATAATTTCGCAGCCGTCTGCCAGCTTCCCCAGACAGTTGATGGCGACCTGTCTGATGTCATCGAGGAGTTGGAGCGCTGCGTCGAAAGCGGCTTTGTGGGCTGTAATCTCAACCCCGACCCGTCAGGCGGGCGTTGGAGCGCGCCGCCGATCTACGATCCATGGTGGGATCCTATGTGGGAGGCCATGGTCGCCCTCAGGGTCCCAGCGATGATCCACGTTTCGAGTTCCTGCGAGCGGTGCCTTCACATGACGGGTGCGCACTACATCAACGCGGATACGGCGGTATTCATGCAGTTGATTCAGGGAGACCTGTTCGAGCGCCATCCGGAACTCAAGCTCATCATACCGCACGGAGGCGGGGCTGCGCCGTATCACTGGGGCCGCTATCGCGGCCTGTCGATCATGCTCGAAAAGCCGGGCCTCGACACGCACCTCATGAACAATGTGTTCTTCGACACCTGCGTCTATCACCAGGCGGGCATCGACACGCTCTTCCGCGTCGTCGACACCAAGAACATCCTGTTCGGCTCCGAGCTGCTCGGCGCAGTCAAGGCGATCGATCCGGAGACAGGGCACCCGTTCGACGACACCAAGAGATACATCGACCAGCTCGCGCTTGGTGACGAACAGAGACACGCGGTCTTCGAAGGAAACGCACGTCGGGTCTATCCGCTTCTGGATGAGCGGTTGCGCAAGCGCGGCCTTTGAAGCCTCGAAATTGTCAGGGAGAAAACACATGGCTTCCAGCCAAAGTCTAAGCCTCGCCGGCGGGGCGCAAGGGTTCAACTGGCTCCCGGTCTTCGTGGCCGAGGAGCATGGAATTTTCGCCAAGCACGGGCTGGTGATCGAATACAAGAAGATGGGCACCGTCGACAAGGCGACCACCGCCGTTGTCGAAGGCGAGGCCGATCTTGCGATAACGCCACCTGAAGGTGCCGTCTCGAACTTCGTCAAAGGCGGCGAACTCAGGGTCATCGCCTCGAATTCCAATCGTCTGCCGATGTCGCTGGTCGCTCAGCCTTCGATCAAGAGGATCGAGGACCTCAAGGGCAAAAAGGTCGGCACGTCGTCGCTGACAGAGGGCACGGCGATCTACACCCAGATGCTGCTGTCCCAGGAAGGCCTGCGGTATCCCGGCGACTACGAATTCGAACTCGCCGGCATCCACACCAAGCGCTGGGAAGCCCTGCAGGCGGGGGAAATTGACTGCGCCCCGCAGCCCGCGCCATGGAATTTCCTGGCTGAACGTGATGGCTACAACCTGATCGGTGAGATCAATGATGTCATCCCCGAGATCGTCTTCGCCGCTGTCATCGGCCGCAAAAGCTGGTTGGATGGTAACCGTGATGTGGTCGGCCGTTTCCTCAAGGCATTGTTCGAGGCCTATTCGATCACGAACGACCCGAGCCGCGAAGAAATCACACTTCCGATTTTCCAGCGTATTACCACGAAAGACGATACCGAACTCGCCTCGCGCGGCCTTCGCTACATGCGCGACATGGGTATGTGGCCCGGCGATTTGTCCATTCCGCAACGTGCCATGGATACCACGGTCGACTTGATGATCCGCGCCAACCTGCTTGACGGAGCAGCCAGATCCAGCGCCGCAGGCGTGTTTGATCGCAGTTTCCTCCAAGGCGCGGTCGGCTGGTTGAATCACGTTTGATTCCATCTCGAGAGGTTCCCAATGAAGGTAATGACCAAGACACCGCGGACGGATCGCGAGACATGCGAAGCCTTGGGTAAGCTCGGCGTCGCTACAGTCCATGAAGCGCAAGGCCGGAAGGGATTGCTGGCCCCGCATCTGCGCCCCGTGATCGAGGGCTCGCGCATCGGCGGCACGGCGCTCACATGCGAGGTGCCACCGGGTGACAACTGGATGATCCATGTCGCGCTTGAGGTCGCGCAGCCCGGCGACATCCTGGTCGTCACACCAACTTCGCCGTGCACGGACGGCTATTTCGGCGATCTTCTCGCGACATCGTGCAAGGCTCGCGGAATTCTGGGACTCGTGATCGATGCCGGCGTACGCGATGTCGCTGACCTGCGGTCCATGAACTTTCCCGTTTGGTCGAAGGCAATATCGGCCCAAGGCACGGTCAAGGAGACGCTCGCGAACGTCCAGGTCCCCGTGGTCTGCGCCGGAGCCTACATCGAACCCGGCGATGTCATCGTCGCCGACGACGATGGCGTCTGTGTCGTCAAGCGCGATGAGGCCGCGATGGTCCTTGAAAAAGCGCGCCAACGCCAGAAAATGGAAGACGAAAAGCGCGGTCTCTACGAGAGAGGCCAACTGAGCCTCGACATTAACAACATGCGTCCGCAGCTTGAGGCGAAGGGCTTGATCTATGAATAGGGCAACGCAACTGCGCATACCCCGGCGCGTCGTCACAGGGATTAGTAACGGCAGGTCAGTGTTCATCAGCGACGGCCCCGCACCCAATGCCCATGTGTACGATTCTGTGCCGGGCCACCTTACCTCGGTCCTTTATGCAACTTCGGCTAAACCCAGCCTTCCGCAAAGTCATGCGGAGCAGGCGCCGCCGCAAATCCTGATCACCCCCGAACCGGGCCAGACGAAGCTGATGATCGTCGTCTTTCCGCCAGACTCGGTATTCGCAACCATCGATCCAGCGGCCGCGGTTGAGGAACAGGCGATGCACATCCCCGGCCTGATCCAGGCGTTCGAGCCTGATGCACCCGGGATGCACACTACAGATACCATCGACTATGACATCGTACTCGACGGTGAAGTGTGGCTTGAACTCGATGACGGCGCCGAAACGCTGCTGAAGCAGGGCGACGTCGTCGTCCAATGCGGCACGCGCCATGCCTGGCGCAACAAGGGCGACAAGCCCGCGACCATGTGCTTCGTCCTCATCGGTGCTGAAAGAAGGTCGTGACAATGACGCAGGAGCATCACAATGGCTTCTTCGACTGCATCATCGTCGGCGGCGGACATGGCGGCTCACAGTCAGCGGCGGCGCTCAGGCAGTCCGGGTTCACCGGACGCATTGCCCTGATCGGCGCTGAGGCGGAAGTTCCCTACGACCGCCCTTCGCTTTCGAAGGAATATCTCGCAGGCAAGAAATCCTTCGAAAGGATACATCTGAGGCCGGGGGACTTCTGGACCTCCCGGCAGGTGGAACTGATGCTGGGCAGGCGTGTGACCACCGTCGATGCGGCAGCCCATGTCGTCGTCACCGACCTGGGCGAACGCTTCTCCTACGGCAAGCTCGTGTGGGCGGCCGGTGGCGAACCGAGGAAGCTTTCCTGCTCAGGCAGCGAGTTGGCCGGAATCTGCTATATACGCAACAAGGCAGATTGCGACGCGCTCGTCGAAGGCCTTCCCGGCGCCGAAAGGATCGTGATCGTCGGTGGCGGTTATGTCGGTCTCGAAGCGGCAGCCGTGTTCCGAGAGATCGGCAAGGAGGTCACTTTGGTCGAGGCGCTCGACCGCGTGCTCGCGCGCGTGGCCGGGGAAACGGTATCGAGGTTCTACGAAGCCGAGCATCGCGCACATGGCGTCGACATCCGCCTCAACTGCGGTGTCGGTTCGCTGGAGGGTTCCAACGGCCGCGTCAAGAACGTGGTGCTTGCGACCGGCGAGAAGATCCCAGCCGATATCGTCGTGGTCGGTATAGGCATTGTCCCTTCGGCCGGCCCACTGATCGAGGCGGGCGCGGAAGGCTCAAACGGTGTGGATATCGATGAGTTATGCCGGACATCCCTGCCGGACATTTACTGCATTGGAGACTGCGCCCGGCTTAGACATGGCCGCGGCATTCGCATTGAATCTGTGCAGAACGCGACGGATCAGGCGACGACCGCCGCCAAGGCGATCTGCGGCGAACTCAAGCCCTACGATGCAACGCCCTGGTTCTGGTCCAATCAATACGATTTGAGAATGCAGACCATCGGTCTCAACTACGGCTTTGACAGCGTGGTGACGCGCGGCAATCCCTCTAGTCGGAGCTTCAGCGTTATCTATCTGAAGGACGGGGCGGTTCTGGCCCTCGATTGCGTCAATGCATCCCGCGACTATGTGCAAGGACGAAAGCTTGTCGATAGCTCAGCGAGGATCGACCGCGACGCCCTGGCCGATACTTCGAAACAACTCAAGGAACTTGGCCCGGAAGTGCTGTGAGGCATTCGAGGCCCGAATGAAAGTGGAGGAAAAAATGTCTATGATATCAGTGCGTACGCGGGATGGAGAGCTGCATAGTTTCGAGGGAAGGGTGGGCGCTTCGCTGATGGAGAACATCCGAAGCGCGGGCTTTGATGAGCTGCTTGCAATGTGTGGCGGGTGCCTTTCCTGTGCCACCTGCCATGTCTACGTCGAGGAATTACCGAAGAGTGTAAGCTTGGCAGAGCCCTCGATCGACGAGAGTGAGTTGCTGGAAGGCTCCGACTACCGCCAAGAGAACTCGCGGCTTTCCTGTCAGATCCCCTTTGACGAGACTCTCAGTGGAATCGTCGTTCGCATCGCCCCCGAAGATTAACAATAGATCCGCTCGCATCACGGGCGGATCTCGAGGATTTATTTGCCAATGCTGCCGGGCTAACGAGTGAATGCCCGGCGGACGAACCTGACGACCCAACATCCCTCTATTCGATCGGCTCAGCGTGCAATTGGCCCTGTGCCATACTTCGCCATCCAGGGTAGACCGTTCGAGCCGCCTTAACCGCATGTGGGCGTGCCTGTCTCAGCGCTGTCGCGCGCTGACGACTGGGGAGGCGGTCCGCGCTCCTCAATCGGGTCAGATTTCGAGATCGCCAGCGGCCCTGCTCCCAAATCCTTTGTCGCGCAACCCGTATCCATATGTCGATTGCCACTTTCGCTATCGCATGGTCATGGTCGGACGAATTTGGGAGGGGCCGAGCGCGCAACGGCGAGCCTGCCGTGACGGGCTTACGGCTGCCGCGCACATGTTTCTTTGAGAAAATGTCTCCAGTCGGAAGCGGAGATCATCAAGCTCTCAGGCCAGCTTCGGAAGTAGGCCGTTGACCGACTCCTTGGCGTCGCCGTAGTACATGCGGGTGTTTTCCTTGAAGAACAGGGGGTTCTCGATACCGGAATAGCCGGTGCCCTGGCCGCGTTTGGAGACGAAAACCTGCTTGGCTTTCCAGACCTCGAGCACGGGCATGCCTGCGATCGGCGAGTTCGGATCTTCCTGTGCCGCCGGATTGACGATGTCGTTCGAGCCGATGACGATGACGACATCGGTTTCATGGAAGTCGTCGTTGATCTCGTCCATCTCCAACACAATGTCGTAAGGGACCTTGGCTTCCGCCAGCAGGACGTTCATGTGGCCGGGCAGCCGACCTGCGACCGGATGGATCGCAAAGCGTACCTGCTTTCCGGCGGCGCGCAGCTTGCGAGTGAGTTCCGAAACCGCACTCTGGGCCTGAGCAACCGCCATGCCGTAACCCGGAACGATGATGACCGAGTCGGCATCGTTGAGCGCTGCGGCAACACCTTCGGCATCGATGGCAACTTGCTCGCCCTCGACGACCATCGTCGGGCCCGAGGCATTGCCGAAGCCGCCGAGAATGACCGACAGGAACTGGCGGTTCATCGCTTTGCACATGATGTAGGACAGGATCGCGCCCGACGAGCCGACGAGCGCTCCGGTTACGATCAACAGGTCGTTGCCGAGCAGGAAGCCCGTCGCCGCGGCCGCCCAGCCGGAATAGGAGTTGAGCATCGAAACCACGACCGGCATATCGGCGCCGCCGATGGCCATGACGAGATGAGCGCCGATGACAAAGGCGATCAGCGTCATCAGGTAGAGGGTCCATGCACCTGTGCCATCCATGTACGCGATCATCAGCACAAACGACCCGAGCACCATCAGGATATTGAATATGTGCCGGCCGGACAGGATAAGTGCCTTGCCGCCGATATGACCAGAAAGTTTGCCATAGGCGATGATCGAGCCGGTGAAGGTTACCGCACCGATGAACACGCCAAGGAAGATTTCCACTTCATGGATGATCTTTTCCGCATTGGTGGCGAACTCATGTGCCGTCATGTCGGAGTTGAGGCCGATCAGTACCGCAGCGAGGCCCACAAAGGAGTGTAGCGCCGCCACGAGTTGCGGCATGCCGGTCATTTCGACGCGCTGTGCCAACAACGTGCCGACGACAGCACCAACGACGAGCATGGTGCTCAGGACGACGGAAAGCCCGACGCCCGGCCCAAGAATGGTCGCGAGCACGGCTATTGCCATGCCTGATATGCCGTACCATACGGCGCGCTTGGCGCTTTCCTGACCGGAAAGACCGCCGAGCGAAAGGATGAAGAGAACGGATGCGGCGATGTAAGCCGCGGTCTGGATACCGATAGACATAGTTCTATACCCCCGGGACTGGCGTCACGACTTCTGGAACATGTTCAACATGCGCCGCGTGACCATGAAGCCGCCAACGATGTTGATGGTGGCGATTGCCACCGAAACGGCGGCAAGGGCGTTCACCAGCCAGCCGCCTGCAGTGATCTGCAGCAACGCACCGATGATGATGATCCCGGAAATCGCGTTGGTCACGGCCATCAGCGGCGTATGCAGCGAATGGCTAACACCCCAAATGACCTGGAAGCCGACGAAGCAGGAAAGCGCGAAGACGATGAAGTGGCCCATGAAGGCCGACGGTGCATAGGCGCCGATAAGCGCCATGAGAACACCGCCGACGACGAGCAGGCCGACCTGCTGCCGCGTTGCCGACTTGAAGGCGGAAGCTTCGGCTGCACGCCGTTCTTCCGGCGTCAACTCCTTGGGCTTTTCTTGTCGTTTCCGGGCTGCAATCGCCTGGATCTTCGGCGGCGGTGGCGGATAGGTGATCTCGCCCTGGAACGCTACAGTGGCTCCGCGAATAACGTCGTCTTCCATGTTGTGGACGAGAACGCCATCCTTCTTCGGCGTCAGGTCCGTCATCATATGGCGGATGTTCGTCGAATAGAGGGTCGAGGCTTGCGCGGCCATGCGGCTCGGGAAATCGGTATAGCCGATGACGGTGACGCCGTTCTCAGAAACGATCTTCTGATCCGGAACGGTCAGGTCGCAATTCCCGCCGCGTTCCGCCGCAAGGTCGACGACCACGGAGCCCGGCTTCATCGCGGCGACCATGTCGGCAAGCCAGAGCTTCGGCGCGTCGCGGCCCGGGATCAGCGCGGTGCTGACGACGATGTCGATGTCCGGCGCGATCTCGCGGAACTTTTTCAATTGCGCTTCGCGAAATTCGGGGCTCGACGGCGATGCATAGCCACCCGTCGCCGCGCCGTCCTGCTGCTGTTCCTTGAAGTCGAGGAAGACGAATTCGGCACCCATCGATTCGATCTGCTCGGCCACTTCCGGTCGAACGTCGAATGCATAGGTGATGGCGCCGAGCGAGATGCTGGTGCCGACGGCGGCCAGACCGGCGACGCCGGCGCCTATGACCAGAACTTTGGCTGGCGGGATCTTGCCGGCCGCGGTCACCTGGCCGGTGAAGAAGCGGCCGAAATTATTGCCGGCCTCGATCACGGCGCGATAGCCGGCGATGTTGGCCATGGAGGACAGCGCGTCCATCTTCTGAGCGCGCGAAATGCGCGGCACCATGTCCATGGCAACCACGTTTGCGCCGGTCGTCTTCGCCTGCTCGAGGAGCTCTTTGTTCTGCGCAGGATAGAAGAAGGAGATCAGCGTCTTGCTTGCCGAAAGCCTTGCTAGGTCGTTCGCTTCGGGCGGGCGCACCTGAGCGATGACGTCTACGCTTGCATAAAGTGCGTCAATGCTGTCGACGACCGTAACGCCAACTGCGCGATAGGCGTCGTCGGAGAAGCCGGCAAGTTTGCCGGCGCCCGTTTCGACGGCACAGTGATATCCGAGTTTCTGAAGCTGAGTGGCGCTGTCCGGCGTCATCGCGACGCGTGCTTCCCCCTCGAACCGCTCTCGTGGCGAACCTATAAACATGTCACTCCCCATAATGCGATTTGTCAGTACACGACCACGCCGCGGATGCTCTTGCCCGCATGCATCAGCTCGAAGCCCTTGTTGATGTCATCGAGCGGCATGGTGTGGGTGATCATCGGATCGATCTGGATCTTGCCCTGCATGTACCAGTCGACGATCTTCGGCACGTCGGTGCGGCCACGCGCGCCGCCAAAGGCCGTGCCCATCCAGTTGCGGCCGGTGACCAGCTGGAACGGCCGAGTGGAGATCTCCTGGCCGGCGCCGGCCACGCCGATGATGACCGACTTGCCCCAGCCGCGATGGCTGGCTTCCAGCGCCTGGCGCATCACCTTGGTGTTGCCGGTGCAGTCGAAGGTGTAGTCGGCGCCGCCGATCAGGTCGCCGTTGCGTTTGGTCAGGTTGACCAGATAGGGCACGATGTCGTCACCGACCTCCTTCGGATTGACGAAGTGGGTCATACCGAACTTTTCGCCCCATTCCTTGCGATCACTGTTGATATCGACGCCGATGATCATGTCGGCGCCGGCAAGCTTCAGGCCCTGCAGCACGTTGAGACCGATGCCGCCGAGACCGAAGACGATCGCCGTCGAACCGATCTCCACCTTGGCGGTGTTGATGACCGCGCCAATGCCGGTGGTGACGCCGCAGCCGATATAGCAGATCTTGTCGAAGGGGGCGTCGGGATTGACCTTGGCAAGGGCGATCTCCGGCAACACGGTGAAGTTCGAAAAGGTCGAGCAGCCCATATAGTGGTGGATCTTGTCCTTGCCGATCGAGAAGCGCGAGGTGCCATCCGGCATCAGCCCCTGGCCCTGGGTGGCGCGGATCGAGGTGCAGAGGTTGGTCTTGCGGGACAGGCAGGAATAGCACTCGCGGCATTCCGGCGTGTAGAGCGGAATGACGTGGTCGCCCTTCTTCACCGAGGTGACGCCCGCACCGACATCGACGACGATGCCGGCGCCCTCATGGCCGAGGATGGCGGGAAACAGGCCTTCCGGATCGGCGCCCGACAGGGTGAAATCATCGGTGTGGCAAATGCCCGTCGCCTTGACCTCGACCAGCACTTCGCCGGCCCGCGGCCCTTCCAGCTGTACGGTCATCACTTCGAGCGGTTTTCCGGCCTGAACGGCAACGGCGGCGCGAACGTCCATGGGTTTCCTTTCGATTGTTACCAAATTTGCCGCGGCGCGGCCTGAGTGCGAGTGTTACGTCGCAGATGAATGGGGGGATTTTGATCGGCCGCTGTCGCTCCGGATACGGTCGAGCTTGGCGGCGCGGCCTCACCACAAACGAGGACTGCAAACGAACGCATGTAAAGATCCTCCCGATGCGCGCTAACGGCTTTATCCCTGCCTTCCAGCAGCGCTATCTCTCGTTAACATACCATTTCGTATCTGCATACCAAAAAGTATCTGAGAAGCCGGAAAAACCAACTCGGCTGCCTATTCCAGGCCGGACGGCATAAAGGTTGCGCCCAGACGGAAAAATACCGTCGCTTTGTGGCGACGGTATCCTTTCGGGGAGGGACCCTATGGTCCGGATTGTTTGATCAGCCTTGGTGCTCGCGGCCTTCCACCTGAATCACGAGCTCGACCTCATCACCGATCATTCCGAGCGCTGCCTTCATGCCGAAATCGCTCCGCTTCACCTTGGTTGTCGCGCTGAAGCCGACCACGTGGCTTTTGTCCCACGGGTTCTGGCCTTCCTTATTGAACTTGACATCCAGGGCAGCGGACTTGGTGACCCCGGCAATGGTTAGGTCGCCAATAATTTGTCCCGTGGTGTCGGAGGTTTTCTTGAATTCCTTGCCGACGAAGGTGATTTCCGGAAATTCCGTCGCATTGAACCAATCGGCGCCCTGTATGTCGCCGTCGCGCTGCTTGTTGTTCGTCGAGATCGAACCGACCGCGACTTTGACATCAAGGCTGCTTCCCTCGGGCTTCGTGGCATCGAATTCGAAAGCGCCTGAGAATTCCTGCGCGACGCCAATCACTTTCGAGAAGCCGAGGTGATCGATGTAAAACGCGATCCCTGAATGGACCGGGTCGATGTCGAATTTGGTGGCCCAGGCGGGCGACACTGTTCCGGCGAGCGACGCCATCGAAAGCAACAATGCTGCAAGTCTGTGTTTCATTTTCATTCTCCTCCTCATATTAAGCTGGAAAACTCGATCCATAGTCCAGGAACGCGACAACGACCGCCAACGCGGCCGGAAGCGCAGCCAGGGCGATATGGACGAAAAGGCGCGGAAACTGCCGAGATACAGCAAGCAGCCGGCAGATACCCTCCGAGAACACTGGCAGCACAACGCAGAGGCCGAGGATCGCGATGGCGATGGGATCGGCTTTGCGCGTGATCAATATCACGGTGTAAGCGACGGAAATCAGTCCACCCAATGCACCGGTCGCCGAGGCGCCGCCAAAGCGGAAAACGGGATTGATGATGTGTACCAGGAGAATTCCCAAGCAACCCGCTGCGAGCATCAGACAGAGCTGAAACGAAGAGGACGATGCACCTAGAAGGGCTATCGGCGCGAAGCCGAGCGCGAGCACGGCAACGACGCCGCCTCGCTTTACGTCATCCTCCACGCGAACCGACGCCCCGCGCAAGACGAGCCACACTATAGCCACGCCAGCCGTTGCAGCAGCCACCACTTCCCACGTCGCCACTCCCAAACGGGGCAGGCCAATATAGAATGCGGCCGCCACCGGCTGAAAAAGCGACACAACTCGAACCGCGCGTTGGGCGGCGACCTCGACCGCGAACCCCACCGCCGTCCCGATAACAATCACATAGAATACCTTGTTGACCGCCCCGACAGGCGGAAAAGCCGGCACTTTGTTGTAGACGAGCCAATAGGCTGCCAGCAAGGCAGCAGGCATTAGGAGGTCAGTGGGGCGCATCAGGCGGCGCCAGCGCATCAGGCCCGACGCGATAATGCCGACAAGCACCATGGCGAGCAGGGACGCGGCCAGCGCCTCCTGCGGGGAGTTGCCAAATCCAAACATGCGAAGTCTTCCGAATTGCGAGATGTATATCCTGCAGCGCCGGCACGCTGACGCGTGCACCCGGCGCCGACAAAACCGGTGCCTTAGCCTCCGGCTTGCGTGCTTCGACAGCTCACTGTCATCTTACCTTTGCTCATAATCCCCCCATAGCCCGCATGCTCCTCAACAGCGGTCGACGCAGTCTGTAGTTTAAATACCAAATGGTTTTCACATACCAAATAGACTTTGAATGAAACCTAGTCTTTGAATTTTTAGATGTCAAGCTTGCTATAGGCGCAATGTGGGCGCTTTCCCCCCGCAGCGCCGCAGCGCCGCAGCGCCGCAGCTTCGACGATCGACAGAATGTTGACAGGTTAAGTGCGTGCGGGACGACTAAGGCAGAGCCGCCCGTTTCTCATGTCGACGGCAGATGGCCTCTGTCAGGCTTTTGCAGGGACACCGGGCGTGGTTGCCCGCGACGAGCGGTACATGTCTCGCAAGACGACCCGGACCATGTCCCCAGGCGCTCCGTCCTTGAGGAAGCTCGAAATACCGCCATAGGTGAGCTCGAGAACGATACCGCCGATATAGAATGGGCTCGCAGGAGGCTGCATAACGAGATCCAACTTGTCGATGAGGATCTTACCTACGCCTTCCCATTGATCCCGGAAAAGCTTGATGTGACGATCTCCCAGCGTGTGATCATGCTGTGCCATGCGCAGCAGCTCGATCGCCAACATCCCCCACTTGCGGTCATCTCCGCGATTGTTCGCCCACGTTGCGAGAACGTCGATGAGGTCCATCGGGTCATCACATTTCCCGAGAAGTTCCGTCAGTTGGACCACGTCGCCACCGGCATTGCCGGCGAGGAGTTGGAGGAAGATGTCTTCCTTGTTGGCAAAGTTCGAATAGAACGCTCCTTTCGAATAACCGGCCTCCTCGGCGATCCGCTCAATCGAAGCCCCAGCGTAACCGTAGCGTGCCATGACTTCATACGCCGACGCTAGAAGCTTCTCTTTCGTTCGAGCCTGACTTTGCTCACGTGTCAGCCGTGCCATTCGCAATTCCCGTTCTCGCGTATCCAGACACCGAGGCGTACCTCAAAATACAGTGATCATACAAGAGCCGTTAGCAGACAAATGAGTGCCCAGAAGATCGGATACTCCGGCCCCATCTTCTGCCAGCGCCAGTTCATGCCGTTGATCTTCACGACCGCGTAGCCGGCCCCGAGCAATACCGAGGCACCTACGACGGCTGCAACCCTGGGGTAGACAGTAAAAGTCATGCCCACTGCGGCACATGCCTCAGCAACCATGGTAAGGCCCACGAAAAGTCTTCCGGGCTTGAAACCCGCCGCTTCGAATGTACTCCCGGCTTTCTCATAGTGCAGGCCCTTGCCGATGAGATGCGGAATGAACCAGACGCCGCAGAGAATGCGGAGCCAGTCAACCAAAACGAAATCCATTTCTCCTCCTTGACGCCGGCCTCCGCCGGGTCGGCGAGGATAGTTGCCATTCCCCGCTTGCCTTTTCAGATACTAAACGGTATTCACAATCCATATAGGATGTCAATACGACGCAATCTTTGAGTTTGGGAGGAATACCAATGGAACTGATGCGTGCCGCCCGGCTTCATGCCGTGGGTCAGCCGATGAGCATTGATGAGGTCGAGCGTCCGAAGGCCACCGGAAGTGACGTGATCGTCCACGTGAAAGCCTGCGGAATGGTTCCGAATCTCGCGAATGTTCTGGCCAACTGGGAGACTTGGTATCCGCAGATGCCATTGCCGCCACGGCCCGCGATTCATGGCCTCGATCCAAGTGGAGTGGTTCACGAGGTCGGTCCCCAAGTGGTCAGCATTAAGCCGGGCGACAGGGTGTACGTGAATCCCGGCCGCTTCTGTGGTGCATGTCATCATTGTTCTTCGGGCAAGCCGCAGGCCTGTGAATATTGGACGCTTGGCGGTTACTTCGGCTACAACCAAAAAAGCATGGATATGTTCGCCCGTTATCCTTACGGCGGGTTCGGCGAATTCATGCTCGCACCGCAGGCTCAGGTCATCAAAATCCCCGACAATATGACGTTCGTCCAAGGTTCCCGTATGGGCTATCTCGGCACCTCCTATGCCGCGCTCAAAAAATGCGGTCCGCTCATGGGCAAGACTCTGATCATCAACGGCGCCACTGGGACGCTAGGCTTGGGTGCAACGCTGTTCGCATTGGCGATGGGCGTTGCCAAAATCTACGCCGTGGCCAGGGGCGAGACATTGCTCAAGCGGCTGAAAGCGATCGCGCCGGACCGGATCGTCACGTTCTCGAACGTGAAGGGATCCTCAGGAGCTTTCGTCAAGGAGCAGACTAACGGGAGCGGCGCGGACTTGATGCTTGATACGCTCGGCGCCAAGGCGCCGCTCGACTCCATGCTGGACGCCATGGGTGGCGTCAAACGGGGAGGGCGCGTCGTCAATATCGGCGGCACGTCTGGGGCTTTGCCCGTCGATGTCAAATGGTGGATGGACGAGCAGATGGAATTGATCGGCTCGGTTTGGTTCACGGCCGCAGAAGGGGTGGAGATTGCGGCGATGGTCGAAGCAGGGATCATCGACATGTCGGTCATGTCACCGATGGTTTGGCCGCTGGAGAGGATCAATGAAGCCATTTCTGGTGTCGGAAAGGACGAAGGCGGCTTCACCTACTACGCTGTCGAACTGTAGCGGAGTTCCAATCGAGCGGCCTAATCGCTGATCGGCCACCTGCCGATCTGAAAGCCGGGCGCAGTTGTCTGGCCAAATAGGAGGAAAGAAGCAATGGCAACCATACACCCTTATGTCGATGGGGGATTGAAAAAGGGCGGCGGCCCGTTCGCTGGAGGCACTCTCGTATGTGAGTGCACGACGAACCCTGTAAAGGTGAAGATCAACGGCGATATCGCCCATAATCATGCCTGCGGCTGCACCAAGTGCTGGAAACCGGTAGGCGCAAACTTCTCGATTGTTGCAGTGGTACCCACGGAAGCCGTGGAAGTCGTTGAGAACGGCGATAAGCTCACGGTCGTCGACGCAACAGCCCTCATCCAGCGACACGCCTG
>Ga0102589_1000286_pt1 | contig 121906 bp, 118 predicted proteins | sample AraplaMF_Col_mLB_FD_76858 | JGI IMG/M metagenome (GOLD analysis project Ga0102589, IMG submission 76858) | Arabidopsis root microbial communities from the University of North Carolina, USA - plate scrape MF_Col_mLB | ecosystem: Host-associated > Plants > Roots > Endosphere | place: USA...
CGAGTAAGCCTTAAGGGCCGCCCTGCTAGGTCGGGGCGGCCCTTTTCTTTTGCGGCAATTCAACATGGGGAAAGATCGCTGATGGCACCAGCGGATATAGATGCGGCCGTGCATCGCCAGCTCGGCGAGCTGGTGGCGGGGATGCGGGCACTGCAGGAATCGTTCAGACGTTTGGAAGAAGGGGCGGTGCGTTCAGAGGACAAGGCGGCGACAAGCCGGGCCGCGGTGCATCAGCGCATGGATCAGCTCGTCGATCGCGTCGGCGAACTTGAGGCCTCCGTCTCAACGATTGACGCAAATGTCGCCGAGATGAAACCGGTGACCGACGACGTGAAGCGGTGGAAGCTGATGGGCATCGGCGCACTCGGCGTCACAGGCATCGCCGCTATGGCCCTCGGCGTGAGCTTTGCGGAGGCCATCAGGCGGATCGTGTTTGTGATCATCGGGAAAGGCTGATCCCCTTGAGAGCCGCCCGCCGATGCGGCGGGCGACTTTCTTGCTTTACGCTAGCAGAAGCCAGCGTTTTCTATTCGCGAACCGCCTCATCGAAATCTTCCTCGTCCTGATCGGATTCATGGACCGGAACATTGTCCTTCCCGTCTTCATCCAATTCCTCTTCTTCGTTTGGGTCATCAGGTTCCGGAACGGGTTCGCGAGGTTCGAGTAGATCCCCTTGGTGAAACGGGTCGCCATCGCTGGGGGTACCGTCGGGCTTTTCTCGTCCTTGGTTTGCCATGAACGTAGCTTCAAGTCTTTCGATCGCTACCGCGACCACCAGAACCGCCCGATCCCCCGGAGCCGCTCTTGCTGCTGCCGGAGCTCGAGCTTTTGCCGCTTTCGCGGCTGCTCGATGCGCGCTTGTCCTCGTTCTTGTGGCTTTGCTCGCCAGCCTTACGATGTTGCTCGCTGCTGCCGCCTTGGCCGCTCTGGTTTGGCATTTTAGTTCTCCTTGGTTTGTACTCGGCCGCTCCGACCGAGATGCACCAAAGCGCGGACGATCAAATTGGTTCCGCTTGGAACAAGGAACTTTGCCTGCACGTTGTTGCGTGTAGAATTATGTTCAGGCAGTTGGACGAGCGAGATTAGCGATGAATCTCGAAGATCTGTATCGATTGTTGCGCAACGGTCACCTCGAAGCCCAGGGGATCATAGACACTGTCCCCGAGCCCTTGCTTTTGCTCGATCAAAACCTGCGCGTCCGCACCGCCAGTCGCGCGTTCTTTTCGACTTTCAAGGCCACCCCCGACGATACAATCGATGAATACCTCTATGATCTGGGAAATGGCCAATGGGACATTCCCGAGTTGCGTCGTCTCCTCGAAGAGGTGATCCCGAAAAGTGCTGCGGTCGTGAGGTTGAACACGAATTTCCGGGAATCGGCCGCAGAACGATGCTGGTGAGTGCCCATCGCTTGTTTCGTCCCGAAAACAATAGCCGTTTTTTGCTGCTGTCGATCGTTGATGCCACGCAGCAACGCAAGCGGGAGGCCGAACAGGCCGTGCTTCTTGGCGAGATCCGGCATCGGATGAAGAATCTGCTCGCCGTAGTCCTGGCAATTGCTCGTCAAACCGCGGCGGAGGGACGCTCAGGTGAAGAGTACAGAGATGCCTTTCTCGGTCGCTTCAGTACTTTAGTGCGAGCCCACGATGCGGCCTACACCCAAGAAGGCCAGGCTGATCTAATGGAGGTCCTTGAACGAACGCTCAACCCCTACTCGGAAGGTGCGAGGGCGATTGTGATTGAACCGGGTCCGACGGTTCTCTTGGAACCCAGTCAGGTCGTGTCGCTGAGCCTCGTCCTGCACGAATTGGGGACCAATGCCGTCAAGTATGGTGCGTTGTCGACTTCAACGGGAAAAGTCAAGATTCGATGGAAGATTGAGGCCGCGAGCCCACCGCACCTATATTTGACGTGGCAGGAGAGTAGTGGCCCTCCTGTCACGTCGCCAGCAACGACGGGCTTCGGAACGCGGCTCGTCCAATTTGCAGTGAGCCAAGAACTTCGCGGGCGGGTGGAACTGAACTACCGCCCAAAAGGTTTGGTGGTAGAGATCGTATCCCCACTCTGACCGGTCTCGTGATTCCGAGGCTGGCTTCATGTCCAAAACCGTTCTTCTCGTCGAAGACGAGTTTCTGATCGCCATGGACCTCACGCTTGTGCTCGAACGGCACGGGTGGATCGTGATCGGGCCTGCAGCAACGGTGAAAAAAGCACTGGCGCTGTTGCAAATACAGCTGCCATCCGTCGCTCTGCTCGACGTGACGCTCAAGGACGGTACGGTAACTCCAGTGGCGGAGGCACTTCGCGCGAGCGATGTACCCTTCGTGATCGCGAGTGCATACGAAACGCCGGAGGATGTAGGGGGCGCAGTCCTGGCGGGGGCAATCAACGTCGGTAAGCCAACAGACGCGCGTGATCTGCTTAACACCCTCGAGCAGGTACTACGATCCTCGCCGTGAAGGGGGTTGAAGGCGTCTAAAAAGTTGTCCCTCGTGGCCATAAAAACTCGGCCATCTGACGGAGATCGTCACTTTCGCGGATGCCGTTTTGGTAAAGGTTCAACAACCGAGCTGCCAGCATCTCGGCTTCATCGCTGGAACGAACCATCTGACGTGAACGAAGAAGCTCGCAAAATACGGGGTCTATGACCGTCTTGAGATCAGGGAGGATTGGGTCGGTGCGGCGACGTGCCATCGCTACCTCCTCAAAATGGGCGAAGGCGATGATCTTCAGTCGTCGGGGTAACAGAAGAACTCCATCTACCCAAAGGTAGATGGAGCCTCAACCTCAATCCGGAGGGAACCTGGATCATCGGCAACCATACGAACGCGCATCAGGTCGAGATGTTCCTGCCGTATGCGTTACGGTGTCGGTCTGGCGACCAGGATTGATCACTCGACTCTAGCCGGTGCTTTCTCGTTCCGTGTTGGATGCTATGCATCCGGCCGAATCAGAGCCGAATTTCGCTCCAGCCACATGGCGCTGTCGAACAGCTCGGCCTCGTCGATCATCCCTTTGCGGAATTGATCGGTGATATGCCGCGCCACCCGCTCGGCACGTTTTCCATAGTGCGGAATGCTGCACCAGACGCAGACTCGATCGAATGTCCGTTGGAGCATGTCAAGTTCGTCGGCGCTGAGTGGTTGGTCGGCAATCTCCCGGATCGAAACCGCCTGGTCGCCGTGCGAAAGCGAGTTTCCGTGCAGGGAAAGAAATGGCCCCGATGGGGCGGGGCCAAAAAGAGAGAGATACTGTTCCAACGAGCCCTAGTACACTTAATCACCTGAATCTAATGCCGGAACGTCGTGGCCTCACACGATCTGGGGCTTCACCGACGGGACGGAGCCGGGCGCGCCTGCCTCGTCATCCACATCAGATGGCAACTGGCCGTTCGGAGTGAGATCGTCAACGGCCGTCGGAAGTTCGCGGCTCAAACGGCTTAGAATTTCCGCGGGGGGCAGGCCTGTGCGTGCCGAGAGGTCGTTGAGCACCTCTGGGCCAAGCACCTCGGACAGCTCGCGATCGCCGACTGGCTTATTCTCCCCGGGGCGAACCCATGAGTTAGCCGTTTCGCCGTGCCCCTTCTGTTCAAACTGCCGGAGCAACTCGCCAAGACTTCCACCGAGCCCACCTCCTGAGGCAGCGCCCCCAAACAGGCCACCAAGACCTCCGAGACCACCCATGCCCGTTTGGCTGCCGCCCGCCAGTCCTCCGAGAAGATCGCCCAATCCTCCGCCCGCTTGCGGTTGACCATCAGGTCCGAGTTGTGCCGGGTTTCTGAGCCCCTTCAACAACTCGCCAATTTTATCCCGGTTCTGGTAGCCGGCGACCGCCAGAACCCCCAGAAGCGCCTTCAATGCGTTGCTAACCATTGCTCGTCTCCCTGACGTGTTGTTGTTTGATGATCGCTGCGGCTCTTTCGGGTCGCCGCTGTGGGTCGCATAATCGTCAACGTCCCGGCACCTTCCAGGTTCCGTTGAAATCGCCAGATGCAAGGCGAAATCGGCCCGCGCTGTTCACCACACAAACAGGTGGTTGCAGCCTGCCAGAGTAATGGGTCCTGAGCCTAGTGCTTCGGTGGGCGCTAATGCCGCGTGCCTTCTGAGGCAATCTCTATGTATCGCCCGATCGACCAGAGGTAGGCGACAATCTCCAGCTTCAGGCTATCGCGGTCGCCGTACTTTTCGGTTATGCGGTCGAGTTCGTCTCTTGCTCGATGCTGTTCCTCGATATCGCCAAGCACGTACTTGTCGTGGCCTATGGCGGTGATCTCCCAGCCGGCCGCAATCAGCTCAGACACGAAATCTGGTATTTCGCTCGGCTTCATCATTCGCCGCTTGCTTTGGGCCATCTCAATCCTCCTTTGATCCAGCAGGAAGGGTAGGGCGGGATTAAGTAGATCCGCTAGGCGCAGAAATGGTTCCTAAAATTTGGGGGTAGGGAGCCGGACCCCGGAGCGCTACGTTGCTTGGGGCTGGGACGCGCTCCGGGGTCACTCGCGCCAAGTGCGGTTGACGCTCAACTAGGAATGGCAACGCGAATGAGATTCGGCAATGCGGGTAGGACCTTTGCGGGGAAGTATTAGACCTAAGTCCGAGGTACTTGCCTCAAAGAAATGGCCCCGTCGTTTCCGACGGGGCCTCAGAGCGCGCGTACTATACCGATCGTGCAACACTAAGGGGCCGCATTCTTAAAACTGTCGATGGAACCCCAGCCTTTGATCCGTGCGGTCATCGGCAATGCACAACGGTCGCCGATGCGGAATGTTCCCTATGCGGCGGTGCGACAACGAACCTACGACCTTTGCGCGGCCATATGGGACTGAAGTCCCATGACGGAACCTTTTCCGCCGCCCCTACGTTTTGTAATGCTCTCGATCCTCAACCCGGTCGATCGAGGCGCCTCTAGGCCCCGCTGCCATTAGTGTCCCCGCTAGGTGTGGGGCCTACCGAGGCCGTTGATGCTCGTAATTCTCGGCACAAGCCGGGCGCTGGTTCGCCTCAGGTCCCGTTCAGCGGGGTCTTTTTTTATCCAGCCAACTCCTCAGATGGGGAGGCGCGACTACTACCACCTGTTGCGCAATTTTCGCTCCGATGGCCAGACTTCGGTCTCCGGGTTCCGAACCTTTATCCAGTGGACCGTTCGGAAATGGTCCGACGGGACACCCGACCCGTACGACAACCCGATCGGCGCCCGCTATATCCTCAGCAACCCTGCGGATAAACTCGTCCGCGCCGGCGGCACTTACTTGGCCCTCGATCACGACGCTGTTTCCGAGCGCTCTAAAGCAGAGGCCTTGCGTATCAAATGGAGCTTCGGCTGCCAGCGCATATTTTAGGGAGGCGATAAGTCCCGAGGGATCAGACCCCTCGCCGGCGCGACAGCCAAATTCAGGTGGGATTAGGATCATCGGCAGAGCTCCTTATTGGAGTTCCAACCCGTCCGTACGAGCATTGTTCCCAGCCGCGTGCGCTTCCCTTCGCCTATGGAGACTGCGCAAAGAAATGGCCTCGTCGGGGTGACGAGGCCAGAGGCTGCTTCGGACTTCACTCCGGGGATTTGGTGAAGCCGGCCTGTGACCCCGAGGGGGAGGTCGGGGCCAGGACACGCCCGAAACGCACATACGGCGAAAAGGTTCCCAGGCAGGGAGCGAGCCAAAAAGAATGGCCCCGAAACGCGTCGCCCGGGGCCAGAAGGAAGGGTGGCAGAGCCCCGGAAGAACCGGAGCCCGCTCTAATAACGCACGCTCATCAAAGTCGTTCCGCGCCGTTGTTTTCGTCAACGACACGACGGATAGGACGATGGCCCCATGCCGCGATACTCAGGCTGAAAGAACGTGCATTCGAAACGGCTGGTCAGGGCCGTTAGCAGCGCATGTGTGATCGCCGCCTTAGCATCGTCCCGTTTGCTGGCATCAACGCCGACGAAATCCTTAGCTATCGCCTCGGGCACCTTCCAAAGTTCGTCCGCCAGTAGTTCGACGATTTCTGCTTCGTCTATTGCCACACCGTCCCGCTCGATACGGTGATTGCCGCGGATGCCGGTGACGATGGACTGAGCAATCCAATGAGCGCTCGATTTCTCGCGCCGCCGTGATCGGCCAGTGCCGGCGAACGCTCGCTTTATTGGCTCCCGTGTGGTCACGAGGCGGATGTAGATGCCTTGATCGAGGCTCCGGTGATCGGTCATGGGATCATGCTTGCTTCGAAGGCGACCAGACCGCCGGCCGGTGCTCGAAACAGAACCAGTTGGACGGGCCCTTGCCGATGGCAAAGCCGAAGCCGCCCCATTGCTTGCAGCCAGGGTGCTCGCAGACGTGCGCCTTGGGGCCTTCGGTTGACTTCTTTGCGGCGGATGGATCGTCGCTCACAGTAGGCCTCCCTCCCCAAATTTGGGGAATTCGAATGCTAAAGATTGTTCTTCTTTTGTTCTTATATTATTTCAACCTTATGGTCGAGACAATCGGTGAAGCCTTCAGCCTCGGATGGCGCCTCAAGGCGCGCTGCGCGTATGGCAAGCGCGAGGGCCTGAAGTCTATCCGGGAATGCACATGGACCTATGATCTCGATATGCTGACGCTCGTCACGACGCGCGGCCGCGACTTTCCCCTCGCAATACTTGCTTCCCGGCTCCGGTGCCCCCGCTGCGGGTCGCGCCTGGTGTCGGTGGTCTTTATCCCGCCGGCGGATGGAGATCTGAGGAGGGGCGCGGCCTAGCCCTCAATGCACCGCTGCTGGCTTTGCTTTGCGAATGAGCACGCCGGCGGCCTCGTCGAACATGCGGTCCTTGGCGTCCAGCGCGAACCAATGATTATGTGCTAGCTCGATCAGCGCGTCGGCGACCTCTCGCTCAGACCAGCCAACGGCCTGCGCTTCCTCGGCCACTGCCCGGAACACTTCCTCCATCGCCATTTGGCAATCCAGATCTCGATCGGGATAAGCTTCACCGCGCTTGGGGGCTGAAAATATCGGCTGTTTCGGCATGGCGTTCCTCCTTGTGCAGCAGCTTAGACGTTTTCGCTGGTTCGTGCGTTAATGCGTCATGGCTAAAACACCTCGGAAGAGATCAACTCCCACACCGCTGTCCGAGCCGATGCCGCGGCGGGTCGATCCCTGCGTCGCAACCCTCGTCGACAAGCCGCCGAAGGGTCCGGAATGGGCCTTCGAGGTGAAGTGGGACGGGTACCGACTGGCGGTGCACGTCGAGCCTGGCGAGGTGAGGGCGATCACGCGCGGCGGATATGATTGGTCCAAGAAGTTCGGCTCGATCGTCACCGAGGCGCGCGAGCTCGGCCATGCGACCATGATCATTGATGGTGAGGCGGTTGTTCTCGACGACCAGGGCCGCTCCGATTTTGGTCTGCTGCAGCGCGCGGTCGGCAGGCGTCCGAGCCTGCACGATGCCGCAGAGATCATCTTCTTCGCCTTCGATCTTCTCTATCTCGACGGCCAAGACCTCCGGATGATGCCCTTGGTCGAGCGCCGGCAACTGCTCGAACCGATCGTCGCCGGTAGGACTGGCGCAATACGCTTCTCCGAGGAGGTGCACGCCGACGGCGCTGAGTTCTTCCGCGCCGCGTGCGAGCTCGGCCTCGAAGGTATCATCGCCAAGCGCCGAGACAGACCTTATCGATCCGGGCGTCGACCCGAGTGGTTGAAGATCAAATGCGCGCGGCGGGATACCTTCGCCATCGTCGGCTACGAGCCGTCGACTGTGCCAGGTGCGATCGGTCGCCTGCTGCTGGCTGCCAAGAAGGGTGACGGCCTCGTTTACGTCGGCGGCTGTGGTACCGGATGGAGCAATAAGGAATCAGTGCAGCTTCGCGAGCTCCTCGACGCAATCCCCGCAAAACGGCCACCGGTGTCGCTGAAACGGAAGGGTGCAATCTTCTCCGAGCCGCTGCTGGTCGCCGAGGTCGAATATCGGGCATGGACGCAGGATGGCAAGCTGCGCCATCCGTCATTTAAGAGGGTCGGCCAGCGGGCCGAGGAGGTGGAAGTTTATCATCTCGATTAAGCGTCTGATCTTTGCAACTGTCGACGGCCCAGGCGGAGCTCCACCATCAGGCGCACCAACCACCCTCTGACGTCCGAGATAGCAATGAATTCTTCTATATGGTCGATGGCATATTCGAGCGTTTGTTCGGTGAGAGCAGTCGCCTCGCTCGGCGAGGCAGTCAGGCTCCGCGCCCATGCCGACAAGTCGGGCAACAAATCTACGACGGTGGTGCCGCCGCAGGCCGTCATCGTGTGGTCAATCGAAAGGCAGAACTCCTTCAAGCGCGCTTCGAGGTCCAACTCATTACGCGTGCCGGTCATATACAGTTCCAGCGCATATCGGGCCAAGCACTCACCCTCCTCGCTCTCGCGGCTTATTGCCCGCGCATTTGCGACCTTCTCAAAGACCGTTGAGACGACCGTAAAATCTTGAGGAAGAATGTATCCAGATTGACGTGGAGAAAGCATAGCGCAATCCCTCCCTTGGGGCGAAAGCGCATATGATCTCCCAGCCGCCGGAGCCCTTTTAAAGTCCAGCGATAGTTTCATTATGCGCCGCTGGAGGCGCCTTGGAAATTAACTTTGACATGTTGAGCGGAATTCGTGTTTCCGGTTTTGGGTGTCAAATTTCCGGAAAATCGCGGCGCGCTGCATCCGCTCTTTAGCATTGATGCGGATGCAAAGTCGGGGCACGGAGTCCCGAAATAATTCCCGAAGTGGACACCTAGACACGGCGCAAATGCCTGCGCTACAAGGCCTCGCACAAAGTAGGCCTCTCTCCTGGGGGTCAAGGGGTCGTGGGTTCGAATCCCGCCGCTCCGACCATTTTTCTCAATCCTCAATCCCCCATAGAGCGATTGATCTGTTTTTCATTTCCCTCTTTGCAGCGCTACTCCGCCGGCTGAAGGATTGCCGGCACGCGGCGTTTGGCGGCCGCCTTCTGATAGAGCGTTTCCGTTTGATCGAGCATCACGTCGAGGGTGAAGCGGTCTTTCAGTCTTTGCGCGATGGCGGACAGCTCTCCGAATGTTTCCGGTGCGGCGGCTTTGACCATCGTCTTGGCGAGCAGGGACGTGTCGTCACTGTTCGGCAGGATGAAGCCGTTCTGGCCATCTTCGATGACCGTGCGGGCGCCGCCGATATCGGTGGCGATAATAGGCTTGCCTGCGGCCGCCCCTTCCAGCATCACGTAGGACATGGCTTCGTAGCGGCTCGGCATGACCAGAAGATCGAATGCCGGTGCGGCCTGCGGTCCGGTGAAGGCCGAGGTCAGGTGCATGCGGTTCTGCAATCCACTCTCGGCCATTGCCTTGCGCAGGCTCCTTTCGAGTTCGCCCGCGCCGACCATCACCAGATGGCTGTTTTTCACGGATGCGGCGACGCTCTGGAAAGCAGCGATCAGCCGCTCCGGCGCCTTTTGCGCCGAGAGGCGGCCAATGAAGCCGAAGACAAAGGCATCCGGCGCGATCCCGAAGCTGGCGCGAATCGTTTGCGCCATCTCGCATGAGGGCGGGGCAACGCCGTTGACGATCACCGACATCCGCTTTTCCGGCATGTTCAGCGACAGGGCGTGACGATACTCATCCTCCGAAACACAGATCAGATGGTCGGTGAGGAAGCTGGCGAGGCCCCATTCGATCGTGCCGTAGATCAGGCGACCGGCGCGGCCGAGTGTCGGGTCGAGGGTCCGGAAGGCGTGCGGGGTATAGACACGCGGAACATGGGGGCCGGGCAGCCGCAGGCGCGTCAGCGCGCCGGCCTTCGAACTGTGGCCGTGGATGATATCGAAGTTGCCGCGGCGAATGAGGCGGTGCAATTCAAGAAAGCGGCCGATATCAGAAGGTCCCGGCGCGCGCTTCATATCGACGGCGTGGACGGCCGGCAGGCCGATTGCCTTCAATTCGCGCACGAAACCTTCCTCGGCGCGCACTGGCGAATAAACTGCCTCCACATGGTGCCCGCGCTCGTGCATGCCGCGGCAGAGGTCGAGGAAGTGTCGGCCCGAGCCGCCGCCGCTCGGCTCCAGCACTTGGAGCAGGCGCAGGGGAAGGGCCGTGCGCCGGCCCCCAACGATGTGTTCCATGATCAGGAGCTCCAGCCGGCGCGTGCCTGCCGGCGATGGCGGTATTCGAGAGCGGCACATCCCCAGATGATGCCGAGGAGCAGGTAGAAATGGCGCCAGTGGTCGGTATCAATGACATTGCCGACGCCGACATGGCCGAGAACCGCGACCCAGGCGATCATCAGGTAGGTTTGCCAGGGGCGGTTGAGCAGCAGGAAGCGGAAGCCGAGCGAAAGCGTCCAGATGATCAGCGTGACATAGCTGATGAAGCCGAGCCAGCCGTAGGAGGTCAGCGACTTCAGCCAGACATTGTGCTCGTCTTCCGGGAAGATCGTGCTGAAGACCATCGGCCCGATCCCGAGCGGCTTTTCCATCGACATCAGAAAGCCCAGGCGATGGCGGTCGAAACGGCCGAGATGCCCGCCGTCATAATCCTGCACGAGTTGCGACCGGCTGGAAAAGAGGGTTGCGACTTGCTCGGATTGAAGGGCGACGAGAAGAGCGCCGACGACCATAAGCCCGCCGACGAGCGCCAGCACGAGGATCCTGAGGCGGAAGAGGCCGCTGCGTTCCTTGAGCAGCATGACGAAGACGAAGGCGACGACGCAGAAGAGGTTGAGCGCCCAGGCCGCACGCGAAAACGACAGGAAGACACCGAGCGCGAGGATCATCAATGCGGCGATCTTCGGTGGTGCCTTCTGGATCTGCTGCGTCAGGATGCCATGGATCAGATACATGGCCGGCACCGAGAGAAACGGTCCGAATACGTTGGGGTCCTGAAAGGCGCCCTTGGCGCGGCCATAGAGTGTGAAGTTCTCCGCGCCCGGAACTGCGCCGAAATAGCCGAGAATGCCGAGCAACGCGGTAATGATGGCCGCTGCCACCCAGGCATTGAAGATCAGCCGCAGGCGCTCGTGGCGGTCTTCGATGATCGCGGCGTAGAACACCGACGATAGGGCAAGAAAGCCGGAGACCGCCATGTACATCGGCCCCTTGGTCAAGTCGACCATGACCGTCAAGGACAGGATGCCGCCCACCATGAACAGCGTCAGGAGCGCGAGCAGGGGAGCGACACTGCGGGAAATCTTGAGACCGAAGAGCGCCCACAGGCCAATGAGCGCGACCAGGAACAATTCATAGGGCGCGGGCTCGAAGATGACGAAGCCGGAGAGAAATACGGCGAACGCCACGAGCCCGGAGCCAAGCAGCGAGAGCGCCGCAAGCTGGGGACGAGCGATCGGGAACCGGCCTGTCTCGACGGTGCTCAATAGGCGTTCTCGGTGTTGAGAAGCCGGAAAGGTGTCAGGAACAGGATCTTGAGATCGAAGAGCAGCGACCAGTTTTCGATGTAGTGGAGATCGAACGCCGTGCGCAGGCGGATCTTCTCATCATTGTCGATCTCGCCGCGCCAGCCATTGATCTGCGCCCAGCCGGTAACGCCTGGCTTGACGCGATGGCGAGCGAAATAGCCTTCGACGACGTCGGAATAGGTCCGGTTCTGGGTCTGCGCCGCGACGGCGTGCGGACGCGGCCCAACGAGCGACAGTTCGCCTTTCAGCACGTTGAAAATCTGCGGCAGTTCATCGATCGACGACTTGCGGATGAAGCGGCCGACCGGCGTGACGCGAGGGTCGCCCTTGGTCACGGCGTTGCGTGCCGAAGGGTCGCTCATATGCGTATACATCGAGCGGAACTTGTAGACCTCGATCGTCTCGTTGTTGAAGCCGTGCCGCTTCTGCTTGAAGATGATCGGGCCGGGAGAGGTGGCTTTGACCGCGATGGCGGCGCCCAGCATGATCGGCCATAGGAGCACCAGGGCAACCAGGCTGAAGAAGATGTCGAAGCCGCGCTTGGCGACCGAGTCCCAATCGGCGATCGGCTTGTCGAAGATGTCGAGCATGGGCACATCGCCGACATGGGAATAGCTGCGCGGACGGAAACGCAGATTGTTGGCGTGGGCCGCGAGCCGGATGTCGACCGGCAGGATCCAGAGCTTCTTGAGGAGCTCGAGAATGCGTTTTTCCGCCGTCAGTGGCAACGAGATGATCAGCATGTCGATGCGCGCCAGGCGCGCGAACTCCACGAGCTCGTTGACCGTTCCAAGTTTCGGATAGCCGGCGATGACGTTCGGCGAGCGGCGCTCGTCGCGGTCGTCAAATATGCCGCAGATACGGATGTCGTTGTCGGGCTGATCCTCAAGCGTGCGGATCAGGTCCTTCGCCGGCTGGCCGCCGCCGACGACGACGGCGCGGCGTTCCATCGTGCCGTTGCGGGCCCAGTGGCGAATGGAATAGGCGATGAAGGCACGTTCGGCGACGAGAAAGAGCGCGCCACCGACGAACCAGCCGCCGAACCAGACGCGGGAATATTGGTGGCCGGATTTCAGGAAGAAGAGGGCGATGGCAATCCCACCGAAGGCGACCGCCCAGGCCGCGAGAATGCGCGGCATCACGCGCAGACAGGCGCGCAATGCAGGGATCTGGTAGGTATCGGCGATCTGCATCGCGGCAACCGCCAGCGCCGAGCCTCCCATCAGTATCGCCAGATAGAGCGGCAATTGCTCGAAGCCCGGTTGAACGTAGAGCGCGTTGATCGCGTAGCCGATGGCGAAGAGCGCGCTGAACTCGAAGAGCCGCATCAGCCCCATGATCATGGCCGGCGAATAGGTGTCGGCCCGGAACTGTTCGGCGATTTGCCGCGCCAGCGGATTGAGTTCTGCAGACGGCTCGCCGCTCGGCATCTCGCCCGGCGCACGGGAGCGGATTTCCGAAATCTTCTTGCGAAGCGCTTCGGGATCGAATGAATCCGGGCGGTCAAACTTGTTCATGGCTGTCTTCCGGCGCTGAAGTCCCTCAGTCCGGATAGCAGAAAGCCACTAAGAAACGCTTACGTTGTAGACGACACGCTATCCGTGGACGGCTGGTAACGGCACAATTCCCGGTAGAGCTCTAGCATATCGGACGACATTACCGAAGCGGCGAATCGCGATTTGAATGTGTTCGGCTCAGGCATGACCCGCACCGCCCAGTCCTTCTCGCTGATCGAGCGCGCCATGATGGCGGCCAGTGACTGAACGTCGGCCGGTTCGGCGAGCGCGGCGCTGGCGGCCCCCAGTATTTCCGGGATGCCGCCGACACGGCTGGCAATGACCGGCTTTCTCGCCGCAAGCGCCTCGAGGACGATGTAGGGCATGGACTCGGCCCGCGAGGGAACGACGACGTTGCGCGCCAGCGTAAACGCCTCACGGGTCTTCATCGCCGGTTGCATCCTGATACGGCGGCTCAGACCTTGCTGCAGCATCAGTTCGCTATATTCCTGCTGCTGTGGGCCGTCGCCAATCATCAACGCCGAAAGCGGTCGCCCGACGAGGCGCTCGGTCCGCGCGAACGCCTCCACAAACAAATCGGGACCCTTCAGGTCCCGCATCATGCCAATATAGAGAAAATCGACAGCATCCGGCCGAGGGGCGATCACCTCGAACTCCCCGTCGTCGATCCCATTGTAGATCAGTTCGTGCCGTACACGTGGCGCACCGACCTTGGTGAAATAGGTCTGGCGCTCGAAGTCGCAGACAAAAACGAGCGCATCCGCGAGCCGCTCCTGAACCCGTTCCAGCGGGAAGACAAGCCGCCCGATCAGGGAGCGGCGGCGATAGTGGAGGCTCCCCCCGTGCGGGGAATAGAGGCGGGCTACGCGATACCTGTTGACCCGCAAGGCTGAACCGATGAGGCGGGCAATGGCGCCACCCTTGGCGCCGTGCCCATGCAACACATCCGGTCGCAAACTTCTGATTTCCTTGTAGCCGCGCCATAGCGCGGCAAGATCCGACGGCCCGACTGAGCGGTGAATCGGCATGCGAACGAGGCCGAGCGCCAGATAGGGCCGGATCTCGTCGAACAGTGAATCCTCGTGACTACCCCCGGTGGTGCTGTCGCAGAGAATGCCGACCTCATGGCCGGCGCGGGCGTGCGCCTCGGCAAGATCGCGCACATGGCGGAAAATTCCGCCGACGGGCGATCTGAAACAATGGATGATGCGCAGGGGACGCTGTTGCTGCATCGAGATCAGAACAGGCGTTCGCGGACGTAGATCGTATCGCCGGCGAGAACCGCGTCGGTGATCGGAACGCGGCCGGTGATGATGCGGCCGTTGATCTTGCGGGTAATGTCGGCGTTGGATTGGTTGGCGCGCGGCGAGAAACCGCCGGCGACGGCAATCGCATTCTGCACCGTCATCCCGGGCACGTAGGCATATTGTCCGGCCTGGCCGACTTCACCCATGATGAAGACCGAGCGGTAGCGATCGACCTCGATCGTCACGTCGGGGTCGCGCAGATAGCCCTGGCGCAACTTGGCGGCGATCATGCCTTCGAGCTCCGGCAGGGTCTTGCCGCGCGAGGCGACCGTGCCGATCAGCGGAAACGCGACGTAACCGGCCTGGTCGACCGTATAGGTGCCGCTGAGGCCAGCCTGTTCGAAGACGTTGATGCGCAGGCGATCGCCGCTGTCGAGGCGGTAGGGCTGGATGGTGGCTTCGCTAAAAGCCTTCGGCGCCGGCTGGTAGCTTGTGCAACCGCTGAGCAACATCGACAGCACTGCCGCCGTGATCGCGAGACCTGTCTTGATAGCTGCGGTTGACATGCGGTTCATAGGCTCCGGAAACGACCCACCTTTTCAGACGTTATCGATCCGTTAGGGTTAATAGCCGGTAAACTCGCGGTAGAATTTTTGCGCCGTATCGCTGCAACGGGGAGGGGTTTATCACCCGGAGGTTGATCGTATTAACCCTTGCGTTACCATGTTCGTTTACCCTCCGGCAAAATTTGAGGGTTCGGAGCCAATAGCATGTCGGGAAGCGGCAGCGGTCAACAGGATGTGGATATCGACCTCGGCGGCCTGTTTCGCGCTGTCTGGGATCGGCGCGTCAAGGTGTTGCTCGCAACAGCCTGTGTGACAGCACTCGCCTTCGGTGCGGCAAAGATGATTGCGCCGGACTATCAGAGCGAAACCCGCGTGCTGATCGAATCGCGCGAGCCGGAGTTCAGCGGCCCCAATCAGTCTTCGCAGGCCGGCGCCGATCGTGTCTTCGACGAATCCGGGATCTTGAGCCAGGTGCAGGTGCTGCGTTCGGCGGACCTCATCAAGCAGGTCGCGCGCAATATGAAGCTCTATGAGCTGAAGGAGTTCGATCCATCGGCAGCACCCTCGGCGCTTTCGGATCTTCTCGTCATGCTCGGCCTCAAGAAGAACCCCTTGGAGATGCCGCCAGAGGAGAGGGTGCTCAAGGAATTCAACGACAAGCTCCAAGTCTATCAGGTCGAGAAGTCCCGCGTGATCGCGATCGCCTTCACCTCGAAGGACCGCCAGCTCGCGGCCGCCATTCCGAACGAAATGGCGAAGGTCTTCCTTACGTTGCAAAGCGGCGCCAAGCTCGACACCAATTCCGAGGCGACCCGCTGGCTGGAACCGGAGATCGCCAATCTGCGCGAGAAGGTGCGGGATGCGGAAGCGAAGGTTGCCGCCTACCGCTCTTCGTCCGATCTGTTGCCGACCGGCGAGACCGAGAATTTCGCGACGCGGCAATTGACCGATATTTCGACCGAGCTGACCCGGGTGCGCGGCGAGCGCGCCAATGCGGAGGCACGCGCTGCCGGCGTGCGCTCGGCCCTTGCAAGCGGCCGGGCGGCGGACACGATCACCGACGTCGTCGGCTCGCAGATGATCCAGCGGCTGAAGGAGACCGAAGCGAATCTGCAGGGGCAGGTTGCCGACCTTTCGACGACATTGCTGGATGGCCACCCACGCCTGAAGGCACTGAAATCGCAACTCGAAGGCATACGCGGACAGATTCGCAGCGAGACCCGCAAGATCCTGGCGAGCCTGGAAAACGAGGCCAAGGTCGGCGAACTGCGCGAGCAGCAGCTCGTCCAGCAGCTGAACGCGCTGAAGGCTCAGTCCGCACAGGCCGGCGAGGAAGAGGTGGGACTGCGTGCGCTGGAGCGCGAAGCGACCGCGCAACGTCAGTTGCTCGAGACCTATCTCGCACGCTACCGCGAGGCGACGTCGCGCACGGTGGAAAATGCGACACCCGCCGATGCACGTGTGATTTCAAGCGCGGTGGTTCCCACGAGCGCGAACTTCCCGAAAGTGCTGCCGATCACGATCGTTGCCGCCCTCGCGACGTTCCTGTTGAGCTGCGTCGTGATCATGCTTGGCGAACTGTTCAGCGGCCGGGCGCTGCGTCCGGTTTCGGCAACCGGCGAGCGGCTGGCACCGGTTCGCCCGCGGCCGGCCTTGGCTGCAAGCGCCACCGATATCCCGATCATGGCAGCGGATAGGCAGCCTGAAGTGGCGCCTGTCACCGAGGATAATGATGCAGTCGAACTGGTGCCGGCGGCGCAAATTCCGGCTGCAGATACGGACACCGTGGAGGCTGCCGCCGAACCGGACTTCTCGATCGAGGCGGTGGCGGAACATCTTCGCGCCACCGGCGTGCGTGTTGCGATTTCGGTATCGCCGGGCGGAGACGAAGGATCGACCGCAACCGTGATGCTGGCGCGCCTGCTGGCTGAGGACGATATCAAGGTGGTGCTGATCGACCTGACCGGTTCGGCCTGCCCGACGCGCCTGATGGCGCGCTCGCCGCAGCTTCCCGGGATTACCAACCTGCTGGCGGGTGAGGTGCCCTTCACCGATACGATCCACGCCGACCGCTTCTCCGATGCACACGTCATTCCTCAGGGCGATGCGGATCCGCGGCAGGCGATGCGGGGCATCGAACGGCTGAAGATGATCATCGACGCCCTGACCAACGCCTACGATCTCGTTCTAGTCGAGTGCGGCCCGGCGGACGAAATGGCTGTCGAGAAGATTGCCGGCCGCGATGGCGCAGAGATCATCCTCTCGGCGCCGTCGGTCAGTGATGAGCGGATCGTCGAGGTTCTGACCGGTTTCGGTGCGGCCGGCTATCGCGACATCGTTCTCATGACCGGGCAGGCAGCCGATCCGGAGTATCCTGACCGGGATGCCGCCTAACCGACGACGGCGTGTCGAAAGCGAGAAGTCAACGCGGGCTGCTGCTGTTCGGCCTTCAGTCCCCGGTGCTTTGTGCACCGATTTTGCCTTGTCTGAACCGCCTCGCTCGCTGCAGGCGGGCGTAAACGGCCTTGTTCGACTTCGCCGCTGCCTTTGCGCGTACGACAAGGTGATGGCGCAGGGCGGCAAGGCGCCCCGGGAGGGTCACCGGTAATGTAATGTCACGCAACGGCGTCTCGATCGTGCACCAGGATCGCTTGTAGGGTTGGTCGCCGACACCGAAATCGAACAGGCGCACGCCTTGCGTCGAGAGGCGTTCGACCATCCGATAGAACAGCAATTCACCCGGACTTGCTTCGCCTGCCAGCGTCTCGTCGATCGAGCCGAATTGGCAGATGACATGGTCGCCCTTGAGCGAAATCCCGGCGACGGCAACGACCCGTCCCTCGTGCTCTCCCTTAAGCCGGATGGCGTTGAGCTGCATGAGCTGTGGGTTGCCGTCCTGATGGGAGGCAAGCGCATGGAAGAAGGCCTGTGTCTCGGCGTCCAGAAAGACGTCGGGAAGGCCGAGTGTTGCAAAGCGTGTCGCCTTCTGCCGGAAGAAGGTATCGAGCAGCGCCTGCGCTTCGCCGGTGGTGCGGGCGATCACATAGTCGTAGCCGCCCATCTCCGTCAGTCGTCGTTCGGAGATGCGCATCTTCTTGCGGCGGCGCTTGGCGTTGATCTGTGCCAGCGTGAGCTGAATGCTGCCGAGGAGGGGCAACTGGAATGACGAATTGGGGTTTGCGATGGCTGGAAGTGCGGCAAGGGGGCTGACGCCACCACGCCACTCGCTCGGTGTCCGGTCGAGCATGACGACATCGGCGAAGCCGCGGAGCGCCGTTCGAATATCCCGGGCCAAGGCGTGAGCCAGTGCCGGAGTCATGACTGCGGAGGCGCCGTCGACAAAAAGCCCCGTGTTGAGGTTGCTGTGTTCCGTTCCGATCAGGCGGGCTGTTCGAAACAGGCGCCCGTGCCTGAGTTCCAGCGGCAGAATGAGGAAAAGCGCGCCATCGAGCGCAACGCGCAGCAGCAAGAGATCGCTTCCGTGCGTCTCTGCCCAGGCACGGCACCAGTCATAGGCGTGATGCAGCGAGTTGCCGGCAAGACCGTCGAGCGAACGCCACTCGGCCTCAAGTGGCTCCATGGCGCGGTGGATCGAAATATCGAAGCGGCGCGTGACGTCGGACGGACCCACACGCATGGACACGCGCGGGCAACGGTCGCCAGAGCCTTCCATGGTCAGATCGGAGTTCGTCATCGAAGGTGCCATCCGGTCCCTGTTGCCGAGCGATTGAACTTCAAGGCAGCTACGATCCGTTTAATGCAGCAACTCTTATGAACGGCAGTGAAGAATAACCGGAGAACGCAGTTAGCAAAGCGTGAAGCGTTGCGGATATCTCACGGCGCGGCTTCAATCGATAAAGCCTGTGGCCAGTGCCCTTGCCCATTCCAGTCGGTTGCGGCTGGCCGCGAGCCGGGACATCGCCATCCAGTCGTAGGGAACACTGCGGAAGGTGACGCTCCACCCTGACGGCGTCTGCTCGACGACGGCGTAGCGTGCATCCGGCGAGCCCGCCTCGACCTTGTGCGGCACGGGCTGGTCGTCGTCATAACCGGGGCAGCCGACGCTGCCGGGGTTGACCACGAGGCGGCCGTCTGAAAGGCGGATGGCGCGCTGGATATGCGTGTGTCCGCAAAGGATGACCGGATAATTGATGCCGGCGGCTTCAGCCTCGATTGCCGAACGCGCCGCCATGTGGACGGTGCCGTCGGTCGTCAGAGCCTCTAGCCAGTAGGTCTCATCGTTCGTCGGCGTCGCATGGCACAAGAAAAACGTTTCCCTGTGGACGTGCGCGACGGGCAGGGTGGCCAGCCATTCGCGGTGCTCCGGCTGCAATTCATCGTAGGCGGAGCGATCCGATAACCCCAGGTCCCGGGGGTCGACTGTCAACAGATAGCGATCGTGATTGCCTCGGATCGAGGGGATCGCGCGCTTCATGAGGATGTCGGCAGTGCGCGCTGCATTGAGCGGGCCGCTCACGTGATCGCCGAGGTTGACGATGTCGGTGATACCGAGCGCATCGATGTCGGCGAGAACGGCCTCGAGCGCGAGATCGTTGCCATGGATATCGGCGATGACCGCAAGTCTCATTTTTGCGTCTCCTCAAATGGCCGCTGCGCTTTGGCTCAGCGATCGCGAGCCGGCTTTTCCATCCATTTGATAATCAGCATGGCTGGCAATATCCAGAGCAGGCCGGTGAAGAAGAAGTAGGCCAGATGCACCCACCAGGGTGCGGCGCCGAGCAGCAGCGAGGCAAAGGTGACGGCAGCCAGTGCGTAAACGACGACGAGGATGATGATCAGGATCGTGCCGATCAGCTTTCTGAGGCGTACGGGCATTTCACTTCTTTCAGATGGCTTGCATGGGCGCGGACCGACCGCGACGGCATGCCGCAAAGGTTTCGGTCTTGTTTTGCATGCCGCTCTGGTGCAAATCAACGGCTTTCCGAAAGGTGCGACCGTTGATCCGTCCGGTCGCGCCGCCGACAACCCTGCGATACCAGAGGGAAAATAATGGCCGGCGTCGAAATGGCGACAGAACAGATGCTTCGAAACGAGATCGGCAAGACCGAGCGCAACCGCCGGCAGATCCGCGGCTGGCTCGCCGTCGTTATTTTCACGCTCTTTGCGCTCGTGCTTGTCGGTGGTGCAACACGCCTCACGGAATCGGGGTTGTCGATCACTGAATGGAAGCCGATCCACGGTGTGATCCCGCCGCTTTCGGCTGCGGAGTGGGAGGAAGAGTTCCAACTCTACCAGCGCATTCCGCAGTATCAGCAGATGAACAACGGCATGACGGTTGACGAGTTCAAGACGATCTTCTGGTGGGAATGGGCGCATCGCCTGCTGGCCCGCACCATCGGGATCATCTTCGCTCTGCCGCTCGCCTTCTTCTGGCTGACTGGCCGGGTCGAGCGCAAGCTCCGGATGCCGCTTCTCGGCATCCTCGCCCTTGGCGGCTTTCAGGGTTTCATCGGCTGGTGGATGGTTTCCTCCGGCCTCGTCGAGCGCACTGAGGTTAGCCAGTACCGGCTGGCGACGCACCTCGTCATTGCCTGTCTGATCTTCGCCTCTTGTATGTGGATCTTCCGGGGGCTCAGTCCGCATTCGAACGACGCAGCGCCCACGGATCGTTCGCGCAAGATGGCAATGATCATTGCCATCTTCAGCCTGTTCCAGATCTATCTCGGCGCGCTCGTCGCCGGCCTCGACGCCGGCTTCAGCTACAACACCTGGCCGCTGATGGATGCAGCGATCGTTCCGCAGGACCTGTTCCTACAGCAGCCCTGGTGGATCAACCTGTTCGAGAACCCGAAGACGGTGCAGTTTGTTCACCGGATAGGCGCCTATGTGCTGTTTGCCTTCGCGCTGATGCACATGATTGCCTCTCTGAGGGCCGCGCCCGAAACCACCCATGCGCGGCGCTCGGTGCTCCTGTTCCTGCTCGTCAGCGTCCAGGCGGTCATCGGCATCACCACGCTGGTCCTGCAGGTGCCGATCGGCTGGGGTGTACTGCACCAGGGCGGCGCCCTCGTGGTTCTCGGTTTCGCCATAGCCCATTGGCGTGGTTTCTACGGCGAATATCCGCGGCCGACGGCGATCGAGCTGCGCGACTGACGCTTCAACATATGTGATAAAAAAAGACCCCGACGAGCGGCTCGCCGGGGTCTTTTGTTTTTCCAGGCTGCCGCCGATCAGGCCGACAGCATCAGGTCCATGTTCTGGACGGCCGCGCCCGAAGCGCCCTTGCCGAGATTGTCGAGCAGGGCGACGAGGTTCACGTGATTGCCGCCGGCGGTGCCGAAGACGAAGAGCTTCATCGTGTCCTTGCCGGCAAGCTCGGTCGCGTCGATGCGCGCGAGCTTCTCGCTTTCCGCAAGCGGCACGACCTCGACGATCGACTGCCCGGCATAGTGCTCGACCAGCGCCGAGTGGATCGTCTCCAGCGTTGCGCCGGCGGCAAGATCCTCAAGATAGAGCGGGACTTGGACGATCATGCCCTGCGCGAATTTGCCGACCGAGGGAGCGAAAATCGGCGCACGGTCGAGCAGGCCGTGCATCTTCATTTCGGGCACGTGCTTGTGCTTGAGCGGCAAGCCATAGAGGAAGTGCGGCGCGCTGATGTGGTCCGCATTGGTCTCGTCTTCCATCTGCGCGATCATCTGCTTGCCGCCGCCGGTGTAGCCGGAAACAGCGTTGACCGTGACCGGGTAGCCGTCCGGTAGGATACCTGCCTGGCGCAGCGGCCGGATCACGCCGATGGCGCCGGTCGGATAGCAGCCGGGATTGGCGACGTGGCGTGCATCGCGGATCTTCTCCGGCTGCGCCTTGTCCATTTCGGCAAAGCCATAGGCCCAGTCCGGGGCGATGCGGTGTGCCGTCGACGTGTCGATGATGCGCACCTTGTTGTTGCCGGAAACCATTGAAACCGCTTCGCGCGACGCATCGTCCGGCAGGCACAGAATGGCGATGTCGGCGTCGTTCAGGAGATCTTCGCGCATCGTGGCGTTGCGTCGTTCCGCTTCCGGGATGGAAAGCAGTTCGAGGTCGCTGCGGCCGGCCATGCGCGTGCGGATCTGCAGGCCCGTGGTGCCGTGTTCGCCATCGATGAAGATCTTCGGTTTCATGATTTTCCCGTTCTGTCAGTGATTTACGGATAGTTCCGGAATCATTCTGGCATAGAATTGAATCAATTTCTCAACAGGCCGGCGGACCGCCGCCAGCCCTGTTAGTTCCTATACAAGCAGCTGCCCCTGGTCGCAACGGCGATACGGTTCTTCAGCGCAGCGGTGCGCGTTCCGCAAGTTTCTCCGCATGCAGTCCCAGCATGAACATGGCGACAGTGGCGCCCGCGATTGCGGTGACTTCGGCATGGTCGTAGGCGGGTGCCACTTCGACGACATCGCTGCCGACAATCGTCAGGGCGCCGAGCTTGCGCAGCACCGAGAGGATCTTGGCGCTCGACGGGCCGCCGGCAACCGGCGTGCCGGTGCCGGGCGCGTAGGCCGGGTCGAGGCAATCGATGTCGAAGGTGAGATAGGCCTTGCGTTCGCCGACCTGCCGGATGATCGTCTCGGCAATCTCTGTCGCGCTCATTTCCTCGACGTCATAGCCATAGAGAATGCGAATGCCGCAGTCTTCGGGTGCGTGGGTGCGGATGCCGATCTGGATCGACGCCTCGGTATCGATCAGCCCTTCGCGTACAGCACGGCCAACGAAGGAGCCATGGTCGATCCGCCCCCGTTCGTCCGGCCAGGTATCCTGGTGTGCGTCGAACTGCACGAGGGCGAGGGGGCCGTGGATGGCCGCCTGCGCCTTCAGGATCGGATAGGTAATGAAGTGGTCGCCGCCGAGCGTCTGCAGATAAGCGCCGCTTCTGATGATTTTCGCCGCTTCGCGCTCGATCGTTGCCGGGGTTTTCGAATGGTTGCCGTAGTCGAGCAGGCAGTCGCCGTAGTCGATCGTCGCCATCGCGGCAAAGAGGTCGCGCTCGAAGGGGTATTGCGGATCGTTGTCGAAGATGGCGGAGGCGCGACGGATCGCCTGTGGCCCGAAGCGGGCGCCAGGACGGTTGGACGTGGCGGCATCGAAGGGAATGCCCCAGACTACGGCGTCGACACCCTTCAACTGCTTCGAATATTTGCGGCGCATGAAGGAGAGAATGCCGGCATGCGTCGGATCGGATGCCGCCGATGTGAGTGAGCGCGCCGTCAGCGCATGATCGATTGTCCTGTTGGCCATGTCACGTCTCTGCTTCAGGGCGGGATGAAGAGAGCCGTGTGCTCGTATCCCGCTCTAACTTATGGTGGCGAGACGTTGGACAATCGTCGCCGGCAAGGCAAGGCCCTGCCGGCCGATTCTTCCGCGATTACGAAGCCTTGGCTTCGTAGGTCGGGGCGAAGTCGCCAAGCGCCTTCGCTTCGGTGATGCGCGCGGCGATATCTTCCTCGATGATCGTTTCGAGTTGGGCGAAGCTGTCGATCACGTAATAGATCGGCTGCACGATATCGATGCGATAGGGCGTGCGCAGCACGGTCATCAGGTCGAACGGCCGGAACTCGACACCTGGTGTCTCCATGGCGTTGCGCGTCTCGTTTGGCGAGGAGACGATGCCTGCGCCGTAGCAGCGGCGGCCCTTCGGCGTGTTGATCAGGCCGAACTCGACGGTGAACCAGAAGATCCGGAACAGATGCCAGGAGTAACCTTTGCCGAGCGAAACGGCCTTCTCGCCGAAGCGACGGACGAAGTGGGCGTAACTCTGGTTGGTGAGCAACGGGCAGTGACCGAAGACTTCGTGAAAGATGTCGGGCTCTTCGATGTAGTCGATATGCTCACGCCGGCGGATGAAGGTCGCCAGCGGAAACTTGCCCTGGGACAGAAGCTCGTAGAAACGGGACGGCGGAATGAGCGCCGGCACGCCTTCGACGCCGAAGCCGGTGGTTTCCGCTAGACGGCGGTTCACGTCCTTCAGCTGCGGCACATGATGCGGCCCCAGGTCGAGTGTCTTTGCGCCTTCCAAATATTCGTCGCAGGCCTTGTCAGCGAGAAGCTTCATCTGCCGCTGATAGAGCTCGCCCCAGATCGCATCTTCTTCCGGAGTGTAATGATAAGTTCCGTCCGGTTCCGGCAGTTTCGCAGTGTATGTACTCTCCTTCGTCATGACGTCTCCTCATTCGTCAGAACAACTCTCCTGTTGCAATTGTATCGCGGATGGCGCGAGTATTTGTTCCACAGTTGCCAGACACGGGCCTGATGACGGGAGGAAATTTCAAGATGCCGTCCGATGTGAAAGAAAATCTCCAGCCCGTTCGAAAGCTGCTGCGATTGATTCAGGCTGATAGCGGCCAGTCGCTCTCCGATCTCGCCGAGAAGGCGGGCATGTCGCAAAGTTCCGCCTGGCGACGGCTGCAGGAACTGGAGACGGATGGCGTCATTCGCAAGCGGGTGGCGTTGCTCGATCCGGCAAAGCTCGATCTGAAACTCTGCATCATCGCTCACGTGACGCTGGAGGATCATCATGACGAGGCGATCGCAGCCTTCTCGGCGCTGGTGCGCGATCGGCCGGAGATCATGGAATGCTACGCTTTATCCGGCACCTTCGATTACATGTTGAAGATCCGGGCCACCGACGTCGAAAGCTACGATGCCTTCATGACGCGCTACCTGATGCGCAACCCGCATGTGCGCACGGTCGTGTCGAGCTTCGTGTTGCGTGAACTCAAGTCGACGACGGAACTGCCGATCTGAAGCGGTTCGGTCATGGCGACTGCCGGGACCCTATGAGCGCTCGAACCCGTATTGCCGCTCGATCTTGCCGACACGGACTTGATAATCCTCGTACCAGCGCTCGCGGCCGAGCCGCTGGGCGGTCAGGTGACGGACATCGCTTTTCCACGCCGCGATGCTCTCCTCGTCCGCCCAATAGGAATTGGTGATGCCGGAGCCATCAGCACCACGCACGCTTTCGAGCCCGAGAAAACCTGGCTGTTCGCGCGCCAGCCTCTCCATCTCCGTGCCCATATTGTCGTAGCCGTGATCGCCGGCCGTCCGTCGCGAGGAGAATGTCACGATGTAGTAGGGCGGCTCTGGGGTCTTGGCGACGGGGGAGCTTGTCATGCGATGCCTCGGAGGATCGATGCTGCGGGATACGGTGGGGGCGATGATAACAAAAAAAGGCGGAGCAAAGCCCCGCCTTTCCAAGTGTCGCGGTTTGGAAGCGATTAACGCTTCGAGAACTGGAACGAACGACGTGCCTTCGCGCGGCCGTACTTCTTACGCTCGACCACGCGGCTGTCGCGGGTGAGGAAGCCACCGCGCTTCAGAACGGAGCGCAGGCCCGGTTCGAAGTAGGTGAGGGCCTTGGAGATGCCGTGACGAACGGCACCGGCCTGGCCGGAGAGACCGCCACCGGCGACCGTCGCGTCGATGTCGAACTGGCCGTCACGGGCAGCTGCGACGATCGGCTGCTGCAGGATCATCTGCAGAACCGGACGAGCGAAGTAGTCGAGGTACGGCTTGCCGTTGATGGTGATCTTGCCCGAGCCGGGCTTGACCCATACGCGGGCAACAGCGTTCTTACGCTTGCCGGTCGCGTAGGAGCGACCCTGGGCGTCGACCTTCTTGACGTGAACCGGAGCAGCCGGTTCCGCGGTCGTGGCGATGTCCTTGAGAGCGGAAAGGTCGGCCATTATTAGGCGCTCCTTGTGTTCTTGCTGTTCAGCTTGGCGACGTCGAGGACGGCCGGCTGCTGTGCTTCATGCGGGTGGTTGGCGCCTGCATAAACGCGCAGGTTCTTCATCTGGCGACGGCCGAGCGGACCACGCGGAACCATGCGCTCGACGGCCTTCTCGATGACGCGCTCCGGGAAGCGGCCTTCGATGATCTGGCGCGCGGTGCGCTCCTTGATGCCGCCGGGGTAGCCGGTGTGCCAGTAGTACTTCTTGTCGGTGTACTTCTTGCCCGTCAGAACTGCCTTCTCGGCGTTGATGACGATGACGTTGTCGCCGTCGTCAACATGCGGGGTGAAGGTAGCTTTGTGCTTGCCGCGCAGGCGGTTTGCGATGAGGGAAGCGAGGCGACCAACAACGAGGCCTTCGGCGTCGATGATGATCCACTTCTTCTCCACCTCTGCAGGCTTCTGAACGAAGGTTGCCATATCTAAACTCTTTCTTTGGACCCGGGCGGCGAGCCGCCGGGCGTTTCTTGTTGCTTGGTTTTGCCCGGTTTCCCGGACAAAAGAAGAAAGCGGCCCTTGAGGACCGCGATCTGCGGCAGCTTATACGCAAGTGTGAAACGAGCGTCAAGAACGTGAAATCTGCGCGATAGAAATAAACTGCAGTAAAAACAATGAGTTACATATATGGTATTTTGATACCACACTTTAACGTGGCGGAATCGAATAGGTCGCCGTTGCATGGGCGACGAGATCGTCGTCGCCGACCTTGACGATCGATGCGTCGAGCACGGCGAGGCGCTTGCCGAGTTTGAGGATGCGGCAGGCGCATTCGAGCGGCTCCGGGTCCGGTTTGCGCAGGAAGTTGATGTTGAGATTGGTGGTAACCGCAAGCGCGACCGGACCGATATGGGCGATCAGCGCGATATAGGCGGAAACGTCCGCAAGCGCGAAGAGGGTGGGGCCTGAGACGGTGCCGCCCGGACGGATGTGCCTTTCGTTCGGATCGAGCCGCATGGTGGCAAAGCCTGGGCCTGCCGCCGTGACGTGAAAAACCTTGCCATCAGTGTGGACCTGCGGAAAATCCGTGTCGAGAAACCGGTTGAGTTCGTCGACGGTCATGATCGGCTCGATGGTCATGCATTGCATCCTTCAATATATATCTGCCCGTCACCTGAAACCGACCGCGGGGCCGGACGCAAGGCGGAAAAAGGTCTTAGACGGAACGCGCCGCCTGGTTCTGCGCTCAGCTTGCACCGCGCGCGTGTCCGGCGTACCACCAAGCCCGAGTAGAAGTTTCAGGAGAAAGAGATGGCGGAAGTGGTATCGTTCAAGAAGGAAGAGCCGAACGGCCTGCTGCTGCGCGAACGTTCCGGGCCGGTGTTGCGGCTGACGCTCAACAACCCGCCGGCCAATGTATTGTCTATCGCCATGATGGAGGCGCTGCACGCCGAGTTCGATGCGGTCGCCGCCTCCAAGGAAATCAGGGTTGTCGTGCTTGCCGCGTCGGGCAAGCTGTTTTCGGCGGGGCACGACCTCAAGGAAATGACCGCGCATCGCGAAGACGACGACCGGGGCCGGGCCTTCTTTGAACAAACGATCCGCCTTTGCGCAGACTTAATGCTGAAGATCACCCGGTTGCCGCAAGCCGTCATCGCTGAGATCGACGGGCTCGCAACGGCCGCCGGCTGCCAGCTTGTCGCAAGCTGCGACCTGGCGATCTGCACCGACAGTTCCACCTTCTGCACGCCGGGCGTCAATATCGGGCTCTTCTGCTCGACGCCGATGGTCGCGCTTACGCGTGCGGCGCACCGCAAGCAGGCAATGGAGATGTTGCTCACCGGTGAGACCATCGACGCCTCGACCGCCAAGGATTTCGGCCTCGTCAACCGCATCGTGCCGCAGCAGTACCTGCGCCAGGTGGTCGACAAATATGCGGCTGTGATCGCCTCGAAGTCGCCGCAGGCGCTGAAGATCGGCAAGGAAGCCTTTTACCGCCAGGCGGAGATGGACCTGCCGCAGGCCTATGACTACGCCGTCGGCGTGATGGTCGAGAATATGCTGGCTCGCGATGCCGAGGATGGCATCGGCGCGTTCCTCGGCAAGCGCATGCCGGAGTGGAAGGAAGACTGATCTGCGGCGTCGTCAGGCCAGCTTCAGCAGCAGCGCGCCGAGCGCGATGACGCAGGCAGCGGCAATGCGCCAGACGCTGACCGGTTCCTTGAGGAACACGACGGAGATCACCACCGCAAACAGGATCGACGTCTCGCGAAGGGCGGCGACGGTGGCGACCGGTGCCTTGGTCATCGCCCAGAGCGCCAGGCCATAGGCGCCAATCGATCCGGCGCCGCCGATCAGACCCCGCCACCAGTTCTTATAGACGTGGCGGGCGACCGGCTTGATGCCGCGGCGGGCAAAGGCCCAGGCGAAGAGCAGCACCGGCGGCAAGAGCGCCATCCACAGCGTGTAGGAAATCGCATTGCCCGATACGCGCGCGCCGATGCCGTCGACAAAGGTGTAGCTGGCGATGACGCAGGCGTTGAGGAGGGCGAGCACGATCGCGTGTTTTCCGCCCTTTCTGGACTCGAAGGCGAGCGTCAGCACGCCGACAGAGATTGTCAGAATGCCGAGCATCGTACCGAAGGTAAGCTGTTCGCCGATCAGCGCGCCGCTGGTGGCCGCGACGATCAAGGGCGCAGTACCGCGCATCAGCGGATAGACAAGACCGATGTCGCCAGCGCGATAGGAGGCGGCGACGAGCTGGAAATAGGCGAACTGGAACAGGGCCGAAACCAGGATGTAGGGCCAGGCTTCCGGCTTCGGCAGGGGCAGGAATGGCAGGAAGGGGATGGCCACGGCGGCGGCCCCGAGCGCGATCATTGCTGCGTCGAGCGATTTTTCCGAGCCTGCCTTGACCAGGGCATTCCAGGTCGCGTGCAACAACGCCCCGAACAGGACGAGCGCAATGACTTCAAGCGGCAAGATGGAACCTCGGAAACGATGTGGCGGGCCTGGTGAAGCTTGTGGCGCCGCTCGCACGCAAATGCAACCGTAAAGTCTTGTATTGCGTCAGGGTCTGAGGCGCATTGCTGCACGAAGTTGACTTGGAAGGGAGCGGCCCCATTATACGGCCGTTTAATTAGATGGATCAAAAGCCCCACATGAATCACGACGCCTATCCGGACTACTATCTCGCCGACATCCTGCGCGAGACCAAGACGATCGCTCTCGTCGGTGCCTCGCCGAATGCCGAGCGGCCGAGCCATCGGGTCATGGCGTTCCTGTTGCGCAAGGGCTATCGGGTGATTCCGATCAACCCCGGCCATGTCGGCAAGGCCATTCAGGGCCAGACCGTCGTCGGCCGGCTCGCCGACGTGAAGGAACCGATCGACATGGTCGATGTCTTCCGCGCCGCCCATGCCTTGCCGGCGCTCGTTGACGAGATCCTGGCGCTGGACACGCTGCCGAAGGTGATCTGGGGACAGCTTTCGGTGCGCCACGACGGCGCAGCGGCGAAGGCGGAAGCGGCCGGGATTAAGGTGGTCATGGATCGCTGTCCGGCAATCGAATATCCGCGCCTGATCGGCTGATCTCGGCCCGCAGAACGGCTGCGGCTTGCGCAACCGTCAGTTTCGTAAAAATCCTCTTTGACCGCACACGTAGGCTCTGGAATAGTGCCGCCACCTCCGCGCTGGGCCACGGAGGTTCGATAGCGGATCACACGCAGATTCAAGGTGATAGAGCGTCCTCGGCGCGCCGGCTGGCGGCCGCGCTCTGGTCATGGGAGGGACGAAATGACGAAAGACAACCCTGGTTTCAACACGCTCGCAATCCATGCAGGGGCACAGCCCGATCCGACCACGGGCGCGCGGGCGACGCCGATCTACCAGACGACGAGCTTCGTCTTCAACGACACCGACCATGCCGCGGCACTCTTCGGCCTCCAGCAGTTCGGCAACATTTACACCCGCATCATGAACCCGACCCAGGCGGTGCTGGAGGAGCGCATCGCGGCGCTCGAAGGCGGCACGGCTGCGCTGGCCGTTGCCTCCGGCCATGCGGCTCAGCTGCTCGTCTTCCACACGATCATGAACCCGGGCGACAATTTCGTCGCAGCCAACCGGCTCTATGGCGGCTCGGTCAACCAGTTCGGCCACGCCTTCAAGTCCTTCGACTGGCAGGTGCGCTGGGCCGATCCTGCTGACCCCGCCTCGTTCGAGGCGAAGATCGACCGGCGCACCAAGGCGATCTTCATCGAGAGCCTCGCCAATCCCGGCGGCACCTTCGTGGATATCGCCGCCATCGCCGAGGTCGCCCGCAAGCACGACCTTCCGCTGATCGTCGACAACACCATGGCGACACCCTATCTGCTGCGGCCGCTGGAGCACGGCGCCGATATCGTCGTGCATTCGCTGACGAAGTTCATCGGCGGCCATGGCAATTCGATGGGCGGTGTCATCGTCGACGGCGGTACCTTCGACTGGTCGAAGTCGGGCAAGTATCCGATGCTTTCGGAGCCGCGTCCGGAATATGCCGGTGTCGTGTTGCACCAAACCTTCGGCAACATCGCTTTCGCCATTGCCGCGCGTGTCCTGGGACTGCGCGATTTCGGTCCGGCAATCTCTCCGTTCAATGCCTTCATGCTCGTGACCGGCGCCGAGACCCTGCCGTTGCGCATGCAGCGCCATTGCGACAACGCGCTTGCGGTCGCCAAGTGGCTGAAGACGCACGACAAGATTTCGTGGGTCAACTATGCCGGGCTTGAGGACGATCCCAACCACGCGCTGCAGCAGCGTTATTCGCCGAAGGGTGCCGGTGCCGTCTTCACCTTCGGCCTCAAGGGCGGCTACGAGGCGGGCAAGCGCTTCGTCGAGGGGCTGGAAATGTTCTCGCATCTGGCGAACATTGGCGACACACGCTCGCTCGTCATCCACCCGGCCTCGACCACCCATCGGCAATTGACGCCCGGGCAGCAGGTAGCGGCCGGCGCCGGCCCCGATGTCGTGCGTCTGTCGGTCGGCATCGAAGACGTTTCCGACATCATCGCCGATCTTGAGCAGGCGCTGGCAAAGCTCTGATGCGTCGGCCGGTCGCAACTTTCCGTGACCGGCTTCCAATGAACGTCGCGCTATGCAAGCATAGCTGCATGTTCGCTGTCGTCGCGCTCCGGCGCTTTCTCTGTGTGTTGGCGTTGCTCGGGATCGTAATCGGTCCCGCGAGCGTCAGCACGGCTGCGAGCGCCATGGCCCTTTCATCCGACATGCAGATGGATGCCATGACAGGCATGGACGACATGTCCTGCTGCCCGGAGCAACAACCCGTTCAGAAGAACGATTGCGGCAATACGTGCCCTCTCGCACTCGTCTGCTCTTCCATCATCCTGGCGCACGGCAGCAAGGCGAATAGCTGGCGCGTCGATCTGTCGGCACGCGAACTGTCGCATCCGATCCTGCAGGAAAACCGTCTGCCGTCTGCTCTCGTCGAACCGCCGGCACGGCCTCCCAAAGCCTGATCTCACTTGCTGAATGAAACCGGACGGCCGCTTCCAGACGGAGAGCGTCCTTTCGATCGTATTTATTTCATGGACGCGGCCCGAAGCGCCGGTCCTGGGTGAGATTCAACATGACCACAAGCATCTTTTCTCCAAGCGCGATCCTCGGCTCGGTTGCCATCATTTTGGCGGCAGCCACCACATCCTTCGCTGCCGCGACGGATTACGAGTTCCAGCTCGTCCGGTCTGAAGTCCCACACGGTCCCGAGGCGACCGTCGCGGTGCGCCTGATCGACAAGAGGACCTCAAAACCCGTGTCTGATGCGGTCATCTTCAGCACGAGGATGGACATGGCACCGGAGGGCATGGAGGCGATGACCACTCCGGTCGAAGCCCTGCCGTCAGCGGAAGCCGGCATCTACTCGTTCAAGACCAACCTCAGCATGGAGGGCGGATGGCGCTTCAAGCTGGCGGCCAAGGTCCAGGGCGAGACCGAGACGGTTCAGGGCGAACTGGTTCTGCAGGCACAGCCGTGACCACGTCCAGATTTCTGCTCTTCGTCAGCTCCCTCGCAATCGCCGGCGGGGGAGGGTACGCGGCTGGCACGCGCGGCCTTGCCACCGACATCAACAAGGTCTTCCCCGAGCAGGCGCTCGGGGAAACCATGCAGCCCGCGGTCATGCCGACGGGCAAGATAGTCTACTACCGCCACCCGGACGGTTCGCCGGAATACTCTGCCACGCCGCGAGAGGCCGCAGACGGTCGGGCTTTCGTCGCCGTGCGCGAGAGCGAGGACATCTCCTTCGAAACAGTGAAGAAGGTCACGGCCGAAAAGGCGGAAGCCACCCCGACCGCGGGCGGGCGCAAGGTGCTCTACTACCGCAACCCCATGGGGCTTCCCGACACGTCCAAGGTGCCGAAGAAGGACTCGATGGGCATGGACTACCTCCCGGTCTACGAGGGCGAGGAAGCGGACAGCTCCACCGTGAAGGTTTCGCTCGGCAAGCTCCAGCGCACAGGGGTGAAGACGTCGAGGGCAGAGCGGGCCGTCGTCAGCCGTCAGGTTCGTGTGCCGGGAACGGTCACGTTCGACGAGCGGCTGGTGCGGATCGTCTCCATGCGGGCGAATGCCTTCATAGAGGGCGTCGCTGATGTGACGACCGGCGGCCGGGTGCTGAAGGGCGACGAGCTTTTCCACTTCTTCTCGAAGGACATCGCCAAGGCCGGGGCCGAATACACCACGGAACTGCGCGGTGGTGGCAAGCCGGACCTCGACGTCGGGGGTGCGCTGCAACTGCGCAATCTCGGCGTGCCGGAAGAGACCGTCAAAGCGATTGCCCGGAGCCGGACGGTGCCCAGGAGCATCGCTTATCTCTCCCCAAGCGATGGCGTCGTCCTCGAACGGAGCGCGACAACGGGCATGATGGCCGAGGCCGGCGACGTCCTGTTCCGGATTGCCGACATGTCGAAGGTGTGGGTGATCGCCGACGTGCCCGAGTTCGATGCCGCGACCATCCGGCAAGGCGCGCATGCGACGGTCCGGGTGCGGAACCTGCCCGGAAAGACCTTCGAGGGTGCCGTCGATCTGATTTATCCCGAGCTTCAGACGCAGACTCGCACGGCCAAGGTGAGGATAGAGCTTTCCAACGCCGAGGGCCTGCTGCTCGCCAACATGTACGCCGAGGTCGAGATCGCCTCGGGTGACTCCGCCCCGGTCGTCGCGGTGCCCAACAGCGCCGTCATCGACACGGGCGACCGACAGGTGGTGTTCGTCGACAAGGGCGAAGGCCGCTTCGAACCGCGTGACGTCGAGCTCGGAGCGCGCGGCAATGACCGAACGGAAATCAGGAAAGGGATTGAAGCCGGAGAGAAGATCGTCGTCTCCGCCAACTTCCTGCTCGACGCCGAGAGCAATCTCAATGCGGCGCTAAGCGCCCTCACTGCGGACGAGGTGAAGCCATGATCCCGAACGTCATCGCCTGGTCCGCCCGCAATCTGGTGCTGATCATCGTTGCAGCCGCCCTCTCAATCGCCGCGGGCGTGTACTCCCTGCGCTCACTTCCGCTCGATGCCATTCCCGACCTCTCGGACGTGCAGGTCATCGTCTTCACCGACTATCCCGGCCAAGCACCGCAGGTGGTCGAGGATCAGGTCACCTATCCGCTGACAACGTCGATGCTGACGGTACCACGGTCGAAGGTTGTGCGCGGCTTCTCCTTCTTCGGCATCTCCTTCGTCTACGTCATCTTCGAGGACGGGACCGATCCCTATTGGGCGCGAAGCCGCGTGCTCGAATACCTCAACGCCGCCGCAAGCCGGCTTCCCGAAGGCGTCTCGCCGAGCCTCGGCCCGGACGCGACGGGTGTTGGCTGGGTCTACCAGTACGCCCTTGTCGCCAAGGAACTGTCGCTCGCAGAACTGCGCTCTTTGCAGGACTGGGTCGTGCGCTTCGCCGCCTCGAAGTCCGAGGGCGTGGCCGAAGTCGCGAGCGTCGGTGGTTTCGTCAAGCAATACTCCGTCGTCGTCGATCCGGCGCGCCTGCGCGCCCAGAACGTGACGCTGAAGCAGATTGCCGACGCAGTGCGCACCAGCAACCGCGACGTCGGCGGGCGGACGGTCGAGATTTCCGAGTTCGAATTCATGGTTCGCGGCCGCGGGTATCTGCAAGGCATCAAGGACATCGAGAACATCGTGCTGATGACCGAAGGCGGTGCGCCGCTGCGCCTCGGCGACGTGGCGCGGGTAGAGACGGTTCCCGACGAGCGGCGCGGCATCACCGAGCTGAATGGCGAAGGCGAGGTCGCAAGCGGCATCGTCCTGCAGCGGGTCGGCGAAAATGCCCTCAACGTCATCGACAGCGCCAAGAAGAGCCTGGCGGCGATCAAGGATAGCCTGCCGGCTGGCACCGAGATCGTGCCCGTCTATGACCGTTCGGAGCTGATCAAGGCGGCGATCGAGACGCTCAAGGGCACGCTGGTCGAGGAGTCGATCATCGTCGCACTGGTGACGATCGTCTTCCTCCTGCATGTGAGGAGCGCGCTCGTCGCCATCATCATGCTGCCGATCGGTATCCTGATTTCCTTCGTCGCGATGCGGGCGCTCGGCATCGGGGCGAATATCATGAGCCTTGGCGGCATAGCGATTGCCATCGGTGCGATGATCGATGCGGCGATCGTCATGATCGAGAACGCCCACAAGCACCTGGAGCGCGCGCCGCCCGACAAACCCAGAGCCGAAGTCCTGATAGAAGCGGCAAGCGAGGTCGGCCCGGCACTGTTCTTCAGCCTACTGATCATCACCGTGTCCTTCCTGCCGATCTTCACCTTGGAGTCCCAGGAGGGTCGGTTGTTCGGACCGCTCGCGTTCACGAAGACCTTCGCCATGGCGGCAGCCGCGCTGCTGTCGGTGACGCTCGTTCCGGCACTGATGGTCCTGTTCGTGCGCGGCCGGATCGTGCCGGAGCACAAGAACCCGCTCAACCGCTTCCTGATCTGGACCTACCGCCCGATCATTCACGGCGTGCTGCGCGCGAAGACGATCACGATCCTGCTCGCGGTCGCCGCCCTCGCCGCAACGGTGTGGCCGGCGCGCCAGATCGGCAGCGAGTTCATGCCGACCCTCAACGAAGGCACGCTCATGTACATGCCGACGACCTTGCCCGGCCTGTCGGTGACCAAGGCAGCCGAGCTGATGCAAACCCAGGACCGCATCATCAGGTCGTTCCCGGAAGTGGAGACGGTCTTCGGCAAGGCGGGCAGGGCGCTGACTGCCACCGATCCTGCGCCGACGGAGATGTTCGAGACGATCATCACCCTGAAGCCGAAGTCGGAATGGCGGCTGGGCGTGACCATCGACAGCCTCAAGCGGGAGATGGACGCAGCGCTTCAGTTCCCCGGCGTCTCCAACGCCTGGACCATGCCGATCCGCGCCCGCATCGACATGCTGTCGACCGGCATCCGCACGCCCGTCGGCGTCAAGGTCTATGGCACCGATCTCAAGGAGATGGAGCGGGTGGCGCGCGACATCGAGACGGTGCTGAAGGCGATCCCCGGCACGTCCAGCGCCTACGCCGAGCGTGTCATAGGCGGATACTTCCTCGACATCGTGCCCGACCGCACCGCGCTCGGGCGCTACGGCCTCAGCATCGGTGACGTGCAGGATGTCATCGCCACGGCGCTCGGGTCCGAGGTGGTCACCTTGACCGTCGAGGGAAGGGAGCGCTACGGCGTCGCCGTCCGTTATCCGCGGGCGTTCAGAAGCGATCCGCAGTCGATCGCGCGCGACATCGAGGTCGCGCTTCCCGGCGGCGGCACGGTGCCCCTTGGCGCAGTCGCGGACGTCAAGCTTGAACGCGGTGCGACAACGATCCGGACCGAAAACGGCCAGCTCGCGGTCTACATCTTCGTCGACATCGCCGACCGCGATCTTGGCAGCTATGTCTCCGAAGCTCAGGAAGCCGTCGCGAGGAGCGTGTCGCTTCCATCAGGCTATTCGGTCGCCTGGAGCGGGCAGTACGAGTATCTGGAACGGGCAAAAGCGCGCCTCGCGATCGTCGTGCCACTGACCCTCGCGCTGATTTTCCTGCTGCTCTACCTGAACTTCAAAGCGCTGACCGAGACCCTCATCGTCATGCTGTCGCTGCCCTTCGCGCTCGTTGGCGGCATCTGGCTGATGTGGTGGCTGGGCTTCAACGCCTCGGTGGCGGTGGTCGTCGGCTTCATCGCGCTTGCTGGCGTGGCGGCAGAGACGGGTGTGATCATGCTGATCTATCTCGACCAGGCGCTTCGCGAACGCCGTGAGGAATGCGACCGCGAAAAGCGCCCCTTCACGCGGGACGACCTGCATCACGCGATCATGGTCGGAGCGGTGGAACGGGTGCGACCGAAGATGATGACGGTCGTGGCGATCATCGCAGGGCTGGTGCCGATCCTCTGGAGTACCGGGGCCGGATCGGAGATCATGCAGCGCATCGCCGTGCCGATGATCGGCGGCATGATCTCGTCGACGGTGCTGACGCTGGCGGTCATCCCGGCAATCTACGGCCTGGTGAAGGGCTGGCGGCTGCCAGCCCTAGCCGACACCCGGTCGCCGACGAGAGCGGCCAGCGCCGGGCTTCTGACGCCGATAGACGGCAGGATCCAGCGGTAGACGAGTGAAAGTTCAAGGTCGGATGGGGCGGGAGCCGAGTTGCTTCGAAATGCCGGTCCACGTCCGCCTCGATCGAGGAATGGCGGCACCAGCAGAACGGAGGCGGGAATATCCTCGAAAAAACAATGGACGTTGCCCCGGAGGTGTGTGACGAAACCAAATCTGAAACCCATGACGGGGGAGGTTGCAGTGCCTCCAACAAAGGTGCCCAATGGCGAATATGCAGAAGTTCGATCTGTCTTCCGTCGAGCCGGAAACCGGCACGCCCGCTGCCGACCGGCTGATCTCCGGGGCGCCGCAATTCAGTACCTGGAACCTGGAAGAGGCCGATGGCGGCCTCTATGCCGGAGTCTGGGAATCGACGCCCGGCAAATGGCGGATCGTCTATGAGGAGTGGGAATATTTCCACATCATCTCCGGCTATTCGATCGTCACGCAGGATGGTGGCGAGGCGGCGCATTTGCGCGCCGGCGACAGCATGATCCTGCGTCCAGGCTTCGAAGGGACCTGGGAGGTCGTGGAGACAACCCGCAAGGACTACGTCATCCGCTTGTGACACCCATGCACCGAAGACTGGGCGGTCTTCGGTGCCGCTACCAGACGAGGTCGAGACGCTCCAGGCCGTGGAAATGAAACGCGTCCTTCACCTCGGGCTCGTTCTTCAGCCGCATGTCCGGCAGCCGCCGAAACAGGATCGGCAGCGATAGATTGAGCTCAAGCCGGGCCAGCGGCGCGCCGATGCAGAAATGCAGGCCGGCCCCGAAGGAGACATTGGCGCCTTCATCGCGCGTCGGCAGGAACGCATTCGGGTCCGTGAACTTCTTCGGGTCGACATTTGCCGCCCCGAGCAAAAGGCCGATCTTGTCGCCCTTGCGAAGGGTGATGCCGTCTTCCAGCTCGACATCCGAGAGAGCGTAACGCTGGAAAATATGCAGCGGTGCCGCAAAACGCAGGCACTCCTCGATCGCCAGCCCCGTTGATGCCTCCGTGGCAAACAGGTCCTCGGCGGAAAGCCCCGATTGCAGAATGGTCCGAACGGCGTTGCCGATCTGATGCACCGTCGCTTCGTGACCGGCATTGAGGAGCAGGGCGGTGGTCGAGACCAGCTCTGCCTCTGAAAGTCGTTCGCCATCCTTTTCCGAGGTGATCATGTGCGTCAGCAGGTCATCGGCGGGATTGCGGTGTTTCTCGGCGATGATCTCTCGCAGATAGCCGGCAAATTCGGCGGACGCCTGGTTGGCGTCGAGTTCGGTCTCGTGGCTCGGGTTGAAGACATACATCCGGACCATGCGGTGCGACCAGTCGAGAAGATCGGGCGCGGCCTCGACGGGTATGCCGAGCATGCGGGCGATGATCGTCACGGGGATCGTTTCGGCGTACGTCTTGAGCAACTCGACTTCGCCGTCGCCTTCGAAGCCATCGATCAAGGCGTGCGACAGATGCTCGATATCCGGTCTCAACTGTTCGATCTGCCTTGAGACGAAGGCCCGGTTGACGAGGGTGCGCAGCCGCGTGTGTGCCGGCGGCTCGAGCTCCAGCAGCGAATGTTCCTCCAGCGCGTCGAAATCCCTTAGATGTGGCTTCGACGCCGGTAGGCCGACCTCTTCGCGCGTCGCCACATGCAGGATCTGCCGACCGAAACGGCGGTCGCGGAGCAGCGCGTTTACCTGGTCATAGCCTGCGAAATACCATTGTTGCCGCTCCTCCCAGAAGAAGGCCGGACATTGCGCGTGGATCTCGGCATAGGCGGCGAGCGGCTCACGGTAGAAAGCGGGATTGCGCGCATCGATAGAAACGCGCCGTTGGGCGCCGTCAATGGTTATGGCATGCATGCAACGGGCTCTTTACAGAATTTGACCGACGTCTATTTCTACGGGAACCGGCGTTCAGCCGGCAAGTGCAGATATCCCTGCGGGCGTCGGCATGGCGTTGACAGTGTCGGTAATGGCGGTCAATCTCCTGGCGCTGCGTAGGGCGCATCGGCAAGAGGCTGAAAGGGCAACGCCCGCCTACGGGAGACAGACCGTAGTTGCGCCCATGCCAAACCTTGAAAACCTGAAGAAGCAGGCGAAGCAGTACCTCAAATGGCATCGCGAACGGTACCATCCGGTCGCAGCGGAGATCAGGGCGGCCTTGCCCCGTTACCGTGACCTTGATGACGACGCCATTCTAAAGGCGGAGTTCAAGCTCGCCGACGCGCAGGAGCTGATCGCGCGCCAATCGGGATTCGACAGTTGGCAGGCGCTCAAATCAGGAGCCCTGGCAATGACCTCGCACTCAAAACCCACCACATCGCAGCCGGTGCTGCAGTCGACCGCCGCGCAGCTGTTCGTTGCCGATATCAGGGCTTCGTGCGACTTCTACGCGGAGAAGCTCGGCTTTGCCGTCGATTTCGTCTATGGCGACCCGCCATTCTATGGGCAAGTGATCCGCGACAGCGCCAGGCTTGCTCTACGCCTTGTCTGCGAGCCGGTCTTCGTCGATGACATCCGCCAGCGCGAGGACCTGCTTTCGGCTGCCATCACGCTCGAAACCGTCAATGACATCAAACAATTGTTCCTGACCTATCAGGCTGCTGGCGTACACTTTCACCAGCCGCTGCGGACCGAACCCTGGGGCGCCCGCACCTTCATCGTGCTCGATCCGGACGGAAATCTGATCCTGTTCGCAGGACCGGCCGACTGATCGAGAGCGGCGAAAATGGACGCCGGCGATGCTCGTGCTGTCCCGGCATCCACCCGTTCGCTCCCGTATCGCAGTTGCGAAACAACTTCTGCTCTCCGCCCTTTTTCAGTGGCGCCCGGTGACCTATTTGCGCAATGATGCGGGCAGCAGGCAGGGAGCGGCATGGCAAAAAACCAGTCCAGTCTATCGGCGGGGATCGTGGCAGCGATCCGCAAGCGGCGTCCCACGGTCGTTCATCGCGAAGCTGCGGTGAACCGCGGCGACATTGTCATCGCCTCCTACAACATCCATAAATGTGTCGGTACCGACGGCCGTTTCGATCCCGGGCGGACTGCCAATGTGATCGGCGAACTGGGCGCCGATATCGTCGCGCTTCAGGAAGCGGACCAGCGGTTCGGCGAGCGTGCGGGTCTTCTCGATCTCGAACATCTCCGGCGCGAGGCCCATCTCGTTTCGGTGCCGATCTCCGGCTTTTCGGCGAAGGGGCATGGATGGCACGGCAACGTGCTGTTGCTACGCGAGGGCGCCGTTTCCGATGTCAGGCAGCTGAAACTCCCAGGTGTCGAGCCGCGTGGCGCACTCGTCGTCGATCTCGACCTGAAGGTCGGCCCCTTGCGCATCATCGCCGCCCATCTCGGTCTTCTCAGGCATTCCCGCGCCCAGCAGGCCGAGGCGATCCTTGAAGCGGCAGCCGGCGCGAACGGGCGGCCGACGCTGCTCATCGGCGATCTCAACGAGTGGCGCATGGGCCGGAGATCGTCACTGTCCTTCCTAAGTCCTGTTTTCGATCCGTCGCACGCCACGGTCGCGAGCTTTCCGTCGCGTTTTCCGCTGCTGCCGCTCGATCGTGTGCTTGGCAATCCGCACCACCTGGTAACGTCGGTCGCCGTGCATGACTCACCGCTTGCGCGGATCGCATCGGACCATCTGCCGGTGAAAGCCTCCATCGCCTTGAAGGCTGCCCAGCAGGATCACCGAGACGGAAATCGGGTTGGGGCCGGCCGTGCGGGGTCGGTCTGACGGCGAGGCGCGCTTTCGATGTTATCCTCCGTTCTGATCATCGTCGCCGCGATCGTCGGTGTGGTCGTGGCGGCCATCCTCTACATCTATGGCCGGTTCGGACGGCGCCCGCACGGGCTGCCGTCAACGGCACTTCCGGTGGCCGAGGCCGGTACGGAACTCGATCGGCTTATCATGCCCCTTCTTGCCGGCCGCCCGAACGCAAATGGCGTGGCGCTCGTGTCGGACAGTATCGAGGCCCTGGTAGTGCGCGCGCATGCGGCGCGGCGCGCCGGGCGCAGCCTCGATCTGCAGTATTATTACTGGAAAGATGATCTGACCGGTCTTCTGCTGGCCCGAGAGATTTTGGCGGCGGCCGACAGAGGCGTATGTGTCCGGTTGCTGCTCGATGACATCAACGCCGGCATTCATGATCGCATGTGCATCGCGCTTGACGCCCACCCCAATATCGAGGTGCGGCTCTTCAACCCCAGCCGGGCGCGGACCGACCGCTTTCGCCGCGGCTTCGAGATGGCAATCCGCGCCTTCAGCGCCACCCGCCGCATGCACAACAAGCTGTGGGTGGCGGATGGCCGGGTCGCGATCGCCGGCGGGCGCAACATCGGCGACGCCTATTTCGACGCCGCCGAGCTTTCCAACTTCCGCGACCTCGACGTCTGGATGGTGGGGCCGGTGCTGGACCAGGCGTCCGCCATGTTCGACCGGTACTGGAACAGCGACTCCGTCCTCCCGATCGCTGCACTGCGCACGCCACGCAAGCAATATTTGCCGGCGCTCCGTGAGGCCGTCGACGGGCTTGCCCGGACACCCGCGGGCCGGTTTTACATCGAGCGCGTCGACAAGGCTGCCCAGGAAACCGGCATCTATCACGGCACGCGGCGGCTTCACTGGAGTTCGCAGATCCGCCTGGCATCCGACCCGCCGGAAAAGGCGCTGATGCAGCGGCGCCAGAACTGGTTGCTGCGCGAACTCTTCCCGTTGATCGAAGCGGCGACGCGGGATTTGAGGATCATCTCTCCCTATTTCATCCCCGGCGTTGCCGGCACGCGAGAGCTTGCGGCCATCGTTTCGCGCGGAGCTCGGGTCGCGGTGCTGACCAACTCTCTCGCAGCGACCGATGTCGCAGCCGTTCACGGCGGTTACATCAAGTACCGCCGGAAGCTCATCCAGGCCGGCATCGCTCTCTTCGAATTGAAGGAGCAGGGCGACGTTGCCGAAGGGCACCGCATGACGTTGTTCGGGCGCCGCAATGCGAGCCTGCACAGCAAGGCTTTCGTGGTCGATGGCTTGAACGGGTTCGTCGGCTCGATGAACTTCGACCCCCGCTCCGCATCGCTCAATACGGAAATGGGTGTCGTCTTTGCCGATGCGGCTCTTGCCGGCGAGCTGGCCAGCATGTTCGAGGAGGAGACCTCGCCGTCGATCAGCTACCGGCTCGGGATGGACGGTTCACGGCTTGTCTGGCGTGATCGCGCCAACGGCTCCGAGCGGCTGTTGCGGCGCGAGCCGGATGCCAGCCTTGCCAGGCGGATGATTGCCAACCTGATCCGTATTCTGCCGATCGAGTCACAGCTCTAGGAAGGCGGCGCCGCCGATACACGATTTGCCGTTCGTTTACCGACGTCATCGAACCCTGTGTGAAATGCTCGGTCGCGGCGGCTTGCGGCGCGCATGTCGGCGAAAAAAGGTTCTATTGACAACCATGTGTGGAGGAGCGCCGAACTTCGCAGCAAAGGGGGCTTCGATTAAGCTTATCGAAGCTTCGCGACTTGAAGTGAAGGGTGTTGACACTCTATGTAGGGACAGAAGGCAAATCCCGTGATTCCCGGCTCGCAAAGGTTTTGCGAGCCCGATTGATGAAGGTTCGATATGAGAAATCCCGTTGATACCGCCCTGGCACTGGTGCCGATGGTTGTTGAACAGACCAACCGCGGTGAACGTTCCTACGATATCTTTTCGCGCCTTCTGAAGGAGCGCATCATCTTCGTCACCGGTCCGGTCGAAGATCAGATGGCGACGCTCGTCTGCGCCCAGCTCCTTTTCCTCGAGGCGGAAAACCCGAAGAAGGAAATTGCGCTCTACATCAATTCCCCGGGTGGCGTCGTCACCTCCGGTATGGCGATCTACGACACGATGCAGTTCATCAAGCCGGCGGTCTCGACGCTTTGCGTCGGCCAGGCGGCCTCGATGGGTTCGCTGCTCCTGGCGGCCGGCCACAAGGACATGCGCTTCGCCACGCCGAATGCGCGCATCATGGTTCATCAGCCCTCCGGCGGTTTCCAGGGCCAGGCTTCCGATATCGAACGCCATGCCCGCGACATCCTCAAGATGAAGCGCCGCCTCAACGAGGTCTATGTCAAGCATTGCGGCCGTACCTACGAGGAAGTCGAGCAGACGCTCGATCGCGACCATTTCATGAGCGCGGACGAAGCTCTGGAGTGGGGTATCGTCGACAAGGTACTGACCTCGCGCGAAGAGATCGAAGGCACCGAGCAGGCCTGATAACGCGCTTTTGTGTCGCGATAGATGTAATTGTGACACAATTGTAATGGCTCAAGGGCTTTATCGTCAGGGTAAAGCCGGTAATATGGACCGTTAATGCTATGTTGGATTCTGAGGGCATAGTGTTCGGATGAGTTGGGAGAGTCGTTGCAGCCGCATCGGGCATGGTCGCCCAGGTGCGGTAAGTACTCCCGGAAGCCCTGCGTGAGGATAGGCTACAGGGCGAATTGAGTGGTCCGCGATACTTCGCTTGAAGTGTCCGGCGTGCTGGAAGGAAGTGGAAATGAGCAAGGTCAGCGGAAGCAACGGCGGTGACTCGAAGAATACGCTTTATTGTTCGTTCTGCGGCAAAAGCCAGCACGAAGTCCGTAAGCTGATTGCCGGACCGACCGTCTTCATCTGCGATGAATGCGTCGAACTGTGCATGGACATCATTCGCGAAGAGAACAAGACCTCGATGGTCAAGTCCCGCGACGGTGTGCCGACCCCTCAGGAAATCATCAAGGTCCTCGACGAATACGTCATCGGCCAGCAGCAGGCGAAGCGCATCCTCTCGGTGGCCGTGCACAACCACTACAAGCGCCTGGCGCATGCCGCCAAGGGCAGCGACGTCGAACTGGCGAAGTCCAACATCATGCTCGTCGGCCCGACCGGCTGCGGCAAAACCTATCTCGCCCAGACGCTCGCCCGCATCATCGACGTGCCGTTTACCATGGCCGACGCCACGACGCTGACCGAAGCCGGTTACGTCGGTGAAGACGTCGAAAACATCATCCTCAAGCTGCTCCAGGCCGCCGACTACAACGTCGAGCGCGCGCAGCGCGGCATCGTCTACATCGACGAAGTCGACAAGATTTCCCGCAAGTCCGACAACCCGTCGATCACCCGTGACGTTTCGGGCGAGGGCGTGCAGCAGGCGCTGCTCAAGATCATGGAAGGCACTGTTGCGTCGGTGCCGCCACAGGGTGGTCGCAAGCATCCGCAGCAGGAATTCCTGCAGGTGGATACCACCAACATCCTGTTCATCTGCGGCGGTGCGTTTGCCGGCCTCGACAAGATCATCTCCGCCCGTGGCGAGAAGACCTCGATCGGTTTCGGCGCGACGGTCCGCTCGCCGGAAGATCGCCGCGTCGGCGAGGTTCTGCGCGAACTCGAGCCGGAAGATCTGGTCAAGTTCGGTCTCATTCCGGAATTCATTGGCCGTCTGCCGGTTCTGGCGACGCTCGAAGATCTCGATGAAGATGCGCTGATCCAGATCCTGTCCGAGCCGAAGAACGCTCTGATCAAGCAGTATCAGCGCCTGTTCGAGATGGAAGACGTCGAGTTGACCTTCCACGAGGACGCGCTGCGCGAGATTGCCCGCCGGGCGATCGTGCGCAAGACCGGCGCCCGCGGCCTCCGTTCGATCATGGAGAAGATCCTGCTCGACACGATGTTCGAGCTGCCAACGCTCGAAGGCGTGCGCGAAGTGGTCATCTCCGACGAGGTGGTCAAGGGCGCGGCGCGGCCGCTCTACATCTACTCCGAGCGGTCGGACGAAAAGACCAACGTTTCGGCCTGATAACGCCGAATTATCGTTTGAGAAGCCCGCCTTGTGCGGGCTTTTTCATGTTCGCGCACTTAGCTGTTGAGACAAAGCCGCCCGAGCGCAGATTTCACAATTCGATTGTTGCTAAAGTGTCTCAAACAACGCAATGATGTGACGATTCAATGAAGGACCTTTATCGTTGCGCGTCCTTGAGCCTCGTTCTCCGTCGCAAGGCCCGCAACAGAAATGATGCGTAGTCAGAAGGACCCGGCCACGGTTGGTGGGTGTCGCGTCCAGCCTTGAAATGGACGCGGTGGCACTCCACTTTGATGTGGAAAATATGACAACCGGGAGTGCCTGCGGGGCTCCCGGGAACGGGCCCGAAATCGGGACGGAAAGGAAATGACATGACGAACAAAACGTCACCGGCGACTGAAAGCGCGACCTACCCGGTCCTGCCGCTCCGCGACATCGTGGTCTTCCCGCATATGATCGTGCCGCTCTTCGTCGGCCGTGAAAAGTCGATCCGTGCGCTTGAGGAAGTCATGGGCACCGACAAGCAGATCATGCTTGCCACCCAGATCAACGCCACCGACGACGATCCGGAACCGTCCGCGATCTATGAAGTCGGCACCATCGCCAATGTCCTGCAATTGCTGAAGCTACCCGACGGCACCGTCAAGGTGCTGGTCGAAGGCCGCGCGCGCGCCAAGATTGACGGCTACACGCCGCGCGACGAATTCTATGAGGCATCAGCGCACACGCTGAGCGAGCCGGAAGAAGATCCGGTCGAAATCGAAGCGCTGAGCCGCTCGGTCGTTTCCGAGTTCGAGAGCTATGTGAAGCTCAACAAGAAGATCTCCCCCGAGGTCGTCGGTGTCGCCAGCCAGATCGAAGACTATTCGAAGCTGGCCGATACGGTCGCCTCGCACCTGTCGATCAAGATCGTCGAGAAGCAGGAAATGCTGGAGACCACCAGCGTGAAGATGCGTCTGGAAAAGGCGCTCGGCTTCATGGAAGGTGAGATTTCCGTCCTGCAGGTCGAAAAGCGCATCCGCTCGCGCGTCAAGCGCCAGATGGAAAAGACCCAGCGCGAGTACTACCTCAACGAACAGATGAAGGCGATCCAGAAGGAACTCGGCGACGGTGAGGATGGCCGTGACGAGATGGCCGAGATCGAGGAGCGCATCGCCAAGACGAAACTCTCCAAGGAAGCGCGCGAAAAGGCTGACGCTGAACTGAAGAAGCTGCGCCAGATGAGCCCGATGTCCGCGGAAGCGACCGTGGTTCGCAACTATCTGGATTGGCTGCTCGGTCTGCCCTGGGGCAAGAAGTCGAAGATCAAGACCGACCTGAACCATGCCGAAAACGTGCTCAACACGGATCATTTCGGTCTCGATAAGGTCAAGGAACGCATCGTCGAGTATCTCGCCGTGCAGGCGCGTTCGTCGAAGATCAAGGGCCCGATCCTGTGCCTCGTCGGCCCTCCGGGCGTCGGCAAGACCTCGCTCGCCAAGTCGATCGCCAAGGCGACCGGCCGCGAATATGTGCGCATGGCGCTCGGCGGCGTTCGTGACGAAGCCGAGATCCGCGGTCACCGCCGCACTTATATCGGCTCCATGCCGGGCAAGGTGGTGCAGTCGATGAAGAAGGCGAAGCGGTCCAACCCGCTGTTCCTGCTCGACGAAATCGACAAGATGGGCCAGGACTTCCGCGGCGATCCGTCGTCGGCTCTGCTCGAGGTGCTGGATCCGGAACAGAACTCGACCTTCATGGACCACTACCTGGAAGTCGAATACGACCTGTCCAACGTGATGTTCATCACCACGGCCAACACGCTGAACATTCCGGCGCCGTTGATGGACCGTATGGAAGTGATCCGCATCGCCGGCTACACCGAAGAGGAAAAGCTGGAGATCGCCAAGCGGCATCTGCTGCCGAAGGCGATCCGCGACCACGCGCTGCAGCCGAAGGAGTTCTCCGTGACTGACGGAGCCCTGATGGCGGTCATCCAGACCTACACGCGGGAAGCCGGTGTTCGTAACTTCGAGCGCGAATTGATGAAGCTCGCCCGCAAGGCGGTGACCGAGATCATCAAGGGCAAGACGAAGACGGTCGAAGTCACGGCGGACAACATCAACGACTACCTTGGTGTTCCGCGCTTCCGTCACGGCGAAGCCGAACGCGACGATCAGATCGGCGTGGTCACGGGTCTTGCCTGGACCGAGGTCGGCGGCGAACTGCTGACGATCGAAGGCGTCATGATGCCCGGCAAGGGCCGCATGACGGTCACCGGCAACCTGCGTGACGTGATGAAGGAATCGATTTCGGCGGCGGCGTCCTATGTCCGCTCGCGGGCGATCGATTTCGGCATCGAGCCTCCGATGTTCGACAAGAGCGACATCCACGTGCACGTGCCGGAAGGTGCGACGCCGAAGGATGGTCCGTCGGCCGGTGTCGCCATGGCAACCGCGATCGTGTCGATCATGACCGGCATCCCGATCTCCAAGGACGTCGCGATGACCGGCGAGATCACGCTGCGCGGCCGCGTGCTGCCGATCGGCGGTCTCAAGGAGAAGCTGCTGGCAGCGCTCCGAGGAGGCATCAAGAAGGTGCTGATCCCCGAAGAGAACGCGAAGGATCTCGCCGAGATCCCGGATAACGTGAAGAACGCGCTCGAAATCATCCCGGTTTCGCGGATGGGCGAGGTGCTTGTACACGCTCTGGCGCGCATGCCGGAACCGATCGAATGGGACCCGGCAAGGGAGCCGGCAACCGTCGCAGTGGTTGATTCGCAGGACGAAGCAGGCACCTCGATCGCCCACTAAAAAGTGCCGGTGAATGGGCGCAGCGACCTCACGCGGCGCCCATTTTGCAGAAAAATTGGGAAGACCGGCCTCTGGCCGGTCTTTTTTGTTGTAAAAGCGCCCTGCAAGCCTTGCATTCCAAGGGATTAGGCGCAATTGGGAAAGGCAAGACGCGGGCGATGCGCAAGCCGCCGCGGCTTAAAACACAGTCGTTTCGAACCAATCTGAAAGGGGTGGAAACATGAACAAAAATGAGCTCGTGTCTGCCGTTGCTGAGAAGGCCGGACTTTCCAAGACCGACGCATCTTCTGCAGTTGATGCAGTTTTCGAGACCATCCAGGGCGAGCTGAAGAGCGGCGGCGACATTCGCCTGGTCGGCTTCGGCAACTTCTCGGTTTCGCGCCGCGAAGCCTCGAAGGGCCGCAACCCGTCCACGGGTGCGGAAGTTGACATCCCGGCTCGTAATGTGCCGAAGTTCACGGCCGGCAAGGGCCTGAAGGACGCCGTCAACGGCTGATCAGATTTGCTTGGCGGTCGGACACGAGGCCGGCAGTCCAGGTATTCGAGGGTTCGGCGAAAGCCGGACCCTTTCGCATTCCGGGGGGCTGCCCTTGCGGCCTCCTGCCATTTGCTCTACGGCTTGCCCATTCTCAGGGCGGGGTGAAAGTCCCCACCGGCGGTAAGGGTAACACCATGCGGTGGCCCAAGCCCGCGAGCGCCTTTCTCCTGAAACGGGGGAAGGGGTCAGCAGATCCGGTGCAATTCCGGAGCCGACGGTCATAGTCCGGATGAAAGAGAATGGTCGTCGGCACGAAGGGCAGGGCTGCCCGGCGTCGTGCCGTGCGCTCATGCGTCCTGATTTGTGTTTGTCCATTTCTCAGGATGCGTGACATGAATCAGACTTCCCTCGGTTTGTCCTCCTCACGCGCCATGGCCGGTGCCGGCTTCATGGTGCTGGCCGGTATTGCCTTCGCCGGGCTCAATGTCGTTACCCAATGGCTGACGATGAAACTCGGCTTTCCCGCTGCCGCCACGGCCTTCTGGCAATATGCCTTCGCCTTTCTCTTTTCGCTGCCGTTCCTACGGCGGGTCGGACTTTCGGCGATGCGCACCGCTTACCCCTGGCGCCACGTGGTGCGCGTGGCGCTCGCGGCCTTCGGCGTCGGGGCCTGGGTCTCCGGCCTTGCGCACGTGCCGATCTGGCAGGCGATTGCCCTGGTCATGACCTCGCCGTTCTTCATCATCCTTGGCGCTCGCCTGTTTCTCGGCGAACGCGTCGGCCCGGCGCGCTGGACCGCGACTGCGGTCGGATTTGCCGGTGCGATGATCATTCTTGAACCCTGGTCGGACAGCTTCACCTGGGCAGCGCTGCTGCCGATCCTCTCCGCCTTGCTCTGGGGAGCCTCGTCGCTCATCACCAAGAGCCTGACGAGCAGCGAGCGTCCCGAAACCATCACCGTCTGGCTGCTTGTCCTTCTGACCCCGATCAATGGTGCCGTTGCGCTCACGGCCGGTTTCGCGGTGCCGCAGGGCACGGCGCTCGGCCTTCTCGTGCTCGCCGGGGTCATGACCGTGTTCGCGCAATATCTGCTGACGCTCGCCTATACGGTTGCCGACGCTGCCTATGTGCAGCCCTTCGATGATTTGAAGCTGCCGCTCAATGTCTTCGCCGGCTGGCTGGTCTTCGGTTACGCACCGACAGGCTATCTCTGGTTCGGTGCGGTCCTGATCCTTGGCGCGTCGCTGTTCATCATGCGCAACGAGATTCGGCGCGAACGGGAGGCTGTTGCAACCTGAACGGTGTAAAACCCGGCCGATGTCATTCGGCTGTCATCGCAGTCGCGCAGAACCCCCATGTTTTCAGTATTCTCCATGGGGGATTTCAATGATCATTACTTCGCGCGTGACCGTGTTCGCGGCCGTCCTTCTTGCTTCGGCGGCATTTCCTGCGGCGGCTGAACCTGTATTCAATCGTATTGCGTCCTTTGCCGTTGCCGACAATCTGCCTGATGGTGACGCGCGCAAAGCGCCGACGTCCGCCGAGATCATCACGGCCAGCGAAGACGGCAATACGCTGATCTACTCCGACAGCCCGGGCAAGCGCGTCGGCCTGATCGACATCACCGATGCCAAGGCGCCGAAGGCAGCCGGCACAATCTCTTTCGACGGTGAGCCGACCTCCGTTACCGTTGCCGGCGCCAAGGCGCTCGTTGCGGTCAACACGCGCGAAAGCTTCGTCGAGCCTTCCGGTCTTCTGGCAATCGTCGACCTGGCGTCGAAGAAGGTGGATGCGACCTGCGATCTCGGCGGTCAGCCGGATTCGGTGGCCGTCAACAAGGACCGCACGCTTGCGGCCATCGCCATTGAAAACGAGCGCGACGAGGAAGTGAACGACGGCAAGATCCCGCAGATGCCGGCCGGCGATCTGGTGATCCTGTCCTTGAAGGACGGCGTTGCCGATTGCGGCTCGCTGAAGCGCGTGACGCTGACGGGTCTTGCCGAAATCGCTGGCGAAGATCCGGAGCCGGAGTTCGTCTCCTTCAACGGCAAGGACGAGATTGCGCTGACGCTGCAGGAGAACAACCACATCGTCATCATCGACGGCAAGACTGCGACGGTGAAGACGCACTTCTCTGCTGGCACCGTCGACCTCAATGATATCGACATCAAGCGCAACGGCGCCATCGCCTTCAAGGACGAGCAGCCGGGCCGCAAGCGCGAGCCCGATGCCGTGAAGTGGCTCGACGATAACCGCATCGTCGTTGCCAACGAAGGTGACTACGAAGGCGGCTCGCGCGGCTTCACGATCTTCGACACCAGCGGCAAGGTGCTCTACGAATCAGGCGCCAGCTTCGAGCATGCCGTTGCCGCGATCGGCCACTACCCGGAAAAGCGCTCGTCGGCCAAGGGCGTGGAGCCCGAAGGTCTGGAAGCGGCCAAGTTTGGCGACGACAACCTGTTCTTCCTGCTCGCCGAACGGGCTTCCGTCGTCGGCGTCTACAAGGACACGGGCGCGGAGCCCGAACTGCTGCAGCTGCTGCCGTCGGGCATCTCGCCGGAAGGCGCCGTCGCGATCTCGTCGCGCAACCTGCTTGCGACCGCCAATGAAGTCGACCTAGGCGAGGCCGGCGGCGCACGTTCGCATGTGATGATCTATGAGCGCGCTGAGGGCGAAGCCGCCTATCCGCAGATCCGGTCCGCCGAGAAAGACGGGCTGCCGATCGGCTTCGGTGCACTCTCCGGTCTTGCTGCCGTCTCGGACAAGCCGGGCTTCCTGCGCGCCGTCAACGACTCGGTCTTCTCGTCGCAGCCGACGATCTTCACCATCGACGCCACCCAGAAGCCGGCGCTGATCACCGAGACGCTCGCCATCACCCGTGACGGCGCACCGGCTCAGAAGCTCGACATCGAGGGGATCGCCAATGACGGGGAAGGGGGTTTCTGGCTCGCATCGGAAGGCAATTCCGACAAGCTCTACAGCCACGCGCTCTTCCACGTGAACAAGAAGGGCGAGATCAAGAAGGAAATCGCCCTGCCTGAGGCGCTGCGTGCCGGCGAAACCCGCTTCGGCTTCGAAGGCATCACCGTTGTTGGCGAAGGCGACGACCAGACGCTGTGGATGGCTGTTCAGCGCGAATGGAAGGACGACGAGAAGGGCTTCGTCAAGCTCGTCTCCTACAAGCCGAAGAGCGAAGAGTGGGGTGCCGTGCGCTACCCCCTGGAAAAGGCCGGTGACGGCTGGGTCGGCCTGTCGGAAATCTCCGTTCATGGTGACTACGCCTACATCATCGAGCGCGACAACCTGATCGGCCAGGCAGCCAAGCTCAAGAAGATCTATCGCATCGCGCTGACGGAACTGAAGCCGGCAGCACTCGGTGGCGAACTGCCTGTCGTCAAGAAGGAAGAGGTTCGTGACCTCATTCCGGACCTGAAGGCGCTCAACGGCTACGTCGTCGACAAGGTCGAGGGCTTCACCATCGATGCAGCCGGCAATGGCTACGTCGTCACCGACAATGACGGTGTCGACGACTCCTCCGGCGAAACCCTGTTCTTCTCCATTGGCGCCATCAACGCGATGTAAGCGTTAACGCCCGGAGAAAATGGAAGAGGCCGGGACATGATGTCCCGGCCTCTTTCTGTTTCGGACTGGTAGGAAATAGCGACTAGCGGGCGACAGCGACCTGCGCCGCCGCCTCTTCGGCCTCATCCTTGCGCTTGCGGATCTCGTCCGTCCTGTCGACCAGCTTGCCGACGATGTCGTAGAGGGCATCGAGTTCCTCGTCGTCGAGCGCCGAGAAAATCTCCTCGAGCAACTGCTTGCGTGGATGCTCGGCGGCCTCGAGCACGACGCGGCCCGTTTCGGTAATCGAGACGATCTTGGCGCGCCGGTCCTCGGGATCGGGCTTGCGCATCACCAGGCGGTCGCGTTCCAGACCGTCGATGGCCTCAGTGACCGTGCGCGGCGCGAAGTTCAGCGCACAGGCGATATCGGTCGAGCGACAGGGACCGAGCTTGCTCAGGAAGAAGAGGAACTTGCTGCGTGCCAGCGACACGCCCTCTTCGGTCATCGATTCGTTCACCAGCCGGTGAACCCGGTGGTAGAGCTCGAACAGTCTATCGGAAACTTCAAATGTCTTCTTCATGATCGTCGCTGGAATTTCATGAGGTGCCATGTGAAATGGCAGTAACATTAGTGATAGTTACAATTGCCACCTTTGTCGACAGAAACCTCTGAGACTTCACGGTAAGCACTTGGCAGGCAAAGAAACGGCCGCCGTTTCCGGCGGCCGTTTCTGTTGGTTTGTCAAGAATTTCGTCTCTCGAACACAGGCGATGATTGCTCACGCGCTTCAAGGTTGGTTGCGAGATCTCCGGCACCCGCCTCCGAAGAACCAAGCACGGGCGTGCGTCGTGTTATGCCGCCCGGCGTGTCGAGCCGGCCGACGGCGCGTAGCCATAGGCCTGAGCCTCTTCCAGCGTGAAGCGGGCGATCAGCTCGCGCAGGCGGCCGGCTTCCTGGGCAAGCGTGGCGCTTGCGGCATTGGCTTCCTCGACCATCGCGGCATTCTGCTGCGTCACCTGATCCATCTGGTTGACGGCGGTGTTGACCTCCGACAGTCCGGCGGACTGCTCCTGCGCCGAGATGGCGATCGCATCCATGTGCTGGTTGATCGTGACGATGAAGCCTTCGATGGTGCGGAGAGCCTCGCCGGTTTCGCGCACGAGCCGGACGCCGCTTTCGACTTCGACGGCGGAGTTGCGGATCAGGTCCTTGATCTCCTTGGCCGCATTGGCCGAGCGCTGGGCAAGCTCGCGGACTTCCTGAGCGACGACGGCGAAACCCTTGCCGGCATCGCCGGCGCGGGCTGCTTCGACGCCGGCGTTCAGCGCCAGAAGATTCGTCTGGAAGGCAATTTCGTCGATGACACCGATGATGTTCGAGATCTGGCTCGACGAATGCTCGATCCGGCCCATGGCATCGACCGCGCCCGAGACGATGGCGCCGGACTTGCGGGCGCTTTCGTTTGCCTGGCCGGCGACGGCACGGGCCTCGTTGGTGCGCTTCGACGAATTGCCGACATTGACGGTGATCTGGTCGAGCGCAGCGGCCGTCTCTTCCAGTGAGGCTGCCTGCTGCTCGGTCCGACGCGACAGGTCGTCGGCGCTCTGGCTGACTTCGCGCGCACCGCTGTCGATGCTGCCGGAGCTGGCCGAAACGGCGGCAAGCGTATCGGCCAGTTGGGCGACGGCCTGGTTCAGGTCGTGGCGGAGCTGCTCGAAGTCCGGTGCAAAAGGTTCGTCGAGCTGGAAGGCGAGATCGCCGGAGGCAAGCCGGCGCAGGCCGCCAGCAAGACCGGCCGTCGCTTCCTGGAGGCGGCGCTGTGCCGCCGTTTCGGCTTCCTCGGTCAGACGCAGGCGATCGGCTTCAGCCTGGGCGCGCTGTGTCTGGGCATCCGCTTCGAGCTGCTGGTTGGTGATTGCCGCCTGACGGAAGACTTCGACGGCACGGGCCATCTCGCCGATTTCGTCCTTGCGGGCACCGTAGGGGATGCTGGTGTCCGTGTCGCCTTCCGCAAGGCGCGCCATCGAACGGGTGATGATCTGGATCGGGCGGGCGATACCGCGCACGGCATAGAGAATGGCGCCGAGCACGATGATCGCCGCGACGGCGATGACTGCCATTTCGATCATGCGGATCTGGTCGTGCGTTGCCGAGCTTGCTGCAACCGCGGCGTCGGCGCCGGCGACGTTGAGCGCGCGTACTTCCTTGATCGCCTCGTCGACCTTCTGCTCGGTCTCCCGCATCTCGACCTTGAAGACGCTCTGCGCCTTCATGTTCTCGAGGTTGTTGGAGAGCTTGACCATGCCATCGGCGATGGAAAGGTAGGCCTGATAGGCAGCGCGTACCTTTTCCAGCGCGGCCTTGTCGGCGTCCGTTACCATCAGCGCCGCATAGTCGTCGGCGAGCTTGTTGAAGCCTTCGACGGTCTGGCCGATGACTTTTTCCGCGGCCTTCTTTTCGAAGGGCGTCAGCGAGATCAGGTGGCGCGCAAAGGCCATGCGCGTATCGGAAAGCTGGGTTTCGAGCGCGCGGGAAAGCGAGACACGCGGCAGCCAGGTGGTGGCGATCTCGTTGTTGCGCTCGTTCATCATCTTGATGCCGCCGAGCGACGAGACGGCTAGCGCCGCGACGATGACGGCGACCACGAGGAAAAGGGCAATGAGCGTGTGTGAAATCTTGAGTCGTGACATAGGTTCCCCCCGGAAGGACGGCCGTCCATAAAAGCTGTACTTGATGAAGTCGTTCCGGCTCTTGATCGTCATGACGGAGCGGATGCCGAAGCAGGAATCATTCCGGTGCCTGGATGCGCTGGGAGCGCAGCCGACGGAAACCTAGCGAACAAGATGTTACAAAAACCCTAATCGATTAAAGTGAGTATAATCTGATATTTGCAGGTACTCCGGCGGTGCTGTTGATCATTCGTTTTCGGCAGTCTCTGCGGAGATGTTCTGTATTAGTCTTGGCTTTACTTGGATGGTCTGAAGAATGCTCGTCTGCAGCCGACCAATCTCCCACGTGGATGAAGGGTCGCCACTGATTGACGGGCGCCGGCCTGCCGGGCCATGGTCGGCCATGCCCTTCCGCTTCGTCCATACCGCAGATCTTCATCTCGATTCGCCCCTCCGCAGCCTCGCCCTTAGAAACGCCGACCTCGCGGAGATCGTGCGCGGCGCGTCCAGGCGCGCCTTCGTCAAGATCGTCGATCTCTGCATTGCCGAAAAGGTCGACGCGCTGCTGATTGCAGGCGATCTCTATGATGGCAGCCAGACGTCGATGAACACGGCGCTGTTTCTCGGGCGGGAGTTGCGCCGGCTGGATGAGGCGGGGATCCGGACGTTCATCATCCGTGGCAACCACGATGCCCAGTCGCAAGTCACCAACGAGCTCACTTTGCCGCCTTCGGCGCATGTGTTCAAAGGCAGAGCGAAGGCCGTTCTTGCCAAGACCTTGGCAAGCGGGCGCGACGTCTATGTGCACGGGGTGAGTTTCGCCAGCCCGCACGCGCCGGAAAGCCTGCTGCCGGCCTTTCAGCCGCCGATGTCGGGCGCGCTCAACATCGGCATGCTGCACACGAGCCTTGCCGGTGCGGCCGGCCATGATCTCTACGCGCCCTGCAGCGCCGCCGACCTCGTGGCACATGGATTTGACTACTGGGCTCTCGGCCACATCCATCAACGCCAGATCCATGCAACGGGCCCCTTCGTCGTCATGCCCGGCATACCGCAGGGCCGCGACGTCAACGAAGCCGGTGTGAAGAGCGTGACGCTGGTGGCGATCGATGAGGACGGCCGGGCGGAGATTACCGAACTGCCGATCGGCATCGCCAGTTTCGAGCGCCTGCCAGTCGATATCACCGGCCTCTCCGAGTGGCGCGACGTGCTTGATGCGGTCAGGCAGGCGCTTGTGCGGATCTCTGTGGATACGCCGGCGGAAAATGTGATCCTGCGCGTAACGTTCACGGGGGCGACGCCGCTGGCCTGGCGCCTTCGCCGCGATACGGATTTGCTGCGCGCCGAGATCGACAACATCGCGGCCGGCATCGTCGGTTGCTGGATCGAGAAGCTGGAACTCGCCTGCGGCAATCCACTGGTGGAAAAAACGGGTGCGATGCTGGATCCGGTCGATGAGCTGGTGGCCCTCGTCGAGGCCGATGTGCTGCCGGCCCACGGGTTTCGCCAGGACGTCCGGGCAGCCGTGGAAGATCTGCTGCAACAATTGCCTCCTGAGATGCGCCAGGCGTTGGCACCCGATGAAGACGCGATCGAGCAGCTTGCCTTCGAGGCCAGCGCGTCGGGAGGCACGGAAGTGCTTGCCCATCTTCATGGCAGCGGTTCCGGCGAGGGCATCCACTGATGCGGCTCCGCGCGCTCGATCTCGTCCGCTATGGCAAATTCACCGATCGCCGCCTCGACTTCGGTGAGAGCGTGGCCGGCGTGCCCGATCTGCATATCGTCTACGGGCCGAACGAGGCGGGCAAGTCAACGATGTTCTCGGGCTTCCTCGATCTGCTCTTCGGGATCGAACACTCGAGCCCCTATGGGTTCCTGCATCCCTATCCGACAATGCGGGTCGGTGGCACCATCGAGGCGGCTGATCGGACGCACCGCGTGTTCCGGGTCAAACGCAAGTCGAACTCGCTGGTCGGCATCGACGACCAGCCTTTGCCCGACAATCTCTTCTCCGGTGTGCTGGGCGCGATCGATCGCGACACCTATCAGACAATGTTTTCGCTCGATGACGAGAGCATCGAGAAGGGCGGCGAGGCGATCCTGAAGAGCGAGGGAGAGCTTGGGTCGCTGTTGTTTTCCGCAAGCTCGGGACTGCCGGACAGTACGGCGATCCTTGCCGCCTTGCGCGGCCAGGCCGACGCCTTCTACCGGCCACAGGCGCGCAAGCATCAGCTTGCAGAGCTGAAGGCGCAGCTTGACGCCCTGAGGACGGAGCGAAATGCCCTCGACATCAACGCACGCGAATATGCGGCGCTGCGCAAGACGCTGGCGCAAGCACGCGACCGGCATGAGGAAGCGATCACACGTCGCGCCGAACTTCGGGTCGCGCAGTCTCGCCTGAAGGCGGAGATCGAGGCCCTGCCGCACTTTGGCCGGCTGCGTGCGCTTCGCATGGAACTGGCGAGCGCGCCGGTGCTGCCGGTCCCGCCGACCGAGTGGGCAGCCGAGCTGCCGGCGCTTCGCCGCCAGGAAGCGGAGATCGAGGTCAGGCTTCGGCAGAACCAAAGCGAGATGCGGCACCGCCGCAATGCGTTGGAAGAGCTTCCGCTCGACAAAAAAGGGCTGTGCCTGGCCGAACGGCTGACGGCGCTGCAGGAGACGGCCCTCGATGCGCGCTATGTCACGGCCGCGCGCGATATGCCGTCGCGATTGGAAGAGTTGGCGAGGTCGTCGACGGAGATCGTCGGTTGCCTGCTGCGGCTTGGCGAGCCCGCTGACCGCGATCCTGCCGATCTGCTGCTGCCGGCAGGGGTCGGCGCGCGACTGCAGGATCTGGCGCGCCGACATTCTGCACTGGCCGAACGGTGCGCTTCGGCTCACCACGAAGTGCAAGCCGCGGCCGAGGAAAAACGGATCGCTGAATGTGAGCTGGTGCGGATTGATGGAGAAGGGGGGCTGGCGGACACCTCCGGTCTTTCGGGGCGACTGACGCTGCTGCGGCGCAGTGACTGCCTGCTTCGGAAACAGGCCGCCGCGCAATCTCTGGATCGGCTGGAAGCGGAACTTGCCGACAAGCTGCTGCTGCTGAAGCCTTTCGCTGGAAGCGCCGACGATCTGCTGGCGCTCGGCGTTCCAGCGCCTGGAGCGCTTGAGGCGTTGCGTAGGGCCGCAGCCACTTTGGAAGAGCGGCAAGCGCGCGTATCCGATCGCATTGCCGGCGAGCAGGAGCTGCTTGTGGGCGAGGAGGCGCGGCTGGCCGCGCAGTCCGCCGTTGGCGGCACTCTGGACGATGTTTCGGCCGCGGCACTGCGTCGCCGTCGTGACGAGGCCTGGGAGCGGCACAAGGGCCGGCTTCTTCAGGAAACGGCTGTCGCTTTCGAAGAGGCGATGGGTAGGGATGACGAAGTTACCGCGCTGCGCCTCGCCGAAACGGCGCGGCTTGCCGATATGCGCGGCCTGTCTCTTTCGATCGCCGAGAGACGCGCCCGCCTTGCGGCGCTGCGCGAGCAGCAGCAGCGATGCAGTGAGGAGGCGGCGCTCCAGGCGCAGTCTCTGGAAGTCGTCGTCACGTCCTGCGGCTTGCCGAGCGTCACGGGCTTGCTCCAACTGGAAGCCTGGCTCGCTATCCGGAGTTCGGCGCTCGAACTTCGCGCGCAATTGCGCCCTGTCCGTCTGGAGTTCGAGCGGGCGCATGCGGAGGAGGCCGAAGCGATTCGCGGGCTCAGCGACGAACTTGCCGGCATCGGCATAGAAGCAGGGCTGTCGGAGCGGCTCGACGATCTCCTGCAGATCGCGGAGCGAGCCGTATCGCAGGCACAGACCGCGGCCGCCGCCCGCAACGCGGCCCGCGAGACGGCAAAGCGCAGCGCAATGGTTCTTGAAGGCCGCCGCTCGACCTTAGATCTTGCTGAAGCCGAAATGGCCACGTGGCAGGAGCAGTGGAATACGCTTCTTGCCAAGAGTTGGCTTGCCGAACGCAGCGAACAGCTTGTTCCGGAGCAGATTGGCGCGATGCTTACGGTCCTGCAGGACCTGGACAAGCTCGTACAGCGCAAGGCCGATCTCGAGTATCGTGTCGCCGGGATGCGCAAGGATCAGGCGGCATTCGAACGTGCCATCGCCGACCTCGCCGGCGGACCGCTGACAGACGATACGTTCGCAACGTTCACGGCGCTCAAGGTGCGTGCTGCCGAGGCCCAGCGGCTTTCCGACCGCCGGGCGACATTCCTGTCGGAGCTGGCCCGCTTGGACGACGAGCGACGCGCAATCTGTGCCGAGCAAGAGCTCCATATAGCGCGCCGGCGCCTCGTCCTCGAGTTTTTCGACTGTGAAACGGTCGACGATGCCATGCAGCAGTTCGAAGCCGCGCGCGAGCAGGGGCGCCTGCGCCAGCGAATCGCCGAACTGGAGGCGGATATCGCCTCCCGATTGGGCGTCGCCACCTGCGAGCAGGCCGAGGCGTTGCTCACGGAACTCGATGCGGCCGCGGTCCTGCTGGAATTGGCGCGGCTCGATGCGGCGCTTGAAGACAGCGACCGCGAAGTCAGCGAGTTGCACACGGATATGCGCGGCAAGGAGAAGGCACTCGTCGATGTCGAAGGCGGGGACACGGTTGCCGATCTCGATCAGAAGCGGCGAACGCTGCTGCTCGACATCGAGAACAGGGCGCTTGGCTATTTGCGGCTCCGGGCCGGCGTCATCGCAGCGGAGATGGCGCTCCGGCTTTTCCGCGAGCGGCATCGCAGCGCGATGATGCGCCGCGCCTCCGAAACCTTCAGCCGGATCAGTGGCGGAGAATATTCCGGCCTATCGGCGCAGTCCGACAAGGGGCAGGAGTTCCTGATCGCCAATGCCGCTGGTGGTGGATCGAAACTTGCCAAGGATCTCTCCAAGGGCACCCGATTCCAACTCTATCTGGCGCTCAGGATCGCCGGCTATCACGAAATCGCGGCAGCGCGCGAATCGCTGCCCTTTATCGCCGACGACATCATGGAGACCTTCGATGACGGGCGTGCTGGCCGCGCTTTCGAGCAAATGGCCGAAATGGCGCGCGTGGGCCAGGTGATCTACCTGACGCACCACGAACATCTTTGCGAGATCGCCCGCAGTGCCTGCCCGACTGTGACAATCCACAGGTTATGATAGGCTCGCGGGCGAGGTAGTGCCTGTTGGCGTGACGCGCTTTCGCTGAAAAGAAGCGCCGCAAACGAAAAACCCGGAGGAACGAGAGATGGACATCATACCCGGTGGGTCGAGACCTTCGACGCGCGCGCCGGCTGAGTATTTCACCGGTACGGTGCGGCAGGATCCGGTCATCGAGACCGCAGATCCGGCGCGGATCCGCGCCGTCAGCGTTACCTTCGAGCCGGGCGCCCGCACCGCCTGGCACACCCATCCACTCGGTCAGACATTGATCGTGACCGCCGGCCGCGGCCTCGCGCAAAGCTGGGGCGGCCCGGTGCGCGAGATTCGTGTCGGCGACGTGGTCTGGTTCCCGCCGGGCGAAAAACACTGGCACGGTGCCGCACCCGATACCGCAATGGTTCATCTTGCGATTCAGGAAGCGCTCGACGGCAAGGCTGTGGATTGGCTGGAGCATGTGACCGACGAACAGTATCGCGGGGCGTAGAGCCACGCGACAGAATCAGCTGACCGACAGGAACGGCCGGTCACGTCGATGGTGGGGAGTGCATGGCTGACGGCGGCTGTCAGGCACAGCCGCTTCTGTCCCCGACAGGCGCCGCTCAACATCAGCGCTATCGTGGCACAGATAGGCGTCGCCGGAGCGAACGCATTCTCGGCCTATGAACAGTCACGAACGCAACAAGGTTCTAACGCCGCGAGGTCGCTATCTTATGCGATGAATTGGGAGGAGAAGGAAAATGGTGGGCGATGAGAGACTCGAACTCCCGACATCCTCGGTGTAAACGAGGCGCTCTACCAACTGAGCTAATCGCCCTTCAGCGTTTGGACCGGATCAGTCCGCCGCGTCGGTGGCCGTGATCTAGGCGTAACCGAAAAAAACCGCAAGAGCATTTGTATCGTTTTTATGATTTTTTTTGTCTTGGATCGCGCGATGCCCTGAATTGCCGGGGTTCCTGGTTGTGGACAAGAAAGCGTGTCTTTGGCCGTCACCCGTGGCAGGGGAGGGCGAGAGATAAAGATTTGCCGTTCGGGATCACTGCACGGGATGGAAGAGGCGATCGGAGTGGGCATGTGGCTGCGTCGTGTGCATGATCCGGCCTCCTGAACTTTGTCGTCACTTTGTCCTGTGGATCTATTTTCATTCCGTCACGGATTTGTCTTCAAACACGCTTGACACCCAAATGCGAACCGCTTAGTTAGCCGCTCATCGAACGGGCAAGCCCGCTCGGTGCCGGGGCGGAAACGCTCCAACCAAGTCAAGATGATGCGGGTGTAGCTCAGTCGGTTAGAGTGCCGGCCTGTCACGCCGGAGGTCGCGGGTTCGAGCCCCGTCACTCGCGCCACTCTTGATCTGGAATTGCCTAGGCATTCTCAGGAAGCGCCGATGGTGGTAATAATGATCGTTCGCGGTCATCATGCGCGGGTGTAGCTCAGTCGGTTAGAGTGCCGGCCTGTCACGCCGGAGGTCGCGGGTTCGAGCCCCGTCACTCGCGCCATTTCTTCTTCTTACACTCCTCCTGTTTTTGCGTGCGCTAGCCCTGATTTGTGCACTGCGGCAATCTGTCTCTCCTTGCCGCTGTTTACGGTAAAGTCGGTCACGGCTTGCGATTCCGAGCTTTGTCGTCTCTACCCATTCGATCCTGTGTCGCGAACCGGTTTAATTGACCCTTGAAGGCTTGCGCACGGGCGCGGGCTGCGCTAACCACTCTGGCGTTGCAACATATTTTTCGGCCTGCGAGATCTGTTGTTCTGGCGCTCTCCCATGCGCCCTCCCGCAGGCAGGGACGGATAACAATGACTGAACTTCTCGGTTCCTACGTTCCGATCGCGATTTTCATTGGAATCGCATTGGTGATCGGTGTGGCGCTTCTGATTGCTCCCTTCGCCGTCGCCTTCAAGGCTCCTGATTCGGAAAAACTGTCGGCCTACGAGTGCGGCTTCAATGCGTTCGATGACGCCCGCATGAAGTTCGACATCCGCTTCTATCTCGTGTCGATCCTCTTCATCATCTTCGACCTCGAAGTGGCCTTCCTCTTCCCCTGGGCGGTCTCGTTCCATGAGCTGGGCTGGTTCGGCTTCTGGTCGATGATGGTCTTCCTCGGCGTGCTGACGATCGGCTTTATCTATGAATGGAAGAAGGGAGCGCTGGAATGGAACTAGCAGCATCCGGCACTACGCTCGTTGCGCCCAAGCCGAAGGGGATCATCGATCCCTCCACCGGCAAGCCGATCGGCAGCAATGATGCATTCTTCGGCGAGATCAACAATGAACTCGCCGACAAGGGTTTTCTCGTCACCTCGACGGATGAGCTCATCAACTGGGCCCGTACCGGCTCGCTGATGTGGATGACCTTCGGTCTCGCCTGCTGCGCGGTCGAGATGATGCAGATGTCGATGCCGCGTTATGATGCCGAGCGTTTCGGTTTCGCGCCGCGCGCCTCACCGCGTCAGTCCGACGTCATGATCGTCGCCGGTACGCTGACCAACAAGATGGCGCCTGCGCTCCGCAAAGTCTACGACCAGATGCCGGAGCCGCGCTACGTCATCTCGATGGGCTCCTGCGCCAATGGCGGCGGCTACTACCATTATTCCTATTCGGTTGTTCGCGGCTGCGACCGCGTCGTTCCCGTCGACATCTATGTGCCAGGCTGTCCTCCCACGGCAGAAGCGCTGCTTTACGGCGTGCTTTTGCTGCAGAAGAAGATCCGCCGGACCGGCACGATCGAGCGCTAAGGCAGGGGGTCTTTGATATGAGTGAAGCCCTGAACGAGCTTGCGTCCTACCTGCGCGAAACACGCGGTGCGCTGATCTCCGACGCGTCGCTGAACTATGGCGAACTGACGCTGACGACGACGTCTGCGAACCTCATCGCGCTGCTCACCTTCCTGCGCGATGACGTGCACTGCGCTTTCATCAACTTCGTTGACGTCTGCGGCGTCGACTGGCCGCAGCGTCTCGACCGTTTCGATGTCGTCTATCACCTGCTGTCGCCGCGCCAGAACCTGCGCGTGCGCATCAAGGTCCAGACCGGCGAGAACGAGCCTGTGCCGTCGGCGACGCCGGTCTATCCCGGCGCCGACTGGTTCGAACGTGAAGCCTACGACATGTACGGCATCCTGTTCACCGGCCATCCGGACCTGCGCCGCATCCTGACGGACTACGGTTTCGAAGGACATCCGCTGCGCAAGGACTTTCCGGTCACCGGTTTTGTCGAGGTCCGTTACGACGACGAAGCCAAGCGCGTCGTCTACGAACCCGTCGAGCTGAAGCAGGAATTCCGCAACTTCGACTTCCTCTCTCCCTGGGAAGGTACGGATTACGTCCTGCCCGGCGACGAGAAGGCGAAGGCACGGTGAGACTAAATGGCCCGCGGTAGCCGTTGAACGGCTGCCGTCCGGCCTGGAGCAATCGGTATGACCGAACATAACGTCCGCAATTTCAACATCAACTTTGGCCCGCAGCATCCAGCGGCGCACGGCGTTCTTCGTCTGGTGCTCGAGCTTGATGGCGAGATCGTCGAGCGCGTCGATCCGCATATCGGCCTGCTGCATCGCGGCACCGAGAAGCTGATCGAGACCAAGACCTATCTGCAGGCCGTGCCCTATTTCGACCGCCTCGACTACGTGGCGCCGATGAACCAGGAGCACGCCTTTGCGCTGGCGATCGAGAAGCTGACGGCCACGGAAGTGCCGATCCGCGGCCAGCTCATCCGCGTCCTCTACTCGGAAATCGGCCGCATCCTCTCGCACCTGCTGAACGTGACCACGCAGGCCATGGACGTCGGTGCGTTGACGCCGCCGCTCTGGGGTTTCGAAGAGCGCGAAAAGCTGATGGTGTTCTATGAGCGTGCCTGCGGCGCGCGCATGCACTCGGCCTATTTCCGTCCGGGCGGCGTCCACCAGGACCTGCCGCACGAGCTGGTCGAAGACATCGGCAAGTGGATCGATCCGTTCCTGAAGACCGTCGACGACATCGACGAGCTCCTGACGGGCAACCGCATCTTCAAGCAGCGCAACGTCGATATCGGCGTCGTCAAACTCGATGACGCCTGGGCCTGGGGATTCTCGGGCGTGATGGTGCGTGGCTCGGGTGCTGCCTGGGACCTGCGCCGCTCGCAGCCCTACGAATGCTATTCCGACATGGAATTCGACATTCCGATCGGCAAGAACGGCGACTGCTTCGACCGCTACCTGATCCGCATGATCGAAATGCGCCAGTCGGCGCGCATCATGCGCCAGTGCGTCGATCGCCTGCTCGGCGATGCCAAAGTCGGCCCGGTTTCGTCGCTCGACGGCAAGATCGTTCCGCCGAAGCGCGGCGAGATGAAGCGCTCGATGGAAGCGCTGATCCACCACTTCAAGCTCTACACCGAAGGCTATCACGTGCCGGCCGGCGAAGTTTACGCCGCCGTCGAAGCGCCGAAGGGCGAGTTCGGCGTCTACCTCGTCTCCGACGGCACCAACAAGCCCTATCGCTGCAAGATCCGTGCGCCGGGTTACGCGCATCTCCAGGCGATGGATTTCCTCTGTCGGGGACACCAGCTTGCCGACGTTTCGGCCGTGCTGGGCTCCCTCGATATCGTGTTCGGTGAGGTGGACCGCTGATGCGTCTCGTGCCCCTGGCCACGCTTGCTCTTTTCGCGTTTGCATCGACCGCTTCCGCACAGGAATCGGTCGATAGCGGCGCGACGTCGGGCGGCATGCGCGGGGGCTCGATGGCCGACCTTGTGGCCAAGGGCTACGAGATCAAGGCCGCGGTCGCCAATGGCACGCGCTACATCGTATTTTTGCAGAAAGACCAGTCAGCCTATGCCTGCGAATTCGTCTCGGTGACGAAATCGCGGTGCGGTTCGATTAACTGATAAGGTGTCCACTAGAATGTCCGTTCGTCGACTAGCCGAAGACACCGTCCAGCCAGCGAGCTTTGCCTTCAGCAAGGAGAACGCCGCCTGGGCGAAGGAAACGATCAAGAAATACCCCAAGGGTCGTGAGCAGTCTGCCGTCATCCCGTTGTTGATGCGCGCTCAGGACCAGGACGGCTGGGTCACGAAGGCCGCCATCGAGTCGATCGCCGACATGCTCGGCATGGCCTATATCCGCGCGCTCGAAGTCGCGACCTTCTACACCCAGTTCCAGCTGAAGCCGGTCGGTACGCGTGCGCACGTTCAGGTTTGCGGCACGACGCCGTGCATGCTGCGTGGCGCCGAAGACCTGATCAAGGTCTGCAAGAGTAAGATCGCCCACGATCCCTTCACCCTCAATGAGAGCGGCACGCTCTCCTGGGAAGAAGTCGAATGTCAGGGCGCCTGCGTCAACGCGCCGATGGTCATGATCTTCAAGGATACCTTCGAAGACCTGACGCCCGAGCAACTCGAGCAGATCATCGACCGTTTCGAAGCAGGCAAGGGTGCCGAAGTCACCCCCGGTCCGCAGATCGACCGTATCTATTCCGCACCGGAAGGCGGTCTGACGTCGCTGATGTTGGCTGATCTGGCTCCGGCCAAGGCGGCGACCAGCGCCAAGAAGGTCAGCGACGCGCCCGCCGTCTCCGTGCCGCCGTCCAACGCCGGCCGTGTCAAGACGGCTGCCAGCGAGACCAATGCTTCCCTGAAGACGCCGGCGACGGCAAAGGCCGAGGCTGCCGCCAACGCCAAGGTCGAAGGCGACACCGTCGACAAGTCGAAGCCGGTCAAGGCTGCAGCCGTTGCCGGCAAACCGTCGCTTGAGGACAAGAACCGCCCGGCCGGCATCGAAAAACCGGCTGCCGTCGACGACCTCAAGCTGATCTCGGGCGTCGGTCCGAAGATCGAGGGCACGCTGAACGAACTGGGCATCTACACCTACGCGCAAGTTGCTTCGTGGAAGAAGGCGGAGCGCGAGTGGGTCGACGGATACCTGAATTTCAAGGGCCGCATCGAACGCGACGACTGGGTCAAGCAGGCCAAGGCGCTCGCCAAGGGCGGCGAAGCCGAATACATCAAGGTCTTCGGCAAGAAGCCGCGGTAAAGAGGTGAATTATGCTCAGAGATGAAGACCGCATCTTTACCAACATCTACGGCCTCAAGGACAAGTCCCTGAAGGGCGCCATGGCGCGCGGCCACTGGGACGGCACCAAGCAGCTGCTCGAAAAGGGTCGCGACTGGATCGTCAACGAAGTGAAGGCTTCCGGCCTTCGCGGTCGTGGCGGCGCCGGCTTCCCCACCGGCCTCAAGTGGTCCTTCATGCCGAAGGAAAGCGACGGCCGTCCGCACTATCTCGTCGTCAACGCCGACGAGTCGGAGCCCGGCACCTGCAAGGACCGTGACATCATGCGTCACGATCCGCACACGCTCATCGAAGGCTGCGTCATCGCCAGCTTCGCCATGGGTGCGCATGTCGCCTATATCTATGTGCGCGGTGAGTTCGTCCGCGAGCGCGAGGCGCTGCAGGCGGCAATCGACGAGTGCTACGCCTACGGCCTGCTTGGCAAGAACAACAAGCTCGGCTACGACATCGACATCTATGTGCACCACGGCGCCGGCGCCTATATCTGTGGCGAAGAGACGGCCCTGCTCGAAAGCCTCGAAGGCAAGAAGGGCCAGCCGCGCCTGAAGCCGCCGTTCCCGGCCAACATGGGCCTCTACGGCTGCCCGACCACCGTCAATAACGTCGAGTCGATCGCCGTCACGCCGACCATCCTGCGCCGCGGCGCCGGCTGGTATACGAGCTTCGGCCGTCCGAACAACCACGGTACCAAACTCTATTCGGTTTCCGGCCACGTCAATCGTCCGTGCACGGTCGAAGACGCGATGTCGATCCCGTTCCATGAGCTGATCGAAAAGCATTGTGGTGGCATTCGCGGCGGCTGGGACAACCTGCTCGCGGTCATCCCCGGCGGTTCGTCCGTTCCCTGCGTGCCCGGCGCGCAGATGAAGGACGCGATCATGGATTTCGACGGGCTGCGCGAAGTCGGTTCCAGTCTTGGAACCGCCGCCGTCATCGTCATGGACAGGTCGACAGACATCATCAAGGCGATCTGGCGCCTCTCGGCCTTCTACAAGCACGAGAGCTGCGGTCAGTGCACGCCGTGCCGCGAAGGTACCGGCTGGATGATGCGTGTCATGGAACGCATGGTTCAGGGTCGCGCCCAGAAGCGCGAGATCGACATGCTGTTCGACGTCACCAAGCAGGTGGAAGGCCACACGATCTGCGCGCTTGGCGACGCAGCCGCCTGGCCGATCCAGGGTCTGATCAAGCACTTCCGTCCGGAAATGGAAAAGCGCATCGACGAATACACGCGCAATGCCTCGTCGCACGGCGCGGTTCTGGAAGCGGCGGAGTAACAGGCGATGGCCGGTGCACGCGAGGAGGGACAGATGAAAGGGCAGGCCGAAACAGGCATTCCATTCGCGCGTCCGCTCGGCGGTGATCCGGCCGATCCGTTCGGCATGGCCGAATGGATGAAGGGCCTGCCGCAGGTGTCGCTGCACCCGCTGATGGTTCACCCGGCTGCCGCTGTGGCGGCGGTAACAGCCATCGGTTTCGGTCTGACCAGCCACTTTGCTGGCGCGATGTTCGGCGCGATGCAGGGTGCGGTCGAGGCGGCTCAGAAGCGGGTGGAGCCGGCAGAGCAGGACGTAACCACCGTTGTCGCCGAGACGGCGCTCCCGGCAGAAGCAGAAGCGAAAACGGTGGTGAAGCCCGCCGCTTCGCCAAATCGTATTGCGGCAAAACCGGCCGTTGAGAAGGTCGCGGTCGAGAAGCCGGTCAAGGTTCGCGCGGCGCGCGCCAAGGCGCAAGCTGCTGACGACCTCAAGCGGATTTCCGGTATCGGCCCGAAGCTGGAGCAGGTGCTCAACGCGAAGGGCATTCGCGGTTTTGCCGATATCGCCGGCTGGAGCGAGGCGGACGTTGTTCGCTTTGACGACGAGTTCGGTTTCGGTGGCCGCATCAAGCGGGACGATTGGGTTGGACAGGCCAAGGCGCTGAAGGGCGCGTGAGACAATAGGGGCGGGAACCTGAGACGGTCATCGCCCGCAAGCAGCAAGGCTGTGTTGGAATTGTCCGTCGCCGGAAGGCCGATGGACGGAAGACAGGATTGAGTACGAAGATGGCAAAGCTGAAAGTCGACGGAAAAGAGATCGAGGTACCGGATCATTTCACGCTGCTTCAGGCGTGCGAAGAGGCCGGAGCCGAGGTTCCGCGCTTCTGTTTCCATGAGCGGCTGTCGGTCGCCGGCAACTGCCGCATGTGTCTGATCGAAGTGAAGGGAGGGCCGCCAAAGCCCGCCGCTTCCTGCGCCATGGGCGTGCGCGACCTCCGTCCGGGCCCGAACGGCGAGACGCCGGAAGTCTTCACGACCACGCCGATGGTCAAGAAGGCCCGCGAAGGCGTGATGGAATTCCTGCTGATCAACCACCCGCTCGACTGCCCGATCTGCGACCAGGGCGGCGAATGCGACCTGCAGGACCAGGCGATGGCCTTCGGTATCGACAGCTCGCGTTATCAGGAAAACAAGCGCGCCGTCGAAGACAAGTATATCGGCCCGCTGGTCAAGACCGTGATGAACCGCTGCATTCACTGCACGCGTTGCGTCCGTTTCACGACCGAAGTCGCCGGTATTGCCGAGCTTGGCCTGATTGGCCGCGGCGAAGACGCCGAGATCACCACCTATCTCGAGCAGGCGATGACGTCCGAACTGCAGGGCAACGTCGTTGACCTCTGCCCGGTCGGCGCGCTGACCTCGAAGCCATTTGCCTTCACTGCTCGTCCGTGGGAGCTGAACAAGACCGAATCCATCGACGTGATGGATGCACTCGGTTCTGCGATCCGCGTCGACACCCGCGGTCGCGAAGTCATGCGCATCATGCCGCGCGTCAATGAGGACATCAACGAAGAGTGGATCTCCGACAAGAGCCGCTTCATCTGGGACGGCCTGAAGACGCAGCGTCTCGATCGTCCCTATGTCAAGAAGGACGGCCGACTGCAGCCGGCGACCTGGGGCGAAGCCTTCCAGGCGGTCAAGGCTGCCGTTGCCAAGACCTCCGGCGACAAGATCGGCGCCATCGCCGGCGACCTCGCTTCGGTCGAAGAAATGTACGCGCTGAAGCAGTTGATCGCAGCACTCGGCTCCGAGAGCGTCGATTGCCGCCAGGACGGCGCCGCACTCGACCCGTCGCTTGGCCGCGCCAGCTACCTTTTCAACCCGACCATCGCCGGCATCGAAAGCGCTGATGCGCTGCTGATCATCGGCTCCAACCCGCGCTTCGAGGCTTCGGTCCTCAACGCCCGTATCCGCAAGCGCTACCGCATGGGCAACTTCCCGATCGCCGTGATCGGGGAGCCCGGCGAGCTGCGCTACGAATACGAATATCTCGGCGCCGGCACCGAAACGCTCGCCGAACTCGTCTCCGGCAAGGGCAAGTTTGCCGCGACGCTCAAGAAGGCGCAGCGCCCGATGATTCTCATCGGCCAGGGCGCGATTGCAGGGGAGGGCGGCGCTGCCGTTCTTGCTGCCGCCGCCAAGCTCGCGGGCGCCGTCGGTGCGGTCACTGCCGAGTGGAACGGCTTTGCCGTTCTGCACACGGCTGCTTCCCGCGTCGGTGGTCTCGACCTCGGCTTCGTACCGGGTGCGAACGGCAAGACGGCGGCCGAAATGGTTACCGCTTCCGACGTTCTCTTCCTGCTCGGCGCCGATGAGATCGACCTTGCCGGTCGCAAGTCCGGCTTCACCGTCTATGTCGGTTCGCACGGCGACAACGGCGCGCATGCCGCCGACGTCATCCTGCCGGGTGCGACCTACACCGAAAAGTCCGGCACCTGGGTCAACACGGAAGGTCGCGTTCAGGTCGGCAACCGTGCCGGCTTCGCACCGGGTGATGCGCGTGAGGACTGGGCGATCATTCGCGCACTCTCCGACGTTCTCGGCAAGAAGCTGCCCTTTGATTCGCTTGGCGAATTGCGCTCGAAGCTCTATGCGGCTCACCCGCATTTCGCGGATGTCGACGCGATCGCGACCGGCAACGGCGACGAAATTGCCGCACTCGGCCAAAAAGCCGGTGAGATGGGCAAATCCGTGTTTGCGTCTCCGGTCAAAGACTTCTATTTGACGAACCCGATAGCGCGCGCATCCGCCGTCATGGCCGAATGCTCGGCTTTGGCACGCAACAACTTCAAAGCTGCGGCGGAATGAGCGCGAGGGAATAGAGTATCATGGACGCTTTCGTTTCGACCTATGTCTGGCCCACGATCATCATGGTCGCCCAGTCGCTGCTGCTCCTGGTCGCGCTGCTGCTTTTCATCGCCTACATTCTGCTTGCCGACCGTAAGATCTGGGCTGCAGTTCAGCTCCGCCGTGGTCCGAATGTGGTAGGCCCGTGGGGACTTTTCCAGTCCTTCGCCGACCTTTTGAAGTTCGTCTTCAAGGAGCCGGTGATTCCGGCTGGCGCCAACAAGGCGATCTTCCTGCTCGCACCGCTCGTCTCCGTGACGCTGGCGCTTGCCGCCTGGGCGGTGATCCCACTCAACGCCGGCTGGGTCATCGCGAACGTCAACGTCGGCATCCTCTTCGTCTTCGCCATATCTTCTCTTGAAGTTTATGGCATCATCATGGGCGGCTGGGCGTCGAATTCCAAATATCCCTTCCTCGGCGCGCTCCGCTCCGCGGCACAGATGGTCTCCTATGAAGTCTCTATCGGCTTCGTCATCGTTACCGTCCTGCTCTGCGTCGGCTCGCTGAACCTGACGGACATCGTCAACGCTCAGTCCACGGGCATCGGCACGAACCTCGGCCTGCCGGCGTCGTTCCTCGACTGGCATTGGCTGGCGCTGTTCCCGATGTTCATCGTGTTCTTCATTTCCGCACTTGCCGAAACGAACCGCCCGCCCTTCGACCTGCCGGAAGCCGAATCCGAACTCGTCGCCGGCTTCATGGTCGAGTACGGCTCGACCCCGTACATGATGTTCATGCTCGGCGAATATGCCGCCATCTGCCTGATGTGCGCGCTGACGACGATCCTGTTCCTCGGCGGCTGGCTGCCCCCGGTTGACGTCTGGTTCTTGAACTGGGTTCCCGGCATCATCTGGTTCGTTCTGAAGGCATCCTTCGTGTTCTTCATGTTCGCAATGGTGAAGGCTTTCGTTCCGCGTTACCGCTACGACCAACTGATGCGTCTCGGCTGGAAGGTCTTCCTGCCGATCTCTCTTGCAATGGTCGTGATCACTGCATTCGTTCTCAAGCTGACGGGAGCCGCATGACGATGGCTCACGTTTGGCAGCATACCGCCGGTCGCTCCCAGGCCGGCAACTCTGGAGGTAAATGATGGCCGGTCTTTCGCAAGCCGTCAGCTCGCTGTTCCTGAAGGAATTCGTCGGCGCGTTCTTTCTGTCGATGCGCTATTTCTTCAAGCCGAAGGCGACGTTGAACTACCCCTTTGAAAAGGGGCCGGTCAGCCCGCGCTTCCGTGGCGAGCATGCGCTGCGCCGCTACCCGAATGGTGAAGAGCGTTGCATCGCCTGCAAGCTCTGCGAGGCGATCTGTCCTGCACAGGCCATCACCATCGAAGCTGGACCGCGCCGCAACGACGGCACCCGCCGTACGGTGCGCTACGACATCGACATGGTGAAGTGCATCTATTGCGGCTTCTGCCAGGAAGCCTGTCCGGTTGATGCCATCGTCGAGGGCCCGAACTTCGAGTTCGCCACCGAGACGCGCGAAGAGCTTTACTACGACAAGGACAAGCTCCTCGCCAACGGCGACCGTTGGGAGCGCGAAATCGCCCGCAACATCGCAATGGACTCGCCCTATCGCTGAGGCCAGAGCGTCGCGCCGCCCCGGGGAGGGCGGTGCATGTGACATAGGTTTGGGCAACGGCCGGACGCGTGTCCGGCTTTGCCTGTGGAGTGGGGCCTGAAGCGCCTCACGCCGTGCAAGACGAAGAAGGCACCGATCATGGGTCTGCAGGTTCTTTTTTTCTATCTCTTTGCCTTCATCGCGGTGGCGTCGGCATTTATGGTCATTGCGGCCAGGAACCCGGTTTATTCGGTTCTGTTCCTGATCCTGACCTTCTTTAACTCGGCAGGCCTGTTCCTGCTGACCGGCGCCGAATTCCTCGCGATGATCCTGCTGGTCGTCTATGTCGGTGCGGTCGCGGTGCTGTTCCTGTTCGTCGTCATGATGCTCGACATCGACTTCGCGGAATTGCGGGCGGGCGTGCTCGAATACGCGCCGATCGGCGCGCTGATCGGCCTGATCCTGGCTGCCGAGCTTATCATCGTGGTCGGCGGCGCAACATTCTCGCCTGAGATCGCCAAGGCGATTTCGATGCCGATCCCGGCCGTCACGGAGCGCACGAACACGGCTGCCCTCGGCGACGTGCTCTATACGCACTACGTCTACTTCTTCCAGATCGCTGGCCTTGTGCTGCTCGTCGCCATGATCGGCGCCATCGTGCTGACCCTGCGCCACCGCGAAAACATCAAGCGCCAGAATATCCCGCAGCAGGTTGCCCGTACGCCCGAGACCGCCGTCGAAGTGGTCACGGTCAAGCCGGGCCAGGGCATCTAAGTCGGACGCGAGATCGAGGAACATAAAATGGAAATCGGAATTTCCCACTATCTCACCGTCAGCGCCATCCTGTTCACGCTGGGCGTCTTTGGCATCTTCCTGAACCGGAAGAACGTCATCGTTATCCTGATGTCGGTCGAACTCATTCTTCTCGCGGTCAACATCAACATGGTCGCTTTCTCGGCGTTCCTGAATGACATCACTGGCCAGGTCTTCGCCCTGTTCATCCTGACCGTCGCGGCTGCGGAAGCGGCTATCGGACTTGCAATTCTCGTCGTCTTCTACCGCAACCGCGGCTCGATCGCTGTTGAAGACGTCAACATGATGAAGGGCTGATTGGGCTATGGATACCATCATCAAGGCTATCGTCTTCCTGCCTTTGATCGGCTTTCTGATCGCCGGCCTCTTCGGTACTTCGATCGGCGCCAAGGCATCGGAATATGTGACAAGCGGTCTGATGATCATCGCCGCTGCGCTGTCCTGGTACGTCTTCTTCGACGTCGCCTTGGGCCACCAGGAGATGATCAAGGTTTCGGTGCTGCGCTGGATCCAATCCGGCAGCTTCGATGTCGAATGGGCGTTCCGCGTCGATACGCTGACATCGGTCATGTTCGTCGTCGTCAACACGGTGTCGACGCTCGTGCATGTCTATTCGATCGGATACATGCACCACGATCCGCATCGTCCGCGCTTCTTTGCCTATCTGTCGCTCTTCACCTTCGCGATGCTGATGCTCATCACGTCGGACAATCTGGTGCAGATGTTCTTCGGCTGGGAAGGTGTGGGTCTCGCGTCCTACCTGCTCATCGGCTTCTGGTACAAGAAGCCGTCGGCGAATGCTGCCGCGATGAAGGCCTTCATCGTCAACCGCGTCGGCGACTTCGGCTTCTCGCTCGGCATCTTCCTCGTCTTCGTGCTGTTCGGCTCGGTCAACTTCGAGACGATCTTCGCCGCCGCCCAGACCTACCTGCCGGCCGAAGGCGCTGCAGCAGGGGAGGCGGTTGTCACCCTGTTCGGCATGCACCTTGACAAGGCTGACGCGATCACTGCGGCCTGCCTTCTGCTCTTCATGGGCGCGATGGGTAAGTCGGCGCAGTTCCTGCTGCACACCTGGCTTCCGGATGCCATGGAAGGCCCGACTCCGGTTTCGGCACTTATCCATGCCGCAACCATGGTTACCGCCGGCGTCTTCCTCGTCGCCCGCATGTCGCCGCTCTTCGAACTGTCGCCGGACGCACTGACCGTCGTGACGATCATCGGTGCCATCACCGCCTTCTTCGCCGCGACCGTCGGTCTCGTTCAGAACGACATCAAGCGCGTCATCGCCTACTCGACCTGCTCGCAGCTCGGCTACATGTTTGTGGCGCTCGGCGTCGGCGCCTATGGCGCAGCGATCTTCCACCTGTTCACGCACGCCTTCTTCAAGGCTCTCCTGTTCTTGGGTGCCGGTTCGGTCATTCACGCCGTCGATGGCGAGCAGGACATGCGCTACATGGGTGGCCTCAGGAAGCACATCCCGGTCACCTACTGGATGATGTTCATCGGTACGATCGCGCTGACCGGTGTCGGTATTCCCGGTACGCTCTTCGGTACGGCTGGCTTCTTCTCGAAGGACGCGATCATCGAGTCGACGTTTGCCGCGCACAGCTCGGTATCCGGTTTCGCCTTCGCCCTGCTGGTGGTCGCCGCGCTCTTCACCAGCTTCTATTCGTGGCGCCTGGCCTTCATGACGTTCCACGGCAAGCCCCGTGCGTCGTCGGATGTCATGCATCACGTGCACGAGTCGCCGCAGGTCATGCTGGTGCCGCTCTACATTCTCGCCGCCGGCGCACTGATCGCAGGTTTCCTCTTCCACGACCACTTCTTCGGCGAAGGCTATGCCGAGTTCTGGAAGGGTGCGCTGTTCACATCGGCTGAAAACGAAGTCCTGCATGAGTACCACCACGTACCGCTGTGGGTTAAGTGGAGCCCGTTCTGCGCCATGGCGCTCGGCCTCTTCACCGCCTGGTACATGTATATCCGCCGGCCGGAACTGCCGAAGTATCTGGCAGACCAGCACCGTGGCCTCTACCAGTTCCTGCTCAACAAGTGGTACTTCGACGAGCTCTACGACCTGCTGTTCGTGCGCTCGGCCAAGTGGCTCGGCACCTTCCTCTGGAAGGAAGGCGACGGTCGCGTGATCGATGGCTACGGCCCGAACGGCATTGCCGCACGTGTGCTCAACGTTACTGACCGCGTTGTCCGCCTGCAGACTGGTTACCTCTATCACTACGCGTTCGCGATGCTGATCGGCATTGCCGCGCTTGTTACTTGGATGATGTTCAGGAGTTCCTTCTGATGACCGATTGGCCCGTACTTTCCGCGGTCACCTTCATGCCGCTCGTCGGCGTACTGCTTCTCTTGCTTGTCAGGGAAGACAGCGCCTACGGCCGCCGGAACATCCTGAACGTTTCGCTGCTGACGACGATCTTCACCTTCGCGGTGTCGGTCTACATCTGGTACCAGTTCGACGCGTCGAACCCCGGCTTCCAGATGCTCGAAAAGCACGAGTGGCTCGGCACCGGCATTTCCTACCATCTCGGAGTCGATGGCATCTCGGTGCTCTTCGTCGTGCTCTCGGCCTTCCTCATGCCGTTCTGCGTGCTCGCAAGCTGGCTGTCGATCGAGAAGCGTCTCAAGGCATACATGATCGCGTTTCTGGTCTTGGAAACGTTCATGATCGGCGTCTTCGTGTCGCTCGATATCGTGCTGTTCTACGTGTTCTTCGAAGCTGGCCTGATCCCGATGTTCCTCATCATCGGCGTCTGGGGTGGCAAGGACCGCGTTTACGCCAGCTACAAGTTCTTCCTCTACACGCTGCTCGGCTCGGTGCTGATGCTGCTCGCGATCATGGCGATGTACTGGCAGGCCGGTACCACCGACATCACGCAGCTGCTCGCCTACAACTTCCCGCGCCAGATGCAGACCTGGTTGTGGCTGGCCTTCTTCGCCTCCTTCGCGGTGAAGATGCCGATGTGGCCGGTTCACACCTGGCTTCCGGACGCGCACGTTCAGGCGCCGACGGCGGGATCCGTTATCCTGGCGGGCATTCTCCTGAAGCTCGGCGGCTACGGCTTCCTGCGCTTCTCGCTGCCGATGTTCCCGCTGGCATCCGACTATTTCGCTCCGTTCGTCTTCACGCTCTCGGTCGTTGCCATCATCTACACTTCGCTGGTCGCGATGATGCAGACCGACATCAAGAAGCTGATCGCCTATTCGTCGGTGGCGCACATGGGCTATGTGACGATGGGCATCTTCGCCGCCAATGTTCAGGGCGTTCAGGGCGCGATCTTCCAGATGCTGTCGCACGGCATCGTCTCCGGCGCACTCTTCCTTTGCGTCGGCGTCGTCTATGACCGTTTGCACACCCGCGAGATCGCGGCCTATGGCGGTCTCGTCAACAATATGCCGAAATACGCCGTCGCCTTCATGGTGTTCACCATGGCCAATGTTGGCTTGCCGGGCACGTCTAGCTTCGTCGGTGAAGTGCTGACCTTGGTCGGCGCCTTCCGCGCCAACACCTGGGTGGCGCTCTTCGCCACGTCCGGTGTGATCCTTTCGGCCGCCTATGCGCTCTGGCTCTACCGACGAGTGATCTTCGGTGCGCTGGAGAAGGAAAGCCTGAAGTCTCTGCTCGATCTTTCCGGTCGTGAAAAGGCGATCCTCTATCCGCTGGTGATCCTGACGATCTTTTTCGGCGTCTATCCGGCACCGATCTTCGATGCAACCGCGGCTTCCGTGGATCTGCTCGTCAACAACTACTCCGCAGCCCTGCAGGCAGCGCAAAACGTTGCGCTTTCGGTGCAATGACCACAGGACGTGATTGGACATGACTGCTGAAACCCTCCTTGCAAGCCTGCAACTCTCGATCCCCGAGTTGATCCTCGCGGTCGGCGCGATGGCATTGCTGATGATCGGCGTGTTTGCCGGCGAAAAATCGGCGTCGACGGTCACCGGCCTTGCGGTTGCCGTTCTGATCATCGCCGGTCTCTGGCTCGTGCTAAAGACCGGCGAAGGCTCGGCCTATGGCGGCGCCTTCCTGTCGGATCCCTTCGCCAAGTTCATGAAGGTGCTGGCGTTGATCGGTTCGATCACGGCACTGGTGATGACAGTCGGTCACGCGCGTTCCGCCCAGATTGATCGCTTCGAGTTCCCGGTGCTTCTGGTGCTGGCAACGCTCGGCATGCTGTTGATGATCTCGGCCAACGACCTGATGTCGCTGTACCTCTCGCTGGAACTGCAGTCGCTGGCGCTCTACGTCGTCGCTGCGATCAACCGCGACAGCATTCGCTCGACCGAGGCCGGCCTCAAGTACTTCGTGCTCGGTGCGCTTTCCTCGGGCATGCTGCTCTATGGCATGTCGCTGATCTACGGCTTCACTGGCCACACCGGCTTTACCCAGATCGCCGCTGCACTGACGGCGGAGGGACGTTCGCTCGGCCTGATCTTCGGTCTCGTCTTCGTGCTCGCCGGTCTCGCCTTCAAGATCTCGGCCGTGCCGTTCCACATGTGGACGCCTGATGTTTACGAAGGTGCGCCGACGCCGGTCACCGCCTTCTTCGCGGCAGCGCCGAAGGTTGCGGCCATGGCGATCCTTGTGCGTATCGTCATCAATGCCTTTGAACCCGTCGTTGCCGACTGGCAGCAGATCATCGTCTTCATCTCGATCGCTTCGATGCTGCTCGGTTCCTTCGCGGCGATCGGCCAGAAGAACATCAAGCGTCTGATGGCTTATTCCTCGATCGGCCACATGGGCTACGCGCTGGTCGGCCTTGCTGCCGGCTCGATGGCGGGCGTTCGCGGCGTGCTGCTCTACATGCTCATTTACATGGTCATGACGCTCGGCACCTTCGCCTGCATCCTGGCGATGCGGCGCAAGGAAGGCGAAAACGTTGAAAACGTCGACGACCTCGCTGGTCTCTCGCAGACGAACCCCTTCATGGCGACCGTACTGACCGTCCTGATGTTCTCGCTCGCCGGCATTCCGCCGATGGCAGGCTTCTTCGGGAAGTACTTCGTGTTCATGGCCGCAATCGAAGCGCAGCTCTATGCACTCGCCATCATCGGCGTCCTCGCATCCGTTGTCGGCGCCTATTACTACCTGCGCGTCATCAAGGTGATGTGGTTCGATGATGCCAAGGGCGAGTTCGCCCGTACGGCTGGCGAACTGAAACTGGTGTTCGGTCTCTCGGGTCTGTTCGTCCTTGGATACGTCCTGATCGGCGGTCCGCTTGGAAGCGCTGCCGAGGCCGCGGCGCGGACCTTCTTTTGATCGCCCTTGAAAGCGGCGGCCGGATATCGCCCGACGATTTCCGGCACGTCGCTCTCGATGCGGTCGGATCGACAAACAGCGAATGCCTGGCGCGTGCGCGCCAGGGCGACCCGGGCAATCTCTGGGTCACGGCTGTCAGGCAGACCGGTGGCCGGGGACGCCGCGGCCGCGCCTGGTTTTCAGAACCCGGCAATCTCTACGCATCGCTTCTCCTGATTGATCCAGCGCCGATCGAGCATCTGCATTCCCTGCCGCTCGCGGTTGCTGTTGCCGTGCACCGGGCAATCCGCCAGGTGATGCCGCCGGGCGCTGCACCGGTCGAGATCAAATGGCCGAATGATATCCTCATCGATGGGAAGAAGACCTGCGGCATCCTGCTCGAAGGTGAGGCGCTTGCAGATGGGCGCCAGGCACTGGTCATTGGCTGTGGCATCAACATTGCCGTCCAGCCGGACGAGGCCCTCTATCCCGTTACCTCGTTGAGGAAGGAAGGCGCTTCGGTTTCTCCGGACGAACTTTTCGCGCGGCTGTTCATGACGATGGCGGAGACGTTGTCGGTGTGGGAGCGCGGCGCAGGTATTGCAAAGACCATAGAACAGTGGCGATCCGCCGCCCGCGGCATCGGTGAGACGATAACTGTGAACCTGCCGGACCGGTCGCTTTCGGGTCGCTTTGCCGGTATTGATGAGACCGGGCGGTTGATGCTCGATACCGGGTCAGGCACGATGCACGCGATTGCCGCCGGCGACGTATTTTTCGGATAATTCCTAGAACAAGGGCGCATTACAATATGGCGCAAGAAGAAGAACTGGTGTTCTTGCCGCTCGGCGGCGTCGGCGAAATCGGCATGAATCTTGGCCTATACGGCTACGGGCGGCCCGGAAGCCGCCAGTGGATCATGGTCGATTGCGGCGTCACCTTTCCGGGGCCGGACCTTCCGGGCGTGGATCTGGTTCTCGCAGATATCAGCTTCCTGGCGGAAGAGCGCCGCAATCTCAAGGGCATCATCATTACCCACGCCCACGAGGACCATTATGGCGGCCTGAACGATCTCTGGCCGGGCCTCAACGTTCCGGTCTATGCCTCGCCGTTCACGGCAGGCATGCTGGAAGCCAAGCGCGATTTCGAGAGAAGCCGCAGTGAGATCCCGGTGACGATCTTCAAACAGGGCGACCGCATCAATGTTGGCCCGTTCGAGATCGAGGCGGTCGGTGTCAACCATTCGATCCCCGAGCCGATGTCGCTGATCATCCGCACGCCGGTCGGCACTGTCGTTCACACCGGCGACTGGAAGATCGACCTGCATCCGTCGCTTGGGCCCCTGACCGACGAGACGCGCTTCCGCCAGATTGGTGACGAAGGCGTCTTGGCGCTTATCTGCGATTCCACCAATGCTATGCGTGATGGTGTTTCGCCGTCGGAACAGGAAGTCTCCGAGAGCCTGACGAAGATCATCGCCAACGTCGAGGGCCGGGTCGCGATAACGACTTTCTCCTCGAATGTCGGGCGCATTCGCTCGATCGCCGAGGCGGCGGAAGAGGCGGGCAGGGATGTGCTGCTGCTCGGCAGTTCGATGAAGCGGGTCGTCGCCGTGGCCGCGGATCTCGGCCTGATGGAAGGGATCAAGCCTTTCCTTGCCGAAGACGAGTTCGGCTACGTGCCGCGCGACAAGGTCGTGGTCATCCTGACCGGTAGCCAGGGTGAGCCTCGGGCAGCACTCGCCAAGATTGCCCGCGACGAGATGCGCAACGTGGCTTTTTCCGCCGGCGATACGGTCGTTTTCTCCTCGCGCACCATCCCCGGCAACGAGAAGGCGATCAACGACATCAAGAATGGCCTGGTCGAGCAAGGCATACACATCATCACCGACAGTGAGGCGCTGGTGCATGTGTCCGGTCACCCGCGCCGCACCGAGCTGCAGCAGATGTATCAATGGCTGCGCCCGCAGATTCTCGTTCCGGTTCATGGCGAAGCCGCGCATCTGACGGCCCATGCCGAACTTGGTCAGCAGTCGGGCATCGCCAGCGTTCCGCGCCTTCGGAACGGTCAAATGCTGCGTCTTGCACCAGGCCCGGCCGAGGTCATCGACGAAGCGCCGCATGGCCGCATCTACAAGGACGGCAACCTCATCGGCGATTTCGAAGAGATGGGCATCGGCGAACGCCGCAAGCTCTCCTTCGCAGGGCACGTCGCGGTCAACGTCGTTCTTGATGGCCGCTACGATTTCCTTGGCGACCCGGACATCGTTGCGATCGGTCTGCCGGAATTCGATGACGAGGGCGAAGACATGGAGGATACGCTCTATGACGCGATCCTCGGTGCGGTCGAGAGTATTCCGCGGGCAAAGCGAAAGGATCTGGCCATGCTGCAGGAAGCGGTTCGCCGCGCCGTTCGCAGCACAGCCAACCAGACGTGGGGCAAGAAGCCGATTGTGACGGTGTTCGTCACCAAAGTCTGATTGGCGGTCGCCTCGCGGCAGTGTAAGCGGGGCCGGTACAGGACGCGGGAGGATCGCAATGCTGGGAAGAGTGAACCATATCGCCATCGCCGTGCCGGATCTTGCCTCCGCCGCCGAAAGCTACCGCTCGACGCTTGGTGCATCCGTCACCGAGCCGCAGACGTTGCCGGAACACGGCGTAACCGTGGTGTTCGTCACGCTGGCGAACACCAAGGTCGAGCTGTTGGAGCCGATCGGCGAGACCTCGCCGATCGCCGCTTTCCTGGCGAAGAACCCTTCGGGCGGGATGCATCACATCTGCTACGAGGTGGACAATATCCTCGCCGCGCGCGACGCGCTGCGTGCGGCCGGCGCTCGCGTTCTGGGGGACGGCGAGCCGAAAATCGGTGCGCATGGCAAGCCGGTGCTTTTCCTGCACCCCAAGGATTTCCAGGGTACGCTGATCGAACTCGAAGAGGTGTGACAGTTGACCGCGCGATGCGCATTTGTCTGATCGGGCAGGCGGCGCTATAAGGCGGACAGAATGTCGCGGAAGTCGCGGCGAAACGGCCTGCGGTCGTTGCGTCGATCGCCTTCACCGGGAGCCGGAAATGCCACTGTTTTCAACTTTTGCTATTTACTTCATCATTTGGTGGATCACGCTGTTTGCCGTTCTTCCCTTGGGAGTGCGCACGCAAGCGGAAGAAAACAGCGTCGTCCCGGGAAGCGTCGAAAGCGCGCCGGCCAAGTTCAATGCGAAACGGGTCGTGCTTTTGACCACGGCCATCGCGGCTGTCATCCAACTCGCCTGGTATATCGTCTCCGTCAAACTTGGCTACGGGATCGATTCTATTCCGCGGTTTTACCCGAAATTCTATTGAGAATTTCGGCAAGGCGGATGGGCTGAGCCGAACCGCAAGGCAATCGGAGAGTTTTCAGGATGCCGAGTGCTGGATTTCTGCGTCATGATGACGCCGCGCGCGATGCTGTGGGTGGAACCAGCGCAATTGCAGGATTGACCGCCGCCGAATTGACATAGTTCAATTTCTATACCTGCTTCGTTCTCGCGACGGAGTCGAGAAAAGCAAAAAAAAACAAGGCTAAAAGCCTTGTTTTTCAAGTTTCGCGTGATCCTAATCCGTTTCCGGCGGCAGCGACGAGGCGCGCCTAAGATCTTATCCTCCCAAGACTTGACCGCGAAAGTCGGCAAGAATTTAGTCTTCATGCCTGTTTTGTGAGCCGAAATTAGCCCAAACATTAAGCTGTGTCATCCTGTTTTTTTGCATTTTTGCTACAGTTGGGTAAAATATTCCCGTTGACAACTCCTGTCGTAATCTTGTTACTAGCGTGCTCTTTGACGCAGGCTTTTCCGGTCTTTTCCCCTCAAAATCAGTGGCTCCGATCTTTCCGGCGATGGCCTGAGAGTAGGGTTTTCTTCCGCCTGCGAAGCAGCTATGAACGCAAGGCTCATAAAGGTTCACGTTGGCTTTGCCGGCGATGGATAATGGAGAGCTCGACCCCGAGAAGCAACGGTCGCCCTTGCCAGTCTACCGGCGAAGAAGGCACCCGAGCTCAACGTCATTTCGCCCGAATCCGCCGATAGTGCGACGTTCATCAAGTTCTGGAACCCGTCATGCGCCTGTCCCGCTTTTTCATGCCCATCCTGAAGGAAAATCCTAAGGAAGCGGAAATCGTTTCCCACCGCCTCATGCTCCGTACCGGCATGATCCGGCAGCAGTCCTCGGGCATCTATACCTGGCTGCCACTGGGCAAGCGGGTTCTCGACAAGGTCAATGCGATCATCCGCGAAGAGCAGAACCGCTCAGGCGCAATCGAACTCTTGATGCCGACGCTGCAGTCCGCAGAGCTCTGGCAGGAAAGTGGCCGCTACGACGCCTATGGCAAGGAGATGCTGCGCATCAAGGATCGCCAGGACCGGCCGATGCTTTACGGCCCGACGAACGAGGAAATGATCACCGACGTCTTCCGGTCCTACGTGAAGTCCTATCGTGACCTGCCGCTCAATCTCTACCATATCCAGCTGAAGTTCCGCGACGAGATCCGTCCGCGTTTCGGCACCATGCGTTCGCGCGAGTTCCTGATGAAGGACGCCTATTCCTTCGATCTCGATCGCGAAGGGGCAGAACACGCCTATAACCGCATGTTCGCGGCCTACCTGCGCACGTTTGCGCGCATGGGTCTTCGCGCCATTCCGATGCGTGCCGACACCGGCCCGATCGGCGGCAACCTCAGCCACGAATTCATCATCCTCGCCGACACCGGCGAATCCGAGGTCTACTGCCACAAGGACTTCCTCGGCTTCGATATTCCGGGCGAAGAAACCAACTTCGAGGACGTCGCCGGCCTGAAGGCGATCTTCGACAAGTGGACCTCGCGTTACGCCGCGACATCGGAAATGCACGACGAGGCCGCCTTCAATGCGGTTGCCGAAGGCGACCGCCTGTCGGCCCGCGGCATCGAGGTCGGCCACATCTTCTACTTCGGCACCAAGTATTCCGAAGCCATGGGCGCCAAGGTTCTCGGCCCCGACGGCAAGGAACATGCCGTGCACATGGGCTCCTACGGCATCGGCCCGACCCGCCTCGTGCCGGCGATCATCGAAGCGTCGCATGACGACAACGGCATCATCTGGCCGAAGTCGATCTCGCCGTTCGATGGCGTCATCATCAACATGAAAGCGGGCGATGCCGCTTGCGACGGCGCCTGCGAGACGCTCTACTCCGAACTCGGCAAGGCGGGATTCGACGCACTGCTCGACGACACGGACGACCGCGCCGGTGCAAAGTTCGCGACTGCGGACCTGATCGGGGTTCCGGTCCAAATCATCGTCGGCCCGCGTTCGATCGCCAACGGCGAAGTCGAGGTCAAGGATCGCAAGACCGGCGAGCGCGAGACCATGACCGTCGAAGCTGCGATCAACAAGCTGATCGCAACGAAGTGAAGAGGCGAGGGAAGGCAGGATGACCGCCGTGACTGAAGATCAGGTGCAGGCCGCAACGCAGCCTGAAAAGTCCTCCAGCCGTCCCTTTTCCGCCTTTGAGCGCATGGTGGCGTGGCGCTACCTGCGTTCCAGGCGCAAGGAAGCCTTCATTTCGGTTATCGCCGGCTTCTCCTTCATCGGCATCATGCTCGGCGTCGCGACGCTGATCATCGTCATGGCCGTGATGAACGGGTTCCGCACCGAGCTGATCTCGCGCATTCTCGGCATCAACGGTCACATGATCGTCCAGCCGATTGACGGGCCGCTCAACAACTATGCGGAGCTGGCGACCAAGTTCTCGGGCGTCAAGGGCGTCACCATGGCGATCCCGTTGGTCGAGGGCCAGGTTCTGGCGCAAGGCATCGGCGATAGTTCCACTGGTGCGCTGGTGCGCGGCATCCGCGCCGACGATCTCGGCAAGATGAAGTCGGTTTCCGACCATATCCAGTCCGGCGACATGGTCGGTTTTGCCTCCGGCTCCGGTGTCGCGATCGGTTCGCGCATGGCCGAGCAACTCGGCATCCGCGTCGGCGGAACGATCACGCTGACCTCGCCCAATGGCGACGTGACGCCGCTTGGCATGAATCCGCGCGTCAAGGCCTACACCGTCTCGGCGATCTACGAGATCGGCATGTCGGAATACGACTCGACGATCATCTTCATGCCGCTCGAAGAGGCGCAGCTTTTCTTCAACGCGGAGGGGCTTGCGCAGTCGATCGAGATCTTCGTCGAGCATCCTGATGTCGTCGACGAACTGCGCCAACCGATCGAGGATGCCGCGGGACGACAGATCTTCATTACCGACTGGCGCGACCGCAACAAGACCTTCTTCTCGGCGCTCGAAGTCGAGCGCAACGTCATGTTCATGATCCTGACGCTGATCGTGCTGGTCGCCGCGCTGAACATCATTTCCGGCCTGATCATGCTGGTGAAGGACAAGGGCAGCGACATCGCGATCCTCAGAACGATGGGCGCGACCTCCGGCTCGGTGATGCGCATCTTCTTCATGACGGGCGCCGCGATCGGCGCGGCGGGAACGGTCGCCGGCGTGGCGCTCGGCGTCGTCGTCTGCCTCAACATCGAATCCATTCGGCAGTTCTTCTCCTGGATCTCTGGAACCACACTTTTCAGCCCAGAGCTCTATTTCCTGAGCCAGCTTCCGGCCGACATGAATGCCGATGAGACCGCGCTCGTCATCGTCATGGCACTCACCCTTTCCTTCCTCGCCACAATCTTCCCGGCCTGGCGTGCTTCGCGCCTCGATCCGGTGCAGGCCCTGCGTTACGAATGACAAGGACATCAACTGAATGAATGCGCGCGTGGCACTGCAGCTTTCCGGCGTCGAGCGACACTACGGGGAAGGCGAAACGTTCCTGTCCATCCTCAAGGGTGCGGATTTTACCCTGAGAAGTGGCGAGACGGTTGCGCTGGTTGCGCCTTCGGGAACCGGCAAGTCGACGCTTCTGCATGTCGCCGGACTGCTGGAGCGCCCGGATGGCGGCGAAGTGCTGGTCAACGGCGTCTCCTGTGGTGGCCTCAACGACGATCGGCGCACGGCGATCCGCCGCAACGAGATCGGCTTCGTCTACCAGTTTCACCATCTGCTTCCCGAGTTCTCGGCACTTGAGAACATCATGATGCCACAGCTGATCGCCGGCTTGCCCAAGGCTGAGGCCGCCGATCGGGCAAGGGCGCTGCTCGACTACATGCGCATCGGTCACCGTGCCGATCATCGCCCGACGGAGCTCTCCGGCGGCGAGCAGCAGCGCGTCGCGATCGCGCGCGCCGTCGCCAACGCGCCGCTCGTGCTTCTTGCGGACGAGCCGACAGGCAATCTCGATCCGGAAACCGCCGGTTATGTCTTTGAAGCGCTGGAGGCGCTCGCGCGCCAGTCGGGCCTCGCGGCCTTGATCGCCACGCACAATCATGAACTCGCCGGGCTGATGGATCGGCGCGTGACGATCGAGGACGGCAAGGTCGTCGAGATGAACTGATGGCGCCGGCCGCGCGGGCGCGTTGATCGCCCAGCGCCGTTGCCTCCAACTGTCTTTGGCCAGCGCGGAAGAAACGTCTCACAGTTCAGTCCCAGACCGCCCTGGGCGCGGCGTACGCGTCTTCTGGCGCCGCTTTTAACGCCGGATCAGCCCGCCACGATAGTCGAGTTCGTAAGCTTCCTCGCCATCGACGAAGATGACCTCGCGGCCGGAAAAATGTTCGGTGTCGCCGCGGCTGCTATCGATGTAGTAGCCATGTGCATGCCGAAACTCCATACCGCCGAGGAAGTGCCGCTTCTCACGATACATCGCCTGTAGCGCAGCCTTGATGACCTGACCTGCCTTCTCTCCAGTTATGAGCTCGGGGCGCATAATCCGGCCGAAGTAGTTCATCGCCCAGCGCGGTTCGCCATCCTGCCAGACCGTTTCCTGTCCTGCAAAATCGGTTCCGCCGTAATAGCTGTCGAGATAGCGCCAACTGCCCGTTTCGTAGCCGATGTCATGGGAGCCTTGGCGAGAGGAAGGCCGCGGCACGCCGCCGCCGACATAGGTTTTCGATTTGGCTTCGACGATAAAGTCCTTCAGTTGTTCGAGCGCGGCCATGTGGGTTCCTCATATGTTCTGGCCGAGGATGCCGTGGTCCGTGTTGGTTGTAAAGAACAAATAGAGAACAATCACCTGATTACTGAACGCCGCAAGCCTTCTGGCCGCGATCGTCGTTCCAGTCCTTGAGCAGGACGAGTTCGCCCTTGGTGGCTATGGCCTTGTCGTTGGATTTGCCCTTGCCTGTCAGAACGTTGAGGTCGCACTTCAACGTGTTGTCTAGATCGAGTGTATCGTAGGATGAGTAGGTATAGCCGGCGACCACGAACTCGAAATTGCGGTAGGCGACCGTCAGTTTCTGTTCCCAGCGGTCACGTCCGATGGAATCGTTGTGGCTGGAGATGAGCAAAGAACCGCTCGGCAGCGCCTCGACCCACGGCGCCTGTCCGGCAAAGTCAAAGTCGCCCCAAATCTTGTTCGGGATCGCCGCCTTCAGCTCAAGAGCGCCATTCTCACCGGTCAGATAGAGATAGACACCGTTGTCATCGTCGCTTCCATCTGCGGGGCGCACGATCAGGGCGAGGTCCGCGTCACCGTCCTTGTTCCAGTCGCCGGTCGCCGCGGAGACGATGCGGGCAGGGTCGATCGTTTCGGCCGCGGAGGCGACGGCCGGAACCAGAAACAGCAATGGCAGAATCAGGCGTGCATGCATGTCGGAACGCTCCGCTTGGTTGTTCCTCTTGATATGCGGGCGCGGCGCTTTCCTCAAGCGGCTTCCTGGCAGTTAACCTGCATTCGACTGCCGTGTTAACCATCGTCAACAGAACGTCTGTGCTCGGCTTGACGCCTGAACAAAAATAGAACAAAGTAAAAACATAACGGAAAAGGAGCCATGTTATGACTGATTTTGTTCGTGACCTCGCCGCCTTCGCTTCGATGAGCCTGTTCATCGCAAGCATCTCTTTCATCGCGCTCGGCCTCTGAGGAGCGTCGATATTTCCTCTCAAGCACCTCCCGAAATGCGCCCCCTGGATTGAATAAGGGGGACGACGTGTCAGGTGAAACTGGACATGTCGGGTGATAAACGGGATATCCTGCCGACCAGACAGGAATCAGGGTGCGAATAATGGCAGACGACGGCAAAGCATCATCGAGCGAGGCGCTTGGTTCGGACCCGCAGTTTGTGCATCTGCGCGTCCACTCGGCCTTCTCCCTGCTCGAAGGCGCGCTGCCGCTGAAGAAGGTCATCGGCAAGGCGGTTGCCGATAATCAGCCGGCGATCGGGATCGCCGACACCAACAATCTCTTTGCCGCGCTCGAGTTTTCGCAGAAAGCAGCCGACGACGGACTGCAACCGATTACCGGCTGCCAGCTTTCCATCGACATGGAAGACGAGGCGGATGGCGAACGGCGCGGCCACGCGCAACATCTCGCGAAGCTGCCCGCGATCGTCCTGATCGCCGCGACCGATGATGGTTACACCCGGCTCGTGGATCTGGTGAGCCGTGCCTATCTCAGCGGCGAGGGCAGCCAGGCGACTCGGATCACGCGCTCCTGGCTTGCCGAAAACGGTACGGACGGATTGATCGCGCTGACCGGTGCGTCGGGCGGCCCGGTGGACCTGGCCCTGAAGGCGGGCTCGACGGCACTGGCCGAAGCGCGTCTCGAGGCGCTGCATGATCTCTTCGGCGACCGGCTCTATATCGAGCTGCAGCGGCACGGCGGATTTGACCGCCGCCATGAGAGCCGGATTATCGACCTTGCATACAAGTTCGACATTCCGCTGGTTGCCACCAACGAAGCCTTCTTTCCGTCACCGTCCGACTATGACGCCCATGACGCCCTGATGGCGGTCGCGCACAACGCGATGGTTTCGGACGACAGCCGCTTCCGCCTGACGCCGGACCACTACCTCAAGAGCCGCAAGGAGATGGCTGCGCTTTTTGCCGATCTGCCGGAGGCGCTGGAAAACACTGTCGAGATCGCACGGCGCTGCTCTTTCATGCTGAAGACCCGCGGACCGATCCTGCCGCGCTTTACCGGCGCCACCGCAGATCCGGAAGAGGCGGAGCGCGCCGAGGCGGACGAACTGCGCCGCCAGGCGGAGGAGGGGCTCGAAGAGCGTCTCGCCAGGCTCGGCATGGCGCCCGGCTATAGCGAAGAGGAGTATCGCGAGCGCCTGGCCTTCGAACTCGGCGTTATCGAGCGCATGAAGTTCCCCGGCTACTTCCTGATCGTTGCCGACTTCATCAAATGGGCGAAGCAGCACGATATTCCCGTTGGGCCGGGCCGTGGTTCGGGTGCAGGGTCGCTCGTTGCCTATGCGCTGACGATCACCGACGTCGATCCGATGCGCTTCTCGCTGCTGTTCGAGCGCTTCCTCAATCCCGAGCGCGTCTCGATGCCCGACTTCGACATCGACTTCTGCCAGGACCGGCGCGAAGAGGTGATCCGCTACGTGCAGCGCAAGTATGGTCGCGAGCAGGTGGCGCAGATCATCACCTTCGGTTCGCTGCAGGCGCGTGCCGCACTGCGCGACGTCGGCCGCGTGCTCGAAATGCCCTATGGCCAGGTCGACAAGATCTGCAAGCTGGTGCCGAACAACCCGGCCAATCCGACGCCGCTCTCCAAGGCGATCGAGGAAGAGCCACGCCTGCAGGAGGAAGCCGAGAAGGAGCCAGTCGTCGCGCGGCTTCTCGACATCGCCCAGAAGATCGAAGGCCTCTATCGCCACGCCTCGACCCACGCCGCCGGTATCGTGATCGGCGACCGTCCGCTGTCTCAGCTCGTGCCGATGTATCGCGATCCGCGCTCCGACATGCCGGTCACCCAGTTCAACATGAAATGGGTGGAGCAGGCGGGCCTCGTCAAGTTCGACTTCCTCGGCCTGAAGACCCTGACCGTATTGAAGGTCGCGGTCGATTTCGTGAAGCAGCGCGGCATCGAGGTTGATCTGGCGAGCATCCCGCTCGACGACCCGAAGACCTATGAGATGCTGTCGCGCGGCGAAACGGTTGGTGTGTTCCAGGTGGAAAGTGCCGGCATGCGCAAGGCGCTGATCGGCATGCGGCCCGACTGCATCGAGGATATCATCGCGCTGGTGGCGCTCTATCGCCCGGGCCCGATGGAGAACATTCCGGTCTACAATGCCCGCAAGCATGGCGAGGAAGAAGTCGAGTCGATCCATCCGAAGATCGATCATCTGCTCAAGGAAACGCAGGGCGTTATCGTCTACCAGGAGCAGGTGATGCAGATCGCCCAGGTGCTCTCGGGCTACTCGCTCGGCGAGGCCGATCTTCTGCGCCGCGCCATGGGTAAGAAGATCAAGGAGGAGATGGACAAGCAGCGCGCCCGCTTCGTCGACGGCGCCGTGAAGAACGAGGTGTCGAAGCCGCAAGCGGACCTGATCTTCGACCTGCTCGCCAAGTTCGCCAACTACGGCTTCAACAAGTCGCACGCAGCGGCCTACGCCATCGTCTCCTACCAGACCGCCTATATGAAGGCGCACTATCCGGTGGAGTTCCTGGCGGCGTCGATGACGCTCGACATGTCCAACACGGAAAAGGTCAACGACTTCCGTCAGGACGCAAAGCGCCTGGGCATCGAGGTGATTGCACCGTCGGTGCAGTCCTCATTCCGACATTTCCAGACGGGCGAAAACCGCATCTATTATTCGCTTGCCGCAATCAAGGGCGTGGGCGAATCCGCGGTTGAGCATATCGTCGAAGTGCGCGGCGACCGGACCTTCGTGAGCCTTGAGGATTTCTGCCTCAGGATCGACCCCAAGCTTCTCAACCGTCGCGTCTTCGAAAGCCTGATCGCTGCCGGCGCGTTCGAATGCTTCGGCTATGACCGTGCGGAACTGGTCGGCGGGCTCGACCGCATCCTCGGCTTCGCCCAGCGTGCGCAGGAGAACAAGACGAGCGGCCAGAGCGACATGTTCGGGGCAGGGGCGGCAACCGGGCCGGAGCGTATTGCGCTCCCGACCTACACGCCCTGGCTCGCTTCGGAGAAGCTGCATCGCGAATTCCAGGTGCTGGGTTTCTACCTCTCCGCCCACCCGCTCGACACCTACAATGCGCTGCTCGCCAAGATGCGCGTGCAGACCTTCGGCGATTTCGCCGGCGCGGTGAAGAAGGGGGCAACCGCCGGCCGGCTTGCCGGCACAGTGACCTCGAAGCAGGAGCGCAAGACGCGCACCGGCAACAAGATGGGAATCGTCGCCTTCTCGGATTCTTCGGGCCAATTCGAGGCCGTGCTGTTCTCCGAAATGCTGCACCAGTATCGCGACCTCTTGGAGCCGGGCAAATCGTTGGTCATGACGGTTGCCGCCGAGGAGCGGCCGGAAGGCATCGGGCTGCGCATCCAGACCCTGCGCTCGCTCGAGGAAGAATCGCTGCAACTGCAGAAGGCGCTGCGCGTCTATGTGCGCGATTCCGGCCCGCTGAAATCGATCGCCTCGCACCTCAACACCAGGGGCGACGGTCTCGTCTCCTTCGTCGTCATCAAGGACAACGGTCAGCGCGAGATCGAGGTGGAACTGAGCGAAAAGTTCCGGATCTCGCCGGAGATCGCTGCGGCGCTGCGCTCCGCGCCGGGCGTGGTCGACGTCGAGTTGGTTTGATCGGCGGACTTCTCCGTTTCGTTCGAAGCGAAGAAATCGCACCGATCACCTTGAGGGTGGGCAGCTGGGACAGAAAGCGCACATTGTGCTTTCCTGCGGTTGCTGGGGATCAGTCACCGGGACGCGATCGGGTGACGGTGATGAAATCGGTGCCCTGGCCAGTCTCCAGCCCGCTTTCCGTGTCGGCGATCGAGAGCGACGAGCCCTCAGCCAGCAGTCCTTCAACCCGCTTGCGAACGTCGTCGGATATCGTCATTCGCGCCAGCGTGCGCTGTATGCCGTTATAAGCGAAGGGGTCGGCCTCAATGGAAATGCCGAGCCGCTTCTTCATCGAGGCGGGCAGGTGGTTTTCAAGCGAGACGCCGAACCATTTGCCTTCGGCGCCTTCTTCTTCATTGTGCCGGAACTGGAGGAAATGCGTCCCAAGGGCCTCTTCCGGTTTGTCGATGGTGAGGCCGGCTTCGAAAAGCGGCTTGAAACCTTGCCGTACGAGGATCTTGCCGTTCTGCGGCGGCGTTCGGCCGGCCTTACGCAGGAGCTTGTCGGTCAGTTCCGGCGTCAGCTTGCCATCACTCTCGAGACCTTCGCCCGTCTGGAAGGCGCGGAGCGCCGCAATGGTTGCCGTGCCCGCATGGCCGTCGATCGAGCCGGGCGCGTATCCGAGGAATTCCAACGAGGTTTGAACCTCGCGCATGGTGTCGCGCGCGTCGCTGCGCGTGATCAGGATGCGGATCGGTTCTTCCATCGATCTGGACGTGCCGGCACCGCCGTTCGGCTCTCTCATCGCCACTTCCACCGGCGTATCTCCGGCCTGGCTGATCGCCGGTCTGAGCGGAACATCGGAAAGCGGCGGCTGGATATTTACCGGAACCGGACGGAAGAGGAGGGCGCTTTTAACCTCTGCGGGCGATATCTGCCGGTCCGAGATCAGCACATGCACGCCGCGCTCGGTCATCTTGTAGAGCGAGGCGGCGAAAGCACTCGGCAGGCGCACGCAGCCATGCGAGGCGGGGTAGTCGGGCACGTGGTTGGAGCCGTGCAGTGCAATACCCGACCAGGTGAGCCGCTGCATGAACGGCATCGGCGCGTTCGAATAGATGTTCGACTTATGATGGCGTCGCTTTTCCAGGATAGAGAAGATTCCGGTCGGCGTCGCATGGCCGGCCTTGCCGGTCGACACCGGTGACGTCGCAATCACGGCATCGCCGTCATAGACGACGAGCGATTGCTGGTCTTTCGAGACAATGATTTGCAGCGGCCCGCGACTGCCTGCAAAGCCGGTGGCCGGCGACAAAAGCAGAGCGACGAAGCTGGCGGTGAGAGCGAAACGCGATACCATACACTCAACCCAACACGTGACTTGGCGAACGAGCCTAGCCGGCAATCTTTAAGGAATTCATCCAGTCCGTGTGTGGGCCACATCAAGGTTGCGTGATCGCCGTGTATCTAAGTTCAGTGATCGCGTTTGCGGGTGCCGAAGGTATAGCCGGTCTCGACGCTCTCCTTACCGAACTTGTCGCGCAGCTTGTTCATGGCGCCTTCGGCCGCTGCCCGGCGGGTTGCCGCCGGATCGACAAGGTCCGGAGGGTCGGCCAGATCCGGGGCGGATAGATCGCTGACGCCAATCCCGATCAGGCGATACTTCGTGCCATCCGCCTCTTTCTCCAAAAGCTGAAGCCCGGTGCGGAAAATGCGGTCGGCAAGCCGGGTGGGGCTGTCGAGCCGCCGGTTGCGGGTGCGAAGCTTGAAGTCGGTGGTTTTGAGCTTCAGAACGACGGTCTGGCCCGCGAGTTCGGACTTTCGCAGCCGGTGGGCCACCTGCTCGCTCAGGCGCCTAAGGTGCGTGACCAGGTCGTCGTAGCGTGCGATGTCGTCATTGAACGTCGTCTCCGCGGAAACGCTCTTCGCCTCGCCGTCGATTTCGACCGCCCTCTCGTCGAGCCCGCGCGACAGGCGATAGAGCCGCTGCCCCATGGTGCCATAGCGGCGCATCAGGTCGGCTTCCTCCATGGTCTGCAATTGCCCGATCGTGCGCACGCCATCGCGTTCCAGGGTGGCGGCGAAGGCCTTGCCGACGCCCCAGATCAGAGTGACCGGCTTTTCCCTCAGGAACTCCAGCGCCTCGGCCTGACCGATGACGGAAAAGCCGCGCGGCTTTTGCAGATCGGAAGCCACCTTGGCGAGGAACTTGCAATAGGAGAGGCCAACCGAAACGGTGATGCCGATCTCCTGCTCGACACGGCGGGCGAAGCGCGCGAGGGTGCGGGCCGGCGGATCGTGATGCAGTCGCTCGGTGCCTCTGAGCTCAAGAAATGCTTCGTCGATCGACAGTGGCTGCACCAGCGGCGTCAACTCCTGCATCAGCGTGCGGACCTCGCGGCCGACGCGCGCATATTTCTCCATGTTGGGTTTGATGACCACGGCCTGCGGGCAGGCCTCCAGCGCCTTGAACATCGGCATTGCCGAGCGTACGCCGTGAATGCGGGCGATGTAGCAGGCTGTGGACACCACGCCGCGCTTGCCGCCGCCGATGATCACCGGCTTGTCGGCAAGCTCCGGATCGTCGCGTTTCTCGATCGACGCGTAGAACGCGTCGCAATCGATATGCGCCAAGGTCAGATCGTAGAGCTCGCTATGGCGCAGCAGGCGCGGACTGCCGCAGGCCGTGCAGCGCCGCGCGCTAGCGGCCTGTTCCTTGAGGCAGTCGCGGCAGAAGCCTGGAGATTGAGCAGCGCTGTCGGGCATATCAGGAACAAATATTGAACATCGCGACCTTACGCTCTACGCTAGTGAGTCTCAAGGGAGGCTCTGTTGGAAATCACACTCCAGTTCTCACCTGTCACGGCAGATAGTTGGGCGGATTTCGAGCAGCTTTTTGGGCCGAACGGTGCCTATGGCGGTTGCTGGTGCACCGCGTTGCGCCTGCCGCATTCCGTTCGAACGGCGATGCCGGCAAGGGAGCGCAAGGCCTTTATCAAGGCTCGTATCGATACCGCGCCGTCGCCCGGTATCCTCGGCTATTTCGAGGGAACGCCGGTGGCCTGGGTTCAGGTTGGTCCGCGCCAGGATGTTCCGCAGTTCAATTCGCCGCGCACGGTCGCGCGACCGCTGGAGGACCGTGAGGCGACCGATCCGACGATCTGGGCGCTGAGCTGTCTGTTCATGCAGTCGAAGCTGCGGGGCAGGGGCTTGAGCCATCAAATCGTGCGCGCCGCGATCGACCACGCCAGGGCGGGCGGCGCGCGCTATCTCGATGCTTGTCCGATCGATCGTGCCAAACAGTCCAAGTCAGTCGCCCTTTGGGTCGGCGCGACGACGGTCTTCGAGGCTGCAGGATTCGACATCGTGGCGCGCCGCAAGGATGGTAGACCGCTGATGCGATTGGATTTGCACTGATGGGAACCGGCGCTGAACTAGCCCTCGAAATGCGCGCGGATGGTGGCCGCCGCTTCCGGCCAGTCGGCCACAGCGCGGATGCCGGCGTCCGGCTTTGGTGCAAGCGCGCGAAACTCCGCGTTAACCATCAGGTTGATCAGCAGGCAGGACGGCGTGTGATGCTGGACCGACTGCAGGTTGCGAAGAATGTCATCCACGAAGACCAGCGGAACCGGGCGTCCGCCGTGCAAATTTTGGACGATCGGTCCCTTCGGTTCCTCGGAGGCAAGCAGCGGATAGGGAAGGCCAAGCCGGTCGAGCAAGGCACGGCGGATCGCGGCGTGATGCGGCGGCATGGCCGTCAGGAAAACGATGTCCGCCTCCTCCGACAGAGCAGCCAAGGTCTCGACGACCTGTGCAGCCGGCGTCTGCCAGCGATCCTGCGTCCCGTAGAAGGAATCAAGCAGGGCTTTGACCTCCGCCTCCGCCAGCGGTTGTTCGTTCGCGCGATCGATGATGTTGCCGGTCAGGCGGAACGATCGGGGCAGCAGCACGTGGCCGCAGCTATCGAGAAAGGCTTTGAAGGGATTGATGAATTCGAGCACGACTTCATCGACGTCACTGACGATCAGCGGGCGCTCTCGAAGCTGAATGCGGTCGCTTGTGGACGTGCCTGGCACGCTCAATCCTCAAAACCCGAATGGTCAGAAAGCGCCGCATGGGCGCGCACGACATCTTGCGGTGCCGTGCCGGTTGCCTGGCAGAATGCCATCAGCGTCGGCTCGTGGTCCATGAGAAAGGCGATGAGACCGCCCATGAAGCCGGGTTCGGCAATGGCATTGCGCAACGCCGTTGGATCGGTGCCCGTCAGTGCCAGGAAACGGGACAGAAGCTCAGGCTCGCCCGCGAGCCAGGCAAGGATGTCGATGGCGATTTCGTCAGCGCTCTTCAATGCTTCGTCCCCGTATGGTTTTTACGTGCGGAGTTACCTATTTTTCAACCAAATAGGCCTATCTCTGAAGTTGAGGAAATGGGTCGAGTCGTCGGCTCTGCAAGTTAAATGTCCTGAGGAGACTTGCAAGACGATGATGGACAGCAAGGGATCGACATGCCCAAACAGGTAATGATTGTTGAAGACAACGAGCTGAACATGAAACTGTTCCGCGACCTGATTGAGGCTTCCGGCTACGCGACGATCCAGACGCGCAACGGCATGGAGGCGCTCGAGCTCGCGCGCAAGCACCGGCCCGATCTCATTCTCATGGACATCCAGTTGCCGGAAGTATCCGGTCTGGAAGTGACGAAATGGCTGAAGGAAGATGACGAGCTTCACGTCATTCCGGTCATTGCGGTCACCGCATTTGCGATGAAGGGCGACGAGGAACGGATCCGCCAGGGTGGATGCGAAGCCTATGTTTCCAAGCCGATTTCCGTACCGAAGTTCATAGAAACGATCAAAACCTACCTGGGCGATGCCTGAGCGGCGGGAAAATTGATATGACTGCGCGTATTCTTGTCGTTGATGATGTTCCGGCCAATGTGAAGTTGCTCGAAGCCCGGCTGCTCGCCGAGTATTTCGATGTACTGACGGCCAATGACGGCTATTCGGCGCTGGCGCTTTGCGAGAAGACGCCCATCGATCTCGTGCTTCTCGACGTTATGATGCCCGGCCTCGATGGCTTCGAGGTCTGCGAACGTCTGAAGGCCAATCCGCGCACGGCGCATATTCCCGTCGTCATGGTGACGGCGCTCGACCAGCCGTCGGATCGCGTGCGCGGCCTGAAGGCCGGCGCCGACGACTTCCTGACCAAGCCCGTCAACGATCTCCAGCTAATGTCGCGCGTGAAGAGCCTGGTGCGGTTGAAGAATGTCAGCGATGAATTGCGCCTGCGCGCCCAGACGGCGCAGACCATCGGCCTCGAAGACGTCGGCGGTGCGGATCGTCCGGACGAGCCGGGCAATGTTCTGCTCGTCGATGGCCGTGGCTCGTCACAGGAGCGGCTGCAACGCGCCCTCAAGCCGATCGCCGATGTTTCGGTGATTTCCGATCCGCAGGCGGCGCTCTTCGAAGCGGCCGAGAACAACTTCGACCTGGTCATCGTCAATGCGAATTTCGACGACTACGATCCCCTGCGGCTGTGTTCGCAGTTGCGCTCGCTGGAGCGGACGCGCTTCATCCCGATCCTCTTGATCGCGGAGCAGGGCAGCGACGAGATGGTGGTGCGTGCGCTCGATCTCGGCGTGACCGATTATCTGATGCGGCCGGTTGATCCCAATGAACTGATTGCCCGCTCCATGACCCAGATCCGGCGCAAGCATTGCAATGACAGGCTGCGCTCGAGCGTGCAGCAGACCATCGAACTTGCCGTCACCGATGGCCTGACAGGCTTGCACAACCGCCGCTATTTCGACACCCACCTGAAACTGTTGATGGACCGGGCTGCGGCGCGCGGCCGGCCGCTCTCCATCTGCATGACCGACATCGACCGTTTCAAACAGGTCAACGATACCTACGGCCATGATGCCGGCGACGAAGTGCTGCGGGAGTTCGCCAACCGCATTCGCACCACCGTGCGCGGGGCCGATCTTGCCTGCCGCTTCGGCGGAGAGGAATTCGTCGTCGTGATGCCGGATACGTCGGCTGAAATGGCGGCGGGCGTCGCCGAGCGCTTGCGCATGATTATCGAAAGCCTGCCGTTCCCGGTTCCGCAGGCGGATGGCGTTTTGAAGGTAACGGCGTCGATGGGAATAGCGACGCTCAGGCCGGGTGCTGACACGGCCGAGGCTCTGCTGAAGCGCGCGGATACGGCGCTCTACCAGGCCAAGCACGAGGGCCGCAACCGCGTGGTGGCGGCGGCCGCCTGAGCGTTTGTCCGTCCAATCCGGGCGCTCCGCGACCCAGTGATTTTCTTGGGGCACCTCTTGCGGGTCGCATTTAAAGTTGTATTCTCGCCACAGCCGATGCTACCGGGGAGTTTGGGTAGCCGCGGCGCCCATGCGCGTGCCTGTCTTACTCTGATACAGAATTAACCATGCGCTTAGCGGCACCGCTTCGCGCATTAAGAATTCGTTGATTTTTTTCCATTTTCAGGTGATGCTGATGAACAAGTAGGCATCGCCTACCAACATTTTGCTTACCCCATGATGCTCAGGTCCGCCGCATCTCCTGGGTCGTGGGGTCGGTCGGTTGGCTTTTGACTTCTGCGGAATCCTCGTGCCGCAGTCAGACGCCAGCCGACCCCCTTTTCCGAAGCGCCGTCCCATCTTGGGGCGGCGTTTTTTGCTTTCTCGGTTCCGGGCGAGGGGGCGCCGAGTCGGCATGTCTTTCAAGCATCCTTTGACCTGTCAGCGAGGCCAGCGGTGCCTTGCGTGCCATTTCCCGGACGTCCAAAAGGAAAGGGCGCCTGACCTTGCGGTCGGCGCCCTAAATCCCCGAGAAACGGTCGATCTTACTTGATCTTGGTTTCCTTGAACTCGACGTGCTTCTTGACGACCGGGTCGTACTTGGTCTTGGTCATCTTTTCCGTCATCGTACGGCTGTTCTTGGTCGTGACGTAGAAGAAACCCGTGTCGGCTGTCGAAAGCAGCTTGATCTTGATGGTGGTGGCTTTTGCCATGGTCGTCCTGCCTTTGTAACAATGAAAGCCGTGGACAACCGGTTGCGGGCCACGGGCAAGGTTGGCGCGAAACTACAAATCGCGGCCGAAAAGTCAAGGCCGTTTTGGATTCAAAACGATCCTGACCACCGAAAGCGCGACATAGAGGCCGAAAAATCCGGCGATCGCCCAGGCAAAGCCATTGTTGCCGGTGGCATCCATTGAAGCACCGATGGCCTGCGGCCCCGCAACGGTGCCGACGGCATAGGAGAACACGAAAGCGGCGTTGGCGGCGGCAAGATCGGCGCCCTGCAGCCGCGAGCCAAGGTGGCTGAGGCCGACCGTGTAGAGCCCGGAGACGCAGCCGCCCCAGAACAGCAACACGATCGCCATCAGGAACCAGCTTTCGACCAGAAGCGGCAGGAACAGCGCGCCAACAAGGCCGATAACAGTCATGGCCGAGAGCAGGGTGCGCCGGTCTTTGACGCGGTCGGACAACATGCCGACCGGGATCTGGAAGATGAAATTTCCGACCCCCATGACCGTCAGCAGGAGGGCCGCCTGCGATTCGCTGAAACCGGCTCTCGTGCCGAAGATGAGGAACAGCGAAAGACCGCCTGATTCGACCGCGCCGAAGATGAACACGGCGGCGGTTGCGGTGGGCACGAGGAAGACGTAGCGCAGGAAATGCCGCTCCGGCTTCTCGTCGATGACGGGGCTTTCGTCGCGTGCGAGGAAGATCGGCACCGAGGCAAGCAGGATGACGCCGGCGCCAACTATGAAAGGCAGGATGCCATCACTGCCGAGGATTGAAAACAACAGCGGCCCGGTCAGGAAGCCCAGCGACAGGAACGTGCCATAGATGCCGAGCACGAATCCGCGCTTTGCCGGCGGCGCCGTGGCGTTGATCCAGAACTCGGAGAGAATGAAGAGGACGGTGATCGCCCCGTGGAAAACGATCCGCAGCGGGAACCAGAGCCAGAAGTTGGTGATGTAGTAAAAGCCGAACGAACTCGTTGCTGCGATCAGGACGGCCCACAGCATTGTCGGCGCGACGCCGTGTCTATGAGCGAACTTGGTCGTGAACGGGGCGGCAACCATCGATGCCACGCCAGCCATGGCGGAGTTCAAGCCGATCAGCGTCGAGGAGATCCCGCGCTTCTCCATGATGATCGACAGGAGCGGCAGACCGAGACCAATTGCAATGCCGACCGCACTGATCGCTGCAACGGCGGCGATCAGCGACCGCCAGTGAATTTCCTCAACCGGTGCAACTGTACCGGGCGATGGCTGTGACATGCGACGAGGGTCCTTAGAGCAACGTGCGGACGAGGCGCCCACGGCGCGCGGCATAAAGTGGCACCTCTCGTTCACATGGGAGCGACGGATCGGTGTCGAGACTGCTTCTGAGGTCAGCAAGTATGATGGCGGTGATGTCGGGTATCCGTAGAGACGGAGAATCGTTCACATCGATCCACTGCAAATCCTGAAGCTCCCGACTGTCCAGGAAGCGTGTCGGATCGATTTTGGCCTCGTCCGCAAACAATGCGAAGAAGCGCGTATCGAACCGCCGCGCGTGGCCCGGAGGGGTAATGGCCCGAGCCATATAGCGCAACTTTGCAAGATCGGGAAGAAATGGAACCGGCGCTGTGGCAGAGGGAGCCGGTTGCCCGACGGCGATGCCGGCCTCTTCGTAAAGTTCGCGCAGTGCGGCAAGGGCGAGCGCGCGTGCGTGGGCATCTGTCAACTCGCGCTTGCCGGCCGCCTTCAGCGCATGCAGGACGGAAGGGTGCAGGTCGGAGCCGAAGCCGATGCGGTGATCGCCGGCATCGCGCCGCCCACCGGGGAAGACATAGAGATCCGGCATGAAGACATGGGCGCTGTGCCGTTTGCCCATCAGGACGCGCACGCGTCCCCCTTGGCGGTCGAGCAGCATGACGGAGGCCGCATCGCGTGGCCTGACGGCTGCGGAACGTTGGCGTTCGACCTCGCCGCCCAGGCCCCGCGCAGACGTCATGCCCTGTCGTCTCGCGGCGGCAGGACATCTTCCGGTGCGTCTTCGTGGCCGCCGAAACCGTGCATCCTGAGCGCCCATTGCAGGCCGATGACGGCACCCTTGATCGGCTGCAGCAGCGCCAGCGAACTGATCACGGTGATCGGTGCCCAGATCGCCAGATGCTGCCACGTTGTCAGCGGCAGGATGAGATCGGTCATCATGTAGCCCGCGAGCACGACGTGGCCGACGATCGTCACGACGATATAGGGCGGGAAGTCATCGGCGCGGTGATGGTCCATGCGTTCGCCGCAGGCGGCGCAGGCATCGACGGACTTGACGTAGCTGCGAAACAGCTTGCCGCTGCCACAGGCCGGGCAACGGCCGAGAAAGCCGCGCTTCATCGAAAGGCCAACGGAGCGCTTGTCGCTTTCGCTACCGCCCAGTTGAAGTGTTTCGCCTGCCGCTGCTTTCATGCCCATTCCTCTGCCTTACGGGAGTTCTAACGCCTGCCTCGCGGCGGCCGCGTTCCCGGCGTCTTACGTGCTCCGGTGCGATCGCGCCGGCCGGACTTGTGGAAGGAGCGTGTTGCCGTCGGCATCTTGCGCCCCTCGCTTTGCATCTCGAACCTGAGCGCACCCGCAAGCGGCACAGCTTCGACGAGCTTGACGCGCACGGGATCGCCGAGGCGATAGCCGAGCCCGGTCTTTTCGCCGGAAAGCGCCTGATGCGCCTCATCATAGATGAAGTAGTCGCGTCCGAGCGTAGATATCGGAACGAAGCCATCGGCGCCATAGGCCGGCAGGGTGACAAAGAGTCCCGCCTTGGTGACGCCGGAGACGCGGCCTTCGAATTCCTCGCCGACACGGCCATTCAGATGGTGTGCGATCAGCCGGTCGACGGTGTCGCGCTCCGCCGCCATGGCGCGACGCTCGAAGGTCGAGATCTCGGCGGCGATGTCGTCGAGCACGCCCTCTTCCTGCGGCGTCAGTCCGCCTTCGCCCAGACCGAGAGAGGCAACCAGCGCCCGGTGCACGATCAGGTCGGCATAGCGCCGGATCGGCGAGGTGAAATGTGCGTACTTCAAAAGGTTCAGGCCGAAGTGCCCGATATTCTCGGGGCTGTAGATCGCCTGGCTCTGCGACCGCAGCACCATCTCGTTGACCATCGTCTCGAAGGGTTTTCCCTCGGCCTTGGCGAGAACGCCGTTGAAATGGTTCGAGCGCATGTTGCCGCCCTTGACGAGCGAGATGTCGAGCGTCGCCAGGAACTCGCGCAGGCTTTCCTGCTTGGCGAGCGACGGCTGGTCGTGCACGCGATAGATCAGCACCTGGCGCTTCTGCTCCAGCGTCTCGGCGGCCGCGACGTTTGCCTGGATCATCATCTCTTCGATCAGCTTGTGGGCGTCCAGGCGTTCCGGCACGAAAACGCGATCGACCGTGCCGTCGGGCTTCAGGATGATCTTGCGCTCGGGCATGTTGAGTTCGAGCGGCTGGCGCCGGTCGCGCCCGCGCGTGAGGATCCGATAGGCTTCCCAGAGCGGCTTCAGGATCGCGTCGAGGATCGGCCCGGTCTTGTCGTCCGGGTTGCCGTCGATCGCCGCCTGTGCCTGCTGATAGGAGAGCTTGGCAGCACTCTTCATCATGATGCGGTGGAAGGTGTGGCCGGCCTTGCGGCCTTCCTTGGAGAAGCGCATGCGCACGGCAAGCGCCGGACGATCGACGCCTTCCTTCAGCGAGCAGAGGTCGTTCGAAATCCGTTCGGGCAGCATCGGTACCACCCGGTCGGGGAAATAGACCGAGTTGCCGCGCTTCAGCGCTTCCAGGTCCAGCGCCGATTTCGGACGGACGTAATAGGAGACGTCGGCGATTGCGACCGTGACGATGACGCCGCCGGGATTGTCCTCGGACGGGTCGGGTTCGGCATAAACCGCATCGTCGTGATCTTTGGCATCGGCCGGGTCGATGGTGATCAGCGGCAGCGTGCGCCAATCCTCGCGATGGGCCATGGTGGCGGGACCGGCGGCGTTCGCCTCTTCGATCACACGCTCGGGGAAGATGTGGGGGATGCCATGCGCGTGGATGGCAATCATCGAGATTGCCTTCTCCGAGGCCACGGAGCCGATGACGTTTTGGACCTGGGCCCGTGGCAGACCGTAGCGACCGAGGCGCGAGAGCTGCACTTCGACCAGATCGCCATCCTGCGCGTTGCCGGTGAACTCCGGATCGACGAGCACTTCTTCGCCGCGCTTCTCGATCGGCATCAGCCGGCCGCCGCCGCCTGGAGTGGCGCGGAAGACGCCGAGCACGGCGTCCTTGCGCTTGTCGAGAACCTTGATGATGCGCGCCGTATAGGCAGGACCGCCACGCTCCTTGGCGGGGAAGATCTTGGCGAGCACCCGGTCGCCGAGACCGCCGACCGGTACCTTGCCCTTGGCCTTGCCGACAACCGACTGCTTGATCAGCACCGCCGGCGCGACGCCGTCATCGTCCAGCCACTCGGCGGGACGGCCGATCAGTTCGCCGTCGACGTCGCGGATGGTGATGTCGAGCACGGTCACCGGGGGCAGGGCGCCGGGACGCACCAGCGACTTGCGCTTCTTTTCGACGAGGCCGTCCACTTCCAGCGACTTCAGCAGCGCCTTGAGCTCGACACGGGTATCGCCCTTGAGCCCGAAGGCCTTGGCGATCTCGCGCTTGGAGGCGCGGTCCGGGTTTTCGGCAATGAAACGCATCAGCACGTCACGCGGCGGAACCGCGCCGTGGATGATGGGCTCGCTTGCCGGAGCCGGTCCTCCCTTGGCCGCGCGAGCAGGCTTCTTGCCCATGGCTCTTCTGCCGGACTGTTCGGTCGGATCGCGCGGTATTCTGGTCAAGATCAGCCCTTCTTGGCCTTGGCGGCCGTCTTCGTTTTGCTCTTGGCAGGTGCCTTGGCCTTGGTCGACTTGGTTGCGCCGTCCTCGGACTTTGCCGCCGCCTTGGTCGTCTTGGCCTTCACGGGCTTGCCCTTGGTAGTTCCACCCTTGGCGGCACGCTCCGAAATCAGCACGAGTGCCTCCTCGACCGTCACCGACTGCGGATCCTTGCCCTTCGGCAGCGTCGCGTTGACCTTGCCCCAGTTTACATAGGGGCCATAGCGACCGTCACGAACGGTGATGGAGCCGCCGTCCGGGTGGTCGCCAAGTTCCTTGAGCGAGGCGGCGGCGGTGCGGCCACGCCCGGCACCGGCCTTCGACTGCTTGTCGGCGAGAACCGACACGGCGCGATTGAGGCCGATCGAGAAGACGTCTTCGATCGATTCGAGATTGGCATAGGTGCCGTCGTGCAGCACGAACGGTCCGTAGCGGCCAAGGCCGGTCGAGATCATCTTGCCGCTTTCGGGGTGCGCGCCGATATCGCGCGGCAGCGACAGCAGCGCGACCGCCTTCTCATGGTCGATCGTCGATGGCGTCCAGCCCTTCGGCAGGCTCGAGCGCTTCGCTTCCTTGCCGTCGCCGCGCTGGACATAGGGGCCGAAACGGCCGCTGCGCAGGGTGATTTCCTCGCCGGTATGCGGATCCTTGCCGAGCGCCTGCGGTTCATTGGAGACCGCCGCTTCCTGGTCGCCGTTGCTTTCGGAGGAAAGCTGGCGGGTGAAGTTGCACTCCGGATAGTTCGAGCAGCCGACGAAGGCGCCATATTTGCCAAGCTTCAGCGACAGCTTGCCGGTGCCGCAGACCTGGCAGATGCGTGGATCACCGCCGTCTTCGCGCTTCGGGAAGACCAGCGGCGCCAGTTCCTCGTTCAGCGCATCGAGCACGTTGGTGACGCGCAGCTCCTTTGTTTCCTCGATCTGTGCGAAGAAATCCTTCCAGAAGTCGCGAAGTACATCCTTCCAGTTGACCTCACCGGCCGAGACCTGGTCGAGCTTTTCTTCGAGCGACGCCGTGAAGTCGTAGCCGACATAGCGCGTGAAGAAGCTTTCCAGAAACGCCGTCACCAACCGCCCCTTGGCCTGGGGTATGAGCTTGCGCTTGTCGTTGGTGATGTAGTCGCGGTCGAGCAGGGTCGTGACCGTCGCGGCATAGGTCGACGGCCGGCCGATGCCGAGCTCTTCCATCTTCTTGATCAGGCTCGCTTCCGAGTAGCGCGGGGGCGGCTCGGTGAAGTGCTGCGAGGCGTTGATCTTCTGCTTGGCGAGGTTTTCGCGCGCGTTGATTTCCGGCAGGCGGCCATCCTCGTCGCCGTCATCCGTCTGCTCGCCGTCTTCCTTGGCATCCGTATAGGCGGCGATGAAGCCGTCGAAGCGGATGACGGAGCCGGTGGCGCGCAGGCCAGCCTTCTGGCCGCCGTTGTCGGCAGTGATTTCCGCGGTCGTGCGTTCGATCTCCGCCGATGCCATCTGGCTGGCGATGCCGCGCTTCCAGACGAGATCGTAGAGGCGCAGCATGTCACCGTCGAGGAAGCGGCGGACCTGGTCCGGCGTCCGGTTGAAATCGGTCGGGCGGATGGCTTCGTGCGCTTCCTGGGCGTTCTTCGCCTTGGTCGAATAGAAACGCGGCTTTTCCGGGAGATAGCGGTCGCCGAACTGGCTGGCAATCGCCTTGCGCGAGGCCTCGACCGCTTCCGGCGCCATCTGCACGCCGTCGGTACGCATATAGGTGATCAGACCGACCGTCTCGCCGCCGATGTCGACGCCTTCATAGAGCTTCTGCGCGACCTGCATGGTGCGCGATGCGGAGAAGCCGAGTTTGGAGGAGGCGGCCTGCTGCAGTGTTGAGGTGGTGAAAGGCGGCGACGGGTTACGCTTGACCGGCTTTGCCTCGATGCTGTCGACGACATAGGCGGCACCGTCGAGCAAGGTCTTCAGCCGGTTGGCCTCTTCGCCGTTGCCGACAGCCCTTGGCGCGAGGCGCTTGCCATCGGCCGAGACGAGGCGGGCCTCGAACTCGTCGCCGCGCGGGGTCTTCAGCAGCGCGGAGATGTTCCAGTATTCCTCGGAGACGAAGCGCTCGATCTCGGATTCGCGGTCGCAGACAAGGCGCAGCGTAACGGACTGCACGCGGCCGGCCGAGCGGGCGCCCGGCAGCTTGCGCCAGAGGACCGGCGACAGGTTGAAGCCGACGAGATAGTCGAGCGCGCGGCGCGCCAGATAGGCGTCGACCAGCGAGATGTCGATGTCGCGCGGATGGGCGATTGCCTCGAGTACGGCCTTCTTCGTGATGGCGTTGAAGGCGACGCGCTTCACCGGCTTGTCGCCGAGCACCTTCTTTTTCTTCAAGAGGTCGAGCACGTGCCAGGAAATGGCTTCGCCTTCGCGATCCGGGTCGGTTGCGAGAATGAGGCCGTCAGCGGACTTTACCGCGTCGGCAATGTCCTTCATGCGCTTGGCCGAGGCGCCATCGACCTCCCAGGACATTTCGAAGTCTTCATCCGGACGGACCGAACCGTCCTTCGCCGGCAGATCGCGCACATGGCCAAACGAAGCCAGCACCTTGTAGTTAGGCCCGAGGTACTTGTTGATCGTCTTTGCCTTGGAAGGCGACTCCACCACTACAACATTCATCGTCATTTTTTGAGACAACCGGTTCTGGTTCGGGCGTCAGCGCTGTCAGCGCCGTGTGTCGCCTTGTATCGATGCCCCGAAATGGACAGGGATTCGTGCGGGGTCAAGAGGGTTCACCCAAAATAACGATGAGAGGAGGTGATGCAACTCATGCAAGATTGCATCGCATCTGCAATCTGGAATGGGTGTCTGCTCGCTTCCTCATGGCCGCGGGGTCGCCATCGCCGGTGCTCATTCGCTTGCCGTGAGAGACACGAGTCCTCCGGCGTGGCGATCGAGCCGCCCGGCGAGATCGAGCTCCAGGAGAAGAAGGTAGACCTGTGCCGGCGAAAGCCCGGTGTGCCTGACGATGTCGTCGGTTTCGACCGGCGTCGGACCAAGCGCATTGATGATGGCCGCACGGTCGCTGTCATTGGTTGCGGCAGGGGCGTTCGGTTGCGTGTGCCCCTCCGGTTCCCTGACGCTTGGCAAGCGTAGTTCGAACTGGCTGAGCGGCGCCAATGCTTCGAGGACATCGTCCGGCGAGGTCGTGACGATCGCGCCCTGCTTCAAAAGGTCGTTCGTGCCATGACACCGCGGATCGAGCGGAGAACCCGGAACGGCAAAGACCAGCCGGCCGAGATCGGCGGCATAACGCGCGGTGATCAGGGAGCCGGAGCGATTGGCCGCCTCGACGACGGTCACGCCGAGGCTGACGCCGGCAATCAGCCGGTTGCGCCGAGGGAAATCGCGTGCACGTGGCTCCCAGCCAAAGGGCATTTCGCTGATCGCCAGACCCCGGCCCGACGTGATCTCGTCAAGCAAGCCGATGTTTTCGGGCGGGTAGGGCCGATCCAGGCCGCCGGCAAGCGCGGCGATCGTGCCGCTTTCGAGGCTTGCGCGATGGGCAGCGGTATCGATACCGCGCGCGAGACCCGAGGTGACGACATAGCCGGCGCGACCGGCATCGCGGGCAATCATCGCCGCGAACTTGGCGCCGCTGACCGACGCGTTGCGCGAGCCGACAATGCCGAGCGACGGGCGGGTTGCTGCTTTGAGATCGCCCTTCATCGCGAGGAGCGGGGGAGCGCCGTCGATCTGCCGAAGCGCTGAGGGATAACCTGGCTCACCGATGCCGACAAAGACCGCGCCGCAGCGTCGCGCCGCTTCCAGTTCCCGTTCGGCCTCGCTTACCGTTGCCACGCGATAGGCCTGTTTGGTCCCTCCGCGCCGGGATAGTTCTGGAAGCGCGTCGAGCGCGTTTTCCGCGGTGCCGAAGTGGTTGATGAGGTCCCTGAAGGCGATGGGGCCGACATTGTCGCTGCGGATCAGCCGCAGCCAGGAGATTTTCTGTCGTTCGGTCAGCGCCACTCCGGTTCGTCCTGCGCTGCCTTCAGACATTATCCCTTGTCCCCGATCTTGCTTTCCGTGCCGGCGAGCAACCGCTGGATATTGGCGCGATGCTTCACCCAGCTAATGATGGTCATTGCCGCGAAGAGGAGAGCGACCTTTTCGTTCCCTACCGCGTAAAGTAGAACCGGGATGATAGCCGTTGCAACCAGTGCGGACAATGAGGAGTAACGGCTGATTTTCGCCATGGCGAGCCAGATCACCGCAAAGGCGAGCACCATCGGTGGGGCGAGGCCAAGGAGGACGCCGATATAGGTGGCGACACCCTTGCCGCCCTTGAAGCCGAGCCAGACGGGATAGAGATGGCCGATGAAGGCGGCGAAGCCTGCGGCGATCCCCGCTTCGACGCCCCAATGAGATGCAATGGCGGCTGCCGCGGTGCCCTTGAGCGCGTCGAGCAGCAGGGTCGCTGCGGCAAGCTTCTTGTTGCCGGTGCGCAGCACATTGGTCGCGCCGATATTGCCCGAGCCGATCTTTCTGACGTCGCCCAGCCCGGCCATGCGGGTCAGGATCAGTCCGAATGGGATCGAGCCGAGCAGATAGCCGAAGCCCAGGCTTAACAACGTCAAGGGCAGCCCAAGCTGCCAGGAAAATAGATCCACCGGTTCCCCTCCCGCGCGACCGCTTTGGGCTTATGCGGAATGCACAAGCTTGCCGGCAACATAGGTTTGCACAACCCGGCCGGTAAAGCGTGCATTTTCAAACGGCGTGTTCTTGGAGCGCGAGACGATCGCTTCCTTGTAGAGCACCCACGGCTCGTCGAGGTCGAGGACCGCGATATCGGCCTTGGCGCCCGGCTTCAGCGTGCCTGCGTTAAGACCGAAGATCGCCGCCGGGCGGGTCGACATGGCATCGATCAGGCGCATCAGTGGAACCTGGCCGCTGTGGTACAGCCGAAGAGCGGCCGCTGCCAGCGTTTCAAGGCCGATCGCACCGTCGGCAGCGTCGGCAAACGGCAGGCGTTTGGTGTCGACGTCCTGCGGGTCATGCGAGGAGACGATGATGTCGATCGTGCCGTCGGCCAGCGCCTCGGCCATGGCCACCCGGTCGTCTTCGCTGCGAAGGGGCGGCGAAAGCTTGAAGAAGGTGCGGTACTCGCCGATGTCGTTTTCGTTGAGCGCCAGATTGTTGATCGAGATGCCGCAGGTGACGTTGGCGCCGCGCTGGCGTGCTGCAAGAATGGCCTCAGCCGATTCGGGAACCGAGATTTGGGCGGCGTGGTAGGCGGCCTTCGTCAGGCCGGCGATGCGCAGGTCGCGCTCGAGCGGGATGATCTCCGATTCGCGCGGGATCCCAGCAAGGCCGAGCCAGCTTGCGAGCAGGCCCTCGTGCATGACGCCGTTGGCGCCGAGATACTTGTCGCGGGTCTCAAGAGAGATGACGGCGCCGAATTCGCGCGCATAGGTCATGGCGCGGCGCAGAACCAGCGTGTCGTGGATCGACCGCCGGCCATTGGTGAAGCAGACGGCGCCGGCTTCGCGCAGCAGGCCCAATTCGGTCATCTCTTCCCCGGCCAACCCCTTGGTCAGGGCCGCGGCCGGGTGCACATTGACGAGGGCCTTGTCGCGCGCCGTTTTCTTTACGTACTCGACCAGCGCGATATCGTCGATCACAGGATCCGTGTCCGGCATCGCGATGAAGGTGGTGACGCCACCGACCGCTGCTGCGCGCGACGCGGATTCGAAGGTTTCGCGATGTTCGCTGCCCGGTTCGCCGACGAACACGCGGGCATCGACGAGGCCGGGAACGGCGGTCAGGCCATCGCAGTCCTTGACGAAGGCGCCATCAGGCGCGCCCTGGTTCTGTGCATCCGCGCCGGCGGCCAGGATGCGGCCGTCGTTTCCGACGATGACGGTGCCGACCTCATCAAGGCTGCGCGAGGGATCAACGATGCGGAGGTTCTTCAGAACGAGTGGTCTGGTCATAGGCGCGGCCCCTGGTTCTGCGAGAGAAGCAGCGTTTCCATCACCGCCATGCGTACGGCAACGCCCATCTCGACCTGCTGTTCGATCACGCTCTGCGGGCCGTCGGCGATTTCCGAGGCGATCTCGACGCCGCGGTTCATCGGCCCGGGGTGCATGACGAGCGCATCGTCCTTGGCCGCCTTCAGCTTCTGCGCATCGAGCCCGTAGTAGTGGAAGTATTCGCGCACCGAAGGCACGAAAGAGCCGGCCATGCGCTCGCGCTGGAGGCGCAGCATCATGACGACATCCGCATCCTTCAGGCCCTCGGCCATCGAGTGATAGACCTCGACGCCCATTTCGGCGATCCCCGAGGGAAGCAACGTCGCCGGAGCGACGACGCGCACGCGGGCGCCCATCTGGTTCAGGAGCAGGATGTTGGAGCGCGCCACGCGCGAGTGCAGCACGTCGCCGCAGATCGCCACGATGATGCGCGAGAGCTTACCCTTGGCGCGGCGGATCGTCAGCGCGTCGAGCAGGGCCTGGGTTGGGTGCTCGTGCTGACCGTCGCCGGCATTGACGACGGAGCAGGAGACTTTCTGTGCCAGGAGTGCGGCGGCACCGGCCGAGGAATGGCGCACCACCAGCACATCCGGGTGCATGGCGTTCAGCGTCATCGCCGTATCGATCAGCGTTTCGCCCTTTTTCACCGAGGAATTGCCGACCGACATGTTCATGACGTCGGCGCCAAGCCGCTTGCCGGCGAGCTCAAACGAAGACTGCGTACGCGTCGAGGCTTCGAAGAAGAGGTTGATCTGCGTCAGCCCCCGCAGCGTCGAGGTCTTTTTCTCTCTTTGACGGGAGATTTGGACGGCTTCATCGGCGCGATCGAGCAGATAGGTGATATCCTGCTCCGTGAGCCCCTTGATGCCGAGCAGGTGGCGATGCGGGAAAGTGATCATGGGCCGCCCTTGCGCTCTGGAAATGTGGTCGCTCTATAAGACTTGGCCCCCGGTACGGCAAGGCTTGGGCGTCACCGTCCGCAGAAAACTTGCAACGGCCATCCTATCTTTTTCGCGCCCCGTTCCGTGGTCGAGAAACTTGCGCTAGAACCGGCCCATGAATCAGATGAACCGGACTGAACAGAAACTCGCCGAGCTGAACCAGCCCAAGCCCTGGTCCGGTGTCAACGCCTATCGCTCCGATCCGCTCGTGGTGGATATCACCTCGTCGATGAGCAAGACGCTGCGCGACGAATTCGATGTGCTCGGCCGTTACGTCACCTCGCCAGAAGCGCAGGAACTGGCGCGCATGGCGAATGAAGGTCCGCCGAAGCTGAAGACGCATGGTCCGCGCGGCGAGCGTCTCGATGTCGTCGAGTTCCACCCGGCCTGGCATGCGCTGATGCGCCGCTCAATGTCGTCGGGCCTCCATGCGTCGGCCTGGGAAAACCTGGCTGACGAGCGCAACCAGTCGCACAAGACACGCGCCATCCGCTTCTATCTGACGGCGCAGCTGGAATGCGGCCATCTCTGCCCGCTGACGATGACGAGCGCGTCGCTTGCCGCGATCACCGCGTCTCCGGCGGTGCAGAAGGAATGGGCGCCGAAGATCCTGTCGCGCAAATACGACTCGACGAACCGTCCCTGGATGCAGAAGTCGGCCGTCACCGTCGGTATGGGCATGACCGAGAAGCAGGGCGGTACCGATGTCCGCGCCAATACCTCGACGGCCGAGCGTGTAGGCGAGGGCATCTATCGGTTGAATGGCCACAAGTGGTTCATGTCGGCACCGATGAGCGACGCCTTCGTCATGCTGGCGCAGACCCGCGAGGGCCTTGCCTGTTTCCTCGTGCCGCGTCTTCTGGAAGACGGCAGCGCCAACGGCCTGCGCTTCCAGCGGTTGAAGGACAAGCTCGGCAACCGCTCCAACGCTTCGTCGGAGGTCGAGTTCTCCGACACGTTCGGTTTCATCCTCGGCGCTCCGGACGCCGGCATCCGGACGATCCTCGACATGGTCACGCTGACGCGCCTCGACTGCGCGTTGGCATCCGCAGGCATGATGCGTGCCTCGCTTGCCGAAGCCGTGCACCACACCCGCGGCCGCAAGGTCTTCGGCAAGCCGCTCGTGAGCCAGCCGATGATGACGCGCGTGCTTGCCGACATGGCGCTCGATGTGGCGGCGGCAAGCGCCCTTTCGTTCCGTCTGGCTGAAGCGTTCGACAAGGCCCGCAACAGCCCTGAAGACGCGGCCTATGCGCGGATCATGACGCCTGTTGCCAAGTACTGGGCCTGCAAGATCGCCCCGGCACTGATTTACGAGGCGATGGAGTGCCTTGGCGGCAACGGCTATGTGGAAGAGCGCGCGCTGGCGCGCCATTACCGCGAAGCACCTGTCAACGCTATCTGGGAAGGGTCCGGCAACGTCATGGCGCTGGACGTGCTGCGCGTACTCGCCAAGGGCAAGGACCTCTTCGAGCAGCTCTTCGTCGTTTTGGCGCGCGATCTCGGACCAGCCGGCCGCAAGACGATCGACGTGTTGCGCGCCGCCATGTCGCTCTGCGAACGGGACGAGGGTGCTGCGCGCATGCTGGTCGAGCAATTGGCGCTCGCCGCCGCAGCAGCAGAACTCTACCGTCTCGGTGCCGGCCGCATCGCCGACGCTTTCCTCGAATCGCGCCTGGCTGCCGGATGGCGCTCGACCTACGGCATGCTCGATTCGCGCTTCGATTCCGCCTACATTCTCGATCTTCTCTATCCCCCTGCGGCGTAAGACGTCAGCCCTCTGCGGCGTATGCCGTCAGGTAGAGGACGAGTGGTATCGTGAAGAACGAGACGACCGTCTGGACGGTTGCGACCGCCGCATAGAGTTCGGCGTCGCCATCCATCTGCTTGGCGAGCAGATAGCCGTTCATCGCCGTCGGCACGGCCGCGCCAAGCGCGATGACCAGCAGGGCGTCCCCCCGAATGCCGAGCAGATAGCTCGCGCTCACCATGAAGACCGGCATGACGATCAACTTGAGGAAGACCGCGAGCAGCGCCGTCGCGCTCGGCTTCAGCGCATCGGAAGCGCGCAAACCTGCCCCGACCATCACCAGCCCGAGGCTGAGCGAGGCGCTTGCCAGCATCTCGATCGTGGTCATCACGGGGCCGTAGATCTTCAGTCCGACCAGGTTGACGAGAATGCCGAGCACCGAGGCGACGATCAGCGGATTGGTGGCGATCTTTGCGAAGAAGCGCCTGAAGTCACGATTGCCCCCGCCGAACCAGACCAGCACGCCGATATTGTAGAGATTGATGGGGATGATCACGAGCGTCATCACCAGCGCGGTCAGCGTCAGGCCGATCGGGCCGTAAAGCTTCTGCGCAATTGCCAGCGCCATGAAGCCGTTCCAGCGTGTTGCCGTCTGGAAGACTGAGGTGAACGAGGCGCCGGACACGTGCCGGTCTCGCAGCACTGGCCAGAGGAGCAGCACGAAGGCCGACATCAGGCTGACGCTGCCGATCGTCGCAATGGCCGTCGCGTCGGCTTTCAGACCGGCGAAGTCTGCCTGGGCGAGCGTCGAGAACAGCAGGGCAGGGAACAGGATGAAGTAGCCGAACTGCTCGAGCCCGAGCCAAAGGCTCTGGTCGACGAATGTCGAGCGTTTGAGCCAGACGCCGAGCAGAACCAGCAGGAAGATCGGAAGGATGCTTTCAAAGACGACGGTCATGGAGGAGGACCTGCGAGGGGGAGGGATACCGCTACCCGAATTTTGCAGAGACCGGAATGGGCTTGCAGCTTTGTGGTGAAAGATCGGGCGAAACCGCAAGCGTGAGCGCAAGAAGACCTAGCCTGTGAAAATTAACCTTAACAAATGGTTTACGTTGCACGCCTTGCCTGTAGGGGCGAAATTGACCAGGAATTTCAACAGATCCGGAATGGAGCGGTTCGGTGAGAGCTGGTCTTTTGATCATCATGATGATGTTTTTCGCCGGACTGGCGCTGGATATTGCGGTCCCAACGGTGGCCCTGCTTGCCTTGTTGCTGGCAGACCGCGCCATATATCCGCTAGTCTACCGCCGCATCTCGGAAAGGGGAGCCGCATGAAGTGGTTTCTAATCCTTTGGGCCTGCCCGGTCATGTTCCTCACGTCGTGGTATGGTCTCTCCTATTACGACATGAGCTTCGGCTTCTTCATGCTGACGCGGCAGACCCATGATCTCGTGTTCCAGGTCTACGGCCATGTCCTCGGCATTCCGCCAGAGACGATCCCGCCGCTCGTCGCCCGTGCGATCGTCTTCGATAGTTTTGTGGTCTTTGCCATTATCGGCTTTCGCAAGCGCCGTGAGATCGCGGCGTGGTATCGCCGTCGTTTCGGTGCCGGCGTAGCTCAGTCCGAAAGGCCGTCCCTCGCGAGCGAAGCCAGTCTGTCGAGCGCGCCCTGAAGAATGAAGGAGGCGGCGGCCGAATCGATGCGTTCGGCCCGCTTCCGTCGCGACACATCCATCTCGATCAGCACGCGCTCGGCCGCAACGGTCGAAAGCCTTTCATCCCAGAAGATGAAAGGCAGTGGCGTCTTTTGCTCCATATTGCGCACGAAGGCGCGGGTCGCCTGACAACGCGGTCCCTCGCTGCCGTCCATGTTGACGGGCAGGCCGATGACGAAGGCTGCGATCTTTTCCTTTCCTGCCACTGACAGCAGGGCTTCCGCGTCCACCCCGAACTTGACCCGGCGGATCACCTCGCGGGGTGTCGCGAAACGGCGACCGAGATCGGAGACCGAAAGGCCGATCGTCTTGGTGCCGAGGTCGAGCCCGGCGATCGCCTGGTTCTGTTGAAGCTGGGATGCCAGCTGTTCGATGGTGAGAATTGCCATGTCGGTATCGATTCGATCTTTGCGCGGAGGGCTGTCTGTTCCATATGCTGTTCCGACACGCAAATCATCAGGGAGATCGTCATGAAGATCAAATGGCTCGGTCATGCCGCCTTTCACATCGAAACGGCAAAGTCCAAAATCCTCATCGACCCCTTCTTCACCGGCAACCCCGCCTTCCGGGACGAAGATCGCAGGGACGCGACCGCCGGGCTCACCCACATCCTCCTGACCCATGGTCACGGCGACCACGTCGGCGATACGATTGCGATCGCCAAGGAGACCGGTGCGACCGTGGTCGCCAATGCCGATCTCGCCGCCTGGCTCGGGCGGCATGGCGTCAAGGCGCTCGAAATGGGAAATACCGGCGGCACGATCAACCTCGGTGCGTTTTCAACGACCTTCGTCAACGCGCTCCATTCCTCGGCGCAACTCACCGAGGACGGCGTTTCCCATTCGCTTGGCAATGCCAATGGGTTGGTACTGCATTTCGAGGATGAGCCGACGCTCTACCACATGGGCGACACGGATATCTTTTCCGACATGGCGCTGATCAACGAATTGCACCAGCCGGAGATCGGCATCGTGCCGATCGGCGACCGTTTCACCATGGGCGGCGCGGTGGCGGCACTCGCCTGCCAGCGCTTTTTCAAGTTCTCAACGGCGATTCCCTGCCACTACGGATCGTTCCCGATCATCGACCAGACGCCCGAGACCTTCGTTGCCGGCATGGAAAGCGCATCCACCAAGGTGGAGACGCCGTACGTTGGCGGCGTCGTCGAGGTCTGATGTTGCGCCGGGCCTTTGACGAGAGGTCCGGTACTCCGGCAATTCCCCCGTTGCGTGGCTCGCCGTGCGCCATTATAGCGGGGGAAGTTCCAGTTACCGGAGACGATCATGTCCGTAGACCTTGCCACCGTGAAGCGCGTTGCGCGCCTTGCCCGTATCGCCGTCAGCGAAGAGGAAGCCGAGCGGATGATGGGCGAGCTCAATGGCATCCTAGGTTTTGTCGAACAGCTCTCCGAAGTTAATGTCGATGGCGTCGAACCGATGACCTCGGTCACGCCGATGGAGATGAAGAAGCGGACGGACATCGTGTCGGACGGCAACAAGGCCGACGATATCGTTGCCAATGCGCCGAATTCCGATCGCAATTTCTTCCTCGTTCCGAAGGTGGTCGAGTAACCAGACCCCCTGCCGCCCCGACGTTCCCGATTGCGAAAGCCCGATTTCATCATGACCGACCTTATCAGCCTCACGATTGCCGAAGCCCGCGCGAAACTCGCCGCCAAGGAAATCACCGCCGTCGAACTGACGGATGCCTATATCGGCGCGATCGATGCCGCCAATGAGGCGATCAATGCCTACATCGCCGTAACGCCGGACAAGGCGCGCGAGATGGCGAAGGCCTCGGACGCGCGTATCGCCGCCGGCAAGGCCGGTGCGCTCGAAGGCATCCCGCTCGGCATCAAGGATCTCTTCGGCACCGAGGGCGTGCACACGCAGGCCTGCAGCCATATCCTCGACGGTTTTGCGCCGCGTTACGAATCGACCGTGACCCAGAACCTCTGGAACGACGGCGCCGTCATGCTCGGCAAGCTGAACATGGACGAATTCGCCATGGGCTCGTCGAACGAGACCTCCTACTACGGTGCCGTGAAGAACCCGTGGCGCGCCAAGGGCTCCAATCTCGACCTCGTTCCGGGCGGCTCGTCCGGCGGTTCGGCTGCAGCCGTCGCTGCGCATCTCTGCGCCGGTGCCACGGCGACCGATACTGGCGGTTCCATCCGCCAGCCGGCCGCCTTTACCGGCACCGTCGGCATCAAGCCGACCTATGGCCGCTGCTCGCGCTGGGGCGTCGTCGCCTTCGCCTCGTCGCTCGATCAGGCCGGCCCGATCGCCCGTGACGTGCGCGATGCCGCGATCCTCTTGAAGTCGATGGCAAGCGTCGACACCAAGGATACGACCTCGGTCGATCTGCCGGTGCCGGATTACGAAGCTTCCATCGGCAAGTCGGTCAAGGGCATGAAGATCGGCATTCCCCGGGAATACCGCGTCGCCGGCATGCCGGAAGAGATCGAGACGCTCTGGCAGCAGGGCATCGCCTGGCTGAAGGACGCCGGCGCCGAGATCGTCGACATCACCCTGCCGCACACGAAGTATGCGCTGCCGGCCTATTACATCGTCGCTCCGGCCGAGGCTTCCTCGAACCTCGCCCGCTATGACGGCGTGCGCTACGGCCTGCGCGTCGACGGCAAGGACATCGTCGACATGTACGAGAAGACCCGCGCCGCCGGTTTCGGCCAGGAGGTCAAGCGCCGTATCATGATCGGCACCTACGTGCTTTCTGCCGGCTATTACGACGCCTATTATCTGCAGGCGCAGAAGGTCCGCACGCTGATCAAGCGCGACTTCGAACTGGCCTTCCACGCCGGCGTCGATGCGATCCTGACGCCTGCCACGCCGTCCTCCGCCTTCGGCATTGCCGACGAGGACCTGGCGTCCGATCCGGTCAAGATGTACCTGAACGACATCTTCACGGTAACGGTCAACATGGCTGGTCTTCCGGGCATCGCTGTTCCCGGCGGCCTCGACCACAAGGGTCTGCCGCTTGGTCTCCAACTGATCGGCAAGCCGTTTGAGGAAGAGACGCTGTTCAAGACGGCGCATATCATCGAACAGGCCGCCGGTCGCTTCACGCCCACCAAGTGGTGGTAAGGCTTTGATCGCGGTGCCGGGCCGGCACCGCCACTGTTTCTGAAGGCGATCAGTCACTCTTGTCGCGGAAGGAGCCCGCGTCATGCCCGCCATCCGTCATGCCCGCGCCGGCGATGTCGACCGGCTGACGGCGATCGGTCTCGCCGCTTGGCAATCCGCGATTGCCGGTCTTGCCGATGGTGAGAGAATGCGGCGTGTGGCAGAAGCCTCGTTTTTCCGTTTTCTTTCCGATCACTGGTTGTCTGTTTTGCTGATCGAAGCCGAAGGCGGCATTCGCGGTTGGGTGGCGCGAGAGGACTTTGACAACGCGATATCCGACCTGTGGATCGAGCCGACGGTCCAGGGCAGGGGCCACGGCGCTTTGCTGCTCGGCGAGATCGAGCGTCGCATCGTTGCGGACGGGTTCGATGTCGCCACCACCAAGACCCATGCGCGCAACGACCGAGCCGTGACCTTCTTCCGCAACCGCGGCTACGGGGTGAGTTGGCTTTCCACCGCCTACGCCCCGCAACTCGACGGCGATGTCGAGTTCATCGGCCTGAGCAAAGTCCTCACCGAGCAAGACTAGGGCCGCCGACCCTGCGCATATCCGTGCATGGCTGCCACCCGGAAATGCGCAGCTTCCGGTATTGACGCAAGGTGAGGCTCCTCATCGCTTCACCTTGCGTGAAGTGCCAGCGATACCGGACATCATTCGATGCCCGGTATCGTCGGTTTCCGCCGCTCAGCGGTTGTTGAGTTCGGAGCGAACGAGCTGCAAACCGCGTTCCGTGATGCGATAGGGATTTCCGCCGGAAGACGATATCGCCTTCTTGCGCTTCAGCTTGCGGAAAAGGTCCAGGTCGAAGCCGGGGTAGACCCAGCCGTCACGGGTGAAGCAGCGGATCTCGGCGATCGCTTTGCTTTCGCGAATGATTTCGATGCGGCCGCCCTGGGCCAAATGATGAAGGATGCGCTGTTCAGCGCGCGAGATGTCCATTGTCTGAATGTTCCGGAAAAGCGTTCGGAAGAACGCAGGAAAACGTTCCGCAAATCACTGGGAAAGCGGGGTGACGTTTCCGGCCCGTGCGCGCAATCAAAGGAAGATTGCGAGGACGGGCCCTTACCGGGACTCAGGCGACGAAGTGAACATCAAAACTCCAGAAAGACGATGCTTTCCTAGAAGACGTTCGCGAGCGCGTCAAGGTGCCCCTGCAACGCCAGGGTGCTGATCACCGCGGCCGCCACCTGAAAAACGATGATGAGCGCCAGCCGAGTTCGGAATGGTTCCTTGCGCGTCTTGTGGCGAAATATGTGCCGGGCAGCCATCGCCCCTGGACTTCCGCCGAGAAAAGCAATCGTCAGCAGCGTCTGTTCGCTGACGCGCCAACGGCCCGCGCGCGCCGCCCGTTTGTCAAACCAGAACAGCCCGAAACTTAAGGTGTTGATGAGGGCTGCGAACGATATCAGTGCGGTGGTGGTCGACATCGGCAAATCTTGGCGCAAGGGTGCTAAACGATGGTTAAGCGGCGCTCCTAACGCGCGGCTGTCCGGAGATGGTGGCTGCATGCTGCCGAACAACTTGCACCGGCGGACCAATTGTTCTACCGAGAAACCAAGAATTCAGGCTTCAAAGAAGAGCATGATATGAGCATTGTCGACGTCCGCACCCCCGATCCGAAACGCTTCATCCCCGGCGCCACCGGCGACTGGGAAGTCATCATCGGCATGGAAGTCCATGCCCAGGTGCTTTCCAATTCGAAGCTGTTCTCGGGTGCCTCGACGGAGTTCGGCAATGCGCCGAATGCCAACGTTTCGCTGGTCGACGCCGCCATGCCCGGCATGCTGCCCGTCATCAACGAGGAATGCGTGAAGCAGGCGGTGCGCACCGGTCTCGGCCTCAAGGCCGCAATCAACAAGCGCTCGATCTTCGACCGCAAGAACTATTTCTATCCGGACCTGCCGCAGGGCTATCAGATCTCCCAGTTCAAGGATCCGATCGTCGGCGAGGGCAAGATCATGATTTCCGTTGGCCCTGATCGCCAGGGCCAGTTCGAGGACGTCGAGATCGGCATCGAGCGGCTGCATCTCGAGCAGGATGCCGGCAAGTCGATGCACGACCAGCATCCGTCCATGTCCTATGTCGACCTCAACCGTTCGGGCGTGGCGCTGATGGAGATCGTCTCCAAGCCGGACATGCGTTCGTCGGACGAGGCCAAGGCCTATATGACGAAGCTGCGTTCGATCGTGCGCTACCTCGGCACCTGCGACGGCAATATGGACGAAGGTTCCATGCGCGCCGACGTCAACGTTTCCGTGCGCCGTCCGGGCGAGGGCTTCGGCACCCGTTGCGAGATCAAGAACGTCAACTCAATCCGCTTCATCGGCCAGGCAATCGAGTACGAGGCGCGCCGCCAGATCGGCATCCTCGAAGATGGTGGCTCCATCGATCAGGAAACCCGCCTGTTCGATCCGAACAAAGGCGAGACCCGTTCGATGCGCTCCAAGGAAGACGCGCACGACTACCGTTACTTCCCGGACCCGGACCTGTTGCCGCTGGAGTTCGACGATGCTTTCGTTGAAGCTTTGAAGGCCGATCTGCCGGAATTGCCCGACGACAAGAAGGACCGGTTCGTTCGCGACCTCGGCCTTTCGGTCTACGATGCCTCGGTGCTCGTTTCCGAAAAGTCGATCGCCGACTACTTCGAGGCTGTAGCCGAAGGACGCGATGGCAAGATCGCCGCGAACTGGGTCATCAACGACCTGCTCGGCGCCTTGAACAAAGCCGGCAAAGCCATTGAAGAGACTCCCGTTTCGCCGGCTCAACTCGGCGGCATCATCGATCTCATCAGGGCCGAGACCATCTCGGGCAAGATCGCCAAGGACCTCTTCGAGATCATCTGGAACGAAGGGGGCGACCCGGCCGAGATCGTCGAAGCCCGCGGCATGAAGCAGGTGACGGACACCGGCGCCATCGAAAAGGCAGTGGACGAGATCATCGCCGCCAACCCGGACCAGGTCGCCAAGGTCCAGGCCAAGCCCTCGCTTGCCGGCTGGTTCGTCGGTCAGGTGATGAAGGCGACTGGCGGCAAGGCCAACCCGCAGGCCGTGCAGGCCCTCGTGAAGGCCAAGCTCGGCATCGAGGAATAAGCGATGTTCTTCGTGCGGACGGCCAGCGAGCGTGATCTCGAAAAGGTTCGCGCCCTGCTGGTCGAAACGTGGCATGCGACCTACGACACCTTCTACGGTGTCGAGAAGGTCAACGAACTGACGGAGCGCTGGCATTCGCTGCCGGCGCTGAAAGCGCGGGTCGCGCGCAAGAACGCCGAGTTCCTGGTCGCAGATGACGGTCGCCAGATCGGCGGCATCGGGTTTGCGGCCATGTCCGACACGCAAGCCAAGACCGCCGTGCTGCATCAACTCTATGTGCTGCCGAAGTTCCAGCGCGAGGGCATCGGCCGCGACATCTTCGCCGAGCTCGAAACCTGTTTCCCGGATGCCGAGCGCATGCGCGTCGAAGTGGAGCCGCAGAACCTGCACGCGCTTGCCTTCTATCGGACGCATGGCTTCGCCGAGGTTGGCGAGACGGCCAACCATGGTGACGAGCAATCCGGTCTGCCGGCGATCATCCTGGAAAAGCGGCTTCTCGGCTAAGTGCCAGTCCTGGCAGATCCCTGTGGATAACTTCATCGGGGACGGCTCTGTCATGAAACCTTTGCACTGCAGTGCTTGGTCCGCCGTCGATGAACGAAGCGAGCCGAGGGAACCATGGACGCGATAGCCGAACTCTTGATCCGCAAGGCCGAGCGCGAAGATCTGCCGGCAATCGTGGCACTCTTTGCCGATGATCAGCTCGGTGGTCATGGCGATACGACCGCTCCGGAAGCCTTCGGAGACTACGTCGCCGCCTTCGAACAAATCGAAGCCTCGTCGCTGCAGACACTCTTTGTCGCGGTTCTTGCCCGGGAGATCGTCGGTACCTTTCAGACGGCGCTGCATACGTCGCTTTCCGGTCGCGGCAGCTCGAGCCTGATCGTCGAAGCGGTTCAGACGCGCGAGGATATGCGTGGCCGTGGGATCGGCGAACGCATGATGCGCCACGCGATCGCCGAGGCTCGCGACCGAGGAGCGAAGAAGGTCCGGCTGACGTCCAATGCTGTGCGCACCGACGCGCACCGTTTCTACGAGCGGCTCGGCTTCACGCGCAGTCACTTCGGCTTCCTCATGCCGTTGAAATGACGGCCTTTGCCTCGGAATCACTGGACAAGCCATGAGCGGCGGGGCATAAGCGGGAACATAGTTTTGGTATCTGGCCGCCTTCCCAACGGCCGGTCAAGGACGGCATCCATGAAGCTCCTGCTGCAGATTTTCACCTGGTGGAACGAACAGACGATCGGAACGCGCTTTCACACCTGGCGCCATGGTCAACGGGTCGGTCAAGACGAACTCGGCAATGTCTACTATCAGGGCGGCAAGGACTCAGAAGGCCGCACCCGCCGCTGGGTGATCTACAATGGCTATGCCGAAGCCTCCGCCATTCCGGCCGGCTGGCACGGCTGGATGCATCACCGAACCGACGTCTCGCCGGCCGATGAGAAATACACGCCGCGCGAATGGCAGAAGCCGCATCGCGCGAACCCGACCGGTACGGCCAGCGCCTACCGCCCGCAGGGCTCGATTGCAGCCACCGGCAAGCGTCCGCGCGTGACCGGCGACTACGACGCCTGGACGCCTGGCTCCTGAATAATCTGTTCTCAGAGACGACGGCGGGCCGCGGAATAGGTTCCTCGATCACGGCGCGGCCACAATTGATGGTTAGCGCCTGAAATCCATCGACGATGAACAGGGCACGCGGGAGACAGGCGACAATGGCAGGTTCTGATCTGCGCAAAGCAATCGGCCAAGGAGCACGGCGGTTGGGCTTGTCCCTGCTTGCCGGTTTGCCGCTGATCGCCTCGGCGGGAGCCGTTGACGCGGCGCGCCTCTCCAATGCCGTCGCTGTCTTCTCCGGCATCGACAAGATCACCGGCCGCATCACCACCTTCGACGTCTATATTGGCGAGACGGTCCAGTTCGGCGCCCTCCAGGTGACGCCGCGCGTCTGCTACAGCCGCGATGATACCGAAGCGCAAAAGATCACGACCTTTGTCGAGGTCGAGGAGATCACGCTCGACCGAAAGATCCGCCGCATCTTTACAGGCTGGATGTTTGCCGATAGCCCGGGCCTGAACGCTGTGGAGCATCCGGTCTATGACGTCTGGCTGCAGTCCTGCAAGGCGACGTCCGATCTGCCGCCACCGGATACCGCGGCGAAGCAGTAATTCGCTGAGGCTGCCGGACATAAGAGCGGCAGCCTAACCCGTAATCGATCTACCTCATCACCTTGGCGCTATGCGCTTGGCGGTTCCTTGCGGCCCAACAGGCCCTTGAAGAAACGCATAGCCGCAGCACCTGCAATCACGACCAGCACGCCGCCCTTTTTCAGAAAGGCCAGCGCGACGGCAAGCAAGCCGGCCTTGGCGGCGACCTTGGCGCCGGCGCCGGCGGCAATAAGGCCCGCCATGCCATAGGCCGCGACGGCATCGCCCTCCTTAAAGTCTGCGTAAGCCTGCCCGGCGTCGAACTGCACCATGCCTGTAACACCCGGCAGTCCCGACTTGATTTCGTCGAGCTGCTCCAGCCCCGAAACAAAGTTCATCTGCAGCACGCCTTCGCGGCTGAGGATGCGAACAGAATAGTTCAGGGTATGGGGCGCGTTTGGATCCTTGCCGAAGATCAGGTCGCGTGCCCAATGCATCGTGTGCGTTGCCAGATCGTAATGGGGAGGGGAGGCCCAGCCGACCAGCGTGATCGGATCGTAGCCCTGCTTCTCGCGCTCGATGTTGTTTTCGGCAGACGCTTCCTTCAGCTGTGCCAGCAGTTCGGTAAAATCGGTGGTCAGCGCATCCGCATCCGAGACGTAACCGTCCTTCAGGTAATCGATGACCGATCCCCAGGCTTTGTCGGCGTCAGGCGCATACTTGGCGGGAAACACCATGCCGAGATGACCCTCGGCAGAGCCCGGAGGATTGCCCCACAGGTCGACAAGGACCTTCTTTGTGTCGGCAGGATCCAGGAAATAGAACTCCGCTGGAATATCGAGCTGCGCCTGGGCGGCGGGCAGTGAGACCTTGCCCTGCTTGAAATCAAGCGACCCGACGATGGCCGAGTACTCAGGCGACAGGTTCGGCTCGCTGCCGAACATCTCGCGATATGTCTTTGCTTCCGCAGCCGTGCTGGAAGCCATGAAAACCGACAATGCCAATATAAACTTGTTCATCCAAGTGCCCTCGAAAACGTTCGAACTGTGGATGAACATATGAACGAAGTACATCTCCAGGTGGAGATATCCAACGAAGAGTATCTAGAGCATCCCGCTCTCTCAAGTGGAGCCACTGGAAGCGGGAAGATGCTCTACATTCAAAGTGCCAGAGCGTCCTTTGTGCGTTCACTTGAACGCACGGCGCTCTAGAACGAAAGGTCTGGCGAGTTCATCGCGTTGCCGAGCATGATCTCGTACTCGGCTTTCGGCACGTCGACCGCACCGAAGGATTTCAGATGCTCGGTCGTGAACTGGGTGTCCAGCAGCTCAAAGCCTCGGGCACGCAGGCGCTGCACCAGATGCACAAGGCAGATCTTTGAGGCGTCGGTGCGCCTTGAAAACATGCTTTCGCCGAAAAATGCCGAGCCGAGCGAGACACCGTAGAGGCCGCCGACCAACAGGTCGTCCTCCCAGGCCTCGACGCTGTGGGCGTAACCCATCGTGTGCAGCGTTGCGTAGAGGGTGCGGATCTTGTTGTTGATCCAGGTCGTCGGGCGGTCAGGGGCCGGGGCGGCGCAGCCTTCCATCACCGCCTCGAAGGCGGTGTTGAAGCGGATGTCGAAGGGTTTTCGGCGGATCGTCTTGGCGAGGCTGCGGGAGACGTGAAAGTCCGTGAGCGGGATAACGCCGCGAATTTCGGGCTCGACCCAGAAAAGCTCGGGGTCATCGGCCGAATCGGCCATAGGGAACAGGCCGATCGAATAGGCGCGCAGCAGCATGTCCGGTGTAATGTCGGGCTGCTTGCTGCGCGTCCCTTTCAATGTACGGTCCTTACTCGGACGTGGCGGCCAGATGCTTTTCCAGCCAATGGATATCGTAGTCGCCGTTGGCAATATCCTGATTATTGATCAGGTCCTGGAACAACGGAAGCGTGGTCTTGATGCCATCGATGACAAATTCATCAAGCACACGGCGCAGACGCATCATGCATTCGACGCGGGTACGCCCGTGCACGATCAGCTTGCCGATCAAGCTGTCGTAGTACGGCGGGATGCGGTAGCCCTGATAGGCGCCCGAATCGACACGTACGCCAAGACCGCCCGGAGCATGGAAATGCGTGATCGTGCCCGGGGAGGGGACGAAGGTGCGCGGGTCCTCGGCGTTGATGCGGCACTCGATGGCGTGTCCGGAGAACACGATGTCTTCCTGCTTGACCGAAAGACCGCCGCCGGAGGCGACGCGGATCTGCTCATGCACGAGGTCGATGCCGGTGATCGCTTCGGTGATCGGATGCTCGACCTGAAGACGGGTGTTCATTTCGATGAAATAGAACTCGCCGTTTTCGTAGAGGAACTCGATCGTGCCGGCGCCGCGGTA
>Ga0102589_1000290_pt1 | contig 121493 bp, 103 predicted proteins | sample AraplaMF_Col_mLB_FD_76858 | JGI IMG/M metagenome (GOLD analysis project Ga0102589, IMG submission 76858) | Arabidopsis root microbial communities from the University of North Carolina, USA - plate scrape MF_Col_mLB | ecosystem: Host-associated > Plants > Roots > Endosphere | place: USA...
CGTCGTCCATCATGAACGCCACGGCACGGCCCGATTCCAGCGTCAGGAACGACTGGCCATGGTCCTTGGTGCTGATGATGTTCATGCCCAGCTTCTGGTCGTCGTTCATCTTGCGCAGCAGGCGCTCCGACGTCGTACCAGCCGTGGTCACCACGTTCTTGCCCTTCAGGTCGGCCCAGTCCTTGATGCCGCCGTCCTTCTTCACCATGATGCGCGTGCCGATGATGAAGATGCTGGTGGTGAACGATGCCTGCTTCTGGCGCTCGAGGTTGTTCGTCGTCGAGCCGCACTCGATGTCGATCGTGCCGTTCTGCAGCAGCGTGATGCGGTTCTGCGAGGTGATCGGGATTTCCTTGACCTGCAGGTTCGGCAGCTTCAGCTGGTCCTTGATGGCTTCCACGATCTTCATATTGATATCGTAGGAATAGCCGACCTGGCGCACACCGCCCAGGTTGTAGTTGAACGGAATCGAAGAGTCCCGCACACCCAGCGTGATGACACCCGTATCCTTGATCTTCTGCAGCGTACCCGTCAGCGGCTCGGCTGCCTGTGCGCTCGCGCACAGCATGCCTGCCGCAATCATCAGGCCGGCCAACTTGGCAACATTCATAACATCTCCTTGACCATGAAGAGAGAAAGGCGCGACTGTAACAGACAGTCCCGCCGGCGAAACAGTATTGCTTAGCTCGTCACCCAAGACAACGGGTTTTTCCCCTAACTGGTGCCATTCCAGGCAGTGTTTCGCGGCAATGCGCCAAAATGAGACACAACTGCGAACGTCGGATTGCAAGTTTCGGGAAGGGACGCCAACAGAAAAAAAACGGCGACCGGAACAAGTCCGGTCGCCGTTTCTCAGTGAATCAGGATGGGCGCCAGATTTGCTGCGTTGCAGCAGCACTGGCGTCCCGTTCCTTGACCCGCCTGCATCATGGATACAGACCGCGCATTTCGCGCGCCTGCAGGATCCGCGAGCAGGCGACGATGAACGCGGCCGTACGCAGCGTGACCTTGTTGTCCTGGGCAACCTGCCAGATCGCCCGGAAGGCCTCTTGCATGATTCGTACCAGGCGCTCGTTGATTTCCTCTTCGGTCCAGAAGAAGCTGGAGAAGTCCTGCACCCATTCGAAGTAGGACACCGTCACGCCGCCGGCGTTGGCGATCACGTCCGGGCAGACCAGGATATTGCGCTCGCGCAGGATGTCGTCGGCCTGCGGGGTGGTCGGGCCGTTGGCGCCCTCGATCACCAGCTTCGCCGTGATTTTCGGCGCGTTTTCGGCCGTGATCTGGCCTTCCAGCGCGGCCGGGATCAGAATGTCGCAGTCCACTTCCCAGAACTGGTCGCCCTTGATGACTTCGGCGCGATAACCCTCGATCGTGCCGCTGTGCGATGCGTATTCCATCATCGCCGGCACGTCCAGGCCGGCCGGGTCGAACAGCGTCGTGCGGTGATCCTGCACCGCCACCACCTTGGCGCCGGCCTCATGGAACAGCTTGGCGGCCACGGCGCCCACGTTGCCGAAGCCCTGCACGGCCACGCGCGCCCCCTTGACGTCCATGCCCAGGTTGCGGGCGGCCTCGGAACCCACGACGAACACGCCGCGGCCGGTGGCTTCGTGACGGCCCAGCGAGCCGCCCAGCGAGATCGGCTTGCCGGTCACCACGCCGGTGGCCGTGCTGCCCGAGTTCATCGAGTAGGTATCCATCATCCAGGCCATGACCTGGGCGTTGGTGTTCACGTCCGGCGCCGGAATGTCCTTGGTCGGGCCGATGATGAGGTTGATTTCGCTGGTGTAGCGGCGCGTCAGGCGTTCCAGTTCGCCTTGCGACAGCGTGCGCGGATCCACGCGGATGCCGCCCTTGGCGCCGCCGTAGGGCACGTTCACGGCCGCGTTCTTCACCGACATCCACGCGGACAGGGCCATCACTTCGGACAGCGTCACGTCCTGGTGAAAGCGCACGCCGCCCTTGCCCGGACCACGCGACAGGTTGTGCTGCACCCGATAGCCCTCGAAGTGGGCGATGGTGCCGTTGTCCAGTTCGATGGGTACGTCGACGATCAGCGCACGCTTCGGGCGCTTCAGGGTTTCAACCCAGCGTGCCAGCGAGCCCAGGTAGGGCGTGACACGGTCGACTTGCTGCAGGTAGATGCCCCAGGGACCGAGATTGTCGGCGTTCAGGTACGAAGGCAGGGCGTGAGCATTGGAGACGTTTTGCGTCGGTGCTGCGGAAGACATCGTTGGTTTCCGAGTGAAGGTGACACGGAGCATATCGGCGCCCCCTTCCCAGAATCCAATGCCGTTTGCTCATCCGCCACACGACCGTTATGCAAGACTTGCATAACGTTGGCGCACCGGCCAGGCCCTTTCAGGTGGTCGTTGATGGGGCAACCAGTGTCGCCCATACCTTGTCCACAAGCTGGCGCTTGCGCCGTAGCTGGCTGCCGCGCCGTTCGCCGCCGTCCGCCGGACGCTCGCGGTAGAGCCGGATTTCCATGTCGATCGATTGCGGCAGGCCGCGCGCGGCCTCGGCCCGCACCAGGCGGCCGGCGGCGACGTCCTCGCGCACCGTGCTTTCTGGCAGAAATGCCATGCCGTGGCCCGCCAGCGCCATGACCTTGAGCGCCTCGGCCATATCGGTCTCGTAGCATTTGTCGAGCTTCAGCGAATCGGTGGATTCAGCCAGCAGCATGTCCACCATGCGACCCAGAAACGCATTGGGGGTGTAACTGAGGAACGGCACCGGCTTCTTGTCGGTGCCCGGCAGCCGAAACAGCGGACGGCCCGTGGCGTCGGGCACGCTGTACGGCGACAGCCGTTCCGTACCCAGTACCAGCATGTCGTAGTGCGCCGGATCGAGCTGGATGGCCTGACGCGGATGGTGGTACACCATCACGAGGTCGCAGCCGCCTTCCACCAGCATCAGCACCGCATCGTGGACGTTCAGCGCGCGCAAGCGGCATGGCAGCGTGCCCAGCTTGCGCTCCACCCCTTTAAGCCATTCCGGGAAGAACGTCAGCGACAGCGTGTGGGGCACCGCGAATTCCAGCACCTGCGCGTTGGCCGACCGCTGGCCGCGCATCAATGCGCGCGTTTCGCTGACCTGCGCCAGCATCGCCAGCGCCTGTTCGTAGAACACCTTGCCGGCCTCGGTCAGGCTGGTGGGATAGCTCGACCGGTCGATCAGCTCGGTGCCCACCCAGGCCTCCAGGGACTGAATCCGCCGGGAGAACGCCGGTTGCGTGACATGCCGCAGTTCCGCCGAGCGCGAGAAGCTGTGCGTCTCGGCCAGGCTGACGAAGTCTTCAAGCCATTTGATTTCCATGGCGCGGATTATCGCCTGCCGGAGCAGCGCCGGCGCAATTGGCAAAAAAATTCCAGAAAGTCGGCATTTATTGGAATGCTCTTACAATATACGGCAACCAGGGACGTCGTCGGCTGACATCCGCCCTGCCAGGGTGGCCAGCCGCTGGCGCCCACCACCCTTACCGGACCTGACAACGATGGACCGCTATGACCGCCAGATCCTTGGCATCCTGCAGGAAGATGCCTCCGTACCCGTTGCCGACATCGGCGAACGCGTCGGCCTGACCTCCACGCCCTGCTGGCGCCGCGTTCAGAAGCTGGAAGAGTCCGGCGTCATCCGCAAGCGCGTGGCGCTGCTCGATGCCGCCAGGCTCAATGTGGGCGTGACCGTCTTTGTCTCGATCCGCACCAGCCAGCACAACGTGAAATGGCTGAAGACCTTCCACGACCTCGTGGCATCGATTCCGGAAGTCACCGAGTTCTACCGCATGGCGGGCGACACCGACTACCTGCTGCGCGTGGTGGTGCCCGACATCGCCGCCTATGACGCCGTGTACAAGAAGCTGATCCAGGGCGTGGAACTGGCCGATGTCAGTTCCAGCTTCGCGATGGAGCAGATCAAGTACACGACGGCGCTTCCGCTGGACTACGCGTAGCGCCTCGGGACAATGGACGGCCGGGGCGAGTCGCCCCGGCGTCCAGGACGCTAGGTCGGCCCATGCGGCGGCGAGACGGCCCGCGGCGATCAGCCCCGATGCGCCCAGCCGGTCATCCGTTTCTCCAGCACGGCGAACAGCTCGTACATGACCATCGCCATCACCGCGATCACCACCAGGCCGGCAAACGCCAGGGGCATCTTCATCGCCGATCCGGCCGACACCAGCAGATAGCCGATCCCTTCGTTGGCCGCGTTCATTTCCGACACCGTGGTGCCCACGAACGCCAGCGTGATGGCCACCTTGAGCGACGCGAAGAAGAACGGCAGCGCGCGCGGCAGGCCCACCTTCAGCAATACGTCGCGCCGCTTGGCGCCCAGCACACGTAGTACATCCTCCAATTCGGGTTCCAGCGTGGCCAGCCCCGTGGCGATGTTGACCATGATCGGGAAGAACGAGATCAGGAACGCGGTCAGGATGGCCGGGCCGGCACCGAGGCCGAACCACACCACCAGGATCGGCACGAAGGCCGCCTTGGGCAGCGCGTTGAATGCCGTCATCAGCGGGTACGTGGCCGCGTAGGCCAGCCGCGACGAACCCATCAGCATGCCCAGCACCACGCCCACCACGATGGCCACGCCGAAGCCGACCATGGTGGTCCAGAACGTACGCCACGCGTGCCCGGCGATCACACCGGCGTACTCGACCAGCGACGTCACGATCGACGATGGGCTGGGCAGGATGAAGTCGGATACGTCGAAGACCAGGCACGCGCCCTGCCACAACAGCAGGCAGGCGCCAAGCAGGATCCAGGGGGCGACGCGCTGGACGCGCTTCGCCTGGAGAGAGGACATCGTCGTCATGTTCAGGGCCGTCCCGCGTTGTCAGAATGGTTGCCAGGCTTGTGGCCGATCTTCTCGCGCAGTTCGTGCACGCGTTCGGCAAACGGTTCGGTATAGGTGATGTCCAGCGGGCGCGGACGCGGCAGGTCGATCTCGCGACGGAGCACGATCCGCCCCGGGCGCGCGCTCATCACGTAGACGGTGTCGGCCAGGAACACGGCCTCGCGCAGGTCGTGCGTGACGAGGATCACGTTGAAGCGTTGCGCCTGCCAGAGATCGCGCAGCACGCACCAGAGTTCCTCGCGCGTGAAGGCGTCGAGCGCGCCGAACGGCTCGTCCAGCAGCAGCATGCGCGGCTCGTGGATCAGCGCGCGGCAGATCGACGCCCGCTGCTGCATGCCGCCCGACAGTTGCCACGGATACTTGTCCTCGTAGCCGGCCAGGCCCACCGTCTTCAGCAGCGCGCGGGCGCGCTCCACATATTCGGCGCGCTTCTTGCGCATGGTCGACCGGTACGGCTCGACGATCTCCAGCGGCAGCATCACGTTGTCGAGCGTGGTGCGCCACGGCAGCAGCGTGGGCGCCTGGAAGGCCATCCCCACCTGCTTGAGCGGCCCCGTCACCTTGGCACCGTTGATGCTGACCGCGCCTCGCGTGGCCGGCCGCAGCCCCGTGGCCAGCTTCATGAACGTGGACTTGCCGCAGCCCGACGGGCCGACGATGGCGATGAATTCGCCTTCGCGCGCCTGCAGCGAGATATCCTCGACCGCGAACTCGCCGCGGCGGGCCAGTTCGTCGTCGTAGGCCAGCCAGACGCGGTTGAAATCGACGAACGGCTTGGCCGGCTTGTCGCCGACCGGGGTGCCCGAAGCGGGCATCAGGGCTTCGCGTGCCATCATCGCAATACGTCCAGTTCGGCGGCCGAAGGCAGGTAGGCGTCGGTCCAGAGCGCATCGGGATTGATGCGGCCCTTGGTGCCGAACGCGTCGGCCACCTGCGAGGCCATCAGGGACAGGCGCGGCTTGCTCACGCGGCCGAAGCCTTCGGCCTTGGCGTCGGGCGACTTCACCACGCTGTCCAGCGCGATCTTCAGGCGGCGGACCTCCAGCTTCTCGTCGATGATCCCGTCGCGCGCCTTGACGGCCTTGACGCCATCTTCCGGCCGCGCGATCACGTCCTTCGCCGATTTCGCGAACGCCCGCAGGAAGGCCTTCACGGCCTCGGGGTTGCTCTTCAGGAACTGTTCGGACGCGATGATCGCGTTGCCGTAGAGCTTCACGCCGTACTGCGGGTACGACAGCACCACGATGTCCTCATCCTTCACGCCGCGCGCGTTCAGGTTCAGGATCGACGTGAACGAGAAGCCGGTGATGACGTCAAGATCGCCGCGCGCCAGCATGGTCTCGCGCAGCGTGGGGTCCATCGCCTGCCAGTTGAATGCGCCGGCCTGCAGGCCGTTGGCCTTGGCGAAGATCGGGAAGGCACGGCGGCCGGCATCGAACACCGGGGCGCCAAGCTTCTTGCCGGCCAGATCCTTCGGCGCCTTGATGCCCGACTTCTTCAGCGCCAGCACGGCGGCCGGCGTGTTGTTGTAGACCATCATCACGGCCACGGGGCGGTTCTTCGCGTCGGGATTGTTGCCGTAGAACTCCATCACCGACGCCAGGTCGGCAAAGCCCATGTCGTACGTGCCAGAGGCCACGCGGTTGACCACGTTGCCCGACCCGTTGCCGGCGTCAATGGCCACGTCCAGCTTCTCGGCCTTGTAGTAGCCCTTCTGCTCGCCCAGCAGGAACAGCGCCGACGGGCCTTCGAAGCGCCAGTCGAGCTGGAAGCGGATCTTCGTGGCGGCCTGCGCCTGCGCGGTGCCTGCGCAGAGTGTCGACAGCACCATCGTGGTGCCCAACGCGGTGCACAGCTTCAGCAGATGACGGCGCACGGGGGATTGCGGCATGGACCTTCTCCAGTAGTTGATCTCTCTGGAGGGGGCATTTCGCAAGGGACGTGCCAGCTTTTCACCATCCCCTCATGCACCGGCACGAGGCGTGCGCGCGGTGCATTGACGAACCATGATTGTGCGCGGCCCGCTGTCGGCAGCCGTTGCCGACAGCAATTGTCGACAATCGTCAGGCGTCCTGCGTGGCGTCGCCGACCTCGATGTCGCGGGCATCGGCATCGGGCGAACCCTGCGCGGCGTTGCGCGCCTGGATCTGCCACATCTCGGCGTAGCGGCCGTTGGCACGCATCAGGTCGGCATGGGTGCCGCGCTCGACGATGCGCCCGTGGTCCATCACCAGGATCTGGTCGGCGTGGACGACGGTGGATAGCCGGTGCGCGATCAGCAGCGTGGTGCGGTTCTGCGCCAGCCGCATCAGTTCGGCCTGGATGGCCTGCTCGGTCCGCGAGTCCAGCGCCGAGGTGGCCTCGTCGAACACCAGGATCGGCGGGTTCTTGAGCAGCGTGCGGGCGATGGCCACGCGCTGCTTCTCGCCGCCAGACAGCTTCAGGCCCCGCTCGCCCACCGGCGTGTCGTAGCCCTGCGGCAGTTCGCGGATGAAATGGTCGATCTGGGCAGCCTGCGCGGCGGCGATGACTTCCTCGCGCGTGGCCTCGGGGCGGCCATAGGCGATGTTGTAGTAGATGCTGTCGTTGAACAGCACGGTGTCCTGCGGCACGATGCCGATCGACGCCCGCAGCGTGGACTGGCGCACGCGGCGGATGTCCTGGCCGTCCACCTCGATGTCGCCCTGCGTCACGTCGTAGAAGCGAAACAGCAGCCGCGCCAGCGTGGACTTGCCAGATCCGCTGTGGCCAACCACGGCCGTGGTGGTGCCGGCGGCAATCGTGAAATCCACATCGTGCAGGATCACGCGATTCGATTCGTAGCCAAAACCGACGTGGCGGAAGCGTACCTCGGCGCCCTTGACGCGCAGCGGAGGGGCGTCGGGGCTGTCGGCCACCTCCTGGTTGGTGCCCAGCAGCACGAACATGCGGTCCATGTCGGTGGTGGCCTGCTTGATCTCGCGGTAGATCACACCCAGGAAGTTGAGCGGGATGTACAGCTGGATCATCAGCGTATTGACCAGCACCAGGTCGCCTAGCGTGAGCTTGCCCGCCGCCACGCCCACCGTGGCGCGCCACAGGATCAGGATCAGGCCCGTGGCGATGATGGCCTGCTGGCCGAAGTTCAGGAACGACAACGAATTCTGCGAGCGGATGGCCGCCGCGCGGTAGGTGCGCAGGTTCTCGTCGTAGCGGCGCGCCTCGTATTCCTCGTTGCCGAAATACTTGACCGTCTCGAAGTTCAGCAGCGAGTCGATGGCCTTCTGGTTGGCGCGCGAATCCAGTTCGTTCATCTTGCGCCGGAAGTGCGTGCGCCACTCGGTCACGACGATCGTGAACGTGATGTAGCCCACCAGCGCGCACAGCGTGATGGCCGCGAACCAGATGTCGTAATGCAGGAAGAAGAAGCCGATGACCAGCGACATCTCCACCAGCGTCGGCAGGATGCTGTACAGCGAGTACGAAATCAGCGACTGGATGCCGCGGGTGCCGCGCTCGATGTCGCGGCTCATGCCGCCGGTCTGCCGCTCCAGGTGAAACCGCAGCGACAGCGCGTGCAGGTGCCGGAAGACTTGCAGCGCGATCTCCCGGACCGCGCTCTGCGTCACCTTCGAAAAGAGGATTTCACGCAACTCGGTGAACAGTGAGCCCGACAGCCGCAGCACCCCGTAGGCAATGATCAGGCCGACCGGCACCACCAGCAGCGCCGTGGCGTCGCCGGGCTTGATGTCCATCGCGTCGACGAGCTTCTTCATCAGCACCGGCACGCCCAGATTGGCCACCTTGGCAGCCACCAGGCAGGCCAGCGCCAGCATCACGCGCCACTTGTAGTGCCAGACGTAGGGCAGCAGGTTGCGGACGGTCTGCCAGTCGCTGCGGGGCGCACCGGCGCCCTTGAACAATGCATTGGCCGGCTCGGCGGGGGCGGGCTCGGCGGTCGTGGAATAGCGGCGCATACGTTAGAATTCGTGCCAATGCCGCGATTGTCGCAGAGATCGCCAGGTACGGCAGACCACCGCCTTATTGCCTTATGAATTCCCCGTATTTCCCGCTCTCATCGATCGCCGACATGTCCACTTCCTCCCCCCTCTCCGAACTGCCAGCCGGCAAGAACCCGGCCCTGCGTGTCGTGCCGATGCCCGCCGACGCCAACGTGCACGGCGACGTGTTCGGCGGCTGGATCATGGCCCAGGTGGACATTGCCGGCTCGATTCCGGCGGTGGAGCGCGCCCAGGGCCGCGTGGCCACGGTGGCGGTGAATTCGTTCCTGTTCAAGCACCCGGTGTTCGTGGGCGACCTGGTCAGCTTCTACGCGGACATCGTCAAGACGGGCCGCACCTCGATCACGGTCTCAGTGGAGGTCTACGCGCAACGGATGCGCCACAGCCACGAGATCGTCAAGGTAACGGAAGCCACGCTGACGTACGTGGCCACCGACGAAAGCCGGCAACCGCGCGTGTTGCCGGCCTGATCGGGCCGATGGGACGGGTTGGATTCCCCGCTCCCGAAAGACGGGAGCGGGGAGCACGCCTCAGTCGAACTTCGAGAAATCCGGCTTGCGCTTTTCGAAGAACGCCGTGAACGCCTCCTTGGCTTCCGGGGCCACCAGCATGCGGCGAAACACCTCGCCCTCTTCGGCCATTTTCTTCTCGATGGTCGCCACATCGTCCCCCTTCATCAGCCACTTGGTCTCGCGCAGTGACGACGCCGGCAGCGCCGCCAGCTTCGCCGCCTGCTGGCGCACGTAGTCCGACAGCTCCGCCACGGGCAGCACCTTCGTCACCAGCCCGATAGCGAATGCTTCCTGCGCGCTGAATGCCTCGCCCAGCAGCAGCTTCTCGGCGGCCCGCTGGTAGCCGACCAGTCGCGGCAGCAACAGGCTCGACGCGGCCTCGGGGCACAGGCCGAGCTGCGCGAACGGCAACGACAGCTTGGCGGTGTCCGATGCGTAGACCAGGTCGCAATGCAGCAGCAGCGTGGTGCCGATGCCCACGGCCGCGCCGCTCACCGACGCCACCACGGGCTTGGTGGCATGGCTGATGGCGTGCAGGAACTGGAACACCGGCGGCTGGGCGCCGTCACTGCCCTGCGTCGGCGGACGCTTCATGAAGTCCTCCAGGTCGTTGCCGGCCGTGAAGATTTCGGGCTTCCCCTCGATCACGATCACGCGCACGGCGTTATCGGATTCGGCGGCGCGCAGTGCGTCGGCCATGGTCTGGTACATGGCGGCCGTAATGGCGTTCTTCTTGTCGATGCGATCGAAACCAATGGTCAGGATGCCCTGGTCGATGCGGGTGGCAATGCTCATGTCTTCCTCGTCTCGGTCGTGATGCAGACTGCCGCTCACACAAACGGTGGCGGCATGTCGGAAAGATAGCTGAGGCCGAACGCGCCGGCGCCCACGTTGAGCGCGACGGTCAGGCTCATCGGCGCGAGCATCAGCTCCACGCCATACTTTGCGGCGGTCTCGGCCAGGGACTGCCATGCCGGCCACGATTCCACCTCGTCCAGATCCCCCGCATAGGCGGCGGCCACGGCGGGCGTCAGCAGGCACCTCGCCCGGATGCAGGCTTCCACATGGCCCAGCAGGCGACGCATGCCCTCCCCTGCGCCGCGCACCTTGGCAATCGCCTCGGTCTCGCCCTGGTGCATGCGGATCACCGGGCGGATATTGAACGCGCTGCCCAGCATGTAGCGGCTCCACGTGATGCTGTTCTCGCCCTTGTGCTTGGCGCGCGTGTACATGTACAGCAGTTCGTCGGGGATCAGGAACATGTGCGCCGCGTCGCGCAGGCGGCTCTCCACGGCGCCGACCACGTCGGAGGCCTTCGCGCCATCGGCCAGCATGCGGGCCGCCTCGCGCACGATCAGCGCCTGGCCGGGGCCGATGGCGCCGGTGTCGATCACGGTCAGGTCGAACAGGCCGCTGCGGCCGGCGTCCTTGCGCAGCTTGAAGCTGCGGGCGACCGTGCCCACCACCGCGCCAGTGGCATTCGCGTAAAGCTTGCTGCGGCTGCTGGCGATGGTCAGCAGGATGGCGCGGTCGCAACCGGCCACGACGTTCTTCAGCAGATGGTCTTCCAGTTCGCGTTCGAGCAGCGGGATCGATTCGGCGTAGTGGTCCTGCTTGCCCACCAGGTACTGGTGGTAGAGGTCCGGCAGCGCGGCCTCGTCGCGCGTGTCGACCACGAAGCGGTCGCCGGCGCGGATGCGGAACGGGATGGTGCGGACGCCCAGCGCGTCCATCATCGAACGCGGCATGTCGCATGCCGCGTCGGCCAGAATGGCGGTCTCCTGCATGTTGTTGTTCTCCTCCGGGTCAGTGCGTCAACGTGTTGGCATCTTCGTGTCCATACATTTCTTCATGTGATCGAAGGTTGGGACAGCCCTGCCCGGGCTGTCCCTGCGGCGCGTTTAAACGCGCTCGAAGATTCCGGCGGCGCCCATGCCCGTGCCCACGCACATGGTGACCATGCCGTACTTCAGGTTGTGGCGACGCAGCGCGTGCACCACGGTGGCCGAACGGATCGCGCCGGTCGCGCCAAGCGGATGGCCCAGCGCAATGGCGCCGCCCATGCGGTTCACGCGGCCCGGATCGAGTTCCAGGTCACGCATCACCGCCAGCGACTGCGCGGCGAACGCCTCGTTCAGCTCGATCCACTCGATCTGGTCCTGCGTCAGGCCACCGGCCTTCAGCGCGGCCGGAATCGCAGCCTTCGGGCCGATCCCCATGATCTCCGGCGGCACGCCGCGCACCGCGAACGATACAAAGCGGGCCAGCGGCACCAGGTTGAACTGCTTGAGGATCTTTTCCGAGACCAGGATGAGCGCACCGGCACCATCCGACGTCTGCGAGCTGTTGCCGGCCGTCACGCTGCCCTTGTTGGCGAACACCGGGCGCAGCTTGGCCAGGCCTTCCACCGACGTGTCGGGGCGCGGACCCTCGTCCAGCGAGATAGTACGCGTCTTGACGCTGACCTGGCCAGTGGCAAGGTCCGGGAACTTCTCGACTACCTCGATCGGGGTAATTTCGTCGTTGAATTCGCCGGCCTGCTGCGCGGCGATGGCCTTCTGGTGAGACGCCAGCGCGAACGCGTCCTGATCTTCGCGGCTCACCTGCCATTGCGTGGCCACCTTCTCGGCCGTCAGGCCCATGCCGTAGGCAATGCCCACGTTCTCGTCGCGCTCGAAGATCGACGGCGACATCGACGGCGAGTTGCCCATCATCGGCACCATGCTCATCGATTCGATGCCGGCGGCAATCATCACGTCGGATTCGCCCACGCGGATGCGGTCGGCCGCCATGGCCACGGCCGACAGGCCCGAGGCGCAGAAGCGGTTCACCGTAATGCCACCCACCGTATTGGGCAGGCCGGACAGCAGCGCGCCGATACGCGCCACATTCAGGCCCTGCTGGGCTTCGGGAATGGCGCAGCCAACGATGGCGTCTTCGATCAGCGCCGGGTCCAGGCCCGGCACCTGGGCCACCGCCGCCTTCAGGATCGAGGCCAGCAGGTCGTCGGGGCGGGTGTTCTTGAACGCGCCCTTCGGGGCCTTGCCAATCGGCGAACGGGTAGCCGCAACGATGTAGGCGTCTTGCAGTTGTTTCATGATGTCGGTTCCTCGTTGGCGGATTAGTTGCGCACCGGCTTGCCCGTCTGCAGCATGCCCATGATGCGCTCCTGCGTCTTGCCGTTGCCCAGCAGGTCGATGAACGCCTTGCGTTCCAGCGCCAGCAGCCAGTCTTCGCTGACCAGCGAGCCCGCCTCCACGTCGCCACCGCACACCACTTCGGCAATGCGCGACGCGATCAGGAAATCGTGCGCCGAGATGAAGTTGCCGTCGCGCATGTTGACGAGCGATGCCTTGATCGTGGCGATGCCCGAGCGGCCAGCCACCGGAATCAGCTGGCCCGGCAGCGGCGCGCGGTAGCCGGCATTGGCCAGCGCGCGCACCTCGCTCTGCGCCACGTACAGCAGTTCGTGGACGTTGTAGACGATGGTGTCGGTCGGCTGCACGTAGCCCATCTTCTGCGCGTCGAGCGCCGACGTCGACACCTTGGCCATCGCGGCCGCCTGGAAGCGGTTGGTGACGAAATTCAGGTAGTTCGTGCTGCTGGCAGCCTGCGCCGCCTTCGCCGCCGCAATCGCGGCTTCCTTCAGGCCGCCGCCGGCCGGCACCAGGCCCACGCCCACTTCCACCAGGCCCACGTAGCTTTCCATCGCCACCACGCGCTTGGCCGAATGCAGCATCAGTTCGCAGCCGCCGCCCAGCGCGATACCCGACACGGCCGGCACCACCGGCACCGCCGCGTACTTCACGCGCATCATGGTGTCCTGGAACTTCTTCACGAACGGCTCGATGCCCTTGGCACCGCCCATCATGAAGGCCGGCATCGCGGCCTCCAGATTCGCACCGGCCGAGAACGGACCGCCCGGCGCGCCCAGCTGCAGCGACGTCGGCTGCCAGACCACCAGGCCCTTGTACCCGGCTTCGGCCAGGTCCACGGCGCGCACGATGGTGTCGAGCACGTCCGGGCCAATCGTGTTCATCTTGCTCTTGAACGAGATGACCAGCACATCGTCGGCGCCTTCGCTGGTCCAGATGCGCGCACCGTCGGTCTCTTCGATGGTCTTGCCGGCGCGACGCGGGTCGGCGGCATCGGTGCCCTTGATGGCGGCACGGAACACCTGGCGCTCGTAGACCGGCAGCGCGGCACGCTTGACGAAGCTGCTGGTCGCCGGCGACCACGAGCCCTGTGCCGTATGCACGCCGCCGTTGTCGGCAACCGGGCCTTGAATCACCCAGGCCGGCAGCGGCACATTGGCCAGCGCCTTGCCTGCGTCGATGTCTTCCCTGACCCACTGCGCCACCTGCGTCCAGCCGGCGGCCTGCCAGTCCTCGAACGGACCCGAGTTCCAGCCGAAGCCCCAGCGAATCGCCAGATCGATGTCGGCGGCCGACCCGGCGATCTGCTCCAGATAGACGCCGATGTAGTGGAACACGTCACGGAACACGGCCCACAGGAACTGCGCCTGCGGGTTGGTCGATTCGCGCAGCAGCCTGATGCGCTCGGCAGGATCCTTCTTGAGCATGCGCACGACGATCTCGTCGGCCTTCTTGCCCGAATCCACGTACTGGCCGGTCTTGGCGTCCAGCACCTTGATGGCCTTGCCTTCCTTCTTGTAGAAGCCCGCACCGGTCTTCTGGCCCAGCGCGCCGGCATCCACGAGGCCCTTCAGCACGGCCGGCGTCTTGTAGACGGCCGCGAACGGGTCGCCGCCCAGGCCGTCCTGCATGGTCTTGATCACATGCGCCATCGTGTCCAGGCCCACCACATCGGCAGTCCGGAACGTGGCCGACTTGGCGCGGCCCAGCTTGGTGCCGGTCAGGTCGTCGACGATATCGAACGGAATGCCGTACTTTTCGGCTTCGGCGAACACCGCCAGGATCGAGAAGATCCCCACGCGGTTGGCGATGAAGTTCGGCGTGTCCTTGGCACGCACCACGCCCTTGCCGAGCGTGGTGGTCAGGAACGCTTCCAGGCGGTCCAGGATTTCCGGCTTCGTGGTGGCGGTCGGGATCAGTTCCACCAGATGCATGTAGCGCGGCGGATTGAAGAAGTGCACGCCGCAGAAGCGCGCCTTCAGGCCGGCGTCGAAACCGTCCGACAGCGCCGTGATCGACAGGCCCGATGTATTCGTCGCGAAGATCGCGTTCGGCGCCAGGTGCGGCGCCACCTTCTTGTAGAGATCGTGCTTCCAGTCCATGCGTTCGGCGATCGCCTCGATCACCACATCGCATTCCTTGAGCAGTTCGATATCGTCCTCGTAGTTGGCCGCGCGGATCAGGCCCGCTTCGTCCTTGATGCCCAGCGGCGCCGGCGACAGCTTCTTGAGGTTCTCGATGGCACGCAGGGCGATGCCATTCTTGGGGCCTTCCTTGGCCGGCAGGTCGAACAGCACCACGGGCACGCGGGCGTTGACCAGGTGGGCGGCAATCTGCGCCCCCATGACGCCGGCACCCAGCACGGCGACTTTCTTGACGATGAAATTGGACATGCGCGCTCCTAGAGTCGTGAGCGTTTGGGAGAGAGTTTTGCGTGCGTTCGGTTTTCTCCCCGCTCCTGCGAGGCGGGAGCGGGGAGCGACACCATCAGTCAATGCAGACCGTCAGAACAGATCGGCGTCCAGCGCCATCAGCGTGGCCGAACCGGCACGCGCCTTGCGGATTTCGGCGGCGGTCTCCGGCAGCAGCTTGGCAAAGTAGAAACGCGCGGTGGCCAGCTTGCTGACGTAGAACTTGTCGCCGCTGCCCTGTTTCTCCAGCGCGATCTTGGCCATGCGGGCCCAGAAGTACGAAAACACCAGGTGGCCCACCACGCGCAGGTACGGCACGGCTGCCGCGCCCACCTCGTCGGGGTTGCCCATCGCCTTCATGCCGATTTCCATCGTGAGCTTCTGCACCTTGTCGCCGATGTCGGCCAGCGGGTTCACGAATTCCTGCATGGCTTCGTTGGTGCCTTCTTCCTCGACGAACTGCTGCACGATCTTGCCGAAGGCCTTCAGCTTGGCGCCCATGTCGCCCAGGATCTTGCGGCCCAGCAGGTCCAGCGACTGGATCGTGTTGGTGCCTTCGTAGATCATGTTGATGCGAGCATCGCGCACGTACTGCTCCATGCCCCATTCGGCGATGTAGCCGTGGCCGCCGAACACCTGCATGCCTTCGTTGGTCGACGTGAAGGCGTTGTCGGTCAGGAAGGCCTTGATCACCGGCGTCAGCAGCGCCACCAGATCGGCGGCTTCCTTGCGCACCGACTCGTCGGGGTGCGACAGTTCGCGGTCGATCTGCAGCGCGGTCCAGTAGCTGAACGCGCGGCCGCCTTCCGCATAGGCCTTCTGCGTCAGCAGCATGCGGCGCACGTCCGGATGCACGATGATCGGGTCGGCCGCCTTCTCGGGCGCCTTGGGGCCGGTCAGCGCGCGCATCTGCAGGCGGTCCTTGGCGTAGGCAAGCGAGTTCTGGTAGGCCACTTCGGTCAGGCCCAGGCCTTGCGCGCCCACGCCCAGGCGGGCCGCGTTCATCATCACGAACATGGCGTTGAGGCCCTTGTTGGCCTCGCCTACCAGCCAGCCGCGCGCGCCGTCCAGGTTCATCACGCAGGTGGCGTTGCCGTGGATGCCCATCTTGTGCTCGATCGAGCCGCACTTGATGCCGTTGCGCTCGCCCGGGTTGCCGCTGGCGTCGGGGATGAACTTCGGTACGACGAACAGCGAGATACCCTTGGTGCCTTGCGGGGCGTCCGGCAGGCGCGCCAGCACCAGGTGGATGATGTTCTCGGCCAGGTCGTGTTCGCCCGCCGAGATGAAGATCTTGGTGCCCGTGATCGCGTACGAGCCGTCGGCCTGCGGTTCGGCCTTCGAGCGCAGGATGCCCAGGTCGGTGCCGCAGTGCGGCTCGGTCAGGCACATCGTGCCCGTCCACACGCCCGACACCAGCTTGGGCAGGTAGGTCTGCTTCAGTTCCGGCGTGCCGTGCGCGTGCAGCGCCTCGTAGGCGCCGTGCGACAGGCCGGGGTACATCGTCCATGCCTGGCCGGCCGAGTTCAGCATCTCGTACAGCGCGTTGTTGACGATGATCGGCAGGCCCTGGCCGCCGAACTCGGGGTCGCAGGCCAGCGCGGGCCAGCCGGCCTCGACATACTGCTGGTAGGCTTCCTTGAAGCCCTTGGGTGCGCGCACCACGCCGTCGCCGACGTAGGTGCAGCCTTCGCGGTCGCCGGGCTGGTTCAGCGGGAACACCACGTCCGCGCAGAACTTGCCGGCTTCTTCGATAACCTGGTTGATGGTGTCCGCGTCGATGTCCGCGTGTCGCGGCATCGCCTTGAGTTCGGCTTCTGCGCCGAGCAGTTCGTGGAGCACGAACTGCATGTCGCGCAACGGTGCGGTGTACTGGCCCATCAAAGACTCCTTGGAGGTTTGCTTAGTGCCGCCACACGCGCATGCCGCACGCCCTGGAGGGGACGCGTGCGACCGTTGCCCGGGGGCGGCTCAGGTACGGTAAGACTGAATCAGTTTGTTGAGCGCGACCATGGCAAGCTCGGCACTGTCCGGCAGGCGCAGAAATCGGGCGTCATGATGCAAGCCTAGTTCAAGGCTGTACATCTCGAACAGCATCAGGCGCGGATCGCAATCCGCGCGCAGGTGCCCCTCTTCCTTGGCCTGATCGATGGCACGCAACAGCGCGGCCCGCCAGATGGTGACGCTCTTGACCAGCTCGTCACGCACCGGGCTTTCCGCGCGGTCGTCGTACTCGACCGCCCCGCTGATGTAGATGCAGCCCGTGGTGACTTCCTGGATGCGCTTTTCCATCCAGCGCCGCACCATCGACCACAGGCGAGGCAGACCGCGCGGCTCCTGCAGCGAGGGGTAGAACACCTCCTGCTCGAACCGTCGGTGATACTCGCGCACCACTTCCACCTGCAGGTCTTCGCGCGAACCGAAATGCGCGAACACGCCGCTCTTGCTCATCTGCATGCGTTCCGCGAGCAGGCCGATGGTCAGACCTTCCAGCCCGTCGCGGGACGACAGTTCCAGTGCGGCATCGAGAATCGCCACGCGCGTCATCTCACCCTTTCGCAAGGGCGTGGGCGCGGCGGCGGATTCAAGACGAACTGACTGGTGTCGCATGGTTTTCTCTCCGTTCTCTGCAGCATCCCGCGGATGCCGTTTCCTGGCTTGACGCTGCTTTCGGCAGGCGCCGCGACAGCAAACCGCCATCGCAAATGCACGAAGTCTAAGCCAAAAAAGAACGGTCGTTCAGATTATTCTGGCGAGGCCGACCGGCATCAAGTATTTAATTAGACCCGTGTTTCTAAACACGCGGCCCCGATGGCGCCGGCCCGGGCGCACGTTGCGACGCATTGCAGCAACGGCTTAAAAACCGCCCGGGATCGCGGCATCCGCGCGAGCGGCCATGGCAGCAGCGCGGCAGGGCACCATGTTACCGTGTGACGCCTTGCCGGCGCCTCAGTAGCGCCCCGTCACGCCCGCGATGACGACGCCGAGACGCAACACGTAGTAGGCTGCCCAATTGGCAAAGCGTCGCAAACGCGGCAGCCGGGCGTGCACCTCGGGCATCACCCGCGCGCTGCGCTGGACCATCGCGCGCTCCAGCCGGACGCGGAGCGTATTGGCGAACGCGGCGTCATAGACCGCCACGTTCGCCTCGCGCGCCAGCAGCAGGCTGAACGGGTCCATGTTGCTCGATCCCACGGTGGCCCACGTATCGTCCACCACCGCCACCTTGGCGTGCAGGAAGCTTTCCTCGTACTCGTAGATCTCGACGCCGGCCTCCAGCAGCCGCGCGTAGAGCGCGTGCGTGGCGTAGTGCTGGAGCCGGTATTCGACCATGCCCTGCAGCAGCAGCCGCACCCGCACGCCGCGCCCGCGGCAGGCCAGCAGCGCGCGCCGCATCTTGTGGCCGGGCAGGAAGTAGGCATTGGCCAGGATCACGTCGTGGCGCGCCGAGCCCAGCGCGTACAGGTATTCGCGTTCGATGGTGCGGCGATTGCGCAGGTTGTCGCGCAGCAGCAAGGCAGCCGGCACCCCGTCAGCCTGGACGTCACTCCGCGCCTGCCGCGCACCGCGCGTCAGCGCCTCCACTTCGGCAAACGCGTTCGCGGTTTCACGCAGGCCGCGCCGTTGTGCGATGCGAAACCAGAGGCGGGCCGAAGCCAGCGCGATCTGCGCCACCAGCGGCCCGCGCACGCGCACCGCGAAATCGTAGCGCGGCCCCAGTTCCGGCAGATCGATCGGCCCGTGGTTGTGGTCGTCGATGATATTGATGCCGCCGACGAACGCCACCTTGCCGTCGATCACGGCGATCTTGCGATGGAGCCGCCGCAGGTGGCGCCGCGCAAACTTGAATCCGCGCATCGGTCGGTAGATTTCGACATTGACGCCGCCGGCGCGCAGGCGGTCCAGCAGCGCGGCGGGCATGTCGCCGGCGCCAAACCCGTCCACCACCAGCCTCACATCGACGCCGCGCCGGGCGGCGCCAATCAGCGCATCGCCGACCCGTGTGCCCACGTCGTCGTCGGCATAGATATAGGTCTCCACCACCACGTGGCCCTGCGCAGCATCGATGGCGGAAATCAGCGCCGGAAAGAACTCCTGGCCGTTACAGAGGAGATCGACGAGATTGTCCGGCACCGGGCTGCCACGACGGCGCACCCAGCGCATCAGCCTGGCCTTGGCATGGGCGCCGGCGGTGCGCAACTCGTGGACGGACCCGCCGAGGCCGGGCGGCGCGGGCGGCGGCGCGGCGGCTTCCGCGGGCGCCTGCCGCCCATCGGGCACCCGGGGCACCTCGGGCACCTCGGGCACCCCGGGCACCTCGGGCACCCCGGGCGCATCGGGGGTCCGGGGCAATTCGGGTTCGGCGCGATCGTAGATCCGTGACATGGCTCGATTATCGGGCAACGGGCGGCTCCTGCACATGGCCCGGCCGAACTCTGCTATTGTCGGGCCATTGTGACGCCCAACAGGGAAAGCATTGTGAAGGTATTCGGCATCGCCGGTTCCTCGGGCAGCGGCAAGACGACGCTGCTGGACCAGTTGATCCCCCGCTTCGTGGCCGCCGGCCAGCGCGTCGCCGGCATCAAGCACACGCACCACGGTTTCGATCCGGACACGCCAGGCAAGGATTCGTGGCGGATGCGCCAGGGTGGCTGCGAGAACGTCGTACTGGTGGGCGCCCGCCACCTGACGCTGATGCGCCACTATCCGGAAGACAAGCCGTCGCCCGAAATCGGCGAAGCGCTGGCGGTGCTGCCGCCCGATACCGACCTGGTGATGGTCGAGGGCTACAAATGGAGCGATTTCCCCAAGCTCGAAATCTATCGGCCTGCCAACGGCAAGGCGCCGCTCTGGCCCGAAGTGCCGGGCGTGGTGGCCGTGGCCACCGATGCGATGGACCAGGTGGCTGGGCAGACTACGCTCCCCGTGATCGACCTGGCCGACGCGGAGGCCATCTACCGCTGGATCCGCGACTACCTGGCATCGCACTGACGCCAGATTCAGGGGGTGTACCGGCCCCTGCGCTGTCTTTCCGCCTTACGCTTCCGGAATCGCCACGCGGTGCGCCAGCTCGGCCATCAGCGGCACATGATCCGATCGCTGCGCCCATTCGCGCCCCGTGAGCGCCTGCGTGCGTTCGATATCGAAGCCGCGCACGTAAATGCGGTCAAGCTGCCACCACGGCATATGGCTCGGAAAGGTATGAATGCGCCCGTTCTTGGCATGGGCCGATTCCACGGCATTCAGCGTGTTGCAGATACGGGTATCGAGCTTGTGGTTCCAGTCGTTGAAGTCGCCGGCAATGACCAGCGGGGCGTGGTCGGGCACCACTGACCGCACCCGGTCCACCAGCGCGCTGGCCTGCCGCACCCGACTACGCGCAAACAGCCCGAAATGCACGCAAATCAGATGGGCCTCCACGCCGTTGATGTCTGCCACGGCGTGCAGCAGCCCGCGCTGTTCGAAGCGGTGATCCGAAATATCGAGATTTTCCGACATCAGGATCGGATGCCGCGACAGGATTGCGTTGCCGTGGTGCCCGTGCTCGTACACGGCGTTGCGGCCGTAGACCGAATGCGGATAGGCGTCGGTGGCCAGGTAGTTGAGCTGGGTGTGATCGGGGTCGAACAGTTCGGCGGCGATCAGGCGGTCGTTGCGATCCTGCACTTCCTGCAGAAACACGATATCGGCGTTCATCGACTGCAGGCCCGTGCGCACGCTCTGGATACGCGGCTTGCCCGAGAACCCCTTCACGCCCTTGTGGATGTTGTAGGTCACGACGCGCAGTTTCATCGCGCATCCCCGCGTACGGCCCCGGCTTCCACGCCCTGCGCCCCGGCCATACGCCAGGCCAGTTGGCGCACCGCCTCCGCGTTGCTGCTGGAAAAACAGCGTTCGGCGGCTGCCTGCCATGGCAGCCACTCGAACTGCAGGTGCTCGCGCGGCGCCAGCGTCACCGGCAGCGGCTCCGGTACACACAGGCCGAACCAGTGCTCGGTATTACGGGTGACGCCGGGCGCATAGCGATGACGCCACTGGGGGTAGATTTCGTAGTCGATCGTATGCCGCCAGTCGGTCAACTGGTAGTGGCTGGCCACGATGCCGGTTTCCTCGGCAACTTCGCGGGCAGCGGTCGCCATCAGGGGCTCGTCTTCGGCATCAAGGCTGCCCGTCACCGATTGCCAGAAGCCTGGCCGGTCGGCACGCTCGATCAACAGGACTTGCAGGTCTGGCGTATGTATGACGACCAGTACCGATTCGGGAATCTTGTAGCGCATGGGGCGGTGGAGGCAACAGACCCCAAGCATAGCGCAGCGGCGCCGCCTCCGGCGTCATCCGCTGTCTGAATACCGCGATGTGGAATCAGGCGACGGTCTGCTCGCCCGCGGCCCGGGGCGTCAGGTAGTGACCGCCGGGGACCGGGCTGGCAACGCCGTCCGGCCCCGTGCCGGGCAGGCTGCCCAGCCAGGTATCGAAGACCTCGGGCGAATCGCCGTGACCCCAGGCGGCGCGCAATTGCTGCATCAGCGGCGCCAGCGCCTGGGTATAGCGCTGCGAGGCCACATGGGCATGTTCGGCCAGCGCATCGGTGCTTTCACGCACCTGGGCGGCCAGTTCCGCGCGTTCCTGGCCGATTTCCTTCTCGCGCATGCCAAGCTGGTTGTACTTCTGGATCAGGAACCGCTGGTAATCGCCCGCCTCCACGCCTTGCGCGGCCTGGGCATTGACCTGTTCGAAGCGCAGCACGATGCTCGCCGTTTCCTGCTCGACATGGGCGGCCTCGGCGTTCACCTGCTGCAGGGCTTCCTGCAGGCGGAGCGCCTCGCGCCGATGGGTCTGCAGGCGCGTCGCTTCGTCGTCAAACGTGCGTTGGGCGGTCAGGTAGGCCTGCACCACGGGCTGCGGCGCCACCACGAGCAGCGGGTCAGCACCGCCGGCGCGCCGGCCCGACAGCAGCGCGTCCTCGGCCAGCCGCAGGTTGCCGACATCTTCCAGCCAGCGGCCGCGGGCCATCACGGTTGCCACGGTGTCCAGCGCCAGCTTGCGCAAGGCATCGGCACGCTGCGCGGCCACGGGACCCTCGCCCTGCACGGGCTGGGAGAAATCGGAAAGCGGCTGCGCGTTCTGCACGGCATGCGCGATATCGGGCACGCACGCCGCCACGGTTGTCGCCACCGATTCCGACATGGCCTGGGCCGACTTGCGCACCGCGCGGCGCAGCTCGAAGCGCGCCAGCAGCATCATGAGCAGCCCGGCCACCAGCCAGGTCAGGATGGTTTCCGCATGGGCCAGCACGAAGGCCCGGATCATTTCCGTATCGAGTTGCAGCATCTGGTGTTGTCCTCCCACGTCACGACCGGCCTTTCGGGTGGGCCGGCTTCGCGCGCATCAGGCAGAAAGACATCATCGGGGATCGCTTCGTTCCGGGTGGTAACAAATGGAAACGCATCCTTGCGCCGAAAACAAAAAAGCCGCGCGGGCGCGCGGCTTTTCGTACCGGAACCGGAATGATCCGGCCGCAGGTCGGGCGATCAGGCAGTCGTCTTCGGCTCTTGCGCGCGCAGACGGATATGCAGTTCGCGCAGTTGCTTCTCGTCGACCGAGCTCGGGGCCTGCGTCAGCAGATCCTGGGCACGTTGCGTCTTCGGGAAGGCGATCACGTCGCGGATCGAATCGGCACCGGCCATCATCGTCACGATACGGTCCAGGCCGAAAGCCAGGCCACCGTGCGGCGGCGCACCATATTGCAGTGCGTCCAGCAGATAGCCGAACTTGGCGCGGGCTTCCTCGTCGCCGATCTTCAGCGCGCGGAACACCTTGCTCTGCACGTCCTCGCGGTAGATACGGACCGAGCCGCCGCCCATTTCCCAGCCGTTCAGCACCATATCGTAGGCCTTGGCGATGCACTTGCCCGGGTCGGTTTCCAGGTACTGCAGGTGCTCGTCCTTGGGGCTCGTGAACGGATGGTGCATGGCCACCCAGCGGGCATCTTCCTCGTCGTACTCGAACATTGGGAAGTCGATCACCCACAGCGGCTTCCAGGTGTCCTCGAACAGGCCGGTGCTCTTTCCGAATTCCGAATGGCCAATCTTCAGGCGCAGCGCGCCGATGGCGTCGTTGACCACCTTGGCCTTGTCGGCGCCAAAGAAGATGATGTCGCCATCCTTGGCTTCGGTGCGCTTCAGGATTTCGGCAATCGACGCGTCGTGCAGGTTCTTCACGATCGGCGACTGCAGGCCGTCACGGCCCTTGGCCACTTCGTTGACCTTGATCCAGGCCAGGCCCTTGGCGCCGTAGATCGCCACGAACTGGGTGTAGGCATCGATCTCGCCACGCGAGATGGCGCTGCCGCCCGGCACGCGCAGGCCCACCACACGACCGTTGTCGCTGTTGGCCGGGCCCGAGAACACCTTGAAGTCGACGTCCTTCATGACGTCGGTCAGTTCGGTGAATTCCAGCTTGACGCGCAGGTCGGGCTTGTCCGAGCCAAAGCGGGCCATGGCTTCGCGGAACTCCATCACCGGGAACTTGGAGACCAGGTCCACGTCGATGGCGTTCTTGAACACGGTGCGCATCATGTCCTCGAACAGGTCACGGATCTCCTGTTCGGTCAGGAACGACGTTTCGCAGTCGATCTGGGTGAATTCGGGCTGGCGGTCGGCGCGCAGGTCCTCGTCACGGAAGCACTTGGTGATCTGGTAGTAGCGGTCGAAGCCCGAGACCATCAGCATCTGCTTGAAGATCTGCGGCGACTGCGGCAGCGCGAAGAAGTGGCCCGGGTTCACGCGCGACGGCACCAGGTAGTCGCGGGCGCCTTCGGGCGTGCTCTTGCCCAGCATCGGGGTCTCGATGTCGATGAAACCCTGTGCGTCCAGGTACTTGCGCACTTCCATGGCCACCTTGTAGCGCAGGCGCAGGTTGTATTGCATCTGCGGACGGCGCAGATCCAGCACGCGGTGCGTAAGGCGCGTGGTTTCCGACAGGTTGTCGTCGTCCAGCTGGAACGGCGGCGTGACCGACGGGTTCAGGACGGTCAGCTCGTGGCACAGCACCTCGATCTTGCCCGAGGTCAGGTTGCTGTTCTCGGTGCCGGCCGGACGCGGGCGCACCTTGCCCACCACGCGGATGCAGAATTCGTTGCGGATCTCTTCCGCGGCCTTGAACATCTCCGGACGGTCCGGATCGCACACCACCTGCACCAGCCCTTCACGGTCGCGCAGATCGACGAAGATCACGCCGCCATGGTCGCGACGGCGCTGCACCCAGCCCGTCAGGGCCACTTCCTGGCCGGTCAGTTGTTCGGTCACCAGACCGCAGTAATGTGTACGCATGGAAGACATAGGAGAGAGTCCCTGTAATGCACGGCCGCCAGGCAGCCGCGCGCAAATTCAGTTGGTATGGGTGTCGGCGACTTCGTCGGCAACCAGCGCGCCGTCGTCCGCGCGGGCATCGCCGCCGGTGCGGCGCGGCAGGTCGGTCGGCGCCACCACGCCCATCGACACGATGTACTTCAGCGCCGCGTCAACGGTCATGTCGAGCTCGATGGTGTCTGCCTTCGGCATCATCAGGAAGAAGCCCGACGTCGGGTTCGGCGTCGTCGGCACATACACGCTGACGTATTCACCCTGCAGGTGATTCTGCACGTCGCCGCCCGGACGTCCGGTCAGAAACGCGATCGTCCACGACCCTTCGCGCGGATACTGCACCAGCAGCGCCTTGCGGAACGCGTTGCCCGACGACGACAGCAGCGTGTCCGACACCTGCTTCACGCTGGTATAGATCGGCCCTACCACCGGGATATGGCCCAGCAACGCTTCCCACCAGCGCACCAGGCGCTGGCCGATGAAGTTGTGCGTCAGCACGCCCACCAGCAGGATGAACAGCAGGGTCAGGATGGCGCCCAGCCCGGGGATGCGGCGCCCGAAGATGTTTTCGGGCTGCCACGCCAGCGGCAGCAGGGCCATGCTCTGGTCCATCGTGCCGATGATCAGGTTGAGCACCCACAGCGTGATGCCCAGCGGCACGAGCACGAGCAGACCGGTCAGGAACCAGGTCTTGATGGCGGACGTTTTCTTGGTAGCCACGGCTTGCCGGCGCTCAGTTGCTGCTGGCGGCCGGCGTGGCCGGTGCCGCAGGCGCGGCAGCCGGGGCGGCCGGCGCGGCATCGGCTGCCGGCGAACCGGCAGGGGCGCTGGCCGGGGCGCTGGTGCCGCCGCTGCCGCCACGGAAATCCGTCACGTACCAGCCCGAGCCCTTGAGCTGGAAGCCGGCTGCGGTCAGTTGTTTCTTGAAGGTCCCGGCGGTGCCGCAGGATGGGCAGTCCGTGAGCGGGGCATCGCTCATCTTCTGCAGCACATCGCGCCCGTGGCCGCAGGCGTCGCAACGGTAGGCATAGATCGGCATGGTTCTTTCGTGGAATCTGAAACGTAAAGCAGGTAAGTGGCTGCGCCCCGTCGGATCGACAAGGGCCTGCGCACGAAAATACCCGCGCGGCGGTGCAAAGCCGTTGATTATAAACCGTCGGCGAGGCGTCTACCGGCAGGAAATGCGGGGTTTCGGGGGCGTAATCGTCACGATTTCACACCCGCGCTTAAAAGTTAAGCAATATGCACTTCGCGGACGGGGGGCCGGTCGCTGATCCATTGCGGCAGCAGGGACCCGAACACCATGCCACTAATAGAGAACAGCAACCCGACCATCTGGGGCGGCACGGTGGCGTCGGCGAAGGCCACCTCGCAGGTCAGCCACGAGGTCAGGCCGAGCACGATGGCCAGCAGCCCCCCCTGGCGCGTGGCCGGCTTCCAGAACAGGCCGAAAGCGAGCGGCACGAACGCCGACACCAGCGTCACCTTGTAGGCGTTTTCCACCATGTGGAAGATCGACAGGTGCGAATTCAGCGCGAACAGCGTTACCAGCGTGGTAAAGACCAGCACCACCGCCTGCATCACGCGCAGGAACTGCTTGTCGCTCAAATGGCGGAAATACGGGCGCAGGATGTTCTCCGCGAACGTCACGGACGGCGCCAGCAACGTGGCCGACGCGCAGCTCTTGATGGCGGACAACAGCGCGCCGAAGAACATCACCTGCGCGAACATCGGCGCGTGGTTCAGGATCAGTTGCGGCAGGATCAGCTGCGAATCCGAATTGATGTACTTCTCGACCATCTGCGGGTCGATCAGCGTGGCCGAATAGGCCAGGAACATCGGGATGAAGGCAAAGAAGAAGTACAGTACGCCGCCCAGGACCGAGGCGCGGCCGGCGATCTGTTCGGTTTTCGACGAAGTCACGCGCTGAAACACGTCCTGCTGTGGAATCGAGCCAAGCATCATGGTGAACAGGGCCGCAGCAAACCCGATGATCTGCACCAGATCCAGCGACGGCAGGAACTCGAACTTGCCGGCCGCCGCCGCGTGCGACACCACGGCCGTCACGCCGCCGGCCTGGCCGCTCACCTCGTAGCCGATATAGAGCATGCCGATCACGATGATGATCATCTGGATGAAGTCGGTCACGGCCACCGACCACATACCGCCGAACAGCGTATAGACCAGCACGCTGGCCGCGCCGATCATCATCCCGGCTTCCTGCGACAGCGCGCCGTCCGACACGGTATAGAACACCAGGCCCAGCGCCTTGATCTGCGCCGCCACCCAGCCCAGGTAGGACACGACGATGCAAAGCGTGGTCAGCACTTCGGCCAGCCGGCCGTAGCGGTTGTGATAGTAGTCGCCGATCGTCAGCAGGTTCATCCGGTACAGCGGCCGGGCGAAGAACAGACCGACGAGGATCAGGCAGAGCGACGAACCGAAGGGGTCGGACACCACCCCCGACAGACCTTCCTTCAGGAAGACGGCCGGGATGCCCAGCACGGTTTCAGAGCCAAACCATGTGGCGAACACCGTGGCGGTGACGATGTAGAACGGCAGGCTGCGGCCCGCGACGGCGAAGTCGGCGGTGCCCTTGACGCGCAGTGCCGCCCACAGGCCGATGCCGACCGAGATAACCCAATAGATGATGACGAACCAGATCAGCATGCCGCTGCCCATCCCAAATAGCCAGAAATGCCCTGGTGGCGAAAAACCGAATGCCGGCCGGATGCCTTGGAACGAGCCAGGCAGACCCCGCCCGGAGTCCAATTCATCGGTCGGGGCCGCTGGCGCCCGGGAGGGGGCATAGGCGGTCGTAGCCGAATCAAAACGCGGATTATAGCGACGCAGACTCCCCGGGATGAAAAAAATTCCCCGGGGCGCGGTCAAATCCCCACACTCGCACCGGCACGGTGCAGCGTGGGGCGCACGGCACCTGGCGCAGCCTTACCAGTAGCCCGCCCAGGCCAGCGCCTGGACGATCACGATGCCCGCCAGAAAGCCGCCCATCAGCATCAGCGCGGTGGAAAGCCGGCGGTTGGTGCGGCGCTGCTCGTGCACCAGCTGGGTCAGCAGGCGTTCCTGCTCACCGTTGTCCACAAGCGCACGGCGCTCCAGGAACTGATGCGCCAGCCGCGGGAAGTCAGGCAGCATCTTGGCCCATTGCGGGGCTTCGACCTTGACGCGCTCCCAGGCGCCCTGCCAGCCGACCTGCTGGTACATCCAGCGTTCCAGGAACGGCTTCGCGGTCTTCCAGAGGTCCAGATCGGGGTTCAGCTGGCGGCCGAGTCCTTCGATATTGAGCAGCGTCTTCTGCAGCAGCACCAGCTGTGGCTGGATTTCGACGTTGAACCGGCGCGACGTCTGGAACAGGCGCATGAGCACCATGCCCAGCGAGATCTCACGCAACGGCTTGTCGAAATAGGGTTCGCAGCAGGCGCGCACCGCCGATTCCAGCTCCTCGACGCGTGTCTCCGGCGGCACCCAGCCCGACTCCACGTGCAGCAGCGCCACACGGTGGTAGTCGCGGCGGAAGAAGGCGATGAAGTTCTGTGCCAGATAGTTCTTGTCGAACTCGGACAGCGCGCCGACGATGCCGAAGTCCAGCGCGATATACCGGCCGAAGGTCTCCGGCTGCACCGACACCAGGATGTTGCCCGGGTGCATGTCGGCGTGGAAGAAGCCGTCGCGGAACACCTGCGTGAAGAAGATCTCCACGCCTTCCTCGGCCAGCTTGTGCATGTCGACGCCGGCGGCCTTCAGCGATTCGGTGCGCGAGATCGGGATGCCGTGCATCCGCTCCATCGTGAAGACGGTGCTGGTACACCAGTCCCAGAACACCTCGGGCACGCACAGCAGGTCGCTGTCGGCAAAGTTTCGGCGCAGCTGGCTGGCGTTGGCCGCCTCGATCATCAGGTCCAGTTCGTCGTGCAGGTACTTGTCGAATTCGGCCACCACCTCGCGCGGCTTCAGGCGGCGGCCGTCGACCCACACGCGCTCCAGCCACGTGGCCATGTCGCGCATCAGCGCCAGGTCGCTGTCGATCACGGGCAGCATGCCGGGCCGCAGCACCTTTACGGCCACCTCGCGGCCATGGTTCGGGCCGCCGCGCAGCGTGGCGAAGTGAACCTGCGCAATCGACGCGCTGGCCACGGGCTGGTGCTCGAAGTTCTCGTACAGCTGCGCCAGCGGCCGGCCCAGCGACTTTTCGATGATCTTCACCGCCACCGCCGAATCGAACGGCGGCACCTGATCCTGCAGCTTGGCCAGTTCGTCGGCGATATCGGGCGGCATCAGGTCGCGCCGGGTAGACAGCACCTGGCCAAACTTGACGAAAATCGGCCCCAGCGTCGTCAGCGCCAGGCGCAGGCGTTCGCCGCGCGGCTGTTCCAGCTTGCGGCCGATAGTGATCACGCGCACCAGGAACTTGATGCGCCGACTCTTGAAGCCGGACAGCACAAGCTCGTCGAGCCCGTAGTACAGGATGACGAAAATAATCTTGCAGAGACGCAGCAGGCGGGTCATGCGGGGATTTTCAAAAGACGGCGCCGCGCGAAGCGGCAGCGAAGAGTGACATGGCGATTAACGGTGGGCCGACGGAAGCTGGCCCGAAGCCCCCTCCCCCTGTCCACCCGAGCGTTCCAGGCGTTCGAGCCGCTTTTCCAGCCGCGCCAGGTCGTCCCGCACACGCGCCACGTCGGCGCCGAACCCGTCCAGCGCGGCATGGCGCACCAGGGTTGGCCGTTCGTCGAGCAGGTATTCGGTCACGTTGTCGAGCAGCGCCCGGCCCACGCGGGTGGCGCTTTCATGCGCCTGGCGCGCGCCGTCCACCATGCGCTGGGCCACGCTGTCGCTGACCGGGCCGCCCATCACGCCGCGCAGCGCACGGGACAGGTCCTCGGCCGCGTCCCAGCGCAGGTTGCGCGCCAGCGTCGACACCGCATTGGCCAGTTCCGCATCGCCATCGATCCGGACATGTCGCATGGCGGCGGCCTGGCCGCCTTCGGCCACATCCGCCACCACCAGCGGCCACTGCTGCAACGGCACCCGCAGCGTCACGGCGGGCGTATCGGCTTCGGCGGCCTGCTCGATGCCGCCCGGATCCGTAATCCGCAGGGACAGCGCGAATGCCGCGGCGTCGAACCGGATGACGCGGCCGGCAAATGGCGCCAGCAGGCCGCAGGCCCAGGGCTCCTGTTCGATCAGGTGATTCAGTGCGGCGACGATCGGCGCGGCCAGGGGTATCGGCAAGGCGTTCATGGCGTCCGGTTCCGGGCAGGTCTGCCCAACAAAAAAGGCCCACGCGTACGTGGGCCTCCATTCTAAGCTACTCGGCCGCCGCTTCATGTCATCCATGCGGCGGCGGACGCGCCGCTCAGGATTCCTGCTGGATACCAGCCAGCAGCCAGCCGCCGCCGGATGCGGACTTGGCCAGGTTCCAGACCTCGCCGAACGGCTGCGCCGCTTCCCCGGCCGTCTCGCGGATCATGCCCGAGAAACGCACGCTGGCAATATGCTGCGCCGGCGTGGTCTCGATGCCCAGCAACTGGGCGTCCAGCGTGACAACGTCGGTCTTGTTCACGGACTGGCCACGCTCGGACAGGTCCATCTTGATCTCGGCGAACATTTCCGGCGTGGTGAATTCGCGGATGTCGTCCAGGTTGCCGGCGTCCCACGCAGCCTGCAGGCGCACGTAATGCACCTTGGCGTTGCGCAGGAAGGCTTCGGTATCGAAGTCGGCCGGCACGCCCCACGGCTGCTGCACCGCCGCGGCGGCTGCACCGGCGGCCGCGCCGCCCATGACCTGGTTGGCTGCGGCGCCGTTGTAGCCGGCCGGCTGCACCGGTTCGGCCTGACGCAGCGTCGGCTCGGCATCGCGCGCCGCGCCGCCGAACGGCGAATTGTTGCCGTTGCCGCCCATGCCGGCGTAGGCCGGCGTCTGCGAACGTGCCGAGCCGCCGCGGAACTTGCGGAACAGCCACAGGGCGATCATCGCGATCACGGCAAACATGATCACATTGGCCAGGAAGCTGGCGGCGGCGCCACCGAGACCGAAGTGCGACAGCAGGTAGCCCAGGCCCAGGCCAGCCGCGAGGCCGCCGAGCATGCCACCCCAGTTACGCTTCGGCGCCGCAGCCGCCGCGCCACCCGCGGCGCCGGCGGTCGCCGGGGCAGCCTGCTGCTGCGCGGGCTGCTGCTGGGCCGGCGCATTCTGCTGCGGCGGCGTGGCCTGACGCTGCTGCGTCACGCTCGACGATTGCTTGCCGACGCTGCGCGACCCGCCGAGGCGTTTCGCATTGGCGTCGAGCGCTGCCCCCATGGCCACCGTCATGATCAGCGCGGCCGCCAGGAATTTTCCACGAAAAGAAGACATTTGAGCTTTTCCCCTGTCATTTTCGGCCTTTATCGGCCGAACATGGCGAATTAGTACTTTCTCCCGACGTGGAGCGCCACGACTCCGGCCGTCAGGTTGAAGTATTCGACTTGTTCGAGCCCAACTTGTTCCATCAAGCGTACAAGTGAGCCCTGGTCTGGATGCATTCTGATCGATTCCGCAAGATAGCGATAGCTCGGGGCATCCCCAGCCACGCGCTCGCCCAGCCAGGGAAGCACCTTGAAAGAATAGACGTCATAGAACTTCTCGAGCGGCTTCCAGACCTTGGAGAACTCCAGCACCATCACCTTGCCGCCCGGCTTGACCACACGGCGCATCTCGGCCAGGGCGCGGTCCTTGTGCGTCATGTTGCGCAGGCCGAAGGCCACCGTGACCAAATCGAAATAGTTGTCCGGGAACGGGATCTTCTCGGCGTCGCACAGCGCCACCGGCGTGACGATGCCCTTGTCCAGCAGGCGGTCGCGGCCCACGCGCAGCATCGACTCGTTGATGTCGGTCAGCCAGACCTCGCCCTTCGGGCCGGCCTGCCTGGCGAACGCCTTGGCCAGGTCGCCCGTGCCGCCGGCGATGTCCAGTACCTTGTGGCCCGGCCGCACATTGGCCTGGGCGATCGTGAACATCTTCCAGACGCGGTGCATGCCACCGGACATCAGGTCGTTCATCACGTCGTATTTGCTGGCCACCGAGTGGAACACGCCGGCAACCTTGCCGGCCTTTTCCGATTCGTCGACCTTGTCGAACCCGAAGTGGGTTTCGCTCATTCTCAGACTCCAGGTACTAGATTCAGTGATGATGGCCGCAGGCGTGGCCACCGGCCGCCGGCATCGGCGCATCGCGGTCCAGCCCCGCGGCTTCCAGCCGCTTCAGGTAGCCGTCCCACAGCGTGTCCTGCTGGTCGCCCAGGCGGTACAGCAGCTCCCACGTATAGATGCCCGTGTCGTGGCCATCGTCGAAGCGGATCTGGATCGCATAGTTGCCCACCGGCTCCACCGCCGCGATGCCCACGTGGCGCTTGCCGGTCTGCAGCGTTTCCTGGCCGGGGCCGTGGCCCTGGACTTCGGCGGACGGCGAGTATACGCGCAGCAACTCGAACGGCAACCGCCAGGTGCGGCCATTGTCGAAGCCGACTTCCAGTACGCGCGACTGCGTGTGGACGGTCAGCGCGGTGGGGTGAGGAGTATCTTTGTCGAGGCCTGCCATGATGAATGGTCGCGGCGCCCGCCTGGGCGATCCCGGAGGACCGTTACAGCGGCGCCGTCACGCGTCTTGTACGACCCGATAGCTTACTCCACCCCCCTCGCCTTGCCCATCCCGCGGGCCGCCGCCGCTTTCGTCGCCCCGGTTCACCGGCACGTAGCGCAGGCGCCGGCCGTGGAAGGCGGCCACGGTGCTGCGGTGCGCGATGCTCACGATCGCGGCCCCGGGCAGTTCGTCCACCATCAGCTGGTACATCGCGCGCTCGGTTTCCTCGTCCAGCGCACTGGTGGCTTCGTCCAGGAACAGGTAGTCGGGCTTCTGCAGCAGCGCCCGGGCGAACGCCAGCCGCTGCTGCTCGCCGGGCGACAGGCGCAGCGACCAGTTGTCGAAAACGTCCAGATGCTTCGTCAGCATGCCCAGCCGCGCCTTGCGCAGCACGGCCACCAGCGTCTCGCGCGAATGGCTGTTGCCGGCGTCGGGGTACGACAGCGCATCGGCCAGCGTGCCGATCGGCAGGTAGCTGCGCTGCGGCAGGAACAGCATGCGCCGGTGCGGCACCGTGATACGGCCGCTGCCATAGGGCCAGATGCCGGCCAGCGCGCGGAACAGCACGCTCTTGCCACAGCCCGACGGCCCGTGCACCAGCCAGCGTTCGCCCGGCGCGATCGACAGCGAGAACGGCGCCACCAGCGGGCGCTGCCCCGGATGGCTGTCGGGATCGACACCTTCGTCGTCCACGCCCAGCCCGCCGCGCACCGGCAGCGCCAGGGCCAGGCCGCTGATCGAGATATCGCCCTCCGACGGGCTGGCGGACTGCACCACCTCGATATCGCCCGGCCCTTCGTGCGTCAGGTCCTGGCGCTCGGCCACGCGCATGGCATCCTGGAAATCGATCAGACGGTTGGCGGCGGCCTTCCAGCCCACCAGCGTCGAATAGCTGTCGACGAACCACGACAGCGCGCCCTGTACCTGGCCGAACGCGGAGTTGATCTGCATGAGGCCGCCCAGCGTGAGCTTGCCCGAGAAATAGCGCGGCGCGGCCACCAGCAGCGGGAAGATGATCGCGAACTGGCCGTAACCCGAGTTCACGAACGTCAGGCGCCGGGTGTAGCGCATGAGCTGGTTCCAGTTTGCCCGGATCCGCTCGAAACGGGCGCGCAGGCCCGCCTGCTCGGTCGGCTCGCCGCGATAGAGCGCCACCGGCTCGCTGTTCTCGCGCAGGCGCACCAGCATGAAACGGAAGTTCGCCTCGTACTGTTCCTGCTGGAACGACAGCCCGATCAGCGGCCGCCCCACGAAGTGCGCGATCAGCGAGCCCACCACCGCGTAGCCGATGGCAAACCAGACCATGTAGCCCGGGATCGTCAGGTCCGTGCCGCCCAGTGCCAGCGTGATCGGGCCCGACACCACCCAGAGGATGCCGATGAACGACACCAGCGTCACCGCCGAATTGAGCAGCCCCATCGACAGCGTCAGCGCCCCGTCGGTGAACTGGCGCAGGTCGTCGGCCAGCCGCTGGTCGGGGTTGTCGGTCGAATGGGTCTGCTCGATGCGGTAGTAAGCCTGGTGCCCGAGCCAACGCTGCATGAAGGTGCCCGTCATCCACGTGCGCCAGCGCATCTGCAGCATCATCTGGTAGTACTGGCGCGAGATCGCCAGCACGATGAAGCAGGCCGCGATCCACGAAAAACGCAGCAGCAGCGCCTTGAACGAGACGAAGTCGCGCTGCTCGATGGCGTTGTAGAACACGCGGTTCCACTCGTTGAGCAGCACGTTGATGTAGACGATGCCGAGGTTCAGCGCCACGACGAGCGTCAGCAGCCCCAGGCCGGCCTTGCGGTCTTCCGAACTCCAGTACGGCTTGATCAGCGCCCAGGTGGCGGCCAGGCGCAGCCGGCTCTGGTTCTTGAGGGCCTCGGCGGGTACGGCAGGACCGGGCACGATAACGGACGACGGTGTGGATGACATGGCGCCAGCGGTTGGCCCACCGCGCAAGGCCGGCGGGCATGTTGTTGTTCGACCGGAGTCAGACGCACCGCCCGGCGGGCGGGTTCCGTACCAGACTGCTACGGCACTTTACAAGGGGACGGGAAGAATTGCAGCGGAGCCGGTCAATAGCGGTCGGCAGTCGCCGGCAGCAGGCCGCAGCCGGTTGCCAGCCGGTGGCCCCACCGGCGTCAGTCCGGATCGGTCAGCATCGAAAGTGCCGTGCGCAGCGCCGGCAGCCGGCTGCCCAGTTCGGCAATGCGCGCCGCATCGGCGGCCCGTTGGGGCGCCGCCCAGACGGCTTCCGGGAAATGGGTGTCCCAGCGGTAGCGCGGGATGATGTGCCAGTGCAGGTGCGGCACCATGTTGCCGAACGCGGCCAGGTTGACCTTGTCCGGTGTCATGACTTCGCGCACCACGCGCTCGACGCGCGCCACCAGCCGCATCAGCCACGCCTGGTCGGCATCGTCCAGGTCGGTCAGCTCGGCGGCATGGTCGTTCCAGACCACGCGGCAGAATCCCGGGAAGCGGCCGTGCTCGACCAGGATCACGCGCGCGCGGTCGCCCATCCAGGCCAGCTCGCCGCCGTCGGCTTCGCAGAGGGGGCAGTTCGGAACCCGGCTCATGGCAATGGCTTACACCAGCACGCGTTCGATGCCGCCGGCGTTGGCGCGGGCCACGTACTCGGGCATCCAGTTCTCGCCCAGCAGGTGCTTGGCCATTTCCACGACGATGTAATCGGCCGTGACCGACGCATCCTCGTTGTAACGCGACAGGCCCTGCAGGCAGGACGGGCAGCTGGTCAGGATCTTGACGTCGCCGTTGAAGTCGTCGGTGCGCAGCTTGTCCGCGCCCTTGCGCATCTCCTCTTCCTTGCGGAAACGGATCTGCGTCGACACATCCGGACGCGTCACGGCCAGCGTGCCCGATTCCCCGCAGCAACGCTCGTTCTTCTCGATCTTGCCGCCGCCCTGGTTGCCGCCCATGAGGTCGTTCACCAGCCTGGTCGGGTCCATCGTCTTGATCGGGGTGTGGCAGGGGTCGTGGTACATGTAGCGCGTACCGGTCACGCCTTCCAGTTTCACGCCCTTTTCGAGCAGGTACTCGTGGATGTCGATGATGCGGCAGCCCGGGAAGATCTTGTCGAACTCGTACCCGGCCAGCTGGTCGTAGCACGTGCCGCAGCTGACCACCACGGTCTTGATATCGAGGTAGTTCAGCGTATTGGCCACGCGGTGGAACAGCACGCGGTTGTCGCTGACCATCTTTTCGGCCTTGTCATACTGGCCGGCGCCGCGCTGCGGATAGCCGCAGCACAGGTAGCCCGGCGGCAGCACGGTCTGCACGCCCACGTGCCACAGCATGGCCTGCGTGGCCAGCCCCACCTGCGAGAACAGCCGCTCCGAGCCGCAGCCCGGGAAGTAGAACACGGCCTCGGTTTCGGCCGTGGTCGTCTTCGGGTTGCGGATGATCGGGACGATCTCGTTGTCCTCGATATCCAGCAGCGCGCGCGCCGTCTTCTTGGGCAGGTTGCCCGGCATCTTCTTGTTGATGAAGTGGATCACCTGCTCCTGCACCGGCGGCTTGCCAACCGTGGCGGGCGGATGCTGGGTCTGCTTCTTCGCGAACTTCTTCAGTACCTCGTTGCCCAGGCGCTGCGCCTTGTAGCCCCAGCCGATCATGGCCGCGCGGGTCATGTTGATGGTCTGCGGGTTGGTCGCGTTCAGGAAGAACATCGACGCGGCAGTGCCCGGGTTGAACTTCTTCTGGCCCATCTTGCGCAGCAGGTTGCGCATGTTCATCGACACGTCGCCGAAGTCAATCTTCACCGGGCACGGCGTCACGCACTTGTGGCAGACCGTGCAGTGGTCGGCCACGTCCGAAAACTCGTCCCAGTGCTTGATCGACACGCCACGGCGCGTCTGTTCCTCGTACAGGAACGCTTCCACCAGCAGCGACGTGGCGAGGATCTTGTTGCGCGGGCTGTACAGCAGGTTGGCGCGCGGCACGTGCGTGGCGCACACCGGCTTGCACTTGCCGCAGCGCAGGCAGTCCTTCACGCTGTCGGCAATCGCGCCAATGTCGCTCTGCTGCATGATGATGGACTCGTGCCCCATCAGGCCGAACGACGGCGTGTACGCGTTGCGCAGGTCCGCGCCGGGCAGCAGCTTGCCCTTGTTGAAGCGGCCCTGGGGGTCCACGCGCTGCTTGTACGCGCGGAATTCGCCGATCTCTTCCTCGGTCAGGAATTCGAGCTTGGTGATGCCGATGCCGTGCTCGCCCGAGATCACGCCATCGAGCGAACGGGCCAGGTCCATGATGCGGGCCACCGCGCGGTGCGCGTCCTGCAGCATGTCGTAGTCGTCCGAGTTCACCGGGATGTTGGTGTGGACGTTGCCGTCGCCGGCGTGCATGTGCAGCGCCACGAAGACGCGGCCGCGCAGCACCTGCTTGTGGATCTTCTGGGCCTCGTCGAGTATCGGCTTGAACTCGCCGCCGTTGAAGATCTTGCGCAGCTCCGCACGGATCTCGCTCTTCCAGCTCACGCGGATCGTGCGGTCCTGCATCAGGTGGAACACCGCGGCGTCGGGCTGGGCCTGCAGCCGCTGATCGAACGCCGGGCCCAGCAGGCCCAGGCCGTGGCCGATCAGCGATGCGCGGGCCGCCTGCAGCGGTGTATCGAGGTGGTCCTGCAGGTAGCGCCAGCGCGCGCGCACTTCGCGCAGCAGCGTCAGCGCGTGCTGCACGCGGTCTTCCAGCAGTTCGGCGCTCGGAATCTCGTTGGCGTCGTCGCTGCGGCCCAGCGGCAGGTTGCCCCGCGCGAAGAACGCTTCCAGCTCGTCCACCAGCTTGAGCTTGTTCTTGATCGACAGCTCGATGTTGATGCGCTCGATGCCGTCGGTGTACTCGCCCATGCGTGGCAGCGGAATCACCACGTCTTCGTTGATCTTGAAGGCGTTGGTATGGCGCGCGATGGCGGCCGTGCGCGAACGGTCTAGCCAGAACTTCTTGCGGGCCTCGGGGCTCACGGCGATGAAGCCTTCGCCGCTCTTGCCGTTGGCCATGCGGATCACTTCCGACGTGGCGCGCGCCACGGCGTCCTCGTCGTCGCCGACGATGTCACCGATCAGCACCATCTTCGGGAACGCGTTGCGCTTGCTCTTGGTGGCGTAGCCCACCGCGCGCAGGTAGCGTTCGTCAAGGTGTTCCAGGCCGGCCAGGATGGCGCCGCCCTCGCGCTTCGACTCGCCGTCCAGGAAGTCCTTGATCTCGACGATGCTCGGAATCGCGTCGCGCGGCTGGCCGAAGAACTCCAGGCAGACCGTGCGGATGTGCTTCGGCATGCGGTGCAGAATCCAGCGCGCGCTGGTGATGATGCCGTCGCAGCCTTCCTTCTGCACGCCCGGCAAGCCCGCCAGGAACTTGTCCGTCACGTCCTTGCCCAGGCCTTCCTTGCGGAACTTGCGGCCCTCGATGGCCAGCGTCTCGGTGCGCAGCACCTTCTCGCCCGGCTTGCGGTTGCCGTCCGACCACTTCAGTTCGAACGTGGCCACCGGCACATCGTGGATCTTGCCCAGGTTGTGGTCCATGCGCGTGATCTCGAGCCAGTTGCCCTCGGGATCGACCATGCGCCAGCCGGCCAGGTTGTCGAGCGCAGTGCCCCACAGCACGGCCTTCTTGCCGCCCGCGTTCATCGCCACGTTGCCGCCGATGCACGAGGCATCGATCGACGTCGGATCCACGGCGAATACCAGGCCGGCCTTGTCGGCCGCATCGGCCACGCGGCGCGTGACCACGCCGGCGCCCGAGAAGATGGTCGGCACCTTGTGGCCAACGCCCGGCAGGTCGGTCATCTCGACGGCGTCGAGCTGTTCGAGCTTCTCGGTGTTGATGACGGCCGAGAACGGCGTCAGCGGCACGGCGCCACCGGTATAGCCGGTGCCACCCCCGCGCGGGATGATGGTCAGGCCGAGTTCGAAGCAGCCCTTCACCAGGCCGGCGATCTCGTCCTCGCTGTCCGGCGTGAGCACCACAAACGGGTATTCCACGCGCCAGTCGGTGGCGTCGGTCACGTGCGAGACGCGCGACAGGCCATCGAACTTGATGTTGTCCTTCTGGGTCACCTTGCCCAGCACGCGCTGGGCGCGCTTGCGCAGCGCATAGGCGTCGGCAAATTCCTGCTGGAACGCCTCGATTGCCTGCTTGGCGAACGCCACCAGCTGCTCCACGCGGTGCGAGCGGTCTTCGGCGGCCGGCTCGGCGTGCTCGGCACGGTCGGCGGCGCGGCGCTTTTCGATCTCGTTCAGGCGGTGGTGCAGCGCGCTGACCAGCATCTGGCGGCGCTTGGGATTTTCCAGCAGGTCGTCCTGCAGGTAGGGGTTGCGGCGCACCACCCAGATATCGCCCAGCACCTCGTAGAGCATGCGGGCCGAGCGGCCGGTGCGGCGTTCGTCGCGGAGTTCGTGAAGAATGCGCCAGGCTTCCTCGCCGAGCAGACGGATGACAATCTCGCGATCCGAAAACGACGTGTAGTTATAGGGGATCTCGCGCAGGCGCGGCGGGGCGTCCTGCGCTGCGAGCTTGGCATCGAGCACGAGTGGGGCGTTCATGGGCGGGACCGCTTCGAAGCAGCGCACGGGGACGGTGCGCAATTTTTCGTCATTAAAGGGCGATTGTACTGCAACGCCCCATTTCGCCGCACTGCAGCAACCCGATTTCCGGCCAATAACCCCTTAATCTGTCAGGAATACACCCCGGATTGCATGCAATTAACTCGTTTCCGGCGTTTCAGAACCATTGGCGGATGGCTTCGGCCACGCCATGCCAAAACGTATCGGGAATCCACAGCAGGCTGGCCGTCATCACCAGGTAGCGCAGGAACTTACCCACTGCCATATAGAAGAGGCTGGGCCAGAACGGCATGCGCAGCCACCCCGCCAAAGTGCACAGCGGATCACCAATGGCCGGCAGCCACGACAGCAGCATGGTGGGCGGGCCGTGCCGGCGCATCCAGCGGAAGTACCTGGCGTCGAGCTTGGGCTTGTGCGACTTGCGCGGGTGGCGGCGGTGCTCGGCGTGCTCGCGCTCGTGCTCGTGGAGTTGGCGGCGCTGCCGGAACCGCACCACGGCCAGCTTGGCGGCGTAGCCCAGCCACCAGTCGATGGCGCCGCCCGCCGTGTTGCCGGCGGTAGCCACTAGCACGGCCGGCCAGAACATGTCCGGGTTCAGCTTCACGTAGCCGAACACGGCCGGCTCGGACCCCAGCGGCAGCAGCGTGGCCGAGATCAGGCTGACCACGAAGATGGCGGGCAGGCCCACCTTGGGTAGGGCTACGGTGTCGAACAGCCAGTCGATAAAGGCTTCCATGCGCAAGGAAACAGAACGGTGCGGGGGCGAGGGCAACCCGCATGGCAGCAGGCGGGGTTTTGTGATTAACTGTTAGAGCCTGTTGCGGCGATTCGTTCACGCGCCGCGCGATCCGGGCAAACCCGGCAGCACCAATATCACGAAATAGCCGTCCCAACCAAGCGGCAGTACCGCGTCGTGGCCCGTCCCGCGCTGTTTATTTCATTCCGGGATCCGGCGGAGCTGGCCATGCGCGCACACCCACATGGAGACAAGCATGGCGATTCCGATCCGCCTGACGGTCAATGGCAAGCCCGTTGACGCGCAGGTTGAACCCCACACCCTTCTGGTCCAGTTCCTGCGCGAGCAGCTTCGCCTCACGGGCACGCATGTGGGCTGCGACACCGCCCAGTGCGGCGCCTGCACCGTCCACCTGGACGGCCGCGCCGTGAAGTCCTGCAACGTGCTGGCGGTCCAGGCGGACGGCGCCAGCGTGACTACCATCGAAGGACTGGCCGTCAACGGCGAGATGCACCCGATGCAGGCGGCGTTCCGCGAATGCCACGGCCTGCAATGCGGCTTCTGCACGCCGGGCATGGTAATGGCCGCCACCTCGCTGCTCAAGCAGCAGCCGCACGCCGACGCACAAGCCATCCGCGAGCAGCTCGAAGGCAACCTGTGCCGCTGTACCGGTTACCACAACATCGTGCGTGCGGTGCAGCAAGGCCAGGCCACGATGCAGGGCCAGACCGCCCCGGCCAGCGACCGCGTCACGGTCAGCGCGGAATAACGGAGGCCCGTCATGAACGCACCCGACAAGCACCCGCTGATTGGCGCGCCCGTCCGCCGCAAGGAAGACTATCGCTTCCTGACCGGCAACGGCCAGTACACCGACGACGTCACGCTGCCGCACCAGAGCTACGGCTACTTCCTGCGCTCGCCGCACGCGCATGCGCGCATCCGGTCGATCGACACCTCGGCCGCGCTCGCCATGCCAGGCGTGGTTGCCGTCCTGACCGGCGACGACATGGCCGCCGATAAGGTGGGCGGCCTGCCCTGCGGCTGGCTGATCCACAGCATCGACGGCACGCCGATGAAGGAACCGCCCCACCCGGCGCTGGCGCACGGCAAGGTCCGTCACGTGGGCGACCAGGTAGCGCTGGTCATCGCCGAAACGCTGCAGCAGGCGCGCGACGCCGCCGAGGCCATCGACGTGGACTACGACGAGCTGCCGGCCGTGGTCAACCCGGCCGATGCCGCGTCGGCCAGCACGCTGGTCCATGACGACGTGCCGGCCAACACCAGCTACACGTGGGGCCACGGGGACAAAGCTGCCACCGACGCGGCGTTCGCCCGGGCGGCACACGTGACGACGCTGGAGATCGTCAACAACCGGCTGATCCCGAACGCCATCGAGCCGCGCGCGGTGAACGCCAGCTACACGCGCCAGGACGACGGCTACACGGTCTACGTATCGAACCAGAACCCGCACGTGGAACGCCTGCTGATGGGCGCCTTCGTGCTGGGGCTGCCCGAGTCGCGGCTGCGCATCATCGCGCCCGACGTGGGCGGCGGCTTCGGCTCCAAGATCTTCCTGTATCCGGAAGACGTGGCGCTCACCTGGGCTTCGAAGAAGGTCGGCCGGCCGGTCAAGTGGACGGCCGAGCGCTCGGAATCGTTCCTGACCGACGCCCATGGCCGCGACCACGTGACCAAGGCGGAACTGGCGCTCGACGCCGACGGCAGGTTCCTGGCGATGCGCGTGCATACCATCGCCAACATGGGCGCGTACCTGTCCACTTTCGCCAGCAGCGTGCCCACCATCCTGTACGCCACGCTGCTGGCCGGCCAGTACGCCACGCCGGCGATCTATGCCGAGGTGCAGGCGGTGTTCACCAACACCTCGCCGGTAGACGCGTATCGCGGCGCCGGCCGCCCCGAAGCCACCTATGTGGTGGAGCGGCTGGTGGAAGCCGCCGCGCGCGAAACCGGCATCGACCCCGCCACGCTGCGCCGCAAGAACTTCATCCGCAGCTTCCCGTACGCCACCCCCGTGGGCCTGACCTACGACACCGGCGACTACGAGCCATGCCTGGCCCGGGCCGAGGAACTGGCCGATGTGGCGGGCTTTCCGGCGCGGCGTGAAGCCGCCAGGCAACGGGGCAAGCTGCGCGGCCTCGGCTATTCGTGCTACATCGAGGCCTGCGGCCTGGCACCGTCGAATATCGCCGGGGCGCTGGGCGCCCGCGCGGGCCTGTTCGAAGTGGGCGAGATCCGCGTACACCCGACGGGCACCGTGACCGTCTTCACGGGCTCGCACAGCCACGGGCAGGGCCACGAGACCACGTTCGCGCAGATCGTGGCAGACCGCCTCGGCCTGGCGCTCGAAGCGGTGGAAATCGTGCACGGCGATACCGGACGCGTGCCGTTCGGCATGGGCACCTATGGCTCCCGCTCGCTGGCGGTGGGCGGCTCGGCCATCATGAAGGCGCTCGACAAGATCGAAGCCAAGGCCAAGAAGATTGCCGCCCACCTGCTGGAGGCGTCCGACTCCGACATCGAGTTCCACGATGGCGTGTTCCGCGTGGCCGGCACCGATCGCACCAAGACCTTCGGCGAGGTGGCGCTGACCGCCTACGTGCCGCACAACTATCCGCTGGACAAGCTCGAGCCGGGCCTGAACGAAAACGCGTTCTACGACCCCACCAACTTCACCTACCCGTCCGGGGCCTACATCTGCGAGGTGGAAGTGGACCCCGACACCGGCGAGAGCCGCGTGATCAAGTTCACCGCCGTCGATGACTTCGGCAACGTGATCAACCCGATGATCGTCGAGGGACAGGTGCACGGCGGCATCGGGCAAGGCCTCGGGCAGGCCATGCTGGAGCAGTGCATCTACGACCCCGACAGCGGGCAATTGCTGACCGGCTCGTACATGGACTACGCCATGCCGCGCGCGGCCGACCTGCCAGACTTCACGGTGGAAACCGCCTCCGGCACGCCGTGCACGCACAACCCGCTGGGCGTGAAGGGTTGCGGCGAGGCCGGCGCCATCGGCTCGCCGCCCGCGTTCATCAACGCGCTGGTGGACGCACTGGCGCCGCTCGGCGTGCACGACTTGCAGATGCCCGCCACGCCTCACCGCGTGTGGCAGGCCATCCAGGCCGCGCAGGGTAGCGCGGCGTAACCGGGGAGACGACCATGTACGCATTCCAGTACGAACGCGCCACGGACGCCCAGGCCGCCGTGGCAAAGCTCAAGGCCGATGGCGATGCCAAGTTCCTGGCCGGCGGGCAGAGCCTGCTAGCCGCCATGAAACTGCGGCTGGCCGCGCCGTCTGCACTCGTCGATATCGCCCGCATCCCGGGCATCGCCGATATCGGTGTGCAGGGCGACGAGATCGTGATCGGCGCGGCCGCGCGCCATGCCGACGTGGCGGCCAACACCGAGGTCATGCGCCGCATCCCGGCGCTGGCCGCGCTGGCGCACGGCATTGGCGACCGCCAGGTGCGCGCCATGGGCACCATCGGCGGCTCCCTGGCCAACGACGACCCCGCCGCCGACTATCCGGCGGCAGTGCTCGCCCTGAACGCCACCGTCGTGACCGACCGCCGCAGCATCGCCGCCGACAGCTTCTTCAAGGGCCTCTATGAAACGGCACTGGCCCCCGACGAACTGATCACGTCCGTGCGCTTTCCCGTGCCCGACCAGGCCGCCTACATCAAGTTCCGCAACCCGGCCTCGCGCTTCGCGCTGGTGGGCGTGATGGTGGCGCGCAGCGGCCAGACGGTGCGCGTGGCGGTGACCGGCGCGGCCGACAGCGTGTTCCGCGCGCCGGCCCTGGAACAAGCCCTGTCGGCCAGCTTCACACCAGCCGCCGCACGCGCCGTGAAGGTCGACCCGTCAGGGCTCAACGGCGACCTGCACGCGTCACCGGAATACCGCGCGCACCTGATCCCGGTGCTGGCGGCCAGGGCGGTGGAACAGGCGTTGAAGGGCTGAAGCCCCTCCGGTTCGCTCCCCTCTCCCCACGGTTTGCTCCCCTCTCCCGCATGCGGGAGAGGGGCCGGGGGAGAGGGGCGGCGTATCGTGTGCCGCCATGCTGGATACAACCAACAGCTTCGTTTCAATGCTCGCGTGCTGGATCACACCAACAGCTTCGTTGTGCGTCCCGACGGTTTGCTCCCCTCTCCCGCGCGCGGGAGAGGGGCCGGGGGAGAGGGGCGGCGTATCGGATGCCGCCATGCTGGATACCACCAACAGCTTCGTTCCAATGCTCGCGTGCTGGATCAAACCGACAGCTTTGCTCGATGTGGCGCCTTGCTGTACCACCCCTCTCTCCTACTCTCTCCCCATGAGGGGAGAGAGAGCCAAGACACTACGTTCTGTTTTCGCTTGGGCGTGGCTCGCGGCGGTGGCGTTTAAACAACCGGCAGCTTCGTTCCCTATTCTTTGGTTCCAGGCTTGACCCATGCTCCCGACCTCCATCGACCAGACCCTCGCCCAATTAGCACAGCAGCAGTATTTCGCCGATCGCGAAACTGCCACTGTGCTCTACCTGGCGCTGCGCATGCAGCGGCCGCTGTTCCTCGAAGGCGAGCCCGGTGTGGGCAAGACGGCGCTGGCGCAGGCCATGTCGGGCATGCTCGGCACGCGCCTGCTGCGGCTGCAGTGCTATGAAGGGCTCGACGCCGCCAGCGCGCTCTACGAATGGGACTATCCGCGCCAGATCATGGCGCTGCGGCTGGCCGAGGCGCGTGGCGAGCGGCCCGAGCAGCAATCGCTCTATCACGACGACTACCTGCTCAAGCGGCCGCTGCTCGAAGCGCTCCTGCCGGACCCTGTCGCGCCCGGCATGCCGCGCGTGCTGCTGCTCGACGAGATCGACCGGGCCGACGAGCCCTTCGAGGCGTTCCTGCTCGAAGTGCTGTCCGAATACCAGGTGTCGATTCCCGAGATTGGCGTGGTGCGTGCCGAGCGGCCGCCGCTGATCGTCATCACGTCGAACCGAACCCGCGAGGTGCACGACGCGCTCAAGCGCCGCTGCCTCTACCAGTGGATGGACTACCCCGACCGCGACCGAGAGCTGCAGATCGTGGCTGCGCGCGCGCCGGAGGCCGCGGTGGCGCTGCAGCGCCAGGCCGTGGATTTCGTGCACCGCCTGCGCGGCATCGACTTGTTCAAGGCGCCAGGCATCGCGGAGGCCATCGACTGGTGCCGGGCGCTGGCCGCGCTGGGCGTGACCGAGCTCGATCCCCAGTCGGTGCGCGACACGCTTGGCGTGCTGCTGAAATACCAGGACGACCTGGCGCGCGCAGACGGCCCCACCATCGCCGAACTGCTGGCCGACGTGCCGCCGGCTGCCTGACATGCACGCCGCGCCGTCCGTCCGCCAGCCCGCGCATCATGCCTTGCCGATGCTGGCGCGCAATGTCACGCACTTTGTGCGGCTGCTGCGCGATGCCGGCTTCGGACTATCGCCGGCCCACGCCATCGACGCGCTCGAAGCCCTGCGGCACGTTGACGTCGGCCAGCGCGCCGAGGTACGCGCCGCGCTGGCCGCGCTGGTCCTGTCCGGCCCCGACCAGCGCCCGCTGTTCGACGCCGCCTTCGACCTGTTCTGGCGCGACCCCGACTGGGAAGGCAAGCTGCGCGCGATGCTGCTGCCGCGCGTGGATGCCGGCGCGCCGCCGCCGAAGCGGAGCAACCGCCTGGCCGATGCGCTGGCCGCGCGCCAGCCGGCGTCGTCGCGCCCGCCCCAGCCCATGCGCGAGGAACGCTTCACCGCGCCGCTGACGTTCTCGGAACAGGAACGGCTGGCCAGCCGCGACTTCGAAACCCTGTCGGCCGAGGAATGGCGCGCGCTGCAACACCTGGTGCGCACGCGCCGCACGCACCTGGCACTCCAGCGCACCCGGCGGCTGCGCGCGGCGTCGTGCGGCACCCATGCCGACCTGCGCGCCAGCGCTCGGCTGGCCGTCCGCCAGCATGGCGAATGGCTGCGCTGGAAGTACCGGCAGCGCACCGAGCGCAAGCCGCCGGTGGTGCTGCTGCTCGATATCTCGGGCTCGATGAGCCAGTACTCGCGAGCGGTGCTGTACTTCTGCCATGCGCTGATGCAATCACGCGAGCGCATGCATGTGTTCCTGTTCGGCACGCGGCTGACCAACGTCACGCGCGCGCTGCGCGAACGCGACCCCGACGAGGCCGTTACGCTGATCACCGGGCAGGTGCGCGACTGGGCCGGCGGCACGCGCATCGGCGCCGCGCTGGCCACGTTCAACCGCCAGTGGGCGCGCCGCACGCTCACCGGCCGTGCCACGGTGCTGTTCGTCAGCGACGGCATCGACCTCGAACAGATCGACGTGCTGGCGCAGGAAATGGCGCGGCTGCGCCGCTTCGCGCATCGCATCGTCTGGCTCAATCCGCTGCTGCGCTATGCGGGCTTCTCGCCCCAGGCGCGCGGCATCCAGGCCATCCTGCCCCATGTGGATGCCATGCGCCCCGCGCACAACCTGGACAGCCTGCTGGCCCTGGAAACCCTGCTGGCCGACGCCGGCACCCCCGCCGCCCTGCCTTCGGCAAGGCCCTCGCGCCCTCATCAAGGAACCCCGTCATGGAAATGAACCAGACCCAGCGCCTGCCTGTGCCCCAGGAGGTGGCGTGGGCGGCGCTGAACGACACGGCGCTGCTCAAGCAATGTATCCCCGGATGTGAGAGCATCGAGCCCGATGGCGAAAATGCCTACCTGCTGGCGTTGACCGCGGCAGTCGGCCCGGTCAAGGCCCGCTTCAAGGGACGCATGGCATTGCAGGACATCCAGGCGCCCCAGAGCTACACGATCCAGTTCGACGGACAAGGTGGCGCGGCCGGCTTTGGCAAGGGTTCCGCCAAGGTCACGCTCACGCCCGAGGGCGACGAGACCCTGCTGGCGTACGCGGTGCAGGCGCAGGTAGGCGGCAAGATCGCGCAGATCGGCTCGCGGCTGGTGGATGCGGCCGCGCGCAAGATGGCCGATACGTTTTTTGCGCGCTTCACGGAGGCAGTAGCCGGTGGCCCCGGCGACGGCTCCGACGATGAGGCGGCGGACAGTGACAACAACGACGACACCCAGAGTGGGGCCGCCCCGGACGGCAACGAAGGCGGCGGCGAAGATCAGGCAAGGAAGCGGAAACGATCATGGACAGCGTGGATCTCGAAGTCCTGAAAAGCAGCGTGAAGTGGCAGCAGGAAGGACACGGCGTATTGCTGGTGACGGTGGTGCGGACGTGGGGCTCGTCCCCGCGGCCTGAAGGGGCGATGCTGGCCGTGCGTGACGACGGCCTCGTCGTCGGGTCGGTCTCGGGCGGATGCATCGAAGACGACATCATCTATCGCGTACACAAGGAAGGCATCCGGGCCGCACGCCCCGAAGCCATGAAGTACGGCATCAGCGCCGAGGAGGCGCATCGCTTCGGCCTGCCCTGCGGCGGCACCATCGAGCTGGTGGCCGAGCCGCTGGCGCCCCATAGCGGCATCGCAGAGCTGCTCGACGCAGTGGAGAACGGCAGGCTGGTGGCGCGCTCGCTCGACATGGCCACCGGGCGCGCCACGCTGGCCCACGCCGAAGCGGCTGACGGCCTGGCCTTCGACGGCCAGACCCTGCTGACGATTCACGGCCCGCGCTACCGCATGCTCGTGATCGGCGCCGGGCAGTTGTCGAAGTACCTGTGCCAGATTGCCGTGGGCCTGGGCTTCCAGGTCACCGTGTGCGACCCGCGCGAGGAATACACCGAGACCTGGGACATTCCCGGCGTGACGATGGTGCGCACCATGCCCGACGACACGGTGGAGGCCATGAAGCTCGACGAGCGTTGCGCGGTGATTGCGCTCACGCACGATCCCAAGCTCGACGACCTGGCGCTGATGGAAGCGCTGCGCACGCCGGCGTTCTACGTGGGCGCGCTGGGCTCGCGCCGCAACAACAACGCACGGCGCGAACGGCTCAAGGAGTTCGACCTGACGGATTTGCAACTGGCGCGCCTGCATGGCCCGGTGGGCATCTATATCGGCAGCCGCACGCCGCCCGAGATTGCCATCTCGATCCTGGCCGAGGTGGTGGCCGCCAAGAACCATGTCTCGCTGCCCGACATCCTCCAGGTGGAAGGCGCCAAGGCTGCGCGCGAGATTGCGGCCGGCGAGGCCGAATGTCCGATCCTGCCCGGTGGCGTGCCCGCCCCGGCCCCGCAATCATGACGAAGTCAGCCCGCGCCCCGCTCACGCAGACCGACCTGCCCACCGGCATCCTGCTGGCCGCCGGTTTCGGCCGGCGCTTCGATCCCGCCGGCCTGCGCAACAAGCTGCTCGAAAAGATGCCCGATGGCCGCACCGTGGCATGGCGCAGCGCGCGCACCCTGGCGGCAGGGCTGCCGAATTCGATTGCCATCGTGCGGCCCGGGCATCCGGAGCTGTCCGAGGAATTGCGGCGCGGCGGCTGCAAGGTGGTGGAGTCCGCCGAGGCCGAGGCCGGCATGGGCGCCGCGCTGCGCGCGGGCGTGGCAGCCAGTGCCGACGCCCGGGGCTGGGTCGTGGCGCTGGCCGACATGCCGTGGATCTCGATGGAACTGGTGCGCGCCGTGGCGCTGACGATCACCGCCCGCGACACGATCGCCGCGCCATGGCGCGATGGCCAGCGCGGGCACCCGGTAGGCTTCGGCGCGGCCTGGCGCGATGAACTGCTGAAACTCGACGGCGACGAGGGCGCCCGCGCCCTGCTGAAGTCGCAACCGGTAACACGCATCCTGACCGAGGACAACGCAGCGTTCCGGGACATCGATGTACCGGGGGATCTGGTCTGAGGAAAGTGGACCTACACCTGACTCCCCTCTCCCACTTGTGGGAGAGGGGTTGGGGGAGAGGGCAAGCCGCTCAAGACGCGAGATCGGTCACTTGAACCGCCCCGCCCTCTCCCCCGGCCCCTCTCCCGCAGCGCGGGAGAGGGGAGCGAAACAGTGGTAGCGGCGGAGGGCAAGCCGCTCAAGACGCGAGATCGGCCATTTGAACCGCCCCGCCCTCTCCCCCGGCCCCTCTCCCGCAGCGCGGGAGAGGGGAGCGAAACAGTGGTCAGCGTCGCGGGAGAGGGGAGCAAAACAGTGGTTCGGTCAACGTCGCGGGAGAGGGGAGCGAACCAGCAGCGCCGCTCAACCCCCTTCCGTTTCCATCAGCGCCCGCAGGTATTCGCTGCTCCACCAGTGCACGTCCTGCTGGCGAATCCGTTCCAGCAGTTTCTGGTGCCGCGCGCGGCGTTCGGCCAGCGGCATGTGTAGCGCCTGCTGGATGGCCTGCGCGGTGGCGCGGGTGTCGTACGGATTCACCAGCAGTGCTTCCTTCAACTGCTCCGCGGCGCCGGCGAAGCGCGACAGCACCAGCACGCCCGGGTCGTCGGGGTCCTGGGCGGCGATGTATTCCTTGGCTACCAGGTTCATGCCGTCGCGCAGCGGCGTGACCAGCGCCACGCTGCTGGCGCGGCACAGGCCAGGTAGCCGTTTGCGTGACGTGGACCGGTGGATGTACCGCACCGGCATCCAGTCCAGTTCGCCATATTCGCTGTTGATCGCCCCGGTGATGCCTTCCATGTCGCGGCGCAGGTCGGCGTACGCGTCGACCGACTCGCGGGACGGCGCGGCGATCTGGATCAGCGTGGCGCTCGACCGGTTCTCCGGGTACTCGGCCAGCAGTGTCTGGAAGGCCTTGAGCCGCTGCGGCAGGCCCTTCGAATAGTCGAGCCGGTCGATGCCCAGCAGCAGGCGGCGCGTGGAGTACTGCCCGCGCATCATCTCGTAGGTCTCGCGCGCGTCGTCGCCGCGTCCCAGGTCGATGAACTCGTCCACGTCGATGCCGATCGGGAAGGCCTGCGCGCGCACCGTGCGATGGAACGCGCGGAAGCGGTATTCGCCCATCGGCTCGGCGCCCGCCTCGCGCTGAACATAGCGCGAGAAGTGGTCCAGGTCCGTAAGGCTCTGGAAGCCCAGCAGATCGTACGCGAACAGCGCGCGCATCAGCCATTCATGCTGCGGGATGGCCGCCAGGATCAGCGGCGGCGGCAGCGGCACGTGCAGGAAGAAGCCGATGCGCTGGCCACAGCCGATGGCGCGCAGCTCGGCGGCCAGCGGAATCAGGTGGTAGTCGTGGATCCAGATCACGTCGTCGGGCTTCAGCAGCGGCGCCAGCTTGCGCGCGAACAGCTGGTTCACGCGCCGGTAGGCGTTCAAGTTGCCGCCGGAGTCGAAGTCCGCCAGGTCCACGCGGTAGTGCAGCACGGGCCAGAGCACGCCATTGCTGTAGCCCAGGTAGTAGGCGTCGTGATCCTCGCGGCTCAGGTCCACGGTGGCCAGCGTGACGTTGCCGGCCTGCGTCTGGTGCATCTCGCCCTCGCCGGGCGTGCCGCCCTGGGCGGTCTCCAGCACCTTGCCGCTCCATCCGAACCACAGGCCGCCGGTCTTGTTCAGCGCTTCGGACAGCGCCACGGCAAGCCCGCCAGCCGCGTGATTGCGAGGGTCCGCAACCCGGTTCGATACTGCTACTAGTCTGCCCATATGATTTTGTTGTTGTAACGAATTCCTCTCTTCAGATCACGGTGTCCCAGGGTGCCGAGAGCCGCATGGCACCGTTGATCAGGCCGACCATCGAATAGGTCTGCGGGAAGTTGCCCCACATCTCTCCGGTGACCGGGTGTGTGTCTTCCGACAGCAAGCCCAGCGGGTTGCGCGCGGCCAGCATGGCCTCGAAGATTTCTCGCGCCTCGTCGCGCCGGCCAATGCGGGCCAGGGCATCGATGCGCCAGAACGTGCAGATGTTGAAGGCCGTCTCGGGCTTGCCGAAGTCGTCCGGGGCCTCGTAGCGCCGCATGTAGGGGCCGTCGCACAGCGAAGCCTCGAGCGCCTTGACGGTGGAGACGAAGCGCGGGTCCTTCGGGTCGATGAAGTTCACCTCGGCCATCAGCAGCACGCTGGCGTCCAGTTCCTTGCCGCCGAAGCTCTCGGCAAACGCCTGCCGCTGCTCGCTCCACGATTCGTCCAGGATGCGCTGCTTCATGCGGTTGGCGTGGTCGTGCCAGTAGGCGGCGCGGGCCGGCTGCTCCAGCTTCTCGGCGATCTTGGCCAGGCGGTCGCAGGCCACCCAGCTCATCAGTGCCGACGATGTATGGATGCGGGCGCGCGTGCGCAGCTCCCACATGCCGGCGTCGGGCGTGCCGAACACGCGCACGGCCTGCTCGCCCACGTCTTCGAGCTTGCGGAATTCGGCCGGGCCGCCGCGATACAGCAGCCGGTGATCGTGAAACGCCTGCGCCGCGGCCAGCACCACGTTGCCGTACACGTCGTGCTGGAAGTGCTCCTGCGCCTGGTTGCCCACGCGCACCGGGCCCATGCCGCGATAGCCTTCCAGGTGGTCGAGAATGCTTTCCGGCAGCTCGCGCTCCAGGCCAATGCCGTAGAGCGGCTGGATATGGCCGTCCTGCGACTGCATCACCACGTTCGAGAGCCAGCGCAGGTAGTCTTCCATGGTGCCGACTTCCGACAGGCTGTTCAGCGCGCGCACCACGAAGAACGCGTCGCGCAGCCAGCAGAAGCGATAGTCCCAGTTGCGGCCGCTGCCGGGCGCCTCCGGAATGCTCGTGGTCATGGCCGCCACGATGGCGCCGGTCTCTTCGTACAGCGACAGCTTCAGCGTGATGGCCGCGCGGATCACCGCGTCCTGCCATTCGCGCGGCACGGCCAGGCGCCGGCTCCAGAGCTTCCAGTAGGCGGTGGTTTCCTGCTCGAAATCGCGGGCGATGTCTTCCACGCCGTGCGTCAGGGTCTCGTCGGGCCCGAGGATGAAGTTGTAGCCGCGCGTGACCAGGAACGGCGTGTTCGACAGCACGTACGCCAGCGGCGCGTCGGTGGTCATGCGCAGCGTGAGGTCCTCGCCCACGTAGCGCACATGGCTGCTGCCGCGCGTCACGGCCGGCTTGATACGGCCATAGTTGAAGCGCGGCGCCACCGTCACCCGCACGCGCGGCGCGCCACGAATCGGGCGGATGCGCCGCACCAGCGTCAGGGGCCGGAAGTAGCGGCCCATGCGGAAGAAGCGCGGGCAGAAATCGGTGATCTCCAGGCAACTGCCCTGCTTGTCGATCAGCCGCGTGCGCAGGATGGCCGTGTTCGGCTCATACCACTGCGTCGCTTCCTGGAAGTCCTCGATCTCGATGTTGAAATGCCCGCCGTTCTCGCCGGGATCGAGCAGCGCGTTGAAGACGGGATCGCCGTCGAAGCGCGGCATGCAGCACCAGACGATGCGGCCGCGTCCGTCCACCAGCGCCGAGAACGCGCAGTTGCCGATCATGCCGAGCGAGAGCGACGGGCCGGCGTGGCGGCTGCCGCAATCGGTGTCGGTGTTCACCGCGGGCGCTTCGGTGGCAACGGTGGGGTTGAGGTTGGCAGGTTCACTCACAACGGGTCCTCCCTGGCAGGCGATGGGGGTGAGAGGGAATCACGTTCGGCATCCTGTTGCGCAAACCAGTGGGTCAGCGCATGGGCGGAACGATGCAGCCAGCTGCGCAGGGCGGCAGGCCCCGACACGCTGATGGATGCGGCCGTGGCGCGCTGGCCTACCAGCACGCCCACGCCGCCAAGTTCGCGCACCACCGTGAAGCCGGCTTCGTCGGTCACGTCGTCGCCGGCGAACAGCGGCATGCGGCCGGCGAACGGCGCGGCGCGCATGAAGGCGGCAATCGCACCGCCCTTGTCCACGCCAGACGGCTTGATCTCGATGACCATCTTGCCGGGCAGCGCGTCGAGCCCTATCGCGTCGCGCAGCACGTCGGCCACGGCCGCGCGCACCAGTGGCTCGAGCTCCGGCACCTGGCGATAGTGGATGGCCACGGCCACGGACTTGCGTTCGAGCTGCAGGCCCGGGTGCTTGCGCACCAGCGCCTCCAGTTGCGGCAGCAGCGGGCCGATGCCCGGCGCTGGCGGCCTGACGATGCTCTCGGCGCCATGGCGGAATTCGGCACCGTGCACGCCGGCCGCCGGCAGGCGCAGCGGCTGCAGGAAATAGTCGAGCTCGTCCACGGGCCGTCCCGAGACGATGGCCAGCGCGCCGTCCAGGCACGTGTGCAGCGCACGCAGCGTGCCAACCAGCTCGGGCTCCACGCGCACCAGTTCGGGGCGCGGCGCAAGGTCGGCCAGCGTGCCGTCGAAGTCCAGGAACAGCGCGGTATGGGGTTCGATGAGAGGTAGCGGAGGCATCGCGTGAAACCGTAGCACGTCGATTTGACGGGCGTCCACCGGGCGCTGTCCTACAACAGTGGCGCTTGCGGCACGTACCGGGTCATCACGGCGCACCCACGCCCGCCTGTGCGCCATCCATTATCATTGGCGGTTTCCGCCGATTTTTCCGGCTTTTTTTGCCACTGGTTCGTGGCTCCCCGCAGACGATGACCCGCACCCCCGCCAAGCCAGACTATTTGAAGAAGATCCTGACCGCCAAGGTCTATGACGTGGCCCAGGAGACCGAACTGACCTATGCGCCGGCACTGTCGGCCCGCACCAGCAACGCGGTCTGGTTCAAGCGGGAGGACACCCAGCCGGTGTTCTCGTTCAAGCTGCGCGGGGCCTACAACAAGATGGCGTCGCTGAAGCCCGAGGAGCTGAAGCGCGGCGTGATCGCCGCTTCCGCCGGCAACCATGCCCAGGGCGTGGCGCTGTCGGCCGCGCGGCTGCAATGCAAGGCCATCATCTGCATGCCCACCACCACGCCGCAGGTGAAGATCGACGCGGTGCGCGAGCGCGGGGGCGAATGGGTGCAGATCGTGCTGCACGGCGACTCGTACAGCGACGCCTACCTGCACGCCGCCGAGTTGGAGGCCAAGCACAAGCTCACCTTCATCCATCCGTTCGACGACCCCGAGGTGATCGCCGGCCAGGGCACCATCGCCATGGAGATCCTGCGCCAGCACCCGGGCCCCATCCACGCGATCTTCGTCGCCATCGGCGGCGGCGGCCTGATCTCGGGCATTGCCGCCTACGTGAAGGCCGTGCGCCCCGAGATCAAGGTGATTGGCGTACAGACGTTCGACTCCGACGCGATGAAGCGCTCGGTGGACGCCGGCAAGCGCGTGGAACTGAAGGATGTGGGCCTGTTCTCGGACGGCACGGCCGTGAAGCTGGTGGGCAAGGAAACGTTCCGCATCACGCGCGAGCTGGTGGACGACATCATCCTGGTGGATACCGATGCAATCTGCGCCGGCCTGAAGGACGTGTTCCAGGACACCCGCAGCATCCTGGAGCCGGCCGGCGCGCTGGCCGTGGCGGGCCTCAAGGCCTACGCCGCGCGCGAGAAGCTCAAGAACCAGCACCTGGTGGCCATTGCCTGCGGCGCGAACATGAACTTCGACCGGCTGCGCTTCGTGGCGGAGCGCGCCGAGGTGGGCGAGGCGCGCGAGGCCATCTTCGCGGTGACGATTCCGGAAGAGCGCGGCAGCTTCAAGCGCTTCTGCGAGCAGGTGGGCACGCGCAGCGTGACCGAGTTCAACTACCGCATTGCCGATACGGGCGTGGCGCACATCTTCGTGGGCCTGCAGATTGCCAGCCGCGCGGAAAACGACAAGATCGCCGCCAACTTCCGCCGCCACGGCTTCGACACGCTCGACCTCTCGAACGACGAGCTGGCCAAGCAGCACATTCGCTACATGGTCGGCGGCCACTCGCCGCTGGCGCATGACGAACTGCTGTACCGCTTCGAATTCCCGGAGCGCCCGGGCGCGCTGATGCGCTTCCTGTCGAGCATGAGCCCGAACTGGAACATCAGCCTGTTCCACTACCGGAACCAGGGCGCGGACACCTCGAACATCCTCGTGGGCATCCAGGTGCCGAAGAACGAGAAGCGCGAGTTCCGCACCTTCCTTTCCACGCTCGGTTACGTACACTGGGACGAGACCGACAACCCCGTCTACAAGCTGTTCCTGTCCTGAGACCGTCCATGACGCTTCCTGAGCACTCGCCGCTGGGCAAGCCCTCGGCCTACAAGACCGAATACGATCCGACGCTGCTGTTCCCGATTCCGCGCCAGCCCAAGCGCACCGAGATCGGCCTGGCCGAAGGCCGCGCGCTGCCGTTCTTCGGCGTCGATATCTGGAACGCCTACGAGGTGTCGTGGCTGAACCTGAAGGGCAAGCCGCAGGTGGCGCTGGCCACCTTCATCATCCCGGCCGACACGCCGAACATCGTCGAGTCGAAATCGTTCAAGCTCTATCTGAATTCGTTCAACCAGAGCAAGATCGCGTCGGCCGAGGCGCTGCAGCAGCTGATGCACCACGACCTGTCGGCGGCCACCGGTGGCACGGTGCAGGTGCGCATCGTGACCGAGGCGGACCTGGGCACGCAGAAGATGGGCGAGCTCGACGGGCTGCTGCTGGACCGGCTCGACATCGAGACCGACATCTACGAACCCGACCCGTCGCTGCTGAAGGCCGACCAGGAAGAGTCGCCGGTGGAAGAGACGCTGGTCTCGCACCTGCTGAAGTCGAACTGCCTGGTGACGGGCCAGCCCGACTGGGGCAGCGTGCAGATCCGCTACGTGGGCGCGCCGATCGACCAGGAAGGGCTGCTCAAGTACCTGATCTCGTTCCGCAACCACAACGAATTCCACGAGCAGTGCGTGGAGCGTATCTTCAGCGACGTACTGCGCATGTGCAAGCCGGTGAAGCTGGCCGTCTACGCGCGCTACACGCGCCGCGGCGGGCTGGACATCAACCCGTTCCGCACCAACTTCAACACCCCCTGGCCCGATAACCGGCGCAACGCGCGGCAATGAGCCTGGGGCCCGCCGCGGGCCTCAGAATTCCGCGTGGGCGCGGACGCCAATGAACTTGGCCGGCCCGCGATCGCGGTTGTAGCCCGGATTTCGCACGTACTGGAAATCCGGGCTCAGCGTCAGCGTCTTCCACACCGCGAAGCTGTAGTAAAGCTCGACGATCTGTTCCGGCCCGTAGCGCAGCGCGCCATCGCCGAGGAACGCGCCCAGGCCGCCGGCCGCCAGGTAGTTGCGGTGCGCCGGCCCCAGCATGTTCACCGCCACGCCCAGCCCGACCTCATCCTTCGGACGGCCCCACCACGTACCCTTGAGCGTGCCGCCGCCGGCCACCTGCCGGCCGATTTCCGTGAACGCATAGGTTTCGGTCTTGTCGTCCGACCAGTTCGCGCGCAGGAATACGCCGGCGTCGTTGCTCACTTCCTGGATGAATGCCAGGCCCACGCCCCGCTTGGTGTGTTCGCGCCGCACGTCGGCCACGTCGGGCGTCACGCCGTTGGCCTGGCCGAATGCGATGGCGTCGTTGAACGCGCCCATCCTGGCCTTGTTCCGCCATAGCAGCAGCCGCGCCTGGCCCGGCCGGCCGCCAAGCGTGTAGCGCTTCTCCAGCTCCAGCATCTCGCCGTAGTGCTCGAACAGCCGGGTATCGAGCTCGCGTCCGTTCGACTCCAGCGGCTGCAGGAAGTGGCCGAAGCGGGCCGACCAGCCATCGCCGATATATTCGAGCGCCGCGCCCCAGTTGTAGCCGCGCGAGTCGGCCGGGTAATCCCACGAGCCATGCGTCATGAACGACCAGTTCATGAACTGCGTGCGCGGGTCGGAGCCATAGGGGTTCTGGTCGAACACGTCGATCACGCCGAAGTTGCCGGCGGTGAGCACCACGCGCTGCTTGTCCACGGTGCGCGCGAACTGGTTGAAATCGGATTCCAGCGTTTCGTCGCCGCCGCCCAGGCCCCAGTACTGGCGGATGAAGGCGCGCGCGCGATAGAACTTCGGCGACGTGCTGGCCGTCTTGGCCAGCTCGCCATTGGAGAGGCCGCCCAGGCCGTGCAGGTCAGAGAACGGCACGCCCTGCGCCACTTCGGGATTGAAGTGGAACTCGGCGCCTTGCCACAGCCGCAGGCCCAGGTCGAGCGTGCCGGTGAACGAGTAGCTCTTGGCGCGGTCTGGCGTCAGGCTGTTCTCGCCCGAATACGCCGCGTTGAACGCCGGCTTGCGGGTCCAGATATAGGTGGTCTGGCCATGGAAGGCGAACGGGCTCTCGGTATCGGGCACCGTCGCAGCGTCCTGCGCGTGCACGGCCCACGGCAATGCCGTACTCGCCGCGAGCAGGGCGGCAAGGCGACGGACAAAGCGTGAACGCAGCCGCACGGCGGCTGGCAGGCAAAAACGCAGCATAGGAAGTATCGGCAGACAGGCAGCGGAGAAGGCGGGAGCACCCCGATGAGCGCTCCGGGCTGGCGCGAGCATAGCCAAGCGCTCATGACATGTCTACCCTCGCCTGCTGCGATGCAACATTGGCGGAACGGTTGATAAATCAAGGCGTGCGGGTGGCGAAGCGAGTACGTTGTAACGGTCCTTGTATTAATTAATTCGAAAATTAATATAGATCGGGATGTCCCTGCCGACTCTCTCGACGAAACCGCAATGCCGCCTCGAACCCCGCCCGCTCCGGGCGATTCACCTGACTCCTCCGACCTGCCCCGCCGGCCGGGCCGCCCCACAGCCCGGGCCGCCGCCGACGCGGGCCAGCGCGACCGCCTCATCGACGCCGCTGTGACGCTGTTCGCGCGGCATGGCGTAGCCGCCACATCGACCAAGGCCATCGCCAGCGAGGCCGGGGTCACGCCCGCGCTGGTCCACTACTACTTCCGCGAGCGCGAGGCGTTGCTCGATGCCATCTTCGACGAACGGCTGCAGCCGCTGGTCGAGCAGGTCTTCGGCAGCCTGGCCGCCGGCCCGCGCGATCCGGTCGTGCTGATCCAGACCGTGGCGACGCAGCTGATTCGCACGGCCGCGGCCACGCCATGGTTTCCGGGGCTGTGGATCCGCGAGATCGTCGGTACCGACGGCCACCTGCGCGAGCGCCTGTTGCAGCGCGTGGCGCCGCAACGCGCCCAGTTCATTGCCGGCCCAGTGGCGGCGGCCCATGCGAAGGGGCGAATCAATCCCGGACTGGAGCCGGCGCTAATCATGGTGTCGATGGTCGGCCTGACGCTGCTGCCGCTGGCCACCACGCACATCTGGCGCGCGCTGCCCGGCGCCGCCGAGATCGACACCGAGACGCTGGTGCGCCACGTCACCGCGCTGCTGGGACACGGCCTGTCCGTGCCACCGCCCGAACCGGTCTGATCCCGCCCGAACCTGCCCGAACCTGCATCCACGGAGCCGCCACATGCCGTCCACCCTCTCCTTCATCCGCGCCTGGCCGCTGGCACTGGCCACCGCCCTGCTTGCCGCCTGCGGCAATGACCGCCCGCCCACCTGGCAGGGCTATGTCGAAGGCGAATTCGTCGCCGTGGCCTCGCCGTTCGCGGGCCGGCTCGAAACGCTGTCGGTCGAGCGCGGCCAGCAGGTGGCATCGGGTGCGCCGCTGTTCGTGCTCGAATCCGACGAGGAGCACGCCGCGCGCCAGCAGGCCGCCGAACAGGTGCGCGTGGCGGAGGCCCAGCTGGCCGACATCCAGACCGGCAAGCGTCCCGTGGAAGTGGCCGTCAACCAGGCCCAGCTGGTGCAGGCCCAGGCGCAGGCCGGCCGCAGCGCCGCCCAGCGCAAGCGCGACGAAGCGCAGTTCGACATCGGCGGCATCTCGAAGGCCCAGCTCGACGAAAGCCGCGCCACGGCCGATGCCGATGCGGCGCGCGTGCGCGAGCTGCAGCGCGATATCGACGTGGCCCGCCTGCCCGGCCGCAAGGACCAGCTCGCCGCCCAGACCGCGCAGATCGAAGCGGCCCGCGCTGCGCTGGCGCAGGCCCAGTGGAAGCTGTCGCGCAAGTCGGTCAGCGCCACGGTCGCCGGGCTGGTCTATGACGTGCCATTCCGCCCCGGCGAATGGGTGCCGGCCGGCAGCGCCGTCGTGCGCATGCTGCCGCCGGGCAACGTCAAGGTGCGCTTCTACGTGCCCGAGGCAGTGGTCGGGTCGCTGAAGAATGGCCAGCCCATCTCCATCCGCTGCGACGGCTGCGCCGCGCCCATCGCCGCAAAGATCACCTACGTATCGAACGAGGCCGAGTTCACCCCGCCCGTGATCTACAGCAATGAGACGCGCCGCAAGCTCGTGTTCCTGATCGAGGCACGGCCCAGCACCGCCGACGCGCCCAAGCTGCGGCCGGGCCAGCCCGTGGAGGTGGTGCAGTCATGAACACGCAACCCGCGAATGCGTATGGTGATGGCCATGGCGCCGGCCCCAGCGCCAGCAGTCACGACGGCGACCTGGTCATCGACGTACATGACCTGAACAAGCACTTCGGCGACAAGCACGTGGTCAACAACCTGACCATGCAGGTGGCGCGCGGCGAGATCTTCGGCTTCCTGGGCCCGAACGGCAGCGGCAAGACCACGTCGATCCGCATGATGTGCGGTCTGCTGACGCCGGACTCCGGCTCGGGCACGTGCCTGGGCTACGACATCCTCACCCAGACGGCCGAGATCAAGCGCAACGTGGGCTACATGACGCAGCGCTTCTCGTACTGGGAAGACCTGTCGATCCGCGAGAACCTCGACTTCGTCGCGCGCGTGTACGACATGCCAAACCGTCGCGAAGCGGTGGACCGCGCGCTGGAGGACCTGGGCCTGCAGAGCCGCGCCGAGCAACTGGCCGGCTCGCTCTCGGGCGGATGGAAGCAGCGGCTGGCGCTGGCCGCCTGCCTGCTGCACGAGCCGCGCCTGCTGCTGCTGGACGAACCCACGGCCGGCGTCGACCCCAAGGCGCGCCGCGACTTCTGGGAGCAACTGCACCAGCTGGCCGCGCGCGGCATCTCGGTGCTGGTCAGCACGCACTACATGGACGAGGCCGAGCGCTGCCACAAGCTTGCCTACATCGCCTACGGCACGCTGCTGGCGCAGGGCACGTCCACCGAGGTGGTGGCCAGCCAGCACCTGAGCACGTGGAGCGTGGAGGGCGGCAACCTCGCCGAGCTGTCCACCACGCTGCACGGCAAGCCCGGCGTGGACCAGACCGTGGTCTTCGGCACCGCGCTGCACGTGACCGGCAAGGACGCCGACCAGCTGGCGCGCACGCTGCAGCAGTACGCCGGCCCGAACCATCGCGTGGCGCAGACAGAGACCAGCCTGGAAGACGTGTTCATCCACATGATGGGCGGCGCGCAGGACAACATGGCCGCCCCGCCCACGCCACGCAAGCCGCACGTCGGCAAGGAGGCCGCATGACCGCCCCGCCGCGCGCCAGGCGCCTGCGTAACGCGTTCTCGGTGCAGCGCTGGTGGAGCATCGTGCTGAAGGAATTCCTGCAGCTGCGGCGCGACCGCATCACCTTCGGCATGATCGTCGGCCTGCCCATCGTGCAGTTGCTGCTGTTCGGCTTTGCGATCAACAGCGATCCGCGCCACATGCCCACGGCCGTGATCGTGGCCGAGCACAGCGACTTCTCGCGCACCTTCATCGCCGCGATGGAAAACACCACCTACTTCAGGATCGTGCGCACGATGCCCGACGAGCGCGCGGGCCGCGAAGCGCTGCTGCGCGGCGACGTGCAGTTCGTGGTCAGCATCCCGGCCGATTTCTCGCGCCGGCTGCTGCATGGCGACCGCCCCGAAATTCTCGTCGAGGCCGACGCCACCGACCCGTCGGCCACCGGCCCGGCCATCGGCGCGCTGGCGCAATTGCCGGACACCGTGGCGCGCATCGACCTGAAGGGCGCGCTGGCGCCGCTGGCGGGCGGCAAGCCGGCCTTCGACGTGAACGTGCAGCGGCTGTACAACCCCGAGGGCATCACGCAGTACAACATCGTGCCGGGCCTGATGGGCGTGATCCTGACCATGACGATGGTGATGATGACCGGGCTGGCCATGACGCGCGAGCGCGAGCGCGGCACCATGGAGAACCTGCTGGCCACGCCCGTGCAGCCGGTGGAGGTCATCGCGGGCAAGATCGTGCCGTACATCTTCATCGGGCTGATCCAGGCCACCATCATCGTGCTGGCCGCGCATTTCGTCTTCGGCGTGCCGTTCCTCGGCTCGGTGGTGGCGGTCTACCTGGCGGCGCTGCTGTTCATCGCGGCCAACCTGACCGTCGGCATCACGCTGTCTTCGCTGGCCGCCAACCAACTGCAGGCCGTGCAGCTCACGTTCTTCTACTTCCTGCCCAACATCCTGCTGTCCGGCTTCATGTTTCCGTTCGCGGGCATGCCTGCGTGGGCGCAGTGGATCGGCAACATCCTGCCGATGACCTATTTCAACCGGATGGTCCGCGGCATCATGCTCAAGGGCAGCGGCTGGACCGAACTCTGGCCCAACGTCTGGCCCGTGGCGCTGTTCACGGTCATCGTCATGACGGTCGCGGTGCGCTTCTACAAGCGCACGCTGGACTGAACCCGCGGAGCCCTGCCATGCGTACGAACCCCCTCCTGCTCGCCACGGCCGCCGCGCTGCTCGCCGCCGGCTGCGCCGTCGGGCCTGACTTCCGGGTGCCCGATGCGCCCACCGACGCGCGCTACACCAGCGGCCCACAACCGCTGCAGATGCCGGCGGCGGGCCACGCCACGCAGACGCTGGTCTCCGGCGACGTGCCGGCCCAGTGGTGGACGCTGTTCGGCAACCCGCAGCTCGACGAGACGATCCGCCTCGCGCTGGACAACAGCCCCACGCTGACCCAGGCCCGCGCGCGGCTGCGCGAAGCGCAGGAAAACCTGGCCGCGCGCACCGGCGCCACGCAGTTTCCGCAGGTAGACGCCAAGCTGAACGCCACGCGCCAGCAGGTGGACCTGACCTCGGTCGGCATCACGCAGTTTCCGAGCCCGGGACCGTTCACGCTCTACAACGCGAGCGTGCAGGTGTCCTATGCGCTGGACCTGTTCGGCGGCCAGCGGCGCGAGCTGGAAGGCTTGCGGGCGGCGGTGGATTACCAGCGCTACGAACTCGAGGCCGCGCGGCTGTCGCTGGCCGCCAACGTCGCCACCACGGCTATCCGCGAGGCCGGCCTGCGCGCGCAACTGGCGGACACCGTTGCCATCGCCCAGGCGCAGCAGCGGCAACTCGGCATCATGCAGCAGCGCCTGAAGGTGGGCGGCGTGGCGCGGGTCGACGTGCAGCGCCAGCAGTCGGAACTGGCGCAGACGCAGGCGCTGATTCCGGGGCTCTCGCAACAGGTTGACGCCGCGCGCCACCAGCTCGCCGTCTATACCGGACAAACGCCGGCCAGCGCGCAGTTGCCCGAGTTCCGGCTGGAAGACCTGCGCCTGCCCGAAACGCTGCCGGTCAGCCTGCCGTCCGAACTGGCGCGCCGCCGCCCCGACATCCGCGCGGCGGAGGCGTTGCTGCATCAAGCGTCGGCCGATATCGGCGTGGCCACGGCCAACCTGTATCCGCAGATCACGCTCACCGCCAGCGGCGGCACGCAGCAGATGCGGATACGCGACCTGTTCAGCAGCATGAACGTCTGGAGCCTGGCGGCGGGCGTGGTGCAGCCGGTGTTCCACGGCGGCGAATTGCGGGCACAGAAACGCGCCAAGGAAGCGGCCTACGAGCAATCGCTGGGGGCCTACCAGCAGGCGGTGCTGCAGGGCCTGCAGAACGTGGCGGACACGCTGCGCGCCCTCGACGCCGACGCCGGCACGCTGCAGGCGCGCACCGACAACGCCCAGCAGACGCGCGACACGCTGGCAATTGTTAGCGAGCAGTACCGGCTGGGCGGCGTGAGCCAGTTCACGGTGATCGACGCCGAACGCCAGGCCCGCCAGGCCGCGCTGGACTTGTCACAGGCCCGCGCGGCACGGCTGGCCGACTCGGCGGCACTGATGCAGGCGCTGGGGGGCGGCTGGTGGCAGGAGGAGACGGTGGCGGCTGGGAGGTAGGCGTGGTGGTCGGGCCGGGTCGGTGGATGGGCTGGGTCGGTGGTTGGGCTGGGTCGGTGGTTGGGCTGGGTCGGTGGACTGGGTCGGTGGTTGGGCTGGGTCGGTGGACTGGGTCGATGGTTGGGCTGGGTCGGTGGACTGGGTCGGTGGTTGGGCTGGGTCGGTGGACTGGGTCGGTGGATGGGCTGGGTCGGTGGTTGGTGGATGGGGCTGGTTGGCGGGTGACATGCTTGCCCTCTCCCCCGCCCCTCTCCCGCATGCGGGAGAGGGGAGAAAACCTTTGGATGATCAGCGGCGTCGGTGTGCTCCCCTCTCCCGCCCTGCGGGAGAGGGGCCGGGGGAGAGGGCCAGCCGCCCAAGCCTACCGCCCCAGAAACCCCGCCAGCCGCTTCACGCCTTCGTCGAGGCGTGCCACGTCGCAGGCATAGCACCAGCGCACGAACCCCTCGCCTTCGTCGCCGAATGCGCTGCCCGGTGCGAGCCCGAGATGTGCTTCGCGTACCAGCCGCTTGCACAGCGCCAGGCTGTCCGTGGCGCCTTGCAGGCGGAAGAACACATACATGGCGCCATCGGGCGCGTGCGCTTCCACGCCGGGCAGTGCGGCCAGCGCCTTCACCAGATGGTCGCGCGAGGCGTGCAGCCGTTGCACAAGGCCCTGCGTGAACGCCTCGCCCTCGCGCACGGCCACGATGCCGGCTTCCTGCACGAACGACGGCGCGCACGAGGTGTTGTATTCGATCAGCTTGCCCAGGTCGTCCATCAGCGATGCCGGCAGCACCATCCAGCCCAGGCGCCAGCCCGTCATCAGCCACGCCTTCGAGAACGAGTTCACGGCGATCACGCGCTCGTCGCGGCCGGCGATGTCGAGGAACGACGGCGCGTTGCCGCCCTCCGGGCCGTAGTAGAGCCGCTCGTACACTTCGTCGGCGATGATCCAGATGCCGTGGCGGCGGCAATGATCCAGCACGGCCTGCTGCTGCGCGCGTGTCATGACCCAGCCGGTGGGATTGTTCGGCGAGTTGATCATCACGGCGCGCGTGCCCGGCGTGAGCGCGCGCAACAGCTTGTCGACATCGAGCGTCCAGCCGTCGGCGCCGAAGTCGAGCGTGACGGTCTCTACCGAAGCGCCCAGGATGCGCGGGATTTCGACCAGATTGGGCCAGAGCGGCGTCACGCAGACCACGCGGTCGCCGGGGCCGGCCACGAGCTGCGCGGCCAGCATCAGCGCGTTGACGCCGGCGCTGGTCACCGCGATGTTGGCCACCGGCGTGGGGCCGTGCAGGCGCGTCACGTAGTCGGACAGCGCCTCGCGCAGCGGTGCAATGCCAAGGTTGTGCGTGTAGAACGTGGCGCCGCCGGCCAGCGCACGGGTGGCGGCGTCGCGAATGAAGGCGGGCGTGACCTGGTCCGACTCGCCGAACCAGAACGGCATGACATCGGGCAGGCCGATGCCGGCGTTGGCCACTTCGCGGATGCGCGAGGCGCGCAAGCCGTGTACCACGTCACGCGCCAGCGGCGCGGCGTGGGGGAAGTTGGAGTTGGGAGACTGGCGGGACGGGCTGGCGGACATCGGCACTCCTGCAATCGGAACGAAGATGAAGCGCCTAGCGTACCGGAATCCCGCCGGCGCCGCCTTGGGGTTTATGCGCGTGGGGTTTATGCGCGTAGGTTTATGCAAAGCAGGCGCGCAGGTCATCCGCCGTCATCGCCGCGTAGCCCAGACTGGTGAGCGGCGCACGTACTGCACGCAGCAGCCCGCCGTTGTCCGGCGCCGTCGACCCATCGGGCAGCGTCATGTTGTTCTCGAAGCCGATGCGTGCATGGCCACCCAGCATCACAGCCGTGGCTGCGCAATCGGCCTCCTGCTTGCCGAACGCGCAAACCGCCCATTCCACGCCGCCCTGGTCGAGGCCCGTCTCGTGCCACGCGGCGAGGAACGGCAGCAGGTCGGCCGGCGACGACGTCTGGCCCACCGAGTAGCGTCCCAGCACGAACAGCACCCAGTGGCGGCCCTCGGGAATCGCGCCGCTGGCACGCAGCGCGGCATAGCGGCGCACGTCGTTGGCATCGTAGAGGATGTACTGCGCCACCACGTTCTCGCGGTGCATCCAGCCGAAGAACGCGGCGGCGGCCGGCAGTGCCGCCTCGCTGGGCACCAGCTCGCGCACGGCCACCGAGGCTGCCTCGGGGCGCAGCGCCTGGACCATGGCGATCTGCTGGGCCGGCTGGTAGATGCCCACCGCTTCGGTGGTCAGTTGCAGCACGAGTTCATGGCCCACGGCCTTGCGCACCGCGTCAATGGCGGGCGTGTAGTCGGCCACTTCCAGACTGTGCGTGGCGTCGGCCTTGCGCACGTGCAGGTGGATCATGGCCGCGCCGGCCTCGACGCACTCGCGCGCGCACTGCGCCAGTTCGTCGGGCGTGATCGGCAGGCGGGCGTGATCGGCGTGGGTCTTGCGCGCGCCATTGGGCGCAACGGCCAGGGCGAAGGGGCGGCGCAGGGTGTCAGTGGTGGTCATCGTCATTCCCTCAGGCCCCTCAGGCCGGCAGCACCTGGTTCACCGACTGCACGAAGCGGTCGACGATGTTGTCGATATCGGCCGGCGTGCAGATAAACGGCGGCGCGAACAGCACGTGGTCGCCATGGATGCCGTCGACCGTGCCGCCCATCGGATAGACCAGCAGGCCGTTCGCCATGCAGGTGCGCTTGAGCGCCGCGTGGGTCTTCTTCGTCGGGTCGAGCGTGGCCTTGGTGGCGCGGTCCGCCACGAACTCCACGCCGACGAACAGGCCACGGCCGCGCACGTCGCCAAGGTTCGGATGAGCGCCCAGCGCCTCGCGCAGCCGTGCGCGCAGTTGCTCGCCGCGCGCCAGCACATTGGCCAGCAGGTGGTCTTCGGCAATCGTGCGCTGCACGGCCAGCGCGGCGGCGCAGGCCGTGGCATGGCCGATATAGGTATGGCCATGCTGGAAGAACCCGCTGCCACCCACGATGGCGTCGTAGATGCGCGCGGTGGACAGCATTGCGCCAATCGGCTGGTAGCCGGCGCCCAGCCCCTTGGCAATGGTCACGATGTCGGGCACCACGCCGTCCTCGGCGCACGCGAACAGATGGCCGGTGCGGCCCATGCCGGACATCACTTCGTCCAGGATCAGCAGCACGCCGTACTTGTCGCACACGGCTCGGATGCGCGTGAGGTAGTCCGCCACGGGCGGCACCGCGCCGGCGGTGGCACCCACCACGGTCTCGGCGACGAAGCCGGCCACGGAGTCGGGCCCCAGTTCCAGGATCTTGGCTTCGAGTTCGTCGGCCAGGCGCTGGGCGTACTGCACATCGGTCTCGCCAGCCGCCTGGTCGCGATAGGCGTAGCACGGCGACACGTGGTGCGCCGGCACCAGCAGCGGCAGGAACGGCTCGCGGCGCCAGGCGTTGCCGCCGATGGCCAGCGCGCCGAGCGTGTTGCCGTGGTAGCTCTGGCGGCGGGCAATGAAATGTCGGCGCCCGGCCTGGCCGATTTCCACGAAATACTGGCGCGCCAGCTTCAGCGCGGCTTCCACCGCCTCGGAGCCGCCCGACACGAAATAGACGTGGTTCAGGTCGCCGGGCGCGGCGTCGGCCAGCGTCTGCGCCAGCGTCTCGGACACTTCGGTCGTGAAGAACGAGGTGTGGGCATAGGCCAGCGTATCGACCTGCGCCTTGATGGCATCGATCACGCGCGGATGCCCGTGCCCCAGGCACGACACCGCGGCGCCACCCGAGGCGTCCAGGTAGCTGCGGCCATGGTTGTCGAACAGCTCGATGCCCTTGCCGCCAACGGCGACCGGCATGGTTTGCTTGGGATTACGGTGGAATACGTGCGTCATCATCAATGCGGCAAGGCGCGCGCGGGGCGCGGAACAGGAGCCAGTATAGGAAGAACCTCCCGGTCATGCAACATATGTTTCATTGAAATGCCGTAAAGATACATACGGTTCCGCACGATGGCGACGACAGGTAGCACAAATGGCGGCGGCAAACGGCGGCGGCAAATGGTGACGACAGGGCACCGCGTCCTATGCAACAATCGTTGCAATTTCCGAACCCACCGCCTCCCGATGTCTGCTGACCCGGCCACGCCACCCCAATCGCTCGACGCCCTGCTGGAGCAACTGCGCACCGATTTTCCGAACCTGAGCGTCCAGTTCCAGGGCGGTGCCCGCTACCTGCTCGATCACCCGCGCGACATCGCCATCCAGTCCATGCGCAAGGTAGCCGCCAACGCCGGGGTGCAGCCGGCCACGCTGGTGCGGCTGTCGCAATCGCTTGGGTTCGAAGGTTGGCAGGGGCTGCGCGAGCTGTTCGTGACGGCGGTGCGCGAAGGCGGCAGCCAGCCCTACGCGCGACGCGCGCGCAAGGTGGTGAAGGATTCGGACAAGACCAGCGGCTCCGGCAAGATGCTGGCCGAGATGATCGAGGTTCAGCACCACAACCTCGACGCGCTGCTGGCCAACAACGTCGACACACTGCCCCGCGCGGCCGACCTGCTGGCCGCCGCGCCCACGGTGCACGTGGCCGGCTTCCGCTCGTGCTTTCCGATCGCGTTCACGTTCCACTACATCTACGGGCTGTTCCGCAGCTCGGTGCGCCTGATCCGTGGCGACGCCGGCACGCTGGAAATGGAACTGCGCGCCCTGAACGCCAAGGACGCCGTGCTGGTGGCGGGCTTTGCGCCGTATTCGCAGGAAAGCCTGCGCGTGGCCCAGGCCGCCCGCGAGGCGGGCTGCAAGGTGATTGCGCTCACCGACAGCACGGTGGCCCCCATCGCGCTGGAAGCCGACTGCACCCTGCTGTTCGCCATCGACAGCCCCTCGTTCTTCCCGTCGATCACGTCTGGCGTGACGATGGTCGAGGCGCTGGTGGAACAGTTGCTGGCGCGCAAGGGCAAGGGCGCGATCCGTGCGCTGGAGCAGACCGAAGGCCAGCTGCATCGCACGGGGGCATATTTGCCGACCCGCAAGGAGTGAGCAGCGAGTCGAGTCCCGGCGTTTTGCAGCAGCGGCCCCATAACTTTGGCTGGTCGTGGCAGAGATGACCACGTCGTCGGTCTCGAAAAACGCAGCTATTCGTCTCTACGTTTCTCAATACCGCGTCATCGTGCTGAAAATCCTTCTTATGCCGTCATCGAAATCGCAGTCGCGAGGCTTCGAGGCGGCGCACCACAGAATTGCACCCACCGAGATATCGCCGTCTCCCCAGAGGACGTCCAGGCGCCTCTGACGCTGAATGCCGCCGTGGCTGGCGTCCCTCCTCAATACGATCATTTCGGCAACATAGAGCCTCTCATCAGCTTTTTTTCGACTACCTTGAAAGAGCGGAGTTTTTTATCGAGGTAGCCGGATTGCTTGGCCGATTCAGTAAGGGGCTGCATGACATAACGCACGGTACCTGCCGGCTCCGGTGCGCGTACAAATCCAAATTCGGACAAGCGCTGGGCTACTGGCACGTCTTTCACTTCGAGAACGAAGTCTACAAGCTCACGGTAGCCGTCACCCGTGGCTTTTTCCGGTGGCCTACGCTTTACCCCCTTCTTATTGAGACCAAGAACACATTGCTCGCTGTCCTGAGGTTCCTTCATGACAAGCACGACCTCGATTTCCGACGGAACCTCGAAGGTGAGCGCACACGCCTCTGCAAAGTCCTTGCTTAGCGGCTCCGCATGGCGTTGACCGGCCTCGTACGCTCTGCATTCCACCGCAGAGGCCGCCGTTAAAAGCACTATGCTCAAACCCACCATCAATCGTCCAGGCGCACTCATGGCTCGATGAGTTTGAAGTCGGTGGGAGATTGCGTTTCGTCGTTCAACACGAAATACGCATGTTCGAAATACTGCCGACGAAATTCGAAATGGTTGAGCCCCGGATTTATGCAGCGCGTAACTTCCTTTTGAGCCGCTTCGCTGGCTCCCTGATCCGCCCAATAGTTGATGCTTTGCTGCCCCCAGGGCACGGGCACCCTCCTGCTGTTGTACCTGAACCGCTGCCGCCAAGCCCAAAAAATACCCCGCAGCGTCCGCCGCTTCGAAGGCACGATTCCCCAGAAACTCTGCCTCCTGATCTGACAAATAGCTTTTGCCTCGATATATGCCATAGCGCATATAGTTATCGCGACCAGTTAGCTGGATGAGCCCGCGCCCCCTAAACCGCTTGCCGTCATCGTCTACCACGTTGCCAAGCCCTTTTCCCAGAACGGTTACCGGGTCGTACTTCATGAAGTAAGCGTCATCGCCGCGTTCCACCAGGCATTCGAGCCGCCCCGTCTCCTGCAGGACCTGCGCAAGGAAATGCGCCTGTCTCAACGGCCCCTTGACGCCATAGCGGCGCATCGTGGAAGACATGGCCGGATACAGGTTGTCCGGGCGACCTTGTCCTGCCTCCGTCAGACGTGCACGTATTGCCGTCGCCGATAGACGACCGCGCTCTTGGGTGGCCTGCCTGACGGTTTGCCGCACGCACTGGACAAGCTCGTCCTTGCTCAACCATCCACAGCGCCGGAAATGGCGAATGAACGCAAGCGGATGAAAGAACCAGAATTTCCGACCTGCGCCGAGCGGTGTTTGTGCCAGAAACTGAAACTGGGTCAGAAATTTGATGAATCGGTCGTAGCCGTCAGGATCAACCGATTTGCGCCGGCCAAAAAACCCTTCTGCCTCATTCAGCTGTCTGTACCGCAGGTCGTTTCCAGTGGCATCCCATTCGCTAGGCGCATGGCAGACAAAGCCGCGCAGTGCATCCCTGATTTCGGGTTGGTCCTGAATAAGTCGGGCCAGCCTGCCGTCGGAGTGGAGACCGGAATCTGATGATTCCTCGAACGCCGGCATCTCCTCCACGGCCTGCACCATGTCATGCAACCTATCGATGTCGCATCGCACGCCATCACAAAATGGCGTATTGCCGGTATCAATTTTTTGCCAGCCCATGAAGCGAGGAAAATCGGCGTCAGACAACTTCTGGATCTCCGGCTGGCTGATATCTATATATCCCTGCTTGCCTTCGGCGAAGGGCACCGGGATCCACGTCTGCCGCGCGGTGGCAGGCAGCGTGGGTTCTACGCCTAATACACGACCGAAGCGCAGCAGTTCATACCCATCGCTCGGACAGGCCGGATACAGCGCGGTTGCCCGGTCGTACAGCTTGTATTCGTAGTCGTCGTACGGATCCTTGAACGGCTGTGCAGTCAGGCACTTCTTGGCACCATCCTTCTCGAGCCATGACCGGGTATATCGCTGCCCATTGTTGAAATAGGCCTCAACATACAGTTTGCACTCGTCGCCGATCGTGCCCGATTCCAGCTTGGGAAAGTAGCGGGCGTGCTTCGCGTTTAGCACACTGGGTTGGCTAACGAACTGCTGGCCCGCCGGAATCACGAAGTAGCTGTGCCCCCAGTATTCTTTCGAGATCGGCGTAGACGGATGTTCGCTGCCCAATTGCACCTGCGGCCCGACGTCTCCGATCCATCGATCGAAATCCATCTCAGTCATGAATATCTCGAAATGGAGAAATTCCTCGCCTTGACTTCGGCCGACATATCCGAGAATGTCCTTGCGTCGAACCTTTAGCTTTTCGGGTACTTGTACGCCGTTGCTTGGGTAGGACAGCCATTTTGGCAACGCCGTGGACGAGCCTGCTTCCGGGGATTCGTTTTGTCTTGGCCCTGCATGCAAGCGTGTCTTGGCCAGATCCAGCAAGTGCATGTACAGCGAATAGAAGGTGAGGGTCTTGGATTCGCCGGTTTCCAGGGTGCGCTTGAGCAGCACAAAGCCGGTATTCGAACTGACCTCTGCCGTTCCTGGCCGGCCTTTGTGCGCGTCGGCGATGGGCTTCTGCCACACCGAATAGGCCACCACGTCCCCGTCGGCGATCGCATGGACCGGAATCCGGTGGTCAGGCCTCAGGTGCACGCCGCAATGCCACCGACGATCAAAAGCAATGGGATAGGTGCCGTGGTGCAGTTCGTACTTGTCGACTGCATCCATCAGCGGATCGGGGCTGCCGGACGCTACATGTCCGGCACCGAGCTTTGGCAGGAAGGGAGGACTGATGATCACGAGGGGTCGGCGTCACAGCGCACATTGCGGTGCGCCGCACGCTACACCCATCGTTACCGACGCAGGGACCAAATCCGCGATCGCTTCATCGAAAGCAATTTCCAAGAGGGTTTCGAAGTTTCACGATTGACGAGGAAGCTGCCGACATCCGCCCGCTGAGTCAGGCGCAGCAGAATATCGGACGCTTCTTACTCGAACGCCTCGTCGTTCGGGTTCGCGTAGGCCTTCTTGATCTGCTCGCTTTGCGGCAGGTCGAACGAGAGGTTCTTCGGCGGCACCGGCTTCTGGAACCACTTGGCGTAGAGCGTGTTGATTTCGCCGCTGCGCATCAGCGCCGTCATGGCGCCGTCCACCACCTGCTTGAAGCCCGGGTCGTCCTTGCGCATCATGAAGCCGTAGGCTTCGAACGACTGCGGCGTGCCAACCACGGCCCAGTCGTCCGGCCGGGGCGAGAGCGTGCGGGCGCCCGAGAGCAGCACGTCGTCCATCATGAAGGCCGCCACCCGGCCCGACTGCAGGATCAGGAACGACTCGCCGTAGTCCTTGGCGCTCTGCACCGTCATGTTGGCGCCCTTCTCGTCGTTGAGCTTGCGCAGGATGCGTTCCGACGTGGTGCCCGCGTTGGTGACCACCGTCTTGCCGGCCAGGTCCGGGAAGTCTTTGACCGGGCTGCCCTTCTTCACCAGCAGCCGCGTGCCGGCCACGAAGTACGTGGTGGAGAACGCCACCTGTTGCTGGCGCGATTTCAGGTTGGTGGTGACGCCGCATTCCAGGTCCACCGTGCCGTTCTGCACCAGCGACATGCGGTTCTGCGATGTCACCGGCACCATGCGCACCTGCAGGTTCGGCGTGCCGGTTTCCTTCCTGACAGCGTCGACCACGCGGTCGCAGATGTCCTGGGCGAACCCGATCACCTTCTGGTTGGCGTCGTAGTAAGAAAACGGGATCGACGACGTGCGGTGCCCGATTGAGATCGTATTGGACGACTTGATCTTGCCAAGCGTGGGGCTGGCGGCCACCGCACCCGCGTCGGCGGCCAGCGCGGATCCGGCGCCACTCAGGGCCGCCAGCAGCACGGCGGCACGGATCGGGAAGGTCTGGGTCATGGAAACACTCCTGTCGAATGAAAGCATCAGCTGTTGCAATGCTATGCACTGAGCAACAAGTGTTCCATCATGGATTACCATGAAACAAATGGATTTTCCCAGGAAGCGGGCACCGGGCGCCCGGTTTCAGGGCGGCCCGGCCCGCGCCCGGCGCCACCTCGGTGCTTACCTGCCGGCGCCGGGAGCGGCGGGGTCGCGCGGAATGCCCTTCCACATGGCCACGCCGCTGGCCAGCAGCAAGCCCGCCAGCAGGTACAGCGCGTTGTCCATGCTGCCCGTGTGGGTCTTGATCTGGCCGATTACCCACGGGCTCACGATGCCGCTGGTGATGCCGATGCTGGAGATGAACGCGATGCCGGTGGCGGCCGTGCGCGCCGGCAGGTGGCTGGGCGGCAGGGCCCAGAAGATCGGCAGCGCGGCGAAGATCAGCACCGAGGCCACGGACAGGATGGCCAGCGAAACGCCGAGGCTGGGCACATGCAGCGTCAGCGCCACGAGCGCCAGCGCGCCGCCCGCCGTGCAGCACAGGAAATGGCCGTGGCGCTCGCGCAGGCGGTCTGAACGGCGCGCGATCAGGATCAGCCCCACCGCGCCGATGGCGTTCGGGATCACCGAGTACAGGCTCACGGCCATCACGTCGCGGATGCCGAAGTCCCGGATCATCAGCGGCATCCAGAACGAGAGCGTCAGCGAACCGCAGGTCAGCGCGAAATAGATGAACGCGAACAGGTACACGCGCGGATTGCGCAGCGCCTGCTTCAGCGCCGCCAGCCCATGGCCGCCGTGGCCGCCATGGCTACCATGTTCCCCCTGGGCCCCGGTTTCGGCGGCGCGCTGCGCCACGAGGTAGTCCTGCTCGGCGGGCGTCAGCCAGCGGGCCTGGCGCGGCCCATCCACCAGCATGGTGGCCGCCAGCAGGCCCAGCAGCACCGCCGGCGCCCCTTCGATGGCGAACATCCATTGCCAGCCATGCATGCCCAGCACACCGGCCATGTCGCGCATGATCCAGCCGGACACCAGGCCGCCCAGCACCCCGGCCACCGCCACGCCGGCAAAGAAGATCGCCATCACGGCGGCGCGGCGGCGGGCCGGAAACCAGTAGGTCAGGTACAGCACGATGCCCGGAAAGAAGCCCGCCTCGAACACGCCCAGCAGGAAGCGCAGCCAGTAGAAATGCGACGGCTGCGAGACCAGCATCATGCCGACCGACGCCAGGCCCCACAGCACCATGATGCGCGTGAAGGTCCGGCGCGCCCCAAAGCGCGCCAGCAGCATGTTGCTGGGCACCTCGCACAGCACGTAGCCCACGTAGAACACGGCGGCGCCCAGGCCGTACATGGCGTCGCTGAAGCCCAGGTCCTGCTTCATCTGCAACTGGGCGAAGCCGATGTTGATGCGGTCCAGGAACGACACCACGTAGCAGACGAACAGGAACGGGATGATGCGCAGCCACACCTTGCGGTACAGCGCGTCTTCCTGCGCAAGCGGCAGGCGGTGAGACGAAACGTCGGGCAATACGGGGGCGGCGCCCAGGCTCTGGGTGTGCATGGTGGTCTCCGGGATGCTATTGGCGTGCGGTTGGCGTGCGGTTGGCGTACGGCTGGCGCAGGGACGAACTGGCCCCGGGGCGTCGGTTGCGCCCCTGCGGGGTCATGCGTCGGGTTGGGTGGCCGGGGCTAGGCGGGCGCTGATTCGACAGCGGCCGCCCGGGCCAGCCGCATCGCTTCGACGAGCGTGTCGTGGCAGCCGATGTGGTTGGCCAGCAGCAGGATCAGCCGGGCGTTCACCGCCTGGCTGGCCGCGTCGTCGAGATCGCGATGCATGTCGATCAGCGCCTCGTAGAAGTCGTCGGCGCGGGCGAGGTTGGGGGCAGTGTTGAGCGGCATGGGCCTGTCTCCAGGTGTGTTCAGGCCAGTGCCGGCGCGCGCGCCGGCCCGTGCGGGACGATGGATGCCGAAGCTGTGGATGTCGCGGATGTCGCGGATGTCGCGGCAGTCAGCGATGTCGAGGCATGGCCCGTGGCCTGCGCCAGCGCCCCTGCAATCCGCGCCGCATCCACGCCACGCCAGCGCGCGCACACGTGCTGGTCCGGGCGAATCAGGTAGCACGTGCCGGCGCGGGCGTCGTAGCGCCTGGCGGCCAGGCCTTCGGCATCGCGCAGCACGGTGGCACCTGGCCAGGCCTGCGCCGTGGCCGAGATCGAAGCGTCGGTGACGAACACTACCCGCAGCGGCACCTCGCCCTGCGTCAGCGCCCGCAACGCCTCGGCCTGCGCGGCATCGAGCCCGGCCGGCGCGCCGAATACCAGCACGACAAAGGCATCGCCCAGATGCTGCAGCAACCAGGGGCGGGCGCCCGCGTCGGCCACCGGCGCGTCGACGCAGGCCGCGCCGGGCACCATCGCGCCGGCGAAGACATCGGCATCGGGCGTGTTCAGCGACGAGCCATGCAGCACCGCCGGCACCGACAGCCGGCCACTGTTGACCAGTTGCCGCGCGAACGCGTGGTCGCGCGCCAGCGTCAGCACGGCATCGCGGAACACGCGGCTGACCGCGCTCTTCGGCGTGATGAAGTCAGTGGCGCGCGTGGAGTTGCGGATGTTCTCGTCCGCCGCGTATTCGCGCTCGCTGGCATAGGTATCGAGCAGGTTGTCCGGCGCACGCCCCTGCAGCACGTAGGCCAGCTTCCAGGCCAGGTTCTCGGCGTCCTGCACGCCGCTGTTGGCGCCGCGCGCCCCGAACGGCGAGACACCGTGCGCCGCATCGCCGGTGAACAGCACGCGGCCATGGCGGAAGCTGTCCATGCGCACGCACGAGAACGTGTAGACGCTGACCCATTCCAGTTCGAATTTGGCATCGGCGCCCAGCAGCGCCTGCACGCGCGGTATCACGCGTTCGGGCGCCTTCTCGGCTACGGGGTCGGCGTCCCAGCCGAGCTGGAAGTCGATGCGCCAGACGTTGTCGGGCTGGCGGTGCAGCAGCACCGACTGGTTCGGATGGAACGGCGGATCGAACCAGAACCACCGCTCGGCCGGGAACGGCGCCTCCATCTTCACATCGGCAATCAGGAAGCGGTCGCGGAAGGTGTGGCCATGGCTTTCCAGCCCCAGCATGCGGCGCAGCGGGCTGCGCGAGCCATCGGCCGCCACCACGTAGCGGCCCGGCAGCGTGTAGCAGCCGTCCGGCGTCTCGATGGTCAGCGCCACGTGGTCGGCGTGCTCGGTCACGGCCACCGCGCGGCTCTTCCAGCGAATTTCGATATTGGGCATCGCCTGCGCGCAGTCGAGCAGGTAGCCCTCCACGTAGTACTGCTGCAGGTTGACGAAGGCGGGACGCTGGTGGCCGGCCTCGGGCAGCAGATCGAACGCGTAGATCTGGCGGTCCTGCAGGAAGACCTTGCCCACATGCCAGCGCACGCCCTTGTCGACCATGCGGTCGCCACAGCCGAGGCGGTCAAAAATGTCGAGCGTGCGCTTGGCGAAGCAGATGGCCCGCGAGCCGGTGGAAAGCGTGCAGTCATCGTCGACCAGCACCACGGGCACCCCGTGACGCGCGAGGTCGATGGCCGTGGCCAGCCCAACCGGCCCGGCGCCCACCACGATGACGGGATGCGGCGCCTCGGCCTGGTGGCCCGCCTGCTGCTCGGCACAGGGTACGTAGTCGTACGTCTGGCGCTGGTAGTCGATCTCGACTGAGGTGCTGCCCATGGTGTCTCCGTCCACGTCTGTTTTTTTTTGCTGCCCCGTCCCAACCAGGTGGGTGGGGTTGGGGGAGTTGGCGGGACGGCCGTTGTCGCGTGGTCGCGTGTTGGGACGGTCGCCCTCTCCCCCGGCCCCTCTCCCGCACGGCGGGAGAGGGGAGAAAACCATCGGCGCCCGCTCAGTCCTGCAGGGCGGCCCACATTTCCTGGTCGCGCTGGGCCGTCCAGATACGCGGATGCGTGATGCCCGAGGCCTCGTCGAAGGCGCGCGACACGTCGAACGGCAGGCAGTGCTCGTAGATGAACACCTGGCCGAACTTCGGATCCATCGACTTGCGCGTATGCGCCATGGCGGCCTTCAGGTCCATCTTGCCGACCACCGCCTCGCGGCCGGCCTGCAGCAGCGTGGACACGAAATCCTTGGTGTAGGCCAAGCCCTTGGCCACGTCGTCGCGCGTGGTGAGCGCGGGGCCGCGGCCCGGCACGAGCTTTTCGGGCTGCAGCGCGGCCAGCGCGTCGAGCGTGGCCGGCCATTGTTCGAGCTGCGCGTCGCCGCAGTAGCACGCGGCGTCGTACTCCACCAGGTCGCCCGAGAACAGCACCTTCTGCTGCGGCAGCCACACCACGGTGTCGCCCTTGGTGTGGCCGGCACCCAGGTGGGCGATGCGCACTTCGAGCTTGCCCATGAACAGCGTGATCTCCTTGTCGAAGACCAGCGTCGGCCATGTCAGGCCCGGCACGGTCTCCACGCCGGCGAACAGGCGCGGGAAGCGCTCGATCTCGCTCTTCATGTCGGCCTCGCCGCGCTCCACGATCATCTCGTAGGTGCCCCGGCTGGCAATCACCTGCTGCGCACCCTCGGCGAAGTAGGCCGACGCACCCAGCACCCGTACCGCGTGGTAGTGCGACAGCACAACATACTTGATCGGCTTGTCGGTGATGGTGCGGATCTTCGCAATCAGGTCTTGCGCCATGGCCGGCGTGGCCGTGGTGTCGACGATCATCACGCCGTCGTCGCCAATGATCACGCCCGAGTTCGGGTCGCCCTCGGCCGTGTAGGCCCAGGCGTTCTCGGAGAGTTGCGTGAAGGTGATCTGCTTGGCTTCCAGGTCGGCCTGGGATGCGAATGCTTTTGCCATGTCTGCCTCGTTGTTGTGATTCGCGACCGGGGGCGTGTGGACCACGATGGTCGCGCGGGGATTTGCCGGACCGTTGGTCCGCGTGAGGAAATCTTAGGAATTCGGCTATTTTTAGTCAATGGCAAATGCAATTGCTATTTGCTAAATCGCCCGCAAACCCTTGTGCCAGCGTGGCCCGCCCCGGGAAAACCCCGAGCCGCGCCCCGCACCGCATGCGTCGTGCAAGCCGCCCGTCGCCGACGCATCGCTTACCATTGGGCTCTTTCGACGAATCGGGAACAGGCGAACAGGCATGGCACGACCCCCGGGCGAAACCGCCGGCAAGACGCAACGTGGCATCCAGAGCGTGGAGGTGGGCGGCCGCCTGCTGCAGGCGCTGGCCGATGCGCGCCGTCCGCTGGCGCTGGCCGAACTGGCCGCCGCCGCGCAACTGGCGCCCGCCCAGGCGCATACCTATCTGGTGACGCTGACCCGCCTCGGGCTGATCAAGCGCGACCATCTGGACGGCAGCTACGAGCCGGGCCCGCTGGCGCTGCGGCTGGGTATGCTGCATCTGGACCAGGAGCCCGCGTATCGCGCCGCCGTGCCGCACGTGCGCGCGCTGGCCTCGGCCATCGCCTGCAACGTGGCCATCAGCCTGCCCACCGCGCAGGGGCCCACCATCGTCCACTACGCGTCGGCGGGCACCGCGCTGCATGTGAACCTGCACGTGGGCACGGTGATGGCGCTGGCCGCCACCGCCACGGGGCGCGTGTACTGTGCGTTCCAGCCCGACGCGCACTGGCGGCCGATCTGGCGCCAGCAGCAGACCGGGGCATCCGCCGATGCCCTGCCCGCCTTCACGCACCAGCTGGCAGCCATTCGCGCGCGCGGCATGGAACATAGCATCGACACCCCGAGCCCGGCCGTCAGCAGCCTGGCCATGCCGCTGCGCGGGCCCGACGGCACGCTGCGGCTGGTGCTGACGGCCATCGGCTCCACGGGTGCGATCGACGTCGACTGGCAGGGCCCGGTGGCACTGGCCATGCGCGCCGCCCTCGACGACATCGCCATCGCGCTGACCTCCGCATAAATTCCGCATGACCTCCGCATGAGCGACACCGAAGACAGCAAACCCCAGCGCGGCATCCAGTCGCTCGACAACACGGGCCAGTTGCTCAACGCGCTGGCCGATGCCGGGCGTCCGCTGACGCTGGGCGAACTGGCGCGCGCCGCCGGCATGGTGCCGGCCAAGGCGTTTCCGCACCTGGTCAGCCTGCAGAAGATCGGCCTGCTGGTGCGCAACGCCGCCGGCGAGTTCGAGGCCGGCGGCCTGGGGCTGGAACTGGGGCTGCTGGCGCTGCAGCGGCTCTCGCCCACGCGCGAGGCCGAGCCCGAGGTGATAGCGCTGGCCCATGCCACCGGGCTCTCGGTGGCCATGGCGGTGTTCGGGCCGCTCGGTCCGACGGTGATCCGGCTTGAGGAAGCGTCGCGGCCGCAGCACGTGAGCCTGCGGGTGGGCACCGTGCTGTCGCTGGTCAACACGGCCATCGGACGCACGTTCGCGGCACACCTGCCGGACGACGTGCTGGCCCAGGCGCTGGCGCAGGACGCCATCCGCATGGCGGGCGTGGAAGTGGACGCGGCATTGCGCGCCGAGCTTGCGCCGCGCTGGCGCAAGATCCGCACGGAAGGTATCGATCACGCGGTGAGCCGGCCGGTGCCGGGCATCGACACGCTGGCCGCGCCCGTGTTCGACCACACCGGCGTGCTGGCGCTGGTCATCGCCGTGATGGGCAGCAGCGGCAGTTTCGACAGCGGGCTGGACAGCGACGTGGCGCACGCCGTCAGGCAGGCCGCCCAGCGGTTGTCGTGGCGCTTCGGGGCCGCCACGCCGGCTGGCTGACAGGTAGACCCGGCGATGCGCTATTCCACCGGCTTCAGGCCGCGGCTGGCGAGGTAGTCGTCCACCGCGCTGCCCACGGTGGGATGGAAGCGGTCGTCGCTGAACACCTCGGTCAGTTCGAACCGCTTGAGCTTGTCGCGCACCGGATCTTTCATCTCGGCGAAATGCAGGGCGATGCCCTCGGCCGCCAGCGCATGGCTCAGTTCGCGCAGCATGTCGGCGGACGTGACGTCGACACTGGTGACCGGCTCGGCCGCCACCACCACCCGGCGCACCGGCGTGGGCGACGCTTCGACGACCTCGGTCAGCCGCTGCTGGAACAGCTCGGCGTTGGCGAAAAACAGCGGCGCGTCCCACCGGAAGAGCACCAGCCCGTCGTGCTGCGTGGCGTTCGGGTAGCGCTTCAGGTCGTGGTAGCCGCGCAGGCCCGGCACGCGGCCCAGCACCGCGAAGTGCGGCCGCCAGCCATCCCACAGGAACTCGATGATCGCCACCACCACGGCCAGGCAGATGCCCGGGATGGCGCCGAACACCGCTACCGCCGCGAAGCACAGCATCGACAGCCAGAACTCCCATTGCTGGATGCGATAGATGCGCCGCAGATCCTTGAACTCGAACAGGCCGATGGCCGCCGCGATGACCACCGCCGCCAGCGCGCTGTTGGGCAGGTAGCGCAGCAGGTTGGGCGCGAACATCAGCAGGGCCGCCACCGCCACGGCGCCCACCACGCCGGTCAGCTGGGTGCGCGCGCCAGCCGCCTCGGCCACCGGCGTGCGCGAGGCGCTGCTGCTGATCGGGAACCCCTGAAAGAAGCCCGCGGCCAGGTTGGCCACGCCGAGCCCCACCATTTCCTGGTTCGGATCGACCCGCACGTGCGCGCGCGCCGCAAACGTGCGCGACAGCACGCTGGTATCGGCGAACGCAATCAGCGCCACGGCACAGCCGCCGAGCAGAATCTTGACCAGATCAGCGTCGCTGAGCCATGGCAGCGCGAACGCGGGCAGCCCCTGCGGTATCTCGCCAAGCACCTTCACGCCCTCGGCATCGAGCCGCAGCAGGCTGACCGCCAGCGTGGCCAGGATGACCGCGATCAGGATGCCCGGCACGCGCTCGAAGCGCTTGAGCACCAGGATCACCACCAGGCTGGCCGCGCCCACCGCGAAGCTGTACCAGTGCGTCTTGCCTTCGAGAATGCGCTGGCCCAGTTGCCAGAGTTCGCGCAACGGGCCGGCATCGTCGATCGAGATGGCAAACAGCTTGGGCAACTGGCTCACCAGCACCGTGAGCGCGATGCCGTTCATGTATCCGTAGCGGATTGGCTTGGACAGCAGCTCGGTGATGAACCCGAGCCGCAGCAGGCCCAGCACGATGCAGAACACGCCCGAGACCACCGCCATCAGGCCGGCCGTGGCCACGGCGCGCGCGGGGTCGCCACCCGAGACGCTGAGCACCACCGCGAGGATCGGCGCGGCCAGCGCCGAGTCTGGCCCCAGCACCAGGATCCGGCTCGGACCGAACAGCGCGTAGGCCAGCAGCGGGATGATCGTGGCATAGAGCCCATAGACGCCGGGCACGCCCGAGGCCTCGGCATAGGCAATGCCCACCGGCACCAGCATCGTCGTCAGCACCAGCCCCGCGGCGAGGTCGCGCGGCAGCCAGGCGGCCTGGTACGACTTCAGCATGACGAGACCCGGCAGCCAGCGTAGCCAGTGCGGGGCCGGGGCGTTGTCGAGACGGGTGGGCGTGGTGGATGCCATGGAAAAGTCAAAGGCCTGCCAATGCCGCGAACCATGCGGTGTGATTCAGCATAGGCCCAACCCTCGCCAAAACAATGGCACCAAGGACCAATCGATGGGATGCCAGGCGCCGGGCGCTGCACTTCGCCATCGTTCTTGACCGATCATTCCAGTATTGCTAGAGTCGCGCCATGGCAAGACCTAAAGAATTCGACAAGGGCGAGGCCCTGGACGCAGCCGTCGCGGTGTTCTGCGAGCACGGTTTTTCCGGCACGTCGGCCACCATGCTGACGCAGGCCATGAAGATTGGCCGGCAGAGCCTGTACGACACCTTCATCGACAAGTGGCAGCTCTACTGTGCCGCGTTGCAGCGCTACGCCGAGACCGAGACGCAAGCGCACGTGGCGGCGTTGCAGCGCGGCCCGAAGGCCATCGACGGCATTCACCGGATGATGGAGCGCGTGGTGCAGACCGCACACCAGCCCTGCCTGGGCGTGATGTCGATCAGCGAGTTCGGCGACAAGCAGGACGAGGTGAACGCCATTCGCGCCGCGGCCGGCCAAGTGCTGTCCAACGCGCTGCTCGCCACCATCCGTCAGGCCCAGCGCGACGGCGACATGGCCGACGATGCCGATCCGCGCCATCAGGCCGCGTTTCTGCTGGCCAGCATTTCCGCGCTGCGGCTTGCCGCGCGCGGCGGCTCGAGCGACGCCGAACTGCGCGCGCTGGGCCAGCTTGCATTGCGCGCGTTGCGCTGATTTTTTTTGGCCATTATGGAACGATCATTCCAGAAAGGAGCATGACGATGAAAGCAGTGATCATGGCGGCGGGCGGCACGCCAGACGTGATGCAGTACGTCGAGCAACCGGCGCCTACCCCGGGCAAGGGCGAAGCGCTGGTCAAGGTGTCCGCCGCGGGCATCAACTTCATGGACATGGGCGTGCGGCAGGGTCAGTTCTGGGCCGACGTGCCGAACCCGAAGGTGCTGGGCGTGGAAGGCGCGGGGCACGTGCAGGCCGTGGGCGAGGCGGTCGACGATTTCCGGCCCGGCCAGCGCGTGGCGTGGGCCTACGCGCCCGGCAGCTACGCGGAGATGGTGGTCATGCCGGCCACGTCTCTGGTACCGCTGCCCGACGACATCGACGATGAGACGGCGGCCTCGGTGATGATGGCGGGGCTGACGGCCAGCCACTTCGCCACCGAGTTCTACCCCGTGCAGCCGGGCGACATCGCGCTGGTCCACGCGGCGGCGGGCGGCGTTGGGCTGCTGCTGACTCAGATCATCAAGCTGCGCGGCGGACACGTGATCGGGCGCGTCTCCTCGCCTGCCAAGGCCGAGGTTGTCTGGGCGGCCGGCGCCGATCGCGTGATCATCGACGCCACGGGCCAGTTTGCCGACGAAGCGGTGCGGCTGTCCGGTGGCGCAGGCGTGGACGTGGTGTACGACGGCTCGGGCCCCGCCACGTTCCAGGGCTCGCTCGACGCGCTCAAGATCGCCGGCACGCTCTGCTGGTACGGCCCCATCCTCGGCGGCCCGGGGCTGATCGACATCATGTCGCTGCCCAAGAGCATCAAGATCGGCTACGCCGTGTACGCCCACCACGTGAGCACGCCCGAGCGCCTGCGCGCGAAGGCGGCCCAGCTGTTCCAGTGGATTCGCGACGGCAAGCTGCGCCCCACCATCGGCATGCGCTATCCGCTGGCGCACGCGGCCCGCGCGCACGCCGACATGGAAAGCCGGGCCAGCACCGGCAAGCTGCTGCTGGTGCCGGGCTTGGACGCTTGAAGCCCGCTCGATGCCCGCTTGATGCCCGCTTGAAACCCGTCAAGCAGCCGTGCCGGCACGGTTGCGCATCACGCCTTGCCGATACGCACGGCGCGCACGGCAGCTCCGTCAACGCGCGTTCCGGCCGCTCCGTTTGACTGCACGCAGCGCGTGTGGTCGCGTTGGGTTGCAAGGAGAGCGTATGAGAGTCACCGTCATCGGCGCCGGCGCCGTGGGTTGTTTCTATGGCGCCATGCTGGCCAGGGCCGGCAGCCACGTCACGCTGGTGGGCCGGCCCGCCCACGTCGACGCTATCCGCGACGCCGGCCTGCGTTTTGAGTCCGCCGACTTCGACGCACGCATCGCCATGGGCGCCAGCACCGCGCCGCAGGCCGCGCAAGGGGCGGACCTCGTGCTGATCTGCGTGAAGTCCACCGACACCGTGACCGCGGCCCGCGAGGTGCGCCCGTTCCTGTCGGAAACTGCCGCCGTGGTGTCCGTGCAGAACGGCATCGACAACGCCGCCATGCTGGCCGACGTGCTGACGCGCGACATCATCCCGGCGGCCGTCTACGTGGCCTGCGAAATGGCCGGCGCGGGACACCTCCGGCATCACGGACGCGGCGAACTGGTGATCGGCCCGTCGCCGCACAGCGCTGCCGTGGCGCGGCTGTTTTCCGAGGCCGGCGTGCCGATCGTGGTGTCGGCCGACGTGATGGCGCCCTTGTGGGACAAGCTGATCCTGAACTGCGCGTACAACGCGCTTTCGGCCATCGTCAACCGGCCGTATGGCGAGATCCGCACCGTGGCGGCGGCGGACGAGACCATGCGGTACATCGTCGACGAATGCCTGGCCGTAGCGCGCGCCGAGGGCATCGGCATCGACCTCGACACCGCGCGCCAGATCGCACGCATCCGCCGCACCATTCCCTCGGGCCAATATGCGTCGATGGCGCACGACCTGGCGCGCGGCCGGCCTACCGAAATCGACTTCCTGAACGGTGCGATCGTGCGGCGCGGACAGGCCTACGGCATTCCAACCCCACTCAACCAGGCGCTGCTCGCGCTGGTGCAGTTGCTGGAACAGCGGCGCGACTGACTCGCCTGCTTTGTATCGCTCTGTATCCGGGCCGGCCCGATGATGCATGGCGATACAGACCGCCCAGCCGCGCGACACAACCGCGATACGTCGCCCGGGCCAAATGGAAACCCGATCATCCACCCCGCGAGGAATGACCATGAAGAAGCTGTCCGTCGTGGCACTGGCCACTGCCGCTACCGCCGTCAGCGCCGCGCTGTTTTCCGCGGCTGCTGTGGCGGCAGACAAGCCTGTCGCGAAAGTCACCGAAAAAGCGGCCGACAATCCGAACGCCTCGCCCATCTACGGCGTGACGCTGCCCGAGGGATATCGCAAGTGGGAACTGGTGGGCCCCGCGCTGGAGCGTGAGCCGCTGGACGAGCTGCGCACCGTGGTCGGCAACAAGATCGCCATCGATGCCTACCAGAAGGGCAAGCTGCCGTTCCCCGACGGCTCGGTGCTGGTGAAGCTGGCGTGGAAGTACACCCAGTCGCCCGAGTTCAAGTCGGCGCTGGTGCCGGACCACGCCACCACCGTGCAGGTGATGGTCAAGGATTCGAAGAAATACGCGGCGTCGGGCGGCTGGGGCTACGGGCGCTTCATCAACGGCAAGCCGGCCGACCTGGCGCAACATCAGACCTGCTTCGCCTGCCACGCCTCGCTGGTCAAGGATCGCGACTACGTCTTCACCAAATGGGCGCCGTGACCGGCTGGATTGGCGTGGCCGGTGGTTGATTGATGGGCGTGGTCGGTGGTTTGCATGCTGCCCTCTCCCCCGGCCCCTCTCCCGCACGCGGGAGAGGGGAGAACACCATCGAAATAGCAAGCTGCATGGTTTGCTCCCCTCTCCCGCCCGGCGGGAGAGGGGCCGGGGGAGAGGGCAAGCCGTCCCAGCGCTTTCCCGACGTCATCCTGACGGGGCCAATCTGGCCCCGTCTTGCATTTGCGCCCGAGCGGCACAATTCCCAGCCCTTCAGAAATCGTATAGGATACCCCCCTACCCTATATCAGCATGCCCCCGCCCCCATGAGCCACACCATCCAGGACAAGCAAAAGCTGCTCAACCGCGTACGCCGGATACGCGGGCAGGTCGATGCGATCGAGCGCGCACTCGAAGGCGAGCAGGGCTGCATGGAAGTGCTGCAGCAGATCACCAGTTGCCGTGGCGCGATGAACGGCTTGCTTGCGGTGGTGCTGGAAGCGCACATCCGCAGCCACCTGGTGGATGCCGAGCCCGGCGAGCACGACGAAGGCGATGCGCGGGAACTGTTGATCGAGGTGGTTCGCAGCTACTTTAAGTAAGGGAGTAAGGGAGTAAGGGAGTAAGGGCCGCGCGGCTCGCATCGCGCTGCCGCGCAGTTAATCGTTACCCGTCGACATCATGCATAGCCAAGACCTGTCACCGTGGACCCATTCCCACGTCTTCGATACCGGCAACCAGGCCGCCGAGCGCGGCACGCGGCTCGTGATGGTGATTACCGCCGTCACGATGTTCGTGGAGATCGCCGCCGGCCTGTGGTTCAACTCAATGGCGCTGCTGGCCGATGGCTGGCACATGAGCTCGCACGCGCTGGCCATCGGTCTGAGCGCCTTCGCCTATGCCGCCGCGCGCCGCTACGCCACCGATTCCCGCTTTGCCTTCGGCACCTGGAAGATCGAAGTGCTGGCGGGCTTTGCCAGCGCTGTCTTCCTGCTTGGCATTGCCGCGCTGATGGTGTTCGGCTCGGTCGAGCGCATGATCAGTCCGCAGGCCATCCACTACAAGGAGGCCATGGCCGTGACGGTCATCGGGCTGGTGGTGAACCTGGCCTGCGCCCTGATCCTGGGCGGCGCGCACGACCATGGGCACGGGCATCACCATGGCCATCACCACGGGCACGGCCATCATCATCATGACGAGAAAGCCACCGCCGACGGTCACGGCCATCACGACCTGAACCTGCGCTCCGCTTACGTACACGTGCTGGCCGATGCCGCCACCTCGGTGCTGGCCATCCTGGCGCTGGCGGGCGGCTGGCTGCTGGGCTGGGGCTGGCTCGACCCGGTGATGGGTATCGTCGGCGCCGCACTGGTGGGCACCTGGGCATTGGGCCTGCTGCGCCAGACCGGCGTGGTGCTGCTGGACCGCGAGATGGATCACCACGTGGTGGCCGAGATCCGCGAAGTGGTGGAAGACCTGCAGGCCGCCGACACCGAGATTGCGGACCTGCACGTCTGGCGCGTCGGCAAGGAAAAATTCGCGTGCATCGTCAGCCTGGTCACGCACGACCCGCATCTGACGCCCGCCGTCATCAAGCAGGCGCTGAGCATCCACGAGGAACTGGTGCACGTGACCGTGGAAATCCACCGCTGTCCCGACGCACAGCCGGCCTGAGTCACAGTCGCTGGAACCCCGGCGCGTGCGGCAGCAGGACTGCCGCACGCAGGGTCTGCTACAAAGCCACCGGCGCCAGCGCCTTTTCGTCCGCGCGCTCAGGCGCGTCGCGGTCCTTGCGGTGGGCCAGGCGATACAGCACCGGCAGCACCAGCAGCGTCAGCGCCGTCGACGAGAGAATGCCGCCGATCACGACGGTGGCCAGCGGCCGCTGCACCTCGGCACCCGTGCCCGTGGCGATGGCCATCGGCACGAATCCCAGTGATGCCACCAGCGCAGTCATCAGCACCGGCCGCAGACGCGTCAGCGCGCCCTCGCGCACCGCGCTATCGAGCGACAGCCCATCCTCACGCAAAGTGCGGATGTACGACAGCATCACCAGCCCGTTGAGCACCGCCACGCCGCTCAGGGCGATAAAGCCCACCGCCGCCGTGATCGACAGCGGGATGCCGCGCAGCCACAGCGCCAGGATGCCGCCCGTCAGCGCAAACGGAATGCCCGTGAACACCAGCAGCCCGTCCTTGATGTTGTGGAACATCGCGAAGAGCAGCACGAACACCAGCAGCAGCGCCACCGGCACCACCACCTGCAGCCGGGTCTTGGCCGACTGGAGCTGCTCGAACGTGCCGCCCCAGGTCGTCCAGTAACCGGCTGGCACCTTGACCTGAGCCTGGATGGCGGCCTCGGCCTCCGACACGAATGATCCGATGTCGCGCCCGCGAACGTTGGCGCTAACCACGATGCGCCGCTTGCCGTCCTCGCGCGAGATCTGGTTCGGGCCGGGCGCCAGGTCCAGCGTAGCCACCTCGCTGAGCGGCAGGAAGGTGGTCCTGGCATCGACGGCCCTGGGCAGCGGAATCGGCAGCCGGCGCAGCGCCTCGATGTCGCCGCGCACCGCTTCGGGCAGCCGCACCACGATATCGAAGCGGCGGTCGCCCTGGAAGAACGTGCCGGCATCGCGGCCACCCACGCCGGTGGCCACGGCGTCCTGCACATCGCGCATGTTGAGCCCGTAGCGCGCCGCCTTGTCGCGGTCGATGTTGACGGTAAGCATCGGCAGCCCCGTGGTCTGCTCCACCTTGACCTCCTGCGCGCCCGGTATGCGCTGCAGCACCGCGGCCACCTTGCCGGCCGTCTCGTTCAGCACCGCGTTGTCGTCGCCAAAGATCTTGACCGCCACGTCCGAGCGTACGCCCGAGATCAACTCGTTGAAGCGCAGCTGGATCGGCTGCGAGAACTCGTAGTTGTTGCCCGGGATGCGGCTCGTCTCCTGCTGGATGGCCGCCAGCAGCTCCGCGTGCGACTTCCTCGGCGTGGGCCAGTCCTTCTCGGGCTTGAGCATGATGTAGCCGTCCGAGATGTTCGGCGGCATCGGGTCAGAGGCAATCTCGGCCGTGCCGGTGCGCGCGAAGATGCGTTCAATTTCGGGAAATTTTGCCTTTAGCGTGGTCTCGATCTGCTTCTGCATCTCCACCGACTGCGTCAGGCTGGCCCCCGGGATGCGTAGCGCCTGGATGGCCATGTCGCCTTCGTTCAGGTTGGGGATGAACTCGCTGCCCAGGCGCGTGGCGATGGCCAGGCAAAGCGCCACGCTGACCACGGCAAACGTCAGCACCACCGGCGTGTTCGCGAGCGAGCGTTCGAGCAGCGGCGCATAGCGCTGCTTCGCCCAGTGCATGAGCCGGTTCTCCTTCTCGGCCACGCGATTGCCAATGAACAGCGCCACGGCCGCCGGCACGAACGTCACCGACAGCAGCATCGCGCCCAGCAGCGCCAACACCACGGTGAACGCCATCGGATGGAACATCTTGCCCTCCACGCCCGTCAGCGCGAAGATCGGCAGGTACACCACCATGATGATGAGCTGCCCGAAGATCAGCGGGCGGCGCGCCTCCCTGGCCGCCGCGAACACTTCCTGGAAGCGCTCGGCACGCGTCAGCGGCCGCCCCTCGCGCGCCTGGGCATGCGCAAGGCGCCGCACGCAGTTCTCCACGATGACCACCGCGCCATCGATGATGATGCCGAAGTCGAGCGCGCCCAGACTCATCAGGTTGGCGCTGATGCGGTAGTTCACCATGCCCGTGAACGTGAACAGCATGGCCAGCGGAATGATCATCGCCGTGATCAGCGCCGCACGGATGTTGCCGAGGAACAGGAACAGGATGACGATGACCAGCACTGCGCCTTCCAGCAGGTTCTTCTTGACCGTGGCGATGGCCTTGTCCACCAGCCGCGTGCGGTCGTAGACCGTGACGATCTTCACGCCCTCGGGCAGCGTCCGGTTGATCGCCGCCACCTTCGTATCCACGGCCTGCGATACGGCCCGACTGTTCTCGCCGATCAGCATGAACACGGTGCCGAGCACCACTTCCTTGCCGTTCTCGGTGGCCGCGCCCGTGCGCAGCTCCTTGCCGATCTCCACGTCGCCGATATCGCGGATGCGAATGGGCTGGCCTTGCGCGGTGCCCACGATGACGTTGAGGATATCGTTCTCGGACTTCACCTGCCCCGGCGCGCGCACCAGATACTGCTCGCCGCGCCGTTCGATGTAGCCGGCGCCCACGTTGTCGTTGTTCTTGTCCAGCGCGGTCACCACGTCGGTCAGCGTGAGGCCGTAGGCCGCCAGCCGCTCCAGGCTCGGCGCCACCAGGTATTGCTTGTCGAAGCCGCCAATCGTGTTGACCTCGGTCACGCCCGCCACGTTGCGCAACTGCGGCCGCACCACCCAGTCCTGGATCTCGCGCAGGTCGGTGGGCGTATAGGCGCTGCCGTCGGGCTTGCGCGCGCCGTCTTCGGCTTCCACGGTCCACAAATAGATTTCGCCGAGTCCGGTCGAAATCGGGCCCATGGCCGGCGTCACGCCAGCGGGCAGCTGGTCGCGTGCCTCCTGGATGCGCTGGTTGACCAGTTGCCGCGCGAAATAGATGTCGGTGCCGTCCTTGAAGATGACGGTCACCTGCGACAGGCCATAGCGCGACAACGAGCGCGTCTGCTCCAGCCCGGGCAGGCCGGCCATCACCACTTCGATCGGATAGGTGACGCGCTGCTCGGTTTCCAGCGGCGAATAGCCGGGCGCCGACGTGTTGATCTGCACCTGCACGTTGGTGATGTCAGGTACAGCGTCGATCGGCAGGCGCGTGTAGTTGTAGATGCCAAGCGCCGCCATGCCCAGCACGGCCAGCAGCACCAGCCATCTCTGCACGATGGCGAAGCGGATGATACGTTCGAACATTGCGTGGCTCCCGTATCAATGGCTGTGCTCGGCGCTGGACTTGCCGAGTTCCGCCTTCAGCACGAAGCTGTTGGCTGCGGCATAGCGCGCGCCGGGCTGCAGCCCTTCCGTGATCTCCACGAGCTTGCCGTTGGAGCGCCCGGTCTTCACCGGCTGCGCCACGAAGCCGTTGGGCTCGGCCACGAACACCACGCGCTTGCCGTCGAGGTCCTGCACGGCATCGGCCTGTACCGCCACCGCCACCTCTGCCTCGGCACCGAACACGTTGACCGTGACGAACAGACCCGGCCGCCATGCCATCTGCGGATTGGTCAGCGTGACGCGCGCCTTGGCCGTGCGCGTCTGCTCGCCCAGCAGCGAACCCACATAGGACACCGTGCCTTCCGCGCTGACGTCCGACGACGTGGAGTGAATGGCGGCCTTCTCGCCAACGCGCACCTTCTCCAGATCCTTGGCCGATACCACGAACTCGGCCCACACCGAGGAGAGGTCGGACAGCGTGAAGACGTTGGCGTTGTCCGCCACCGCCTCGCCCAGCGAAATATGTTTCTCGACGATCATGCCGTCGAACGGTGCACGCAGCTCGTAGCGGTTCAAGGCGCTGGCATGGGCGCTGGCGCCAATCGCCGTGAGCTTCTGCTGCGCGTTCTGCACGCTGATCTGCGCCTCCTGCAGCGCGTTGCGCGCGGCCAGGTAGTCCTGCTCGGCCGAGATCTTCTGCTCGAACAGCTTCTTTTCACGGTCGAACGTCACGCGCGCGAGGTCGAGCCGCTTCTGCGCGGCCAGCAACTCGCTGCGCTGGTCGGACAGCCCCGTGCTGGCCAACACCGCCAGCACCTGCCCTTTCCTGACCTGCTCGCCGATATTGGCCGGCACGCTCTCCACCACGCCCGCCAGGCGCGGCACTACGTGCGCGGTGCGATCTTCATTGAAGCGGATCTCGCCGGGGAACTGCACGCCGGTCTGCACCTTGGCCGGCCCCGCGGTGGCCACCACCACGCCCGTTGCGGCGATCTGCTCGGCGGTCAGCGTGATGCGGTGGGGTTCGCTGGCCGGCTTGCCAGCGGCGGGCGCCGAGGGCTGGCTGGCCGGCGCATTCTGGGTAGCGTTGTGGCTGGCTTCGTGCGCGTGATCGTGGGCATCGGCATGCTCGCCATGCGCATCGGTGCCATGGGGCGCCGAGCGCCCCGTCAGTAGCACCACGGCCGTCGCCACACCACCCACCAGTACGATGGCTGCAATGGCAGCCTTTTGCTTTTTGGTCATGACCATGATTTGCGAATCCCGTCTCAGCGTCCCAGAATGCGGTCGATCGTCGTCGCCGCCTGATAGGTTTGCCCAAGCACCCCGAGGTAGCGGATGCGTGCCTGGAACAACGTGCGCTGTGCATCCAGCACATCGAGGTAGTTGAACTTGCCGGCCTCGAAGCCGATGGTCGCGGCATGGAACGCCTGCTCGGCGCCGGGCAGCACGGTGTCCTTCAACGTCTGTGCGGAGGCCCGCGACACCGATAGCTGGTTCGATGCCTGCAGCAGGTTGCGGGTCAGGTTGATGCGGTTGGCCAGGTATTCGTCCTGCGCCTTGTCCGCCTGCCGGATGGCCGTGTAGAGGTTGCCCTGGTTGCGATCGAACAGCGGCAGCGGAATGGCCACGCCGAGCACCGCCATATTGCGGTTGGCTTCGTTGTCGCGCTTGGCACCCAGGCTGACGGTGAGGTCGGGGTATTGCCGGCTGCGCTCCACATTCACCAGCGCCTGGCGTCGATCGAACTCCGCGCGGCTGGCCGCCACCAGCGGTGCGGTGTCGAGGGCCTGCTGCAGCACGTCGGGTGCCGGCCGGGACGGCAGCGCGTCGAGATTGCCCTGCGCCTGCGCGAACCGTGGCGAGGCATTGCCCCACAGCGCGGTCAACGCCTGCCGCGCCGATTGCAGGCTGGCGGTAGCCTCGGCCAGTTCAAGCTCGGCATTGGCCTGCTCCACCTTCGCCTTGGTTTCATCCACGGGCGAGACCTTGCCGGCCGCCACGCGGCGCGCCGTGGCTTGCGCGCCGCGCGCGGCGATATCGGCCGAGCCCGTGGCCAGCTTGACGCGCTCCTGCGCAATCAGCACCGCGAAGAAGCTCTCGATGACCTGCGCGCGGATGTCGCCGCGCACGCTGGCCAGCGCCGCCTGCGCCAGTTCACGCGAGCGCTCGGCGGCATCGATGCGCGCCGAGCGCTTGCCGCCCAGTTCGATGGGGATATTGACCTGCGCGGTCGTGCTGCGGGTCGAGCGCCGCGTGTCTTCCATCTGCGTGGCCAGCTCGGGATTCGGAATCGTGCGCGCCTGCATGATGCCGCCTTCGGAGGCATCCAGCTCTCTCGCCGCCGCCGAGAGGCTGAAGTTGCTGGCAGCCGCCAGCGACAGCGCTGCCTCCAGCGTCAACGGCCCGTCGGTCTCGGTCGGCAGCGACGGCACGGCTGGCATGACGGCTGCAGGCGGCGCCGGGGGCGTGGAAGGCTTGGATGACAGCGCAGGCGCGCCGGCATCTTCCTGCGCGATGGCAAGGGTTGGGCTGAGGAATGCTGCCGCCAGCCCGAGCGGCAAAAATAGTCTTCGCATCGAATTGCACCAGGGTTCTTGACCGGGAGAATTCGGCGAGACGAGAAGGAATGGAAATCGTCGTCCCGCCGATCAGGCGAGACGCAGCCACTGCGGGCGATCAGGGGCCCGCGCGTTCAGCGAGGTGAAGTCCGCAGGCGGGACATGGCCGACCAATTCGGCACGCGCCGCACCGGGCACTTCCAGCGGCTCGGCGTAGACGAACGGCAGCGAGACGATATGACACACGCCGCAGTCCGTATCGAGAACCAGCTTCTTTTCCACGTCGGTGGCGTCGGGCCTGGCATCCGCCTGCTGGTGACGATGCTCGTGGTGGCCCAGATGCCAACTGGCCGAGACCTGCTCGTGCAGACAATAGCGTGCCGCTGCCGCCCAGGAAAACTGGAACGGCAGAATCAGCAACACGAGAATCAGGATGGAGCGTCGCATGCCAGAGGGCAGGAATCCGCCGTAGGGCGGCGGCATATCAGGGCGAAAGTGTCCTGCGGAGTCTACAGGAAACGGTCGCGGCAAACATTAAACTCACATTACGTTTGCCGCGCCCGGCATCCCATGCCGGCTCAGAAAACGCGGGTCAGGAATTCGCGCGTGCGCGCATGGGCCGGGGCGCTGAACAGTTGCTGGGGCGCCCCTTCCTCCACGACATGGCCGCCGTCCATGAACACCACATGGTTGGCCACTTCGCGCGCAAAGCCCATCTCGTGCGTAACCACCAGCATCGTCATGTGCTCTTCGGCCAGCTGGCGCATGGTGCGCAGCACCTCGCCGGTCAGCTCGGGGTCCAGCGCGGAGGTGGGCTCGTCGAACAGCATGATGTCGGGCGACATCGCCAGCGCGCGCGCAATCGCCACGCGCTGCTTCTGGCCGCCGGACAGGCGCGACGGGTAGCTGTCGCGCTTGTCGAACAGGCCGACCTTGCGCAGCAGTTCCTCCGCCACCGGGACGATGTGGTCCTTCGACAAACCCTTCACCGTGACCGGCGCCTCGATCAGGTTTTGCAGGACGGTCAGGTGCGGAAACAGGTTGAACGACTGGAAGACCATGCCCATCTTGCCGCAGATGCGGCGCAGGTCGGCACCCTTGGCGTACTGCACGCCGCCGGCGCCCGTGGACACCAGCGCCTCGCCCTCGATCTCGATCGTGCCGCGGTCGATGACTTCCAGATGGTTCAGGCAGCGCAGCAGCGTGCTCTTGCCGGAGCCCGACGGGCCGATCACCGCCGTCACGTCGCCCTTGCGCAGCGACAGCGAGACGCCCTTCAGCACTTCGAGCGGTCCGAACGACTTGTGGATGTCGCGGGCTTCCACCATCGACGGGCGCTCGCCGGCACCCTTATTGTTCGTACTTTGCATAGCGTTTTTCGAGGCGCTGGAACAGCCACGTCAGGACGAGCGTCATCACCAGGTAGAAGGCGGCGGCCACCAGGAACGGGGTGGTCGAGAAGTCGCGCTGCACGATGCTGCGCGCCGTGCGCAGGATGTCGTTCAGCGCAAGCACGTAGATCAGCGAGGTGTCCTTGACCAGCGTGATGGTCTCGTTGCTCGCCGGCGGCAGCACGCGGCCAATCATCTGCGGCAGCACGATCCGGCGCATGGTCTGGAAGTAGCTCAGGCCCAGCGTCTTGCTGGCCTCGTACTGGCCACGTTCCACCGACTGGATGCCGGCGCGGAAGATTTCGGCAAAGTACGCCGCGTAGTTCAGTGCGAAGGCCACCACGGCGGCCGGGAAGTCTGGCAGGCGGATGCCGACGTACGGCACGAATGGCAGCGCGAAATAGATGAACAGCATCTGCAGCATCAGCGGCGTGCCGCGCATCAGCCAGATATAGCCATTCACGAGCCTGCTGACGGGCGCCCAGGCCGAAATGCGCAGCAGCGCCAGCACCAGGCCCAGCGGCACCGAGAGGCCGAGCGTGATGGCGAACAGGGTCAAGGTCACCTTGGCCCCGTCTACCATCGGAGGGAGGAGGGAAAGAACGTAGTCCATGCTGAAACGTTACGACGCAGGCGCCACACGGCCTGCGCCGCCTGCCATGCCGCTGCTTACTTCGTGATATCCGCGCCGAACCACTGGTTGGCGATGCGTCCGGCGGTGCCGTCCTGCTTCATCGACGCCAGCGTCTTGTTCAGCTTGTCCAGCAGTTCGGCGTCATCCTTGCGCACGCCCACGCCGTAGTCTTCGGTGCCGAAGTTTTCGGTCAGAACGCGGTACTCGCCGGCGCGCTTGCTGGCCAGGTAGCGGCCCACCACTTCGTCCACCACCACGGCATCGAGGCGACCGGCCGACAGGTCCATCAGCGCGGTGACGTTGTCACCGAAGGTCTTCAGTTCCTTCAGGCTGGCCGCCAGGCTGGCTTCCTTCTTGATGGCGTCCACGGCGCTGCTGCCGTCCTGCGCGCCAACGATGCGGCCGGCCAGGTCGGCCTTCGCCTGGATGGGCGACTTCTCGGTGACGATGACGATCTGATGGTTCGTCATGTACGGCTCGGTGAAGCTGATGTTCTTCTTGCGGTCTTCGGTGATCGTCAGGCCGTTCCACAGCACGTCCACGCGCTTGCCGTTGAGTTCGGCTTCCTTGGCGCTCCAGTCGATGGGCTTGAAGTCCACCGTCATGCCCAGGCGCTTGGCGGCCTCCTTGGCCATGTCGATGTCGAAGCCCACCAGCTGGTTGTTGGCGTCGCGGAAGCCCATCGGCGGGAAGTTGTCGTCCAGGCCCACGACGATGCTGGTGGCGGCCGCCTGGGTTGCCGCCGGCTTCGGATCGCTCTTGCCGCACGCGGCGAGCAGGGAAAGACCGGAGATCAGGAGAACGGCTGCTATTTTTTTCATGGTGTCGAGTCAATAAGGAGAGTCTGGCGCCGCTGGCGCGGGGATGATGCAGGTCATCCGCCAGCGGGCACGAAACAGCGTGGCGACGCGTCGGGGGATGGCATATCCGGGAAAATCGGGCGCCACGGCGCGCGGCCAGGTGCCGCCGGCGTCATGGAGCGCCCTATCGGGCGCGAACCGGCGGGGTTGGCAGCGCGACATTCTACAGTGCCCGCCCTGTCCGGAGGGTGGATGTGTGGGCCGCCAGCCTGCCAGGTTGCCTCCCTTCGACATTTCGACTACATTCGAACGATGGAAACCGATGCCGCCCTGGAAGCGCTTGCCGCGCTCGCTCACAACGTCCGCCTGGCCGTGTTCCGCCTGCTGGTGCAGGCTGGTCCCGAAGGCTTGCCCGCAGGCCGGATTGCCGAACGGATGGCAATGCCGGCCTCGTCGCTATCGTTCCATCTCAAGGAATTGCACCGCGCCGGGCTGCTGGGAAGCCGCCAGGAAGGCCGCTCGATCCTCTACATGGCGCGCTTCGAAACCATGGACGCCCTGCTGGGCTACCTGACAGAAAACTGCTGCGGCGGCACACCTTGCTTGCCAGCACCTTCTTGCACAGTTGCCACTGCGTCCTGACCAACTGGCACGGCGAGTACGCAGCGCCTTACGTAGGAACCCCGATGTCCATCACCATCTATCACAACCCCGACTGCGGTACGTCGCGCAATACGCTGGCGATGATCCGCAATGCGGGCATCGAGCCGACCGTTGTCGAATACCTGTCCACGCCGCCCGACCGGCAGACCCTGGAGGCGATGATTCGCGCCGCCGGGCTCACCGTGCGTGAGGCCATCCGCGAGAAGGGCACGCCCTATGCCGACCTCGGGCTCGCCGATCCGGCGCTGACCGACGACCAGTTGCTCGACGCCATGCTGGCCCATCCAATCCTGATCAACCGCCCCTTCGTCGTCACGGAACTGGGCGTGCGGCTGTGCAGGCCGTCGGAAGTCGTGCTCGACATCCTGCCGGCAGCGCAGCAAGGCGCTTTCACCAAGGAAGACGGCCAGGCCGTGATCGACGCGCACGGCCGGAGGATCTCATGACCGTGGACTTGCCCAACGTCGTTCCCGCCGTGCTCGATACCCCGGACCTGCACAAGCTGGAACCCGCGCGCGCCAGCACCCACCCGCCGCGCATCCTGCTGCTCTACGGTTCGCTGCGCGAGACGTCGTACAGCCGCCTGCTGGTGCAGGAAGCCGAACGCATCCTTCGGCACTTCGGCGCGGAGACCCGCGTATTCGATCCACGCGACTTGCCGATGGCCGATAGCGTGCCCGCCGATCACCCGAAGGTGGTGGAGTTACGCAAGCTCTCGGCATGGTCGGAAGGCCAGGTCTGGTGCAGCCCCGAGCGCCACGGCACGCTGACGGCCGTGTTCAAGAACCAGATCGACTGGCTGCCACTGGAAATCGGCGGCATTCGCCCGACCCAGGGCCGCACGCTGGCCGTGATGCAGGTGTGCGGCGGCTCGCAGTCGTTCAACGCCGTCAACGCGCTGCGCGTGCTCGGCCGCTGGATGCGGATGGTGACGATTCCGAACCAGTCGTCGGTGGCCAAGGCGTATCAGGAATTCGACGCCAGCGGCCGCATGAAGCCGTCTTCGTACTACGACCGCGTAGTCGACGTCATGGAGGAACTCTACAAGTTCACGCTGCTGGTGCGCGATCGCAGCGACTACCTGACCGACCGGTACAGCGAGCGCAAAGAGGCCGCGCCAGCCAACGCCACTTCGCTCGCGGCCGCAGCGATGCATCACGAGACCGAAGCCCTGACCGGCGACACCGACAGCGGCGAAGTGGAATAGCGCGGGACGGGCCGATCGGAAGGCATACGCCAACCGGCCCCCCCCCGCCATTAGTGCCGATTTGCAGAGGCGGCGCCCAGGCCCGTCATCGACCGCACGTACTGGGGCAAATATGCTCGCCGCTCGCTTGCACCCGCCGCCGAGCGGTCGAGCACAGATAGCAGCCACGCCGCCGCGAACGCCAACGACATCGAGAAGAGCGCCGGATTGGCATAAGGGAAGATGGCGTTCTCGTGCTTGAAGATGCCGACCCACACTGTGGGGCCAAGCACCAGCAGTGCGATGGCCGATACCAGGCCGACCACGCTGCCACCCACAGCGCCGCGCGTGGTCAACCCTTTCCAGAACATCGACAGAAACAGCACCGGGAAGTTGACCGAGGCGGCAATGGCAAGCACCAGGCCGGACAGGAAGGCGATGTTCTGCTTCTCGAACAGCAGCCCGAGCAGGATGGCGATCACGCCGATACCCAGCGTGGCATAGCGCGAGACGCGTATCTCCTCTGCCTCCGTGGCGCGGCCTTTGCGGATCACCGTGGCATAGAGGTCATGCGACACGGCGGAGGCGCCAGATAGCGCCAGCCCGGCAACCACGGCCAGAATGGTGGCAAAGGCCACGGCCGAGATGAAGCCCAGGAACATGTCGCCGCCAACCGCCTGCGCCAGGTGCACTGCCACCATGTTGCTGCCGCCGATCACCTGGCCGGCACCGTCACGGAACGCCGCGTTGCCGCCAACCAGCACAATCGCGCCAAAACCGACGATCAGGATCAGCAGGTAGAAGTAGCCGATAAAGCCGGTGGCATAGCACACGGACTTGCGGGCCTCGCGCGCATCGGCCACCGTGAAGAAACGCATCAGGATATGGGGCAGACCGGCAGTCCCGAAAATCATGCCCACCCCGAGCGATATGGCCTCCACCGGATTTGCCACCAATCCGCCGGGCGCCATGATCGACTGGCCTTTGGGGTGCGCATGCACCGCTGCGGCAAACAGCGCGTCGAGACTGAAGCCGAAGTGCGCCAGCACCTCGTAGGCCATGAACGTGGTGCCGCCCAGCAGCAGGATGGCCTTGATGATCTGTACCCACGTGGTGGCCAGCATGCCGCCGAACATCACATAGAGCACCATTAGCACGCCTACCACCAGCACCGCGGACAGATAGGTGGTGCCGAATAGCAACTGGATCAGCTTGCCGGCTCCCACCATCTGGGCAACCAGGTACATGATGGATACCGTCAACGTGCCGAATGCGGCCGTGATCCGCACCGGGCGCTGCGACAGCCGATAGGCCACCACGTCGGCAAACGTGTAGCGCCCCAGGTTGCGCAGGCGCTCCGCCACGACGAACAGGATGATGGGCCAGCCCGCCACCACGCCCAGCGCGTAGATCAGTCCATCAAAGCCCTTGTCGAACATCATCGCCGAGATGCCCAGGAAGGACGCGGCGGACACCATGTCGCCGGCAATCGCCAGGCCGTTCTGGAAGCCGCTCAGGCCGCCGCCCGCCGCATAGAAGTCTGATGCGGTGCGGGTGCGACGGGCCGCCCAGCGCGTAATGCCGAGGGTGAAGAGCACAAACAGCACGAACATCGCGATGGCATGCCAGTTCAACGGCTGGGCGACCACGTTGCCGTCCAGGGCCGGGCCGGCGTGGGCATTGGCCGCCATCAGGGCGGCGATCAAGGTAGCTACCGGGGCTGCAATAGGCAGGGCATAGCGGTTCATGCTGCACACTCCTGCAGGATCCGGGCGTTGAGACTGTCGAATTCGCGATTGGCCTTGAACACGTACACGGCGGTCAGGGCGAACGCCACGACGATCACCCCGGCACCGGCCATGATGCCGGTGGTCAGCGTGCCGCCGCCGAGCGGCGCCACCAGCAGCGCCGGAAAGAAGGCCAGCAAGCCGATAAAGCCGAAGTACACCGCCAGCATCAAGGCGGTCAGCGTCCAGCCCAGCCGCGCGCGCCGGCGGGTGAGCGAATGGAAATCGGGATGTTGGGTGATGAGGGCGAATTGCCGTTCGTTCATGGTTGTCTCCAAGGGCGAAGCTGGTCGTACACGCCTTCTTGCCGAGGCGTTGGGACTGCCGCCGACGCCTGGGCGCGGGCGGCAACTGCGAGGAGCGTTTTGTAGTGTGTGGGCTGCCCGGGTATCAGGCGGCGGCCCGGATGGGCTCGGTCGGCACCGGCGCGGTGCGCAGGTCCAGTACGCGCTTGGCCTTGCCGGTGGACGTGCGTTCCAGCCGGTCGGCGGGCACGGCATCCACGCGCGTGGTGATGCCCACGTTGGTCTTGATGGCATCGCGCAACTTGCTGCCCAGCGCCTCGCGTTCAGCGTCGGACAGACGATGCGAGACTTCCGGGCGCACTTCCACTGCCACGGCGAGCTTGTCGAGATGGCCGTCACGCGTGACGGTGAGCTGGTAGTGGGGTGCCAGTTCGGGCTGGCGCAGGATCAGCTCCTCGATCTGCGACGGGAACACATTCACGCCGCGGATGATCAGCATGTCGTCCGAGCGGCCGGTGATCTTGCCGATGCGGCGCATCGAGCGCGAGGTGGGCGCCAGCAGGCGCGTGAGATCGCGCGTGCGATAGCGGATAACGGGCAGCGCTTCCTTGGTCAACGACGTGAAAACCAGCTCGCCTTCCGCGCCATCGGGCAGCACTTCGCCGGTGACCGGGTCGATGATTTCCGCATAGAAGTGGTCTTCCCAGATCACCGGTCCGTCCTTGCTTTCGATGCATTCACATGCAACACCGGGGCCCATGACTTCGGAAAGGCCATAGATGTCCACCGCGTCAATGCCGGCGCGCGTCTCGATCTCCGTGCGCATGGCGTCGGTCCAGGGCTCTGCGCCGAAGATGCCGATCTCCAGCGATGTTTCAGCGGGCGTCATGCCCTGGCGGGCCATCTCGTCGATCACGTTCAGCATGTACGACGGCGTGACCATGATGATGCGCGGCTGGAAGTCGCGGATCATCTGCACCTGCTTCTCGGTTTGCCCGCCCGACATGGGGATCACGGTGCAGCCAAGCTTTTCCGCGCCGTAGTGCGCGCCGAGGCCGCCGGTGAACAGGCCGTAGCCGTAGCAGACTTGCACGAGATCGCCTCGCCGGCCGCCCGCAGCACGGATCGAGCGCGCCACGAGGTTGGCCCAGGTCTCGATATCGTTGGCAGTGTAGCCAACCACGGTTGGCTGGCCGGTGGTGCCGCTAGATGCATGCACGCGAACCACGTCTTCGCGCGGCACAGCAAACATGCCGAACGGGTAGTTGTCGCGCAGCGCCTTCTTGGTGGTGAACGGGAACTTCGACAGGTCCGACAGCTGACGCAGATCGTCGGGATGCACGCCCGCCGCCTCGAATGCCTGGCGGTAGTGCGGCACGTTGTCGTAGGCGTGGCGCAGTGTCCATTTCAGACGCTGCAGCTGCAGGGCCTGCAATTCATCTCGGCTGGCACGCTCGATCGGGTCGAGGTGGTCGGCTTGGGGGGCGCGCTGGACCATGGTGTCTCCTCCTGGACAGGCAGTTCGGGATGTGTGGGGAGTCCGCGCTGGCACGTGGTCATGCCGGTCGCGGACGAACGACTCGGATTGGGAGCGGATGCAGCCGCGCGGTCAGTCCTTGACGTGACGGCGCGTCTGGACCACCCGGAAGCGGTTGGCCACAAAGGCGGTATCGGCCAGTGCAGCATTGGCCGCCGGATTGGCGCCAGTGCCATGGAAGTCGCTGAACGCTGCCGACTGGTTCACCAGCACCGGGCCGGTCAGGTTCAGGGACAAGGCTACGCCCGCGTCCAGCGCGGCGTCTTCGAGCAGGGCCTCGATGTCTGGTCGCGTGGTGTAACCGGACAGGGTCAAGGCGCCATGCTGCCTGGCGATGCGGCGTGCCACGCCGACGGCCTGTTCGGCGCCGTCAGTGGCGATGACGAAGGCGATGGGGCCGAACAGTTCCTGGGTGAACTTGTCTTCGTCGCGCACATCCACCTTGAGCAGCAGCGGCGAGCGGACCCAGGCCTCGGGAAACTGCGGATGAGTGATCGTCCGGCTGTCCACCACGACCTTGCCGAGCTGGCGCGAAGCGTCGATGCGTTGTGCCACGCCGTCGTTCTGAATCGCTCCGAGCACCTCCACCGCCTTGGCGGGGTCGGACGTCAGCTTCTGGAGCGCGTCGCCGAGGGCGGCCACCACGCCGTCGAAGCTGACATGGCCGTCTGGTGTGTCAATGCCATCGCGCGGAACGTAGAGGTTTTGAGGTGCCGTACACATCTGGCCCGAATACAGCGACAGCGACAGTGCCAGATTGCGCACCATGCCCTTGAGGTCATCGGTCGAATCGATCACCACCTGGTTCACGCCGGCCTTCTCGGTGTAGACCTGGGCCTGGTGCGCGTTGCGCTCCAGCCACTCTCCATTGGCCGTGCTGCCGGTGAAGTCGATCAGTCGCACCTCGGGACGCAGCGCAAGCGTCGACGCCATGCGCTCGTCCGGATTGTTGGCCACCAGCGTAACGATGTCGGGGCTGAAGCCGGCTTCGGCCAGCACTTCGCGGGCGATCTGGACGGTGATGGCAAGCGGCAGGATGGCGCCTGGATGCGGCTTGACCACAACCGGATTGCCGGTTGCCAGGCTGGCGAACAGGCCCGGGTAGCCGTTCCAGGTCGGGAACGTGCAGCAGCCGATGACCAGGCCGATGCCACGCGGCACGATGGTGAACGTCTTCTGCATGCGCAGCGGCGGGTTCTTGCCCTGCGGCTTGTCCCACAGCGCTTGACCTGGAACGCCGCGCATCGCCTGCCAGGCATAGGCCACGGCTTCCAGCCCGCGATCCTGGGCGTGCGGGCCACCGGCCTGGAACGCCATCATGAACGGCTGGCCAGTGGTATGCATGACCGCATGGGCCATTTCGAAGCTGCGCCTGTTCAGACGCGTCAGGATTTCGAGTGCGACGCCCACCCAGGCTGTCGGGCCAGCCGCGCGCCATGCCGGGGCGACTGCTTCGATTGCACCAAACAGCGCGTCCAGATCCGGACGCGGGTACGTGATGCCAAGCGTCGGTCCGTATGGAGAGACTTCCTGGCCGGCCTGTCCTGCGGTGCCGGGCTGCTCAATGGGAAAAGGCTTGCCCAGCCGGGCATCGAAAGCCGCCTTGCCGTCGTCCGCGGCTGTCTCGCCATAGACCTTCGGACTCGGCATTTCCGGAAACGGGCTCCAGTAGCCGCGTTGGCCGATGGCGTCCAGCGCCTGATCCAGCAAGGCCTGGTGGCGGGTGAAGAATGCGTGTGTCACAGGTGTCTCCATATCTGCGCCGGGGCGCGGGGGGCGTTCTTTATTGGGGGGGTGCGGCGGAGGCTACCGATCAGGTTTCCTGATCGAAGTCGAGCAGCAGGGTGTCGCTGACGGCGTAGCTCTGGCAACTCAGGATGAAGCCGCGCGCCACCTCGTAGTCTTCCAGCGCGAAGTTGACGTCCATGTCGACATCGCCCGATACGCGCTTGCAGCGGCACGTGGAGCAGACCCCGCCCTTGCAGGAATACGGCAGCTCTATGCCCTGTTCCAGGGCGGCGTCCAGCACGGTCTGGTGGTTCTTGGCCACGGTGAAGCTGCGCGAGCGGCCGTCCTGTATGACCGTGACTTCGCAATCCTGCTTGCCGACGATGCGGTGCTGCGCCGGCTGCCTGGGCGTGGCTGGCAGCCGGGTGCCGAACAGTTCGTGCTTGATGCGTGAGCCATCCACGCCGTTGCGCTGCAACGCGCCGGCTACTTCATCCATCATCGACTGCGGGCCGCAGAGGAACGCCACGTCGATGTCGGCAGGGTCAACCCATTGCTGGAGCAGGGCGTCGGTCTTGGCGCCGTCCAGTCGGCCATTGAAGAGGTCGATGTCGAGCGTTTCGCGGCTCAGGATGAACACCAGGTTGAACCGGTCCAGGTATGTGTCCTTCAGGTCCTCGAGCGCTTCCTTGAAAATCACGGTGGACGACGCGCGATTGCCATAGAACAACGTGAAGCGGCTATCGGGCTCGGCGCGCAGCGTGGTCTCGATGATCGACAGCAACGGGGTAATGCCGCTGCCGGCTGCAAAGCCCGCGTAGTGCTTGCGGTGGTTGGCGTCGAGCGGCACATGGAAATGGCCGGACGGTGGCATCACGTCGAGCGAATGCCCGGTGGCCAGCGTGGCATTGGCCCAGGTCGAAAACGCTCCGCCGTCGACACGCTTGATGGCCACGCGCAAACGTTGGTCCTGGGCCGCCGCGCAGATCGAATACGAGCGGCGCATTTCCTGACCATCGATGGTTGTGCGTAGCGTCAGGTGCTGGCCGGGCTGGTAGCGAAAGGTCTCTGCAAGCTCCGGCGGCACGGCGAACGTCACGGCGATGGCGTCTCGCGTTTCGCTGGTCACATCGGCAACACGCAGGGCATGGAACTGGCTCATCTCGGTTCTTCCAGTCGGGTGGCGTCAATGCGCCTTGAAGTAATCGAACGGCTCGCGGCAGTCGTCACACTGGTACAGCGCCTTGCAGGCCGTGGAGCCGAACTGGCTCACCACGTGGGTGTGCGCCGAGCCGCAATGCGGGCAATCGACCTGGATGGCTGCGCGGCGTCGCGTAATGCCGCTGATGTCGATCACGGTGCGCGCGGGCGGCGCAATGCCGTAGCCAGCCAGTTGGTGCTTGCCGCGTGCGCTCATCCAGTCTGTGGTCCAGGCCGGTGCAAGCTGCACCCGAACGTCGACAGCGGCAATGCCGTGATCGCCGAGCACCTGCACGATCTGCTCACGGATCAGCGTCACAGCGGGGCAGCCCGAGTACGTCGGCGTGATCGTGATCACGCAGGTATTGGCCTCCCACCACACATCGCGCACGATGCCGAGATCGATCACCGAAATGACCGGGATCTCCGGGTCGGGAATCTGGTCCAGCCAGGACCACACGGCATTGGTCGTGGCCGGTTGGCTGGTGTCGATCGACGTGTGCATGGTGCTCACCACGTGGCGCCGGGGTAGGCGCGCTGAAGGAACTGCATTTCGGCCAACAGAAAGCCCAGATGCTCCGAATGCCGGCCTGCGTGCGCGCCGGGCTGCATCCAGCCATCGGCCGGCATGCTCAGCGTGGCTTCGGCCAACACGTCGCCAACCTGCTGGCGCCACTGCGGCAGCAGCAGTGCCGGATCGCAGGCCACGCCGGCGCTCACCAGGCTTGCATCGACGGCGTCGCTGTCAAACAGCTCGCCGGTGTACATCCACAGTCGGTCGATGGCGTTCTGCATGCGCAGGTGGCTCTCCGCGGTGCCGTCACCGAGGCGGACGATCAGGTCCGCGCTGCGGCGGGCGTGATAGGCCACTTCCTTGACAGACTTTTCCGCGATGGCGGCAATGCGGGCGTCGCTCGACGTGCGCAGCGCCTCAAGCTGGTAGTAGTGCCATGTGTCGAACAGGAACTGACGGGCCAGCGTATCGGCATAGCTGCCGTTGGGCTGCTCCACCAGCAGCGGATTACGGAACTGATGGGCGTCGCGCAGGTAGGCCAACTGGTCTTCGGTGCGGCCATCGCCTTCCACTTCGCCAGCGTAGGTCAGCCACATGCGTGCCTGCCCGATCAGGTCAAGCGCGACGTTGGTCAGGGCGATGTCTTCTTCCAGGGCGGGGCCCTTGCCACACCATTCCGACAGCCGCTGCCCCAGCACCAGGGCGGAATCCCCCAGCCGCAGCAGGTAGTCGAACATTGCGTTGTTGGTGACTGCCATGGCGTGCCTCAGATGTGCTTGACCGCTTCCGGCATCGGGAAGAAGGTTGGATGGCGATAGACCTTGCTATTGGCCGGCTCGAACAGCAGCCCCTTGTCGGTGGGGCTGCTTGCCGCGATGTGCCGCGCCGGCACGGCCCAGATGCTCACGCCTTCATTGCGGCGCGTGTAGACATCGCGGGCATTGTTGATGGCCATCTCGGCGTCGGCCGCGTGCAGGCTGCCCACATGCTTGTGGGCCAGACCGTGCTGGCTGCGGATGAAGATTTCCCAAAGGGGCCACTCGGTCATGCTGCCTCCTGACTGTAGATGCTTGTGGGGTTCTTGCGAGTGTTCGTGCAGGCCCTTTCAGGCCACCTGACGGTCTTGCGCCTGCTGGCCGGCCTGTTTGTCCGCGTGGGCGACAAGTGCCTCACGGAACCAGTTGCCGTCTTCCCATGCCTGCACGCGGGTACCCAGGCGCTCGCGATTGCATGGGCCGTTGCCCTTGATCACGCTGTAGAACTCGTCCCAGTCGATGGCGCCAAAATCGTAGTGGCCGCGTTCGGCATTCCACTTGAGGTCCGGATCGGGGATCGTCAGGCCGAGGAATTCGGCCTGCGGCACAGTTTGGTCCACCATCTTCTGGCGCAGGGCATCGTTGGAGAACAGCTTGATGCGCCATTGTGCGGACTGCGCGCTGTGCAGCGAATCGGCGTCGGAAGGGCCGAACATCATCAACGCGGGCCACCACCAGCGATCCAGCGCATCCTGTGCCATCTGCTTTTGCTGCGGCGTGCCGTTACAGAGCTTGAGCAGGATGTCGTAGCCCTGGCGCTGATGAAACGACTCCTCCTTGCAGACGCGCACCATGGCGCGCGCGTACGGGCCATAGGAGCACCGGCACAGCGGCACCTGGTTGATGATCGCCGAGCCGTCCACCAGCCAGCCAATCGCGCCGATATCGGCCCAACTCAGGGTCGGATAGTTGAAGATGCTCGAGTACTTGGCTTTGCCGCTGTGCAGCTCCGCCAGCATCTGGTCGCGCGACACGCCCAGCGTTTCCGCCGCGCTATAGAGGTACAGTCCATGGCCGGCCTCGTCCTGGATCTTCGCCAGCAGCACGGCCTTGCGTTCCAGCGTGGGTGCCCGCGTGACCCAGTTTCCCTCCGGCAATTGCCCGACGATTTCCGAATGGGCGTGCTGCGAGATCTGGCGCACCAGCGTGCGGCGATACGCCTCGGGCATCCAATCCTTCGATTCGATGCGGACGCCATCGTCGATGCGTTGCTGGAAGGCACGCTCCTCGGCGCTCATGTTCTCCGAGGTGCGGACTTGCGTGACACCGGTATCGACCAGTTGCGCGTACATGCATTGTCTCCGTTGACTTGAGCAGTCCTTTTGCAGGTCTGCACCATTTGCCTTTGAGCCAAATCATAGTGATACGATTTGACTCATTCAATCGGTTCATGTGTATCACTTTCGGGAGGGCATGATGGGTGGCAAAGCAAAGCCGGGCGCAGTGTCGGCCCCGGTGGCCCGGCTCGCCAAGGGGCTCAAGCTTGGCGCAGGCTCGCTACTGGTCACGATGTATGGCGATGTGATCGCCCCGCGTCCGCAGGCGCCGTGGCTTGGCAGCCTGATCGATTTGTCTGCGCCGTTCGGCCTGAGCAACCGCCTGGTGCGCACCGCCATCTTCCGGCTGGCGGCCGATGACTGGCTTGAGGCGACCAAGGTCGGGCGCAAGAGCTTTTATGGCCTGTCGGAGGCGGGGCTGCTGCGCGTGCAGCATGCCGGCAAGCGCATTTATGCCGGGGTGTCGCCGACATGGGATGGCAAGTGGACCCTGGTGCTGCTGCGCCACGATGTCAAAGCGTCGATGCGGCAACATTTACGGCGCGAGCTGCTATGGGAGGGCTTCGGCCCGGTCGCGCCCGGGGTCTTCGCGCACCCCAGGTCTGACCGTGAATCGCTGGCCGAGATTCTTGGCGCGGCATCTGCCACTGACCATGCCGCCGTGATGGTGGCGGAATCGATGTCGGCATTTTCCCGGCAGCCGCTGGAACAACTGATCCACCAGACCTATCGATTGAAGGAGGTGGCCGATGCCTGGCAGGCCTATGTCAAGCGGTTCCTGCCGTGGGTGGAGGACGCTGCGTCACTGCCGCCCGCCGATGCGTTCTTCGTACGCATTCTGCTGATCCACGAGTATCGCCGCGTGCTGCTACGCGATCCGGGCCTGCCCGATGAGCTGCTGCCCGCCGACTGGCCGGGGCGTGAGGCGCGCGCGGGCACCGGCGCTCTCTACGCGGCGCTGCTGCCGGCCAGCGAAGCGCACCTGCGCGATTCCATGGAAACGGAGGCCGGCGGGTTTTACTCGCCTGGCCGGCTGCTGCGCGACCGCTTCACGTCGCGCGTTCACGAGTAGGCGCGTCACCGTATCCTGGAATCGCCGTTGACCGGGGTGCAAGCCGATGCCGATGCTCGAAGGTGCAAGGAAATTGCCAGCATCCAAATAGAGAACTGACAGAGCAGATGCAAAAAAGCCCGCAGTACGCGGGCTTCAAGCTGAAACTTAACAAATCTGGGTGCGGTAGGCTTTAGAACGGAATATCGTCGTCCATGTCCTCGAAGCCGTTCGACGGGGCCTGCTGCTGACGGCGCTGGCCGCCCTGCTGGCCACCACCGGCACCGCCACCGCCCTGGCCACGACCGCCGCCGTAGCCACCACCACCACCGCCGCCGCCTTGCGATTCACGGCTGTAGCCACCGCCACCGCCGCCACCGCCGCCGTAACCACCTTCATCGCCGCCGCCGCCACCCTGGCGGGCGCCCAGCATCTGCATCTGGTCAGCCACGATTTCGGTGCTGTACTTGTCCTGGCCGGACTGGTCCTGCCACTTGCGCGTGCGGATGCGGCCTTCGATATAGACCGACGAACCCTTGCGCAGATACTGGCCGGCGATCTCGGCCAGCTTGCCGAAGAACGCGATGCGGTGCCATTCGGTGGCTTCCTTGAACTCGCCGCTCTGCTTGTCCTTGTAACGGTCGGTCGTTGCCAGCCGGATGTTGGTCACGGCGTCGCCGCTGGGCATGTAGCGGGTTTCCGGGTCGGCGCCCAGGTTGCCGACGAGGATGACTTTGTTGACCGATGCCATGTAGAGGTTCTCCCAAGGACCGCGCCCTTTCAGCGCGGCGTTAAACGTAAAGTGCGACGTAAAGTGCGACGTAAAGTGCGAGATTCGCGCAATTCTTCGCGAAACAATCAAGACCGAGACCGGCGACCACTTCGGTCCCTGAGGGGACCGTAAACGACATCACGCGCCGTTCGGAGTCTCCGTCGGGCGCGTGTCGAATGCTACCGCCGATGTCGGGAAAAAGCGTGTCGGGCTTATGCGGATAGGTCAGAAAGTGTGTCTAAGCCGCCACTGCCTGGGCGCCGTCCTTGCTGCGAGCCGGCGGCGCCTTCATGCTCCACGCGATTATAAGCCAGAGCAGCAGTACCGCCGCGCAGCCCACGAACACGGCCGGGCGCCCCTCATGCTTGAGCAGCCAGCCGCCGGCCACGCCGCCCAGGAACAGGCCCAGCGCCTGCGTGGTGTTGTAAACGCCCAGCGCGGCGCCCCGGCTGGCGGCTGCGTAGCGCGATACCAGCGAAGGCTGCATCGCCTCCAGCACGTTGAACGCCACGAAGAACAGCAGCAGTACACCCACGATCGGCCACAGGCCATGCACGGTGGCAAACAGCAGCTGCACGGCCGTCATCAGCGCCACCGCGGCCAGCAGCACCGGCCGCACCTTGCCGTAGCGCTCGGCCGCCATCATCGGTCCGAGCATCAGCAGGAACGACACCAGCACCACCGGCAGGTAAACCTTCCAGTGCTGGTCAAGCGGCATGCCGGCGTCGCTCAGCATCGCCGGCACCACCATGAACATGGCCACCTGGCTGGCGTGCAGCGCCAGCACGCCCACGTTCAGGCGGATCAGGTCACCGTTGAGCAGCACCTTGCGGAACGGCAGTTGCACGGGATGCGGCGGCGGCGGCACCGGCACCAGGAAGATCGTCACGCCGATGGCCAGCACGCCCAGCACCGCCATCAGGCCAAAGATGCCGGACATGCCGATGGCGTGCAGCAGCGGCGAGGCAATCACCAGCGACAGCGCGAACGTCAGCCCGATGCTGCCGCCCACCATCGCCATGGCCTTGGTGCGATGCCGCTCGCGCGTGAGGTCGGCAATGCAGGCGGTGATGGCCGCCGAGATCGCGCCCATGCCCTGCAGCGCGCGGCCCACGGTGATACCGGCAAGCGTATCGGCAAAGGCCGCGATCAGCGCGCCCGCCACGAACAGCAGCAGGCCCGCCACCATCACCGGCTTGCGGCCGACGCGGTCTGACAGCCAGCCCAGCGGAATATGAAGAAACGCCTGCATCAGGCCATAAATGCCCATGGCCAGGCCCACGCGCTGGGCATCGTGCCCGTCGGGCAGCGTGTGCGCGTATTCGGCAAACACGGGCAGGATCAGGAACAGGCCGAGCATGCGCAGCGCGAAGATGCTGGCCAGCGACAGGCTGGCGCGCAACTCGCCGCGCGTCATGCGGTCACGCGCGGACGCGGATGCGGCAGGCACGGGCTCTTCGGCAAGACTGGGAGAGGAAGGCGGGATCGACGGCATTGCGGTCGTAGGTGGAAATCTGGCTCGGTCGCCGGGTGGTCGGCTTGGCTGCTTCGATCACCCGGGCACCTGTAAGTTGCCTTGTCTGACGCCGCAGTCATCCCGCAGTCATACATCGGGCAGCCTCATCGCGCAGCCTGCGGTGCCGCCAGCGGCCGGTTGATTCGGCCCGTCTGGCGCAGGGGCAACCCCGGAAACCGAAGTTCGGTATATTAGCAGGTTTGCTTCTCGCGCTTCTCTCTTCACGTGCCGCGCCCAAAGGGACGGGATGACGAGTGAAGCGGCAGGCCCGGGCCCGTTGCCGCGGGCCTTCCAGGCGGCTGGCAAGGCACTTTGGCAATTCCGCAAGACCGGACCTGCATGCCGCAGGCCGCGGCCCACCGGGCGAACGAACGGGATATGGAAGAAATCAAGATTCGTGGGGCGCGCACCCACAACCTGAAGAACATCAATCTGGACCTGCCGCGCAACCGGCTCGTGGTGATCACGGGGCTCTCCGGCTCGGGCAAGTCCTCGCTGGCGTTCGACACCCTCTACGCCGAGGGCCAGCGCCGCTACGTGGAGTCGCTGTCCGCCTATGCGCGGCAGTTCCTGCAATTGATGGAAAAGCCCGATGTCGACCTGATCGAGGGCCTATCGCCGGCCATCTCCATCGAACAGAAGGCCACCAGCCACAACCCGCGCTCCACGGTGGGTACGGTCACCGAGATCCACGACTACCTTCGCCTGCTCTACGCCCGCGCCGGCACGCCGTACTGCCCTGACCACAACATCGCGCTGCAGGCGCAGAGTGTGTCGCAGATGGTGGATGCGGCACTGGCAATGCCGGAAGACACCAAGCTGATGATCCTGGCGCCCGTGGTGTCCGACCGCAAGGGCGAGCATTCCGACCTGTTCGATTCCATGCAGGCGCAGGGCTTCGTGCGCTTCCGCATCCGCTCGGGCGGCGGCACCGCGCACGAGGCCGAGGCCAAGGTGTACGAGATCGACAGCCTGCCCAAGCTCAAGAAGACCGAGAAGCACTCGATTGAGGTGGTGGTGGACCGCGTGAAAGTGCGCGCGGACATCAAGCAGCGCCTGGCCGAATCGTTCGAGACCGCGCTGCGCCTGGCCGACGGCCGCGCCATCGCGCTGGAGATGGATACCGGCCACGAGCACGTGTACAGCTCGCGCTTTGCCTGCCCGATCTGCTCGTATTCGCTGCAGGAGCTGGAGCCGCGCCTGTTCTCGTTCAACAACCCGATGGGCGCCTGTCCGAGCTGCGACGGCCTGGGCCAGATCACGTTCTTCGATCCGAAGCGCGTGGTGGCGTTTCCGAACCTGTCACTGGCATCGGGCGCGATCAAAGGCTGGGACCGCCGCAACCAGTTCTATTTCCAGATGCTGCAAAGCCTGGGCGCGTTCTACGAATTCGACACCGAGACCGCGTTCGAGGACCTGCCGGCCGAGGTGCAGCAGGTGGTGCTGCACGGCTCCGGCGAGCAGGAGATTCCGTTCACCTACATGAACGAGCGCGGCCGCACCACGGTGCGCTCGCATGCGTTCGAAGGGATCATTCCGAACCTGGAACGCCGCTATCGCGAGACGGACTCGGTGGCCGTGCGCGAGGAACTGGCCAAGTACCAGAACAACCAGGCCTGCCCGGTTTGCCATGGCACGCGCCTGCGCACCGAGGCGCGCCACGTCAAGATTGGCGAGGACGAGCAGGCGCGCGCCATCTACGAGATCAACGGCCTGCCGCTGCGCGACGCGCTCACGTGGTTCCTGACGCTGAACCTGCATGGCGCCAAGCGCGAGATCGCCGACAAGATCGTCAAGGAGATCTCGGCGCGCCTGAACTTCCTGAACAACGTCGGGCTCGACTACCTGTCTCTGGAGCGCAGCGCCGATACGCTATCTGGCGGCGAGGCGCAGCGCATCCGCCTGGCTTCGCAGATCGGCTCGGGCCTGACCGGCGTGATGTATGTGCTGGACGAGCCGTCGATCGGCCTGCACCAGCGCGACAACGACCGCCTGATCGGCACGCTCAAGCACCTGCGCGACATCGGCAACTCGGTACTGGTGGTGGAGCACGACGAGGACATGATCCGCGCGTCGGACTACGTGGTGGACATCGGGCCCGGCGCGGGCGTGCATGGCGGGATGATCGTGGCCGAGGGCACGCCCGACCAGATCGAGCAGTCGCCGGCCTCGCTGACTGGCCAGTACTTGTCGGGCCAGCGCAGCATCGAAGTGCCGAAGCAGCGCGCCAAGCCGGACGAGGAACGCCTGCTGCGCATCGTCAACGCCACCGGCAACAACCTCCGCAATGTCTCGGCCGATATCCCGGTGGGCCTGCTCACCTGCGTGACCGGCGTATCGGGCTCAGGCAAGTCCACGCTGATCAACGATACGCTGTACAACGCCGTGGCGCGCCACCTGTACGGCTCCACGGCCGAGCCGGCGCCGCATGACGCCATCGAGGGGCTGGAGCACTTCGACAAGGTCATCAACGTCGACCAGAGCCCCATCGGCCGCACGCCGCGCTCGAACCCGGCCACCTATACGGGCCTGTTCACGCCAATCCGCGAGCTGTTTGCCGGCGTGCCGTCGGCCAAGGAGCGCGGCTACGATCCGGGCCGGTTCTCGTTCAACGTCAAGGGCGGCCGATGCGAGTCGTGCCAGGGCGATGGCGTGATCAAGGTGGAAATGCACTTCCTGCCCGACGTCTACGTGCCGTGCGATGTCTGCCACGGCCAGCGCTACAACCGCGAGACGCTCGAAGTGCTCTACAAGGGCAAGAACATTTCCGAGGTGCTGGACCTGACCGTGGAGCAGGCGCACGAGTTCTTCAGCGCCGTGCCGGTGGTGCGCCGCAAGCTGCAGACGCTGCTGGACGTGGGCCTGGGCTACATCCGGCTGGGGCAGTCGGCCACCACGCTGTCGGGCGGCGAGGCGCAGCGCGTGAAGCTCTCGCTGGAATTGTCCAAGCGCGACACCGGCCGCACGCTTTACATCCTGGACGAGCCGACCACGGGCCTGCACTTCCACGACATCGAGCTGCTGCTGAAGGTGATCCAGAAACTGCGCGACCACGGCAACACCGTCGTCATCATCGAGCACAACCTCGACGTCATCAAGACGGCCGACTGGCTCGTGGACATGGGGCCCGAGGGTGGCGCGGGCGGCGGCCAGGTCATCGCCAAGGGCACGCCGGAAACCGTGGCGGCCAGCAAGGCCAGCTTTACCGGCAAATACCTGGCGCCGCTGCTGAAGCGGAAGTAGTGGAACGCGGGGCGCGGGCAGGGGCAGAGCCACCCTAGCGCGCCTCCGCCACGTCGGCGGTCTTTCCGGCCTTCCCGTCCTTGGCGGCCATCTCGGCCGTCTCGGCTGTCTCGTCCTTCATCCGGCTGCGGTTCATCAGCCCCGCCTGTTCCAGCACCGGATACGCCGTCGCGCAGAACAGCGAGTTCAGGCGCTTCAGTTCGCTGATCACGTCCAGGTGCAGCGAACTCGTCTCGATGCTCTCGGCCGTCTGCACCGCCACGCGCTGCAGGTGCGAGCGCGCGTATTGGCGTTCCAGGTCGCGGAAATTGGCCTTCTCGGCCATCAGTTGCTGCGCGCTGCGCAGGTCACCGGTCAGGAACACCGACAAACCCAGCCGCAGGTTGCTCACCACGCGGGCATGCATGGCCGCAATCTCCTCCATCCCGGCGTCCGAAAACGCGAGGTTGTGGGAGATCTTCTTCTCCTTGGCGTCGAGGATCACGCGCTCGATCAGGTCGCCCGCATGTTCCAGGTTGATCGTCAGCGAGATGATCTCGGTCCAGCGCTGGCCGTCGCGCTCATCGAGTGCCTCGGTGCTGATCTGGGTAAGGTAGAGCTTGATGGCGGTGTAGAGATCATCCACCTCGTTGTCGATGCGGCACGTGGCGTTGGCCAGCTTCACATCGTTGGTTCGCAGCACGCGCAGCAGGTTGTCCAGCATCTGCTCGATGCGGTCGCCGATGCGCAGCACTTCACGCGCGGCGTTGGAGAGCGCCAGCGTCGGCGTGGACAGCGCGGCGGCGTCGAGGTGGCGCGGCGTCACCTGGCTGTCGCCGGTGTTGCGGCCGGGCAGGATCGCCTCGCACAGCCGCGCCAGCGGCGCCGTGGCGCCAAGCAGCAGCACGGCCAGCGCCACGTTGAACAGCAGGTGGAAGTTGACGATCAGCCGCTGCGGGTCGGCGTCGAAGCGGGCCAGCAGTTCCTCGGCCTGTGTCAGCACCGGCAGGGCAATCACGCAGCCCAGCAGCCGCGACAGCAGGTTGCCCAGCGTCACGCGCTTGCCCGGCTGGTTGTTGCCCGAGGTGGTCAGCAGCGCCGAGATGCCCGAGCCCAGGTTGGCGCCGAGCACCAGCGCCAGTGCCACGTGGATCGACACCACGCCAGCCGAGGCCAGCGCGCCGCAGAACAGCACCACGGCCAGGCTCGAATAGCACAGGATGGTCAGGAAGGCGCCAATCAGCATGTCCAGCGCGGCATCGCCGGTCAGCGTGCCGAACAGCACCTTGACCCCGGCGGCCTGCACCACCGGGCGCGTGGCAATCGAGATCAGTTCCAGCGCCAACGTGATCAGGCCCAGCCCGATCAGCACGCGGCCCACGTGGCCGGCCCGGCTGCCCTTCCAGGTCAGATGCAGGATCACGCCCGCGAAGATCAGCAGCGGCGACAGCCACGAGAGGTCCAGCGAGAACACCTGCACCATCACGGCCGTGCCCACGTTGGCGCCCAGCATGATGGCCAGCGCCGGCGCCACGGCAATCAGGCCCTGGCCGACGAAGGAGCTGACGATGACGGCGGTGGCGTTGCTGCTCTGCACGAGCCCGGTCACGCCGAGCCCGGCGGCAAACGCCTTGAAGCGGTTCGATACGCTGGCGGAGAGTACGTGCCGGAGGTTGGCGCCGTACACGCGCAGGATGCCGACCTTGACGATGTTGGTACCCCAGACCAGGAGCGCCACACCGGAGAGAAGATGGAGCAGTACGCCCATTGTGCGTCCCTTCGTGACCGGTGCTGGCGGGCAAGTCAGGGCATGCCGCCCGGTCATCGCGTTGTTATCAAGCGGGCATTATGCGCCCCCCTGTTACACGGGGCAATCGGACGCGGGCTGACGCCGGTGCCGGGCCGATACGGGGGCCGAGGTTGGGCCGAGGTTGGGCCGATTTTGGGCCGATACTGCGCCGGCGCCAGCGGTGCACGCGCTCCGGGCACCCGGCGCGCGTGCCGGGGCGCTCAGTGCCCGTCGAACTTGCAGACCGTGAACAGCGGCAGGCCGCTGGCGTGCAGCAGCTTCGAGCCACCCAGCTCGGGCAGGTCGACAATCGCCGCGCCCTCCACCACGGTGGCACCCAGCCGCTCCAGCAGCTTGCGGCCTGCCATCATGGTGCCGCCGGTGGCGATCAGGTCGTCGATCAGCAGCACGCGGTCGCCGGCCTTGCAGGCGTCGGCATGAATCTCCACCGTGGCGCTGCCGTATTCCAGCTCGTACTCCTCGGCCACGGTCTGGAATGGCAGCTTGCCCTTCTTGCGGATCGGCACGAAGCCCAGGTTCAGCTCGTACGCGATGATAGAGCCCAGGATGAAGCCGCGTGCGTCGATGCCGGCCACGAGGTCGAGCTGCTGGTCCATGTAGCGGTGCACGAACACGTCGATCAGCACGCGCAGCGTCTTGGGGCTTTGCAGCAGCGGCGTGATGTCGCGGAACTGCACGCCCGGTTGCGGCCAGTCCGGCACGGTGCGGATGCGGTCACGCAGGTAACCGGTGACATCGCCGAGATCGGGGGACTGGATGATGGAATCTGCCATGGGGAATCTGTCTGGGGAAAATGTCATGCGGTAACGGGCTACCACCCACGCTGAGCAAGGCCGCCGCACAATGGCCCGGCTGCTTGACGTCCGCAACCCGTAACCATACAGGAGACCGCAATGGCAAAGAAGATTCTGATGCTGGTGGGCGATTTCGCCGAGGACTACGAGACCATGGTGCCGTTCCAGGCACTGCAGATGGTGGGCCACACCGTCCACGCGGTCTGTCCGGACAAGAAGGCCGGGGATGCCTGCGCCACCGCCATCCACGATTTCGAGGGCGACCAGACCTACACCGAGAAGCGCGGCCACAACTTCACGCTCAACGCCACGTTCGCCGACGTGGACCCGGCCCGCTACGACGCGCTGGTGATCCCGGGCGGCCGCGCCCCCGAATACCTGCGCCTGAACGATCGCGTGATCGCCATCGTGCGCCACTTCGCCCAGGCCAACAAGCCGATCGCGGCGGTCTGCCACGGCGCCCAGCTGCTGGCCGCGGCCGACGTGCTGGAAGGCCGCACCTGCTCCGCCTACCCGGCCTGCGCCCCGGAAGTGCGGCTGGCCGGCGGCACCTACGCCGACATTCCCGTGGACCAGGCCCACACCGATGGCAACCTGGTGACGGCGCCGGCGTGGCCGGCCCACCCAGCCTGGCTGGCACAGTTCCTTGCCGTTCTGGGAACGCGGATCGTAGAGTAGAGGCTTCCGAACGCGGCCGCCCGGCTGCGTCGCACGGGAGCTTGCATGTGTGAGATTTTCATCCGGGCCAACCCGGATTCGTACCAGACCCAGTCCCGGTCGCTGCGCCTGCACGGCGTGGCGACCAGCATCCGCCTGGAAACGCTGTTCTGGGAGGTGCTCGAGGAACTGGCGCAGCGCGACGGCATGACCGTGAGCCAGCTGCTGGCGCGGCTGCACGACGAACTGGCCGAGCATCGCGGCGAGGTGTCGCTGACGGCCAACTTCGCCTCCTTCCTGCGCGTGTGCTGCATGCGCTACCTGTTGCTGCAGAACGAAGGCCGCATCCCTGCCGATACCAGCGTACCGCTGCGCTCGCTGGACGCGCGGGCGGTGCTCGACAGTCTGCCGCCCACGTGGGTCGATGGCGGTGCCCGCCGTGCTGCTGGCCCCAACCGAAAGCGCCGGCCCCGGCCTCCGGCGGTGAGTCCCTACTGACGCACCAGCCGTTCTTCCGCCGCCTCCAGCGCCTCGGGCGTACCGCGCAGCACAATGATGTCGCCCGGTTCCAGCACGGTTTCTGGCTGGGGATCGAAGGCCCGGATGCCGCGCCGGCGCACGGCCGTCACTTCCACGCCGATGCGCTCCAGGCCCAGCGCGCCCAGGCGGCGCCCCACCGCCGTATGCTCCGCCCCCAGCGAGACCGAATGCAGCCGCACGGTGTCGCGCTCGACCATGTCTTCCTCGTCGTCGCGGCCGTGGAAATACCCGCGCAGCAGGCTGTAGCGCGCATCGCGCGCCTGCTGGACGCCGCGCACCACGCGCCGCATCGGCACCCCCAGCAGCACCAGCGCATGCGACGCCAGCATCAGGCTGCCCTCGATGATCTCCGGCACCACCTCGGTGGCGCCCGCCTTCTGCAGCGTATCGAGTTCCGAATCGTCGACGGTCCGCACGATCACCGGCATCGCGGGCGCCAGTTCCTGCACGTGGTGCAGCACCTTCACGGCCGACGGCGTGTTGGCGTACGTGATGACCACCAGCGCCGCGCGGTGGATACCGGCCGCAATCAGTGACTCGCGCCGGCCCGCATCGCCATAGACAACGGTATCGCCGGCGGCGGCGGCCTCGCGCACGCGGTCGGGGTCCAGGTCCAGCGCCACGTAAGTAATGCCTTCGCGCTCCAGCATGTGCGCCAGGTTCTGGCCACTGCGCCCGTAACCGCAGATGATCGCGTGCTTCTCGGTCTGCAGGCTCTGCGCCGCGATCCGGGTCATGTTCAGCGACTGCATCAGCCATTCGTTGGCCGCGAAGCGCAGCACGATGGCATCGCTGTACTGGATCAGGAACGGCGCGGCCAGCATCGACAGCAGCATCGACGCCAGAATCACCTGAATCAGCACCGGATCCACCAGCCCCATGCCGTCGATCTGGTTCAGCAGCACGAAGCCGAATTCGCCGGCCTGCGCCAGCCCCAGCCCGGTGCGGATGGCCACCCCCTGGCGCGAGCCGAACAGCCGCGCCAGCCCCGTGATCAGCACCAGCTTGAACACGATGGGAATTACCAACAGTCCCAGCACGAGCCAGATGTGGTCGATCACCACGCGCACGTTGAGCAGCATGCCGATGGTGACGAAGAACAGCCCCAGCAGCACGTCGCGGAACGGCTTGATGTCCTCTTCCACCTGATGCCGGTACGGGGTTTCGGAGATCAGCATGCCCGCCATGAAGGCGCCCAGCGCCATCGACAGGCCCAGCCGCTCGGTCAGCGCCGCCATGCCGAGCGTGACCAGCAGCAGGTTAAGCATGAACAGTTCCTGCGATCGCCGCGCCGCCACGACGTGGAACCAGCGGCTCATCAGGCGCTGCCCGACGAAGAAGATCAGGCCCAGGGCCACCACGATCTTGATGGTGGCCAGCCCCAGCGCCCAGGCCAGGTCGCCCGGATCGCGCGACAGGGCCGGGATGATGATCAGCAGCGGCACCACCGCCAGATCCTGGAACAGCAGCACGCTGATGATGTTGCGGCCGTGGTCGCTTTCCAGCTCCATGCGCTCCGACAGCATCTTCACGACGATTGCCGTGGACGACATGGCCAGCGCCCCGCCCAGCGCCACCGAAGCCTGCCACGAGAGCGGGAACAGCCAGTTGAACAGCCAGCTGGCGGGCAGCACGGCAAGCATCGAAAGCGCCACCTGCGAACCGCCCAGCCCGAATACGAGCCGCTTCATGGCGAGCAGCTTGGTCAGGCTGAACTCCAGCCCGATCGAGAACATCAGGAAGACGACGCCGAATTCCGCCAGGTACTTGGTCTGGGCCGTATCGCTGGCCAGGCCGAGCGCATGGGGTCCGATCAGGATACCCACCGCCAGGTAGCCAAGCATGGGCGGCAATTGCAGCATGCGGAAGGCCACCACGCCAAATACGGCGGCGGCCAGCAGCACGAGGGTCAGTTCCAGCGGAGAATGCATTCGGCAGGCTTCAAAAACGCCGGTCGGGCACGCGCGCCGAGCCGGCATCGGCACCCCGCCGGCAAAAGACGGCAAGCGCGGCAGTCGTGGTGGGCCCGGGCTTGCAGCCCTCGCCAGACGCCATCGCATTCGTTGGTATACTCCAGCGCCATGATAGCCAATTTCGATGCGAATCGAGCACTTGCGCTCGCTCGCCAGACCCTCAAGATCGAGGCCGACGCGGTTTCCGCGCTGGCCGATCGCCTGACGCCCGCCTTTACCAAGGCGGTCGAGATGATTCTCGGCTGCCATGGCCGCGTGGTGGTGTCCGGCATCGGCAAGTCCGGCCACATCGGCCGCAAGGTGGCGGCCACGCTGGCCTCCACGGGCACGCCGTCGTTCTTCGTGCATCCGGCCGAGGCCAGCCACGGCGACCTGGGCATGATCACGCGCGACGACGTGCTGGTGGCGTTTTCCAACTCGGGCGAGACGGCCGAGCTGCTGTCGATCGTGCCGATCGTCAAGCGCATCGGTGCCGGCCTGATCTCGGTTACCGGCAATCCTGACTCCAACCTGGCCAAGCTGTCCGACGCACACCTCGATGGCGCCGTGGCGCAGGAAGCCTGCCCGCTGAACCTGGCACCGACGGCCAGCACCACGGCCGCCCTGGCCCTGGGCGACGCGCTGGCGGTGGCCGTGCTCGATGCACGCGGCTTCGGCGAGGAAGATTTCGCCCGCTCGCATCCGGGCGGCGCGCTCGGCCGCAAGCTGCTGACCCATGTGCGCGACGTCATGCGCACGGGCAATGCCGTGCCGGAAGTGCGCGAAAGCACGCCGCTGGCCCAGGCGCTGATGGAAATCACCCGCAAGGGCATGGCGATGACGGCGGTGGTGAATGCCGACGGCCACGCCGTGGGCGTGTTCACCGACGGCGACCTGCGCCGCCTGCTGGAAACGCCGCGCGACTGGAAGACCGTGCCGATCAGCGAGGTCATGCATCACAACCCGCGCACGGTGCACCAGGACCAGCTGGCCGTGGAAGCCGTGCAGATCATGGAAACCAACCGTATCAACCAGTTGCTGGTTGTCGACGGCGACGGCCGCCTGGTGGGCGCGCTGCACATCCATGACCTGACGCGCGCAAAGGTCATCTGACGCAATGCCGGACTTCCTGTCCAGAATCACCGGCATGATCATGCGGCTGCTGCCGCTGCTGCTGATGGCCGTGGTTGCCGGCAGCACGTTCTGGCTGGTGCAGCTGAACTCGCCGAAGGAATCGGCCGAGCATTCGCGCGCCAAGCGGCACGAGCCCGACTACTGGATGGAGCATTTCTCGGCCACCGAACTGGCCGAGGACGGCGCCACCAAGATCCGCTTCACCGGCGTGAAGATGATCCACTTCGAGGACGACCAGACCTACGAGGTGACCACGCCGGCCATGCGTTCGTACGAGCCCGACCGTCCGCCCGTCACGGCCAACGCCGAGCGCGGCGTGATGAACGCCGAAGGGTCGATCATCGACCTCTACGGCAATGCGTTCGTGATCCGGCAGGCCGGCGCCGATGCGTCGAAGGATCCGCGCATGACGGCCGCCTCGCAATACTTTCAGCTGCTGGTCAACGACGACATCGTCAAGACCGACAAGCCGGTGCAGCTCACGCGCGGCCCGTCGGTCATGAACGCCAACGGCATGGTCTTCAACAACGTCACCCGCGAAGTACAATTGCTGGGCAACGTGCGCGGCACAATCATCATGAATCCGCCGCAGGGGCAGTCCAGGACCCAGTGACACGGGAGCATGCCGTTGCCCGTGCCGCCTGACCGCCGTCTTCATCTCAACCATCGCCAAACATGACTGCATCCCTGACGACATCGTCCTGTCGCCGCCTCGGCCCCGCCCTTCTGGCGGCCATGGCCGCCTTCGGCCTGACGCTGGCCACGCCGGCCTTCGCCGAACGCGCGGACCAGGGCAAGCCGCTGGTGCTGGAGGCCGACAACGCCAGCTACGATGACGTCAAGCAGATCTACACGCTGACCGGCAACGTCGTGCTGACCAAGGGCACGATGGTGCTGAAGTCCGACGCGGCCGAGCTGCGCACCGATCCCGAGGGCTACCAGTACGCCATCGCCACGTCCAAGCCGGGCCGCCAGGCCTACATCCGCCAGAAACGTGACGGCGTGGACGAGTACATCGACGGCTGGGGCGACAGGATCGAATACGACGGCAAGACCGAAATCAACAAGCTGATCGGCCATGCCCGCGCGGCCCGCGTTTCGGGCGTAGGCGCGAAGATCATCGACGAGATCCGCGGCGCCGTGATCACCTACGACAGCCGCAACGAGTACTACACCGCCACCGGCGGCGACAACAACGCCGCCTCGGGCAACCCGTCGGGCCGCGTGCGCGCGGTGCTGTCGCCGCGCGCGGACGCCAGCGCACCGGCCGCCGGCGCCCCGCTGGACCTGAAGCCGTCCGCCGCGCCCAAGCCCTGAGTACCTCACAGCGCCTCATACCCAGCCAGTCCCTGATGAACGATACCGCCACGCTCGCCCCCTCCAGCACGCCCGCCGCCGTGCGCACCGACAGCAGCACGCTGGTCGTGCGTCACCTGAAGAAGCGCTACGGCACGCGCACGGTGGTCAAGGACGTCTCGCTGGACGTGAAGAGCGGCGAGGTGGTTGGCCTGCTGGGTCCGAACGGCGCCGGCAAGACAACGTCGTTCTACATGATCGTGGGCCTCGTGGCGCTCGACGAGGGCGACATCGTCCTCGACGACGAGCACATCAGCGGGCTGGCCATCCACGAGCGCGCCCGCATGGGGCTGTCGTACCTGCCGCAGGAAGCCTCGGTCTTCCGCAAGCTGAACGTGGAAGAGAACATCCGCGCGGTGCTGGAGCTGCAGGTGGAGAACGGCAAGGGCCTGTCCAAGGCCGAGATCGACCGCCGGCTCGATTCGCTCCTCGATGACCTGCAGATTGCCCACCTGCGCAACAATCCGGCGCTGTCACTGTCCGGCGGCGAGCGCCGACGGGTGGAAATTGCACGTGCGCTGGCGTCGTCGCCGCGCTTCATCCTGCTGGATGAACCGTTCGCCGGCGTGGACCCGATCGCCGTGGGCGAGATCCAGCGCATTGTCAGCTTCCTGAAGGCGCGCAACATCGGCGTGCTGATCACCGATCACAACGTCCGCGAAACGCTGGGCATCTGCGACCACGCGTACATCATCAGCGAAGGCACCGTGCTGGCGGCTGGCCAGCCCGAGGAAATCATCGCCAACGAGTCGGTCCGGCGCGTGTACCTCGGCGAAAACTTCCGCATGTAAGACCTCTCCGGGGCGGCGTTCGCCCATGCAAGGCGGGTCATTTTTACCGCACTTGCACACGGTTTTTCCAAAGCCGTTTCCGATCACGATGCCGAAGCGATAGGTTGTAGCAAATTCCGTTCCAACAACGGAAAGATGCGCATAGAATAGGTCGCATGAAACCTTCGCTTCAGCTCCGCCTCTCCCAGCATCTGGCCCTGACTCCGCAACTGCAGCAATCGATCCGGTTGCTGCAGTTGTCCACACTGGAACTCCAGCAGGAGGTGGAACAGGCACTGACGGAAAACCCGCTGCTCGAACGCGAAAACGACTGGATCGAAAGCCCGCTGCGCGTGGCCGCCGACGGGTCGGTCAACCTGCAGAGCGCACCGGCCCCGGCGCCGGCCGAACCCCAGGCCAATGGCGACGACCGCGCCGAGCAGGCTGGCGGCGGCGATGACGAAGGCTTCTCAGACAGCGGCAACGAGGATTACGGCAACGACTGGAGCCTCGACGACTTCGCGCGCCGCCCGCAGGGCGACGAGGACGAAAAGACGCCCATGCAGCTGCGCGATGCCGATCCGTCGCTGCGTGAATACCTGATGGAGCAACTGACGCCGCTCAAGATTTCCGTGCGCGACAAGGGCCTGGCCATCTTCCTGATCGAGTCGCTCGACGACGACGGCTACCTGAGTGCGTCACTCGAGGAAATCTGCACCGAACTGCCCGAGGAGCTGGAGTTCGAAATCGACGAAGTGCACGCGATCCTGACGCTGCTGCAGAGCTTCGATCCGCCGGGCGTGGGCGCGCGCAATGCCGCCGAGTGCCTGAGCCTGCAACTGAAACGCCTGCAGCATCCGCAGCGCGAGCTGGCACTTTCCATCGTCAACCATCACCTCGAACTGCTGGCGGTACGGGATTACACCCGCCTCAAGAAAGCGCTGCAAGTTGACGAAATTGCATTGAAGGCCGCGCACGATCTGATTCGCTCGCTGGCCCCGTACCCCGGGCATGCCTACAGCCGCCCGGAAGCCGATTTCGTCGTACCGGATGTGTTCGTGCGCAAGAGTGGCAGTGGCTGGATTGCCCAGCTGAATCCCGATGTGATGCCGCGCCTGCGCATCAACGACATGTATGCGCAAATTTTGCGCGGTGCGAAGGGCGAGGCGGGGGCAGCCGGACTGCAGCAGAAACTGCAGGAAGCGCGGTGGCTCATCAAGAACATTCAGCAGCGATTCGATACGATCCTGCGTGTGGCGCAGGCGATTGTGGAGCGTCAGAAGAACTTTTTTTCGCACGGCGAAATAGCGATGCGCCCCTTGGTTTTGCGGGAAATTGCCGATACACTCGGTTTACATGAGTCGACCA